>JGI20189J14885_1000177_pt1 | contig 25513 bp, 23 predicted proteins | sample NGESurdeep072012_10_FD_14885 | JGI IMG/M metagenome (IMG submission 14885) | reverse complement strand
CAGTTCGCCGCGCTCTTTCCGAGTCGATTGCCGAGCCCTGCCCGGCGTTCACCATGAGGCTCACCAGCCTCTACTGTATGACGTCCATCCGCTCCGATCCCGAAATCAATCGCATGCTTGTCGAATTGCTTGGCTACTGAGTTTCAGCGGTCTCAGGCTGGATTATCGGCGACTCGGAAATTACGAAGCGGAAGTCAGTTGGTGATAAATCGCCATATCACTCATTGACCGGGATCGGGAGTGTAATTGCCTTGTTTTCGACAAGTACGCCCAAATTCCGTTGGAAGTGAGTGATTCCTAGGCGTACAGTGCTGCGCATGAGTACGTATTGGAATCGCCGCCTTGACGAAGGAGAAAACTTGGAAGCGGAGCGCATCGAGCCGAAACGTCAATCTCGAAGGACTATCCTGGTCGGCTAGCAGGGGTCACATTCGACTCTGCCGATATGGGTGCGGCAAGAAGTGGAAGGAACCAAATGGCGATTAACGTTGGTGGCTTACTTTCCCGTTTCAGCCTTCCGGTCTGCTTGTCGAATTAATCCAAAATTAACAATCTTTTCATTGTCCCGTCACGCTTGTTCTGTAGGCTTGCAATATGATCTCGCCGGATTTGATGCCACTTGCCACCCTCCATCTTCACAAAGAGTTTCTCCTCCAGTGCAACTGCGCGGTGATGTACGCGAAACGTCGAACGTCATGACTTTCGGGGTGACGAAATGCGAAAGCTTACCATCGTCTTCTTTGAAGCGGGAGGAGGACATCGTAACGCCGCCGATGCCCTCAAGACAGCTCTCGAAACACAGCAGAATCCGTGGCAAATAGATCTCCTGAACATTCAGGAATTGCTTGACTCTCTGGATGTTGTTCGCAACACCACAGGGCTTCGGTTGCAGGACGTCTACAACCTTATACTGCGAAAAGGCTGGACACGCCTGACTCCGCAGCTGTTGGTCCTATTGCAAGCCGTGATAAGACTCTACCATTCTCGAACGGTCAGAGCGTTGCAGCAATATTGGGACAATAATCACACCGACCTTGTTTTGTCGGTCATTCCGCATTTCAATCGCGCTCTTGCCGAAAGTCTTGTCTCGCTGCAAATACCATTCGTGACTCTATTAACTGATCTGGCAGATTACCCACCACACTTTTGGATCGAACGGGAATCCCAATACATAATTTGCGGGACCGACCGTGCAAGGCAGCAAGCAATGTCTATGGGACATAGCCAAAAGTACGTATTCAAGACTTCGGGAATGGTTTTGAAGCCGAGCTTCTACATGAAACCTGAAATAGAGCGCTTCTCCGCAAGATGGCTTTCCGAGAAAAAGAAAGTCGGGCTTGACGCCGATTTGCCCACCGGCGTGGTCTTGTTCGGCGGGCATGCATCTCCTGCAATGATTGATATCGCTCAATTGCTGGATGATAGCGGCAACAAAGTTCAATTGATCATGCTCTGCGGACACAACGAGAGTCTTGCTGCTGAACTAAGGAGAATGCGACCCCAAAGGCCGATGCTCGTCGAAGGATTCACGACTCGTGTCGATTACTTCATGTCGTTGGCAGATTTTTTCATTGGCAAGCCGGGGCCGGGATGTATCAGTGAGGCGCTTCAATTCGACTTACCCCTTGTCGTGGAGTGCAATGCGCGAACATTGCCCCAGGAACGATACAACGCGGAATGGTTAAGGAAAAACCGGCTGGGAATTGTATTGAAGAATTTCAGCGAAATTGCGTACGGAGTTTCAACCCTGCTGGATCCTTCGTCGTTTCAGGAGTTCCGGAGGAACGCTCAAAATTATCGCAATAGTGCCTTACTCGATGCGCCCGCGATTTTGAATCAAATATTCGAGCACGGTGTTCCTTACTCGACACCTGCAGCTACGCGTGCTGCGATCTTAGATTGGTCCGGGTCTTTCCCGCAGGGGCAGCTCTCTGATGTCCACCAATGATGACTCTCAATGAAGGTAAAAATTCCGAGGGCTTAATCCTAAGACCACGTTCATCGGCCCGGAGGATACCGCTTTACGACACAGTTATAATTTCCGACCTGCATCTGGGTTCGAAGATGAGCCGCGCCGGAGCTGCCTTGAACATGCTGAAAACCACCTCGTTCGAGAGGCTAATTCTTTTAGGAGACATTTTCTCTGATCTCAACTTCCGGCGGCTGAAAAAGGAACACTGGCAATTTCTCAGCTACATTCGAAAGCTTTCCAATCCAAAACGTGGGGTAGAAGTTGTTTGGGTCGAAGGAAACCACGATCATGGATTGTCGGAGCTTATGTCGCACTTAGTGGGGATTGAGGTATATCAGGAGTATGCGTGGGAATATCGCGGGCGGAGGTATCTTGCGATTCACGGGCATCAATTTGATCGCTTCGTCGTGAAAAATCGTTTGTTAAGCAATCTATTTACCGCTCTCCATTTGGCGATCCAGAAGATCGCATTTGGAAAACAGCGAGTGGTGCGATTCATCGACAAATTCGACTCCAAATGGCTTCGCTTGTCCAGCAAAGTCATGAAGGGAGCTTTGGCGCATGCCCGCACGCGGAATGCACAATATGTCTTTTGCGGGCACACGCATGAGGCCTTGAACGCGGAACGCGGGGGAATCCGCTACTTCAATAGCGGCAGCTGGACACAATTGAATGCCACTTACATCACAATCGATGAACAAGATGTTACGATCCAGGAATACAACGAACGAATATCGGGTGAGACTTCAAACTCATAGAAGAGTCGGTCCAAGCGGTGTAATGACATGGGCTTTCGTTATCATTAAAGCCATTTACCCGAACCGCGAATGTTCTTCGAGCATTTGACGAGACAATCCATTGCTCAGTGCGATGCTTTGATAAATGATCCCACTGGGACGCATCGTTCGTTCCTGAGTTTCGGGGTTCAACTCGATTAAACCAAAGCGTAAATTCCAGCCTTCCGTCCACTCGAAGTTATCGGTAAGAGTCCAATGGAAATAGCCACGGATATCACGGCCTGTTTCGATCAGCCTGTAAATTTCGTTTAAAGTATTCAGCAGCAGCCACGGTCGGATGCGATCGGAGGCGTCAGGAACACCATTTTCTAAAATGTAGATCGGCTTATCCAACTTCGCAGCGCGATCAACCGCTATCTTCACGGCCTCCGGGCAGGCTTCGCCGTAGGGACGGTCAACCCCGCAATCTCCCTGAGGCACTTCTGGGGGTACGTACACCCGAGCACAAAGTTGTTTTCGCTGCCGGAAGTCGAACGAAACGGTAAGCCGGCTATACACATTGAGTCCCACAAAATCGTACGTCCCCTTTGTCTCTGAAAGATTTTCACCCACCAGATTGAATGGGAATTTGTGACGGCCTCGTTCCAGCACTCTCAAGAAACTTTCGTTAAACAACTCATTGAGAAGTCGAGTCACCAGGCGATCCAGCAGCGAGTAGGAATTGGCAGGCGCGAACCAAATATAGTTGTGCGCCCATCCCACTCTGGCGTCGGGTTGAACTGCGTGGATTGAACGATAGGCTATAGCGTGAATCCGCGCCATGGAATTGATTACACGAAAAGCCGTCAGAACGTCGCCGACTCGGCCCGGCGGGAACTCCCCCAGCACGAACCCGAGCGAAGCATAAACATTGGGCTCATTGAACGTTACCCAATGCCGGCATAGATCCCCGAGCTCCTCGACGACACGGCGAGCAAAGCGATCGAACAGTCTCGCCGCATCTGGACCCAGAAACGTGCCCTTCTGCTCAAACCAGCGCGGATTCGTAAAATGATGCAGACATACCATCGGCTCAATGCCGCGTTCAAGAAGGGCTTTGAGCATTTCTCGATAGCGCAATAGGCTTTCGCGGTGCCATTGTCCTTCCCTTGGCTCGATTCGGCTCCACTCCACAGAAAGACGAAGAGCGTTCAAGCCCATCTGTTGAGCCAGATCGAAGTCGCACTCGGCATTCTTCCACCAGTCGCATGCGTCACCACAGCGATCTCGCGAACGGATACGTCCTCTTTGCTCCCAATCAGACCATTGATTATGGTCATTACATCCTTCGACCTGATGAGCGGCTGTCGAGACTCCCCACAAGAAGTCAGGCGGAAAGCGCAAAAGATCGGGTTCTGTTGCAGACTCTGAAAAGGGAACTTCGTGGACAGATCGGACGGCGTCTCGCACGGTAAGACATTTTATGGCACAGGCGGGGATCCCTCAAGGGCTCGGCGCCGCGGGAACCCTTCCCTTTTATAAGTAATGGATCAACTTAGGGGAGATAAGGGAGGCAACCTCGCCTCCCCCGGTGGGGCAAAGAGATGTAGCCCGTTATTGAGAAATAGGATAAAAGGGTGGTTGGGCAATTGGTACCCCGTGCCTAGTTTAGCCGTATTAATCTTTAACTCACGCTATTCTTTCTCGCCGGTAGTTGGATTCAAGAACAGCACGCCGTTATTTCTGGGGGCGGTGAACTTGAACATTTGAGTAATCGAGTTGGCGATAGCGCCGAAAGAACGATTGCCAATTCGCTGCCCGCCGAGCCAGTTATCTTCGATGAAGCGAATAATCGAACTCTGATCGGTGAGGGTGTTATCCACGAAGTTCTGCTTTGCCCAGGGCGACACCACTATTAAGGGCAGTCTCGGACCATATCCTGCACAGGGAAGAACACAACCAGATACCAAATGATACTGTTCCCATGTCCAATGCAGGTCGTTGCACGTCGTCTCAGGCACAGACCTTAAGTCGAGAGTGCGCTTAAAAGAAGAATATTTCTTCTCAGGCGGCATTTTCAGCAGCAGTGACGTTGTTGTAAAACTTAAAAAATCCATCCACGCGGGTCACTTTGAGGGCGTTGAGCACTCGTTCACAAACACCCGCCAATGCTAGACTGCGGCCGTCTTTCGAATGGCTGACGTGTGCGCCAACCAACGCGCCGATGCCGGCAGAATCCATGTAGGGCACTCCGGCGAAATCCAGAATCAGCCTCGGGTTGCTGTTGCCGCGAACCAGCGACTGAAACTCAAAAAGGTTGCTGATGATGATCGGGCCGGTGAGGCGCAGAATGCGCTCGCCATTCGATCCGGAGATGTCTTCAATAGCGAGGGGCTCTCGGGGCATAGCCAAAGTTTATCGTCGTGTCAGGGGAGAATTGTTAAAGCAATATTAATTCTTGGGCTGGCGCGTTGAGTATCAGAAATCCGCATAAAGACATGACATCCTCGAGAATAAGTTGCATGCGGTGCATTGGGATCAAACCCCCACCCTGTCTCTTCAAAAAGCGGAGAGACAAGGGCGGGGCACCCGCTCCGGTCGGACGACAGAGTGTATTCCGGCTTGTGGAATGCTTGCACTGCGACGGTCCCAATGGCAAGAACGCTGATGAGAGAAATTATTCTGAGGGATGCGGCACAATAAATACACCAGACTCCCAGAACATGTGCTTCTATATGCGCGAGGTACAAGGAGAAAGCGAAGTCAGCCAAAGATGCGGCGAGCAGAATGCGATACCGGGGAGATTGGGGCCACACCCCGAACCGTCTTCAAAGCTCCAAAGAAAAAAATTACTCATCGAATCGGATCGCGGCGCTATTAAGAAATCATTGCTGTTCCAGCGCAGACACAATTCCGCATCGATTCCGCGACCGGGAATGTGGATCAGGGGTATCCTCACGTCTAACGCCCCGGACGCCAGATCAACATGTTCGACCTCCGTTCCAACTGACGTGGAAAACGGGAGATCGCCAGATCGGTTTTGGTCGGTCACACGGGTCGGAATTTCGGTTTGAGCGGTCGCCGCTGCAATCGCGGTTATCGGAGCACTGGCGGAAGGTTCTAGCATCCGCTCAATTGAGCGGATTACGAGGTTCACCGAGATACGATCAATGCGTTGAGAGTGTACCGGTCAAAGAGAAGTTTCAGGGCCGGACGGGTTTGGGAACTCATCATAATTTCTCCCCGTCGTATTTGCAACAACAATCCGCGCGAACAAACCGTCATTTGGGTTTGTGAATTAGTAGCTTTTACGGCATGCCTCCGCGCGGTCTGCTGCTTCGGTAAATATCGCCCAGCTCAAATGAGCCTTTTTTTAGTCAACGAGGATCACGCCTGTTGAAAGTGCTCGGTCCAAGCCTAGGATGCGGTCGGCTTCACTGGTCTTCGCCGCGAGAAAGATGACAGGAATTGTTGCTAAACCGTGACTCTGGCGGATCTCCGGAGGCTGGGGAGCGGCTGAAAGCAGAGCGGCTGCGCGTCCGCCTGTCAACGCGGGCTGTGCAAAAACTGAGTCTGCAGATTGCGAAAGAGAAAGATAACAACCAGGACTACTATATTTCGCACGGCTGGCTCACAGACGTCGAGAATGGGAAATTTACTCCGAGCATCTACAAGCTCTACAGTCTGAGCCTCATCTACAAGTGCAGCTACCTTAAGATCATGGGCTTCTTCGGGATCAACCTCCTTGATGTGGCCACGGAACAGAGACTAATCAGCCTGCCGCACACACACTTGATCGGGTCGAGCGTTGAGCTACCAGGACAGACGATTGTGCTTCCTCTCGACAATGTCTAAGCCATTGACATGATCCGTTATTTCTGCAACTATCGAATCATGACGGTCGCGCAGTCAAAAAGGTCTATCGAGCAAGTGGCGAAGTATGCGGACAAGTTCTCGGCAATGGGGACGGAGGCGCGTTTGCGGATTATGCAGTTGTTGCTGTCCGCTCACCCTGAGGGCATGGTGGTGGGCGAGATTCAGCAAGAACTGGACATTCCAAGCTCCACTCTCTCCCACCATCTCGACAAACTCAGGACTGAAGATCTCGTGAACGTCCGCCGTGAAAGCACCTTCCTGCACTACACCGCCAATAGGGAGGCGCTGCAGGGACTGCTCCAGTTCTTATACGCCGAATGTTGCACTCGTAACAAGGCACTAAAACCGGAATCCATCATTCAAATCTGCAAATAGAGGTGGAAACATGAGTAGCGCGGATATCAAAGACATAGTTAAGGAAAAGTACGGAGAGGCTGCTCTCAGGGTGAATAGTGGCGGGAGTTCCTGCTGCGGAGCAACGGCTGCAAGTATTGGCTGTTGCGACCCTATCACCTCGAACCTATACGACATTTCACAAGCCCATCAGATTCCAGAAGAGGCCCTGCTAGCGTCTTTGAGGGTGCGGGAATCCCACCGCCCTGGCCAAATTGAACTCCGGTGAGGTTGTTCTCGACCTCGGCTCTGGGGGCGGGATCGCGATGTGCTCCTTTCCGCCAAGCGGGTCGGTCCTACCGCAAGGCATATGGCCTCGACATGACGGATGAGATGCTTTCGCTCGCAAATCAGAACAAGTGGAAAGCGGGAGCTGAAAACGTCGAGTTCCTTAAGGGCGAAATCGAACATATCCCTCTGCCGGATAGCTCGATCGACGTGATCATATCCAATTGTGTAATCAATCTATCGGCGGATAAAGACCGAGTCGTCCGAGAAGCTTTCCGGGTGCTGAAACCCGGAGGACGCTTCGCAGTGTCAGACGTTGTCACCCGCGGCGAGATGCTCCCGGAGATTCGCAAGAATGTGCTTTTGTGGGTTGGTTGCGTTGCGGGAGCCCTTGAAGAGAACGAGTATCGCAGCAAGCTCAGCTCGTCCGGATTTGAACAAATCGACATCGAGCCCACCAGAATTTATCGCATTGAAGATGCCCGCGAATTCCTTTCGGCCCAAAATATTGATGTTGATGCCATCGCGCCTCAAGTGGACGGCAAGTTCATGAGGGCTTTTATCCGAGCCGTGAAACCAAAGGGGACGGATATTGGTGCGGAGCAACCACCTACGGCAACGTAAATGCGATTGCAAGGAAACTCAAAGCATTGTATTTGCACGTACGGAAATCGAGCGCGCTCCCTTTGGCTTAGCTTTCGCACGATCTGATTAGATCAACGTAAGGACAATGGCGAGATGACAACGGAAGTAAGCCATAAAAGTATTGCAGAGCGTTGCACGCCTGGAAGACGTCAGCGCCTCGGATTTCTAGATCGTTATCTCACGTTGTGGATTTTTCTGGCAATAATCCTGGGAGTTGGAATTGGACACTTTCTTCCCGGCACGACGTCTTTCATCGGGCGATTTCAGAGAGGCACGACCAATGTTCCGATTGCTTTGGGTTTGATTCTGATGATGTACCCACCACTCGCGAAAGTGCAGTATGAACGTTTGGGCGACGTCTTTCGCAATCGAAAGGTCCTTGGGTTATCGCTCCTGCAGAACTGGGTGATCGGACCCATACTAATGTTTCTTCTGGCGGTCACCTTCCTGCGTGGCTATCCCGAGTACATGACCGGCCTGATCCTGATTGGTCTGGCTCGCTGCATTGCGATGGTCATCGTCTGGAATGAACTGGCCAAAGGTGATTCCGACTACGCGGCTGGTCTGGTCGCCTCCAATAGCGTTTTTCAGGTCCTTTTCTACAGCATTTATTCATGGGTGTTCATCACGGTTCTTCCCCCGATGATGGGCCTGAAGGGCAGTGTGGTCGAAGTCAGTATCGGACAAATTGCTGAAAGTGTTTTTATATATCTTGGGATTCCTTTTCTGGCGGGTATGTTAACCCGATTTGTCGTGATCAGGGCAAAGGATCGAAACTGGTATGCCACTCGTTTTCTTCCTTTCATAAGTCCGCTGACTCTGGCGGCGCTCTTGTTCACCATTGTCGTGATGTTCAGCCTGAAGGGCAATCTGATCCTCCACTTACCGCTTGACGTCGTGCGGATCGCGATCCCTCTACTAGTCTACTTTGTTGTCATGTTCCTGGTCAGCTTTTGGATGGGCCGTAAAGTCGGAGCTGGCTACAGCAAGACCGCAACCCTCGCATTCACGGCTGCGAGCAACAATTTTGAACTTGCAATTGCTGTTGCCATTGCTGTATTTGGGGTGAACTCCGGCGTGGCCTTTGCGGCTGTTATTGGACCGCTGGTTGAAGTGCCGGTAATGATCGCGCTTGTAAATGTTGCCTTTTGGTTCCGGCGGATCTATTTCGCGGAGGAATTGCGCATCATTGCGACTCCGCTTGCGGAATAAGTCGTCAAATGAAGGCGACGAGTCCCCAGGATTGACCAAGATCGCATGTGCTGCACGCAAGGAGATGACGATGAAGGGACGCTTTAACGTCTTGTTTTTATGCACGGGAAATTCAGCACGCTCGATTATGGCCGAGGCCATTATGAACCATAAGGGGCGACCAAACTTCGCTGCCTACAGTGCGGGTAGTCATCCGTCCGGCACAATTCGACCCGAGGCAGTTAAGCAGCTTGAAGCGGCGCACATCGCGACGACCGGACTCAGGAGCAAGAGCTGGGATGAGTTTGCCGGGTCCGGTGACCCCAAGCTGGATTTCGTTTTCACCGTTTGCGACAGTGCCGCAAAAGAAGTTTGTCCTCTGTGGCCGGGTCAGCCGATGACTGCACACTGGGGCGTTCCCGACCCCGCAGCCGTTCGCGGAACAAAGGAACAAAGAGACAAGGCTTTCCGTGAAGCCTTCTTTACTCTCGATCGCAGAATCAGTTTGTTCTTATGCCTTCCACTCGCTAGTCTCGACGGCCTTGCCATTAAGAAAGACATCGACAAGATCGGACTGCAATGATTCAGCCTAAGTGCCCTTTCATCAGCAGACTTTATCGCCATCGTGCGAAACGCAGCGAGCCGAAGTACCCGGTGGCTATGGATTCTTTTGATTGTGCTCGAAGCGATAACCCATACCTCGCACAGTTCTCAAATATCGTGGATTCTCAGGGTCAAATTCAATAATCTCGCGAAGTCGCCGTACATAAACATCGACCGAGCGTGGGCCGACGAAGGAAGTATCGCGCCACACAGAATCGAGAATCTGGTCGCGGGTGAACGCGCGACCCGGGTGACGAACGAAGTATTCAAGAAGCCTAAACTCGGTTAGCGTAATAGCGCGTTGTCTCCCTCTGACAGAGAGCGTCATGGCAGACGGGTCGAGTTCAATTTCGCCGATACAAATTGAACCATTCGAGAGCGGTATCTCAAGCCGACGAAGAACAGCTTTCACCCGCGCCACCAATTCGCGGGGGCTGAAGGGCTTGGAAATATAAATATGTTATTCAAGCCTCCCAATCAAACGTTTCAAGACATTTAACGTACGTCAAGAATTCCGGATTAGTCCTGGATCGCCGTTCCGGCTATCGGATCTATTACCGCCTTACGACGAGCATGTCCGCTAATCACGATCTGCTCTTCGAATATTTGGAACGGGCATTCAAACGTGACAAGCTTTTCGACGAGGATATTAGAAAGCTTAAAGGCGCAATCCGGGAAGGCGCGTGTACAGTAAGCGACCGTCAGGCGCAACCTGCCAGCCATTTGAAGCAAAAGGCGCGCAAAGAACGGTTTTCATAGATCCGTAACGCTCGGGGACTACGGACTCCCGTCTTTGCTTGTTCTCCGCTGATAAACAAATCAATACCGCCCCCTCCCGCTCTGGCTCTTGCAAAAAAGCTGGCCTTCCCTATTTTTGTTCGATCCTATTCACACAATCTTGACTTATTTGTAACAGTACCTTAACAAAGCTCTTCTAAGGTGACTGGGATCGAATAGTGCCTTATCGAAACTAGGCGCACGATGCTCCTCGATCCTCAAAAGGAAAAGGCCGCACTATGAAAAAATTGGTAACTCTGGTCGTAGTCACTGCATTGGCAAGCCCAATGTTTGCTGCCGAGGGTCCCGTACCCAAAGGCATTCCGCATTTGAACCACGTGTTTTTCATCATGATGGAAAATCATGGCTACAGTCAGATTGTTAATAATCCGAACGCGCCATTTATTAACAAGTTGGCAAAGTCTGCCAATTCCGCGACGAATTATTTCGCGATCGCTCATCCCAGCTTGACCAACTACCTAGAAGTGGTGGGTGGTTCGAACTTCGGCGTACAAACCGACAACTCTCCAGACTGGCACAATCTCTCGTGCACCCCAAACCTGGCGTCTGGCATGGTCGCGACTGACAATCCGCCAAGCCCGAACATATGCCCGATTTCGGGCGTCGGCACAGACGCTGCAACGCCAGCCATTGACCTCACTAACGAAACGCAGGGCCCTCCCGGCGACATTAACATTGATGGAATGCAATCGATTCCGGCGGCTGCCAACACTCTTGGTAAGACAATTGCCGATCAACTCGCTGCGGCTGGGCGAAGCTGGAAAAGCTACCAGGAAAGTCTACCCCCGGGCGGTGTCGACGGAGTAAACAATAGCGACGGTTTTTTTAGCAACCTTACAGACTTCAGCAAGATTCTTCCCGTTCAAAATCCGCCTCTATCTCAGAACGATATCGTTGCGCTCTACGCCGTCAAGCACAACCCGTTCGTTTATTTCAGTAACGTGCAGGAGGGCCAGGAACCGCATAACAACTTGAAAAATACTGTCGGTTTTGATGGCGCGAACGGCCTCTACGCGGATCTTGGATCCGGTCACGTACCGACGTTCTCGTTCATCGCGCCAAATCAGTGTAACGACCAGCACGGTCGGGGCAACGCCGGTCCCTTCTGCAACTTTGATCCAACGTCTAACGGCACCCAAGCGGGCTTGAATCCGGCACTGATTCTTCGTGGCGACATCACGGTACAAAAGTTGGTGACGGCTATCAAAAAATCGCCAGCCTGGCAGGAAGGACGCGACGCAATCATCGTCGTTTGGGACGAGAACGATTACAGTACCGCCCCCAATACTAATCAAGTGCTGCTCATCGTCGATACCAATTATGGTGTCCATGGAGTGCATAGTCCCCGGTTCTACACTCACTTTTCTACCCTTAAATCGTTGGAGGCCGGGTTTGGATTGCCATGCCTAAATCATGCCTGCGACGATAGCGTAGATGTGATGTCAGAGTTTTTCAGCCGCGGAGATGCTGACGACCGATAGACTGTCAGGATCTAGCCTACCCAAAATCGCCGTCTGATTGTGTGTCGCGAGACTCGTTGCAATCAGACGGCGATTGCGTTTAGCACTCCATGACACTCGCGGCTTTATGCAATGCGCGGTAGATCAGAGCTGACGGCAACGACGAAATCACGGACGATAGTCGCCGAAATGCAAGTCTCTCCCCAGTCTTCGCAATACCCGGCTCACCAGAGACATTCTCGGCCGCGAGCTTTGGTATGCAGCTTGGGATAGATTTGCACCGGAGTTGAAAACTATTCACGTTATTTTTATTCCTCCGTAACCTCGCAGTAACACTTCTAATCCACAATCCGTGGTACGCGCATATAGAAAACCAAGATCCGTTTGGCGCGAATCTGCCTGGAGGTCTATGTATGAGTCTGCAGTCTGTTTCAAGAACTGGATTCCGCTACCTGAAACAGGCAACGGCCAGTTGCCTTGCACTCCAATTGCTTTTTGGAGCGACACTACCACTCTCCGCCCAAACCAGCGGCAAGAATATCCCCACTAGAAGCCCGATCAAACACGTCATCATAGTCATGGCCGAGAATCGCAGCTTCGACCATGTTTTCGCCACCTACAAACCCAAGAATGGGGAGACGGTCTCCAATCTGCTCTCCAAGGGAATCGTCAATGCCGACGGAACTCCGGGCCCTAACTACTCCTTTTCCGCGCAACACACCGCAGTGGACAGCACCACAGTGGGAACTGGAAAGTATTCCATCAGTCCACCCGATAAGACGTTGTACGCGAATGTTCCGCCCGTGGCTGCCGGAGGGCCGTCGAGTGCCTCGCAACTTGCGCCGAGCATTGCGGTTGCGAAACAACTTGAGCCAGGATTTCTGGCGAACGGCTACTATAAATTCCTAACCACTGGGGCCACGGGAATCCCGAGCGGCCAAGTTGACGCACGAATACCCAACGTGAACAACCTGCCAGATGGGGTCTTTCAGCTAACGCCGGGAGTTAAATACGATGATTATGCAAGCAGCCCGGTACACCGGTTCTATCAAATGTGGCAACAAGAAGACTGCAACGTGGACTATTCAACTGAAGATAATCCGAGTGGATGTCTGTCGGACCTATTTCCCTGGGTGGAAGTAACTGTCGGCGCCGGCACTAACGGCAAACCTCAGCCCGTTGGCTTCAACAATCTCAGCACGCATGAAGGTGGGACTTCCATGGAGTTCTATAACATGCAGAAGGGGGATGCCCCTTATTTGAAGTTCCTTGCCAACACTTACACAATTAGCGACAACTATCACCAGGCAGCAACGGGAGGCACGGGTCCAAATCACATTCTGCTTGGCTTCGCCGATGACATTTGGTACAGCGATGGGAAGGGTTACGCCGCAGTACCACCGGCCAATCAGATTGAGAACCCCGACCCGCAGCCCGGTACCAACAATTGGTATGTCGAAGACGGGTATGGTGCGGCAGATGGGACCGGGGGCGGAAGCTATAGCGCATGCGCCGATACGATGCAGCCTGGAGTATCCGCAGTCGTAGACTACCTGCAATCTCTGACACGCCCCATCAAACCGAATTGCGACCCAGGACACTACTACATTCTGAATAACTATAACAATGCATACAACGGCGACGGATCATCCGCGCTACCTCTGTCCCCATTCACCATTCCTCCAACATCGGTTCGTCACATCGGCGATGCTTTGATGGAAAAAAATATCTCATTCAAGTATTACGGTGATGGCTGGAACCTCTATCTTTCGGATCCGGATTACAACAATCCTGCCAATGCTTACTGCAACATTTGCAACCCCTTCCAGTATGCAACTGACATCATGACCAATGCTACGCTTCGAGAAGAACACAACCAGGATTTGGCGAACTTCTACGAGGACGTCAAAGCCAGCGAACTTCCGGCCGTATCCATCATCAAGCCCAGTGGATTTGTGGATGGACACCCAGCGTCTTCGAAGCTTGATCTATTCGAGGGGTTCGCGAAGAAGATCGTAGACGAAGTGCAGGCAAATCCCGAGCTTTGGGCGAGTACAGCAATCTTCATCACTTTCGACGAAGGCGGCGGCTACTATGACTCAGGCTACATTCAACCGCTCGATTTCTTCGGCGACGGCACCCGTGTTCCTCTGATCATCGTGTCACCCTTTGCAACCGGGGGCCACGTTTCTCATAGCTACTCCGATCACGTATCGCTAGTGAAGTTCATTGAGCGGAACTTCAAACTTGCGCCACTAACCGCTCGCAGCCGAGACAATTATCCGAACCCCAAGACGACAAGGGACAATCCATATGTGCCGTTAAACACTCCGGCTATTGACGACCTGTTCAGTGCTTTTAACTTCAAGCAGTAAAAGTAGGAATTGGCTCAGGAATCTTCGCGGCCGGAGCATCTCGCTCTGGCCGCTTTTCGTGTTTCGCAACCCGCTTCATGGCCGTGTTTCGACAACACAAGCATCATTCAACAAGGCTGGATTGTTCATACTTCCGAATCGTGTCAATCAACTCGAATACGAGCGCGCGATCTTCTCCACCGATCGAGAACACGTCCACATCAAGCGAAAGGATCAAAATTCCACCACCTCTTAATTCAACTTTCTTGAGGGTTGTCGGGACCAAAAGGTCGGGAAATCGTCTGCCAGTGTGTACGCATCGGACGTAATCCAGCCTCAAACCGCTGAAAGGGTTAGTTCAAAAATACTGGAGTTAAGGAGAAAAGTTCGAAAATCGTCTGCTAGGGCCGAGGCAGGACGGACCGTTCTCGGGGGAGACGTTACCGTTGCCAAAGAGCTTCAGAAACTTCTCTTCTGCGTGCGATAGCGCAGCACTAACGTTATTGTAAAGCTCCTTACGAAACTCCTTTATCTCATTCTCTCGCAGTCCTGTACTTTGACTCGTTCTACTATCATATTGGTCATGATGGTCTAGACAGAGGAACGCGAGGTTGTCTAGTTCATCGTTCTTGTTGTCGTGATCAAGGTGAGCTATCTGGCCCGCCTTTACATCAACATTGCCGAAGAGACCAAAGCATACGCAGCAACGACGGCAAGAAAACAAAATAACCTGATCCTGAGTGTCTTCTGGAACGCGGAAAGTGGCGACGTGCCCATCACCGAGAAGATTGTCTGGAAGGCATGGGAGGGTCCGACTTTCTGAAATCGCTACCGGGCTCACAATGGTCTTTCATAGTGACCGTAAATAGCAGAGACGAGCAAAGGCGAATAAATTCATCAACTGTTAATGTCTGTGCAATATTCCTGCAAACATCCCGCTCCATAATTTGACTCACCTCAGTGTTTGCTTCAGAAATGAGCACTACGGATATCAACATTCGGTCATCCGATGTACAAACGAAGATGTCACAGCGACTCATTTTCGTTGTCGAGGATGATGCCGATATCGCTGGGCTTATTTGTTATCGCCTGAACAATTCAGGCTATGCCACCAGGTGGATAGCAAACTCCAGGTCCGTAATCGAAGAAGCAGAAAGAGATCACCCGATCTTATTCCTGCTCGACATTATGATTCCCAGCAACGACGGTATTGAGCTGTGCCGATACATTCGAGGAAACAAGAACCTTTCCGGAACTCGCATTATTTTCCTTACTGCAAGGGCGTCCGAGTCTGACCGCATTAAGGGATTCGAACTGGGCGCGGATGACTACATCACGAAACCATTCTCACCAATGGAACTCGTAGCAAGGGTGAGAGCCGTCTTGCGCCGCGCCAGCCACGCAGAACTACCAGAAATCTTGAATCTGGGAGAAATTGAGATCAACCCTTCGTCAATGATCTTGAAGGTGCGAGGCCGGACCGTTCCAATGACAGCACGCGAGTTTCGACTAATTCACTATCTAGTCTGCCATCGCGCGCGGGTCCTCACACGTGATCAGTTGCTGGACGCAGTGTGGCCGGCTGGATGTTTTGTAACGCCCCGATCGGTAGATGTCTATATGCGACGTTTACGGGAGAAAATCGAACCTGACCCGGAAAATCCGTTTTATTTGAAGACGGTGCGCGGAATCGGCTACCGCTTTGACGCGCCGAGATAGTTTCATCAGGCGCAGCGTGGCTGGTGGGGTTCGAGCGCGGGGACGGTATCATCCCTCAGTAGTGATCCTTCCGTTTAATCCTAGGCGATCGCACTGACATCCTGCGAATGCAACGACCCCTTTAGAGAGGAGGTGTCGAGATCTTGCGCTAAGAATCAAGGGAACTCGAAAAAGTACTGTTTATCTCCTTACTAACGTTCCTTTGTCCTAAAATGCCTGAGGTGTAAGACCCAAAATAGATTCACGCAGCCGCGGGCTTTTCGTCGCACACCAGCCAACCCGACCAGGCAACCGTCTTCCACAAACTCGTTTGCACCTACGTTGTTCATCGTCCAAACGGGAATCCCGGCCGTAACGTACTCATGCTTCTTCAACGTGCTTCCAAACGGCCCGCACTTCGCGCCATCTCGGGATTCTGCGAACAGCTCCTCCACTTGTACCCGATCGACGCCTCGCGGGTTCTCTGCTGGATCACCGAAGAACCCAAGGAAAGCAGCGGGCAGGAAGGCGTCGGTGTGGCATTTAATTGCTGAAGGTCAGCATCTCGGATATCGCAAAACTGGAGAGATACGCGGCTCATGGACTGCCAGGTACTACACCCGCCGGAATGGACGACGCTTTCAGGCGCTTGGCATGGCTGACGATACCGCACCAGCTAATGGGACACATGTCCTAGCATTTCAGCAGGCATTAGAGGCAGCGCAAAGATGGTTTGGTACAGTGAGTAGGGCGGATGCCGCAGGAGTTACAATCGGCCCGTATAAAGTACGTGATGCTGCCGCTGATTGGATCGCAGCGTGGAATGGAAGCGATGCTTCTAAACGCAACTCGCAAAGTAATCTGAAACACCATATTCTGCCCAGTTTGGGCGATATTGCGGTCGTAAAATTGACCCGTCAACAAGTACAAGATTGGTTGCGAGATTTGGCGAAAAAACCACCCGTTCGCATCCAGCAACGCGAAACATCAACAAATAAACTCTCGCCCTCGCGGCGAAGCAAAGTTGTATACGATCCCACTGACCCCGAAACTAAGCGTAAGCGTCAGGATACCGCTAACCGTATATTCAATGATCTCACAGTGCTGTGATTATATTGCGGCCGGACTTGCGCCGGAGATTACGGGAGTGCAGGTCTTGATTCACCAGAGCGGTGATTGCGGCGATCTAACGCGGATGCTCGCGCTGTTTGAGCCAGTCGAGAAACATCCGCTCGAGAGGTTTGTCGTAGGTCAGCATCATGTGCCGGACGGTGCGTCCGCTCACAAAATGGCACACCTCCTCGGCCAGATTCTTGGCGTGATCGCCCGAGCGCTCAAGCGATTGCGTCATGAAGATGACTTGCAGGCTCGCCTGATGATGCAGGTTTTCTGGATTTTCGATGTGCCGCATAAAAATCAGATTCCGAAGGCGGTCCATTTCGCCATCAGCTCGCAGCACTTCGATGGCTTTCTTCACATCGCGATTGGAAAATGACAGTCCAACATCGGCCAGCATTTTCTCCAGTATGGTCGCCATGTTCGTCAGGTCGTGCCGGTCTCTCGAATCGAGGCGGTCTCCGGCAGCTTGCGCGCTGCTGGCAAAGCTTAGAAGCAGATCACCAATCCGCTCCAGTCCAATCATTATTTTCATGCACGCCAGCAACTCTCTAGCTTCCGGATCGCTGACTTTGGTGATGGCCACGGTCACCCCTGCGTCCACTTCCATATCCATTTTGTCCAGCGTTCTTTCGCGCTCGCGGATAGCACTTAGCAGAGGCACTGATCCTGTGGCAATGCCCTCGGCGGCAAGACCGGCCGCTCCCTTCGCGATCTCACAAGCCTCGATCATGCTCGTGACCAGATGCGCGTAAGACAGCGCGGGTTCCGGACTCTTAATGCTCGTCGCCGCCATTTCAGTACCTTCGAGGGAAGCAAATGCGAAGTTGATTTGACATTACTCTACCAAGACGAAGAATAGGTTGTTTTTCCCAAAACTATGTTAAAAGTAGGTTAAATTTCGCCAGCGGAAGGAAATGGTGCAGTTTAAGAGCTTTCCTTGAATCATTCCGAAGCGCGATTTCGCAACTGCGCAATCTAAGACGCGAGCGCTTGGGAAAACGTGCCCTTTCTCGTGCCTGGCCCCCTCGAACCGGAAGCAACGCTCTATTTGTTGAAAAAGCCATCCCGTGCGGACTCACCAGTCCGGTCACGATGTCAGTGAGAACTCCGGTGGATGGATCAAGAGCCGATACGGAGCTCGGCGTTGCGCTATAGGCCGCACTTGGTGAGAAAATATTACGTGAGATCGCATAAACGGTTTCTCCGTCACGATCCGCCACCAAAATCACTCCGTGGCTGGCAGTGGCAAAAACCGTGTCGTCTATTTGGACTGGAGAGCCGTTCTCCGTGATCGGTAGGTGGTACACGCTCTGATCCTCATAACCAGGGTGATGCAGGATGATCAGCTCGGCGTCTGCCTGGCTATCCAGAACCAAGTCCCCGAGAGGATTGAAGATCATCGAGTCTGGTCTTGCAGGTTAAGAGAGGTTGGAGTGTCTGTCGGGATATCTGAGGCAGTTGCAGTGCCGCTCAACGCCGGCGTCACCACGACGGTGCCTCCGCTGATTTGAGCCTTTACGATGGCAGGCGCGGCATTCGGGTTATTAGCGGGATTGGACGCGCTGATAAAAACGTCGTTACCGCGAAATGCCATATCATCGTAGCCGCCGCCGTGCGCAGTGGGACCGAAAGTGTACATTGTCTGGGTTTGAGTTTTCGGATTAATGATCACGAGATTGGGACTGGCGTCCTCGTTCTGCAAAGCCCATAGCTGCTTCGTTTTGGGATTCACGCGAAGCCCATCGTTATGACCTAGCACGGTGTAAGTGGTGACGACATCTCCGTTCGACTTGTACTCAACAATCGTGCTTCTTTTGCCGTCGGAACCATCGGGTGCCACACCGTCGCCGTAGCCGACAACACGTCTCCATTTAGCACCGCAATCGAATCGGGGGCAAAGTCCACTCCAGGGATGCTGGTAGCGAAGGTGGAAACTGTATAAGGGGCCGATGCCGTAACTTGCGCGGACATGGACAAGCCGGTCAGCAGAACACCAGAGGCAACCATTAACCGCAAAATTTTTGAGGATTTCATTCAATTTCTCCATGAAGGCACGGGAGGCCAGTGCATCATGGGGAAGTTATCCTTTTAGCGTAACAGGGAGGTTACTAGAAGGTTAAAGGTTAAATTTGCATGAAAAACTTCTCCTGCCAGGTCGAGTACGAGAAGATGTAGTTGTGGGCGAGGTCAGTATCATCAAGCGGACATGTTCCCTCGACCACGTGAAGCGTCCCCTGCTGCACTACCTCCAAAATCTGACGGCACAAGTTCTCTGTATCCGTATTGGAGAGTCGACGCGCCGTCTTTCCAAGAATACGTCGCACCGCGAGCACATACCCGGAAATCGTGAACTGCCATGGAGAGCTGTGTGCGCTCTATGTAGATTCCGAACAGTGGGGCCGGATTATGACTCCGCAAGCCCCAAAAGTGTAGACTTTTATTGACATTGATTTCAAGAAGTTGTGGCTGTAGGGGCCGTTCGAAACGACGCGGAACCTCGACCAACTGCCTGTCACGTTTCGTGTGTCCCGCTCCCACGGAGTAGAATTCTGTCGTCCGCTCTGAGGTGGCTGTCATGATTCGTAGGCCCCGCACTGAAACCCCGATTGAGCGAATCTATCGGGAAGTCACAGGGTGCAGAATGCCGCAATCCATCAGGAGCATCCTGTTACCGAAGCGCAAGGCGCACTAAAAATCAATCTGGTACTGTGAGGACAGCACCGCGTAAGGATAGGTTCTTTCGGTATTCCTCTTTTGTAATCAGACATCGAAGCACAGAAAGATCACCCGGTAAAGGATTGGGAAACCGTCGGGAGCTTCGCGTCGATATGTGCTTAGCTGTAAGAATTTTCGGCAGCGACGCCGACGGACACATTTTCTCCGAGAAAGTTACTACCGTTAATGTGAGCAAGCACGGAGTAGAGGTGAGCGGCTCGAAATCGAAACTGAAGTTAGACGAAATTGTAGGGGTAACCTTCGCCCAAAACAAGAGTCACTTTCGGGTGAAATGGGTAGGCCAGGCAGACACGCCGCGAGGGGGACATATTGGTTTGCTAAACCTCACTCCAGACAAATCTCTTTGGAACTTCCCCTTGCCCGGTGCCGAGCTCGATCAATTTCAAGGACGTGGTGTAGAGCGCCGACAAAATCCAAGGCTTAAAGCTACAATTTCGGTTCAGATCTATCCCGAGGGAGGGGCCGCCATTTGGGGGACGTCCACCGATTTGGGCGTGGGAGGCTGCTACGTTGAAATGCCCATTCCCCTAAAATCGGGCACAAAATTAAAGGTAAAACTTTGGGTCGGGGAGAATAAATTATTGGCTGGCGGAAAAGTTACCAACAGTACTCCTGGTTTTGGGTTTGGAGTTCAATTCACTGAAATTGCCGAAAACGACTTGCAATTGTTGAAGGCTTTCCTGAGAAGTATCACAGAAGTCTAGAGTAGCTCTTGAAATATCGCCATCGCATTCGTTGACATGGTCGTGAGTGTAAATGACTGTGCGTCATAAGTCGTATCACGAAAAGGCATGGGGTCACTCGCATCCATGAAAGCCATGTTCTCACGACCTAGAACCACTGACACAGCCAAAAGTTGTTGCAGTCGCATTGGGCGGTGAGTGCGATATCCGTAAAAACGACGCACTCGGCTTTTCGGTTCGAACCATTATCCGATAACTCCCGGATAGTCGGCAAACCGGAAGCTATCCAGAAACGAGCTTGGAGGAGATCAATGGCGATCTCCGCGAAGCCGACTTAGCACTAAGACTTCTGGCCCGGAATAACTTCCGGGTAGCTCGTCATCCGGGAGTAATGGCCGTGACTCCTTCGCCATTTGCGCTAATACACTACCAGCCGACTTATGGGGGGATTCGTGAACGGTCGTGCCCTTTACCGATAGTTCATCTTCGCCCGTGCTCATTCTGCTGTTCTCAAATGCTACCGCTCACGACTCGTTAGTTCGTTTTCGCAGTGATATACATGTCGATATGCTTTCGAGCTCTCGTGACGCCTTTTTCGCACGCCGATTGGCGCTTTCTCTAGTCGTCGCATTCCTGTTTTCCACACATGGTGCGGCGCAACGGGTCCCCACCAGCGCTCTGCCGCCGCAGGCCGCACTTCAGATCACAAAGATCGCGGCCACGCGCTTTGGTGCCGACGCGCCGTGGTTCGTCGACAATATTCCCTTCCTAGTCATCGACGATGCAGAGCTTGAGCAGGTCTACTACTATCGCTGGAAGTTGTACCGCTCGCATCTGCGCGAGATCGGCGCACAGGGCGTCATGGTCACGGAATTTCTCGACAACGTTCCTTGGGGGCGCCAGCCCTACACCGACCTCAACGACTCTTCTTCTTTTCATCTGATGGAAGGGCGCTGGCTGCGCTCGCCGGCGGTGGTCAATTCCTTGATCGAGCATCTCTATGCCGGGGGCGGCAACGACCGTCACTTTTCCGAGGCAATTGCGGCCACGACACTCCAAGCTGTGATGACGACTGGCGACATGCGCCCGGCACTGCGCAATCTCGCAGCGATGCAGTATGTCTACAACCAGTGGGACGACCACCTCGATCGCGCCCGTAACCTCTATTGGGTGGAGCCGATCACTGACGCGACCGAGTACACCATCTCCTCGATTGACGCGACTGGCGCGGGCTTCGTGGACACTCCGAACACGGACCAAAACGAAAACGGTTTTTTTCGCGGCTTCGCCTTCCGCCCCACCATCAACAGCTATCAGTACGCGAATGCGCTGGCCATTGCGAAGTTGGCCGGTCTCGATCGTAGGCCGCGGCTTGCCGCCGAATATCGCCGCCGCGCCACGGCAATCCGCAAGGCCGTTCTCGAACAGCTCTGGAATCCGGCGTCTCAGCATTTCATTGACCGGTATCAACGCTCGACCGCATATGTGAAAGAGGGCGAGTTTATACGGGGACGCGAGCTGGCGGGCTACACGCCTTGGCTCTATGAAGTGCCGCCGACCGACGTCGCGCAATACTCCGAGGCCTGGCGTCACGTGCTCAAACAAGACGAACTGGCTGGCCCGCACGGACTGCGCACCGTCGAGCCCAGCTACCCGCGCTACATGGCTCAGTATCGGTACGATTGGCAAAGCAAGCTTCCCGAGTGCCAGTGGAATGGCCCCTCGTGGCCCTTTCAGACTCGCAAGCACTTACTGCCATGGCCAACCTGCTCGACGATTATCAGCAAGGCATCGTTACACGCGCCGACTATCTGCGCCTGCTGCGCCAGTACGCCCATCAGCATCTGGCGGCTGACGGCCATCCCGATCTGCAGGAGGACTATAACCCCGACACCGGCGCGCCGATCGTTGGTCTGGCCCGCTCGCATCACTACAACCACTCGACCTTCAATGACCTGATACTGAGCGGGCTGATCGGTATCCGTCCGCGCCTCGACGACATTCTGGAGCTTAAGCCGCTTTTGCCTGAGGACGCAGCGATCAAGAGCTTCGTCCTCGACCGCCTCGTTTACCACGGACGCAACATCGGCATCGTCTATGACGCCGATGGCTCACGCTACGGACTGGGCAAGGGCCTCTCGGTCTATGTCGAGGGCAGGCGCATCGCCGGTCCTTCGCCGCTGGCCCCGCTGAGAGTGGCGCTGCCGCCGGCCAGACTCCCAACCGAACCGGCGATGGAGCCGGCTGACTTGGCAGTCAACATCGGCGAGCCAACCGGCCCGCAGGCCAGCGCCTCGTCCAGTATCGCGCCCGGTTCTCCGGCCGAGGCGATCGACGGACGTCTCTGGTTCTTTCCAGAGAATCCCAACGGCTGGACCCCGGCGCCCCCAAAGGAAGCAGAAACGGAACAACGAACGGAGAGCTGGCTCGCCATCGACTTCGGTTGTGAGGAAAAGGTCGGCGACGTCGAGATAAGTTTCTTCGCGGACGGCAAGGAGTTTCTCCCGCCTACCCATTATGAACTGCATGCAAAGCCGACGGGCAGTGGCGTGGGATCCCCGACCAGCGGCGCACGCCAACTGAGCCGCTGGCCAACGGCATCAACCACGTCGTCTTCCCGCGCGTCGAATGCTCGGCCTTGCGTCTTGTTCTGCAAGGCCCCGCGGCTGCCAGCCAAGCTCCGGCTTATCGAGGTGAAGGCCCGAGCGGGTAATGGAGTTGATCAGGTGGCCAGAGAGCCATCTCCCATCAAATGAGCCGCGGCTCAAGGTGGTCGACGAGAGCGTCACATGACCGTTGTGAATACCTCGTGAGAAACACCCTAGTGCCCCTCATATCCGCCGATCACTCCCGACGATGTTCGGGTGGTCGGCAATCCTTCCCTTATCATGTTACGGAAGGCTTGCTCGTCATCCAGCGACAACCGCAGCGTGATCAGCTAAACTTAGCTGGCTCACATGCCGCTTTGCGTAGGAGACAAACTGGGGCCATACGAGATTCTCGCTCGCATCGGCGCGGGTGGCATGGGCGAGGTGTACAAGGCGCGTGACACGCGACTGGATCGCATCGTCGCAGTAAAAGTTTCAAACGAGCAGTTCTCGGAACGCTTCGAACGGGAAACGCGCGCCATCGCTGCGCTAAACCACTCCAACATCTGCACCCTGTACGACGTCGGCCCAAACTACCTCGTGATGGAGTACATCGAGGGCACGCCTATTCAAGGTCCTATGCCTGTCGATCAGGCGCTGCGGTACGCAACGCAAATTTGCGAGGCACTCGACGCCGCGCACAAGAGAGGGATTGTTCATCGAGACCTGAAGCCCGCAAATATTCTCGTCAATGCTTCAGGGGTAAAACTTCTCGATTTCGGACTCGCCCAAATCGGGTGCACGTCGCAAAACGGGGACGACGCCACGCAGGCCATCGGGCTTACCCAAGCCGGAACGATTGTCGGCACAGCCGCCTACATGTCTCCCGAACAGGCTGAAGCGAAGCCGGTCGATGCACGGTCCGACATCTTCTGTTTCGGTTCGCTCCTGTATGAAATGTTAAGCGGCCGCCGTGCGTTCGGCGGCGATTCTGCAATCGGCATGATGGCCGCCATTCTACACAAGGAACCTGATCCGCTTGACGTACCGCCCGAGTTGCAGAACGTAATCGCTCGTTGCCTACGGAAGTCGCCAGCGAGTCGTTATCAGTCGGCCGCCGAACTTGCTTTCGCGCTGGGGACCGTGTTTACGGGCTCGTCTGCGGGGCGACAGCCTTCCATTGCTGTCCTGCCGTTCGTTAACATGAGCCGTGACGCCGACGATGAATACTTCAGCGACGGTTTGTCTGAGGAGATAATAAACGCACTAGTCAAGGTGCCGGGGCTCAAAGTGATTGCCCGCACCTCGGCGTTTGCCTTCAAGGGCCAGAACACAGATATCCGCAAGGTTGCCGAGGTTCTAGGGGTTGCCAATGTTCTCGAAGGCAGTGTGCGGCGCGCCGGTAATCGTATCCGCGTGACGGCGCAGTTAATTACAGCGGCCGATGGTAGCCACCTGTGGTCGGAACGTTACGATCGCCAGATGGCAGACATCTTCGAAGTTCAAGACGAGATGTCGCGCGCCATCGCCGACCAGCTCAAAGTGACTTTGGGCGTTGGCGTGAAGCAGGCGACAAAGAATCTCGAAGCCTATGAGCTTTACCTCAAGGGGCGACACCTTGCGAATCAGCGACTGCCCGTAACTGTGCGCCAGGCAATTAAGTCATTTGAAGAGGCTATTCAGCTCGACCCTGAGTTCGCGCTAGCGTATTCCGGACTCGCTGACTGCTACGGAATTCTTCGCGTTTACGGATGGATTTCGGCAGAAGAGGAAGAGCCACCCGCGCGGGCTGCCATGTCCAAAGCGGTTGCCCTCGCCCCGAATCTCTGGGAGGTTATTTTCTCGCGAGGTTTCTACACCTTCTACTTCGGTCGCGACTGGCGCGAGGCCGGTCCGGACTTTCAAAAAGCGGTGTTGTGCAACCCGCAATCCTCGATCGCCCAAGGATATATGAGCATCTTTCACGCTATGGGCCGTCAAGCAGACGAGGCCGTAGCCCACGCGATACAGGCGTGCCGACAGGATCCCGTTAGCTCGTATGTTCACGGCTTGACCGCTTGTTCTTTTCACTTGCTCGGTCAAATCGACAAGGCGGAGAGTTATGCCCGCAAGTCACTGGACCTACAACCGAACTACCTCTTTGGCCTTTGGATGCTGGGCCTGAGCTTGTCTTCACTTGGTCGCCATGAGGAGGCCGTTGAAACCCTCGAGCAGGTAGTCGCCATCTCCCGGGCTCCCATTTTCATCGGGCTTCTTGGATCCGCGTATAACGCCGCCGGTCGTGCACAAGATGGGAATCGCCTCGTGCGTGAGCTCGAAGAACGCCGCGGTCGAGGCGAATATATTTCATCGATGTCGTTCCTCAATATCTTCGTCGGCGCAGGTGATATTCCCGCAGTTCGCCGCGCTCTTTCCGAGTCGATTGCCGAGCCCTGCCCGGCGTTCACCATGAG
>JGI20189J14885_1000169_pt1 | contig 26258 bp, 24 predicted proteins | sample NGESurdeep072012_10_FD_14885 | JGI IMG/M metagenome (IMG submission 14885) | reverse complement strand
AAGACGAACGCCTCGCCCGGGTCGCGTCCGAGCCCCTTCGCGAGGATCGTGACGCCGTAGCCGATCATGGCGACGGCGAAGACCTCGAGGAGTCGAAGTCCCACCACGATGCCGAGCTCGTAGTGGTTCGCGATGCGGTCGATCGTGCCGTCGAGGAAGAGGAAGAAGGGGCCGTAGGGCGCAGGCGTGTTGCCCCACAACTGATCGACCGGTGGGACCCACGGTCCGCCGCCCAGGGTGTACGGACCGTAAAGGTAAGGACTGATGTGGTGCGCCGTCATCTCGCCTTGCGCCGCGTAACTGAAGACGTCGCGCGAGAAGAGGGGCGGCGCGACGATCATCGGCAACGACCAGAGGCCAAGGATCCACCACAACGGCTTGAGTCCCGCCCCGACGTGCAGTTTCATGACCTCAGCAAGTCGGAGCCACACCCGCATCAACAACAGCAGACCGCCGTAGACGAGAACGACCGAGAGGATGTACTTCGTCAAGCTCGGCGTGCCGACCTGACTGGCCGAGGGTTCACCAAAGAACCAGGTGTTCGCCATGTTGAGCTTGAACGGCGAGTTCGTGAAGGAGACGCCCGCGAGGATCGAGGTCATGGCGACGAAACCCAGCACCGCGGGTTGCCAGAGGAATCCCCAGCCCTCGAAGGGACCGGGCGTGAATCGACCGAGTGGCGTGTAGCGGTGTTCGAGGAGTTCGACGCCCGACTCAAAACGGGTCGCCACGCGTTCGTACGAGCGTCGCACGGCTCTCGCCAACGAGTTCACTCGACCCACGAAACTCCTTTCGCCACGATCAGTGACACCGTACTTCGCCGTTTCGCCAACGCAAAGTGCGACGTGGTCAATCCCCCCAAGGAAGGATTGACCGTGGTGGGCCAGGAGGGATTTGAACCCCCGTAGGCTAAGCCGTCTGGTTTACAGCCAGATCCCATTGGCCACTCGGGCACTGACCCGTCGTAAATTCTACTTCCCGCGACGACCCCGCTGCCAAACAGGTCCGAGCCTCTACCATTTGACCATGCCTAGTTTTGACGTCGTCTCAGAAGTCGACCTCCAAGAAGTACGCAACGCCGTCGATCAAGCCAACCGCGAGGCGACGACGCGCTTCGACTTCAAGGGCACCGACGCCCTCATCGAGTTCTCGGAGAAGGAACTCTCCCTGAGCGCGACGACCGCGGACCGGTTGCGCGCGCTGTACCAACTGCTCGAAGAGAAGATGGTCAAGCGATCGGTGTCTCTGAAGTCGCTCGACGCCGGAAAGATCGAAGAGGCCAGTCACAACAGTGCCCGTCAAAAGGTGGCGCTGAAGGCGGGCATCAGCCAAGACGTCGGAAAAAAGATCAACAAGCTCGTGAAGGACATGGGACTGAAGAGTCTTAGCTCGTCCATCCAAGGCGACCACGTCCGCGTGACGGGTAAGCAGCGCGACGACCTTCAGCGCGCCATGACCGTCTTCAAAGAGGCCGATTTGGACGTCCCCCTGCAGTTCACGAACTTTCGCGATTAGATCGCGGTCTTCTCCTCGACGGCGAGGTGCTCTTCCATCTGTTCGAGCGGATGGACGTGAAATATTCGATTGAAGACGATGAGCTTCAACACCCAGAACACGGCGAAGCACACCAGATTGATGCCCGCGACGAGGCCCGTGTTCGCCAAGTGACTCCACTGGTGCGAACTCACCTCATTCTTGGCGAACCACGCGCCGAGTTGGGCGAACGCGATGCCGAGGATCGACATGATCAAAAAGGGAAGCACCTCGAGGCGAAAGAGGCTGCGGCCCTTCTTGCCCCACGTCCAGCGGCGATTCAATTGATACGCCGGCAACATACCAATGATGTTGCCCGTCAGCGTCGCCCAGATGACGCCCGGAATAATTCGTAGTCCGTACAGTCCGGCAACCGCGCTGAAGGAGACCGCCGTCGTGACGCCAGAGGTCAGCGTGTAGCGGATCATTTTCTTGCCCTGGTGCGTGCGCGACCACTCCATCACCGAGCTGGGTGAATACTTCATCGTTGCTAACTTACTTGTCGCCACGGGGTGTGTTGGAAGCGCGCTCGCCGTGTTTCGCCGACCGAAGGAGGTCGAAACGGGGTCAATCCGCAAAGTACGTCGAGCTACTCCACGGAACGACTAGAGAGCAGTCCGCTCCTCCAGGGTGAGGTGCTCGTCGATGAGTTCAAGCTTGTTGACGTGAAAGATCTTGTTGAAGACCGCCAATTTCAACATGAAGAAGACCCCGAAGCAGACCAGGTTCGTGCCGGTGACGAGCGCGGTGTTCGCCAAGTGGCTCCACGTGTGCGAGTGCACCTCGGCCCGAGACCAGAACGCACCGAACTGAGAGAAGGCGATGCCGAGGAACGACATGCTCCAGAAGGGCACGATCTCATTACGAAAGTGACTACGGCCGCGCTTGCCCCAGGTCCATGTCCGATTGAGGTGGTACGCGGGCAGGGTCGCGATTAAGTTACCGGCCAGCGTCGCCCAGATGACGCCAGGGATGATGCGAAAGCCATAGAGGACGGCGATGGACGTGAACGAGACGCCCGTCGCGATCACCGAGCCGAGAACGTAGCGCACCATCTTCTTGCCTTGGTGCGTGCGTGACCACGTCATCAAGGCACGAAGTCGTTCGATCATTGGATGGAGTCTACCGGGCTCGCCCATCCGGACCAGGTGACGTCAGGTGCAACAATGGCTCTATGTCTGAGGCCCTCGAGTTTCTCGTCCACCTGCTCGACCTCGAAACCATTGAGGTGAACGTCTATCGAGGCATTAACCCGAAAGAAGAGCGCCAACGAACGTTCGGCGGCCAAGTGGCGGCCCAAGCGCTCATGGCGGCCGGTCGCACGGTGGACCGGGGACGAGTTCACTCGTTGCACTCGTACTTTCTGCGTCCCGGCGACCCCACGACGCCCATTCTCTACGAAGTCGACCGCATCCGCGACGGGAAAAGTTTCTCGACACGACGCGTCGTAGCAGTACAGCACGGCAGGGCGATCTACAACATGCAGTCGAGTTTTCACACCGACGAGATCAGCATCGAGCACCAGATCCCCATGCCCGTCGTCCCCGGACCAGAGACCGTGGACTCTCTCTTCAATCGGGTCCAAAGCGAGTTCGGTGACGTCGACGAGTGGTTCAGTCGACCCCACCCCATCGATCAGCGTTTCCTCGGAGAACTTCCTTGGAGCCCGAATCGTTCGAAGGATCCTCGCCAACAGATCTGGATCAAGGCCGACGGCACGTTGCCCGACGATCCTTTGTTGCACGCCTGCGTCGTTACCTACGCGAGCGACATGAGTCTCTTCGACGCCATCTTGAAACCCCACTCGATCAAGTGGGACGACGGCTCCTTCATGGGCGCGAGCCTCGACCACTGCATGTGGTTCCACCACGACCTGCGCGCCGACGAATGGTTGCTCTACGACACCGAGTCGCCCATCGCTTTCGGCGGACGTGGGCTCGCGAGAGGGTTCTTGTTCTCGAGGGACGGCGAATTGAAGGTATCAATGGTCCAAGAGGGATTGACCCGCCTGACCCAGAACGGCGCCGAGAAAGTCGCGACGAACTAGGCGCTAGTCGCGCTGGTGCATGGGAACGAAGTCACGAACGTCGGCCCCGACGTAGAGCTGACGAGGTCGAGCGATCTTCGTGTCCTGCGCGAGAAGTTCCTGGAAGTGCGCGAGCCACCCCGACGTACGGGGAATGGCGAAGAGCACCGTGAACATCTCCATCGGAAAGCCCATCGCCTGATAGATAAGACCCGAGTAGAAGTCCACGTTGGGATAGAGACGACGTGAGATGAAGTAGTCGTCGGCGAGCGCGACCTCTTCGAGCTTGAGCGCGATGTCGAGCAGTGGATTCTTGCCGGTGACGCTGAAGACGTCATCGGCGATCTTCTTGATGATCTGGGCACGGGGATCGAAGTTCTTGTAGACCCGGTGTCCGAACCCCTCGAGAAGGGTCTTTCCCTGCTTCACCGTCTCGACGAAGGCCGGCACGTTCTCGATGCTGCCGATCTTGATCAACATCTTCAGTACCGCTTCGTTGGCCCCACCGTGTCGCGGGCCGTACAGCGCCGCCGTCGCGGCGGCGGTCGCCGAGTAGGGATCAGCGTGCGACGAACCAGCTACACGCATCGCCGTCGTGCCGCAGTTCTGTTCGTGGTCGGCGTGCAAGATGAATAGGACGTCGAGCGCGTGGGCGAGAACCGGATCCGGTTCGTAGCGAGGCTCGGCGACCTTCCACATCATGGAGAGGAAGTTCTGCGCGTACGACATCGAGTTGTCGGGGTAGACGAAAGGCATGCCGACGCTGAAGCGGTGCGCGGCGGCGGCCAGCGTAGGCATCTTCGCGATCAGTCGCACGATCTGCTTGTGCAAGATCTCGGGGTCGTCAAGGTCCTTGGCGTCCTTGTAGTACGTGGACAGCGCCGCGATCGCGGAGACCAACATGCCCATCGGGTGCGCGTCGTAGTTGAAACCTTCCAGGAAACGCTTTCGCACGTTCTCGTGGATGTACGTGTGGTACGTGATCTCCTTTTCCCAATCGGCGGCCTGCTCGGCGTTCGGTAGCTCACCGTGCAAGAGCAGGTAGGCGACTTCAACGTACGTCGACTTCTCGGCGAGCTGCTCAATGGGGTAACCGCGGTATCGCAGGATGCCCGCGTCACCGTCGATGTACGTGATGGATGACTCGGCCATCGCCGTCGTCATGAAGCCCGGGTCGTAGAACCAGATGCCGGGTAGGAGTTTTGAGAACTCGTTCGCGGCGATGCCACCGTTCTCAATGGGGATCTCTCGCGTCTCACCAGTGCGGTTATCGGTCACGGTAATGGACTGCGGCACAGTTCCTCGATTCACTTTTAGGGGCCCGTCCATCGTACGCGAACTCACCAGTAACTCAATCTCTCTATGAGGTTCCCGACGGCGACATCTGCATTTGGTAGGTCTCCGAGATGGCCTTGCCCGGCGCGGCCCGCGCGCCCGACAGCGTCAACACGATCCGAGCGCGCTCGCTCGCGACGGTGTGAATACCGCCCGGAATAAAGGCGAAAGCCCCGAGGGGACCCAGCGTCGTCTTCATCGTCTGTGCGAAGGCCGTGCCTCGATTGTTGAGCGGCGTCACGTGGATCGTCAGCGTCACCGGCTGTTCGTCGTAGCTCGAGTTCACCACCGACACGCCCACCATCACGAGTCCCACCGGTGGGAGTAGCAGGACGCCGGTGGTGGCGGGAAGCGGGGCCGGCGTCACGTGCACGGCCGCGATACTGATGGCGCGAACGAGCGCCAGTGACGGCGCGTTGACGAGTGCCGTCAAGCCGTGCGCGGCGTAGTAACTCGCGCTCGATGAGTTCGTCATGTCAAGGTGTACGCGCCCGGGTTCTTTCGCGAGCGCGAAACGTTGCACGCTCCACTGCTGGTCCGTCGCCTCGAGGGTGGCCACTGGATCCGTCACGACGTCGATGGGAACGGTGTTCCACGGCAGCGTCAGCGTCTGGGCGACAATGCCGAGCAGCCTCTGGTACGCGGCGACGCGAGTCAGCGTGATCTTGTACAGCGTCTCGTTCACGCGATGATCCAGACCCGGTCGACGCAGTTGATCCGCGGCCGTGATCCAGTTCGAGAGTTCTTGATCGAGTTGATTCAACCGCGCCGCGAAGACCGGGCGACTGAGAGTGAAGCCCCGCGATAGAAGCGTCTCGAGGCGCCCGTTGAAACTGTTCTCCCTCGTAATCATCGTGTTGGCGAGAGCCGCGAAACTGCGATTTTCGCTTCGTTGGGGAGTAGCCGCGCCGTGCGCCGCGCGCGACACGTCCCTCGCGAACACGAGAACGATGAGCGTGACGGCAACGGCCAGGGTGATGAACAACGTGTGTCGACGACGTTGCGCGCGAGTACGGGCCACGCTGGAAGAACTTACTCGTCAGCGATTTTCAGCTCTGATCCTCGTACTCCTCGAGGTCGAGGATTTCGGACGAACCCTCGGGAAGTGGGTGCGCTGCGTCCACGCCCCACTTCACTTCGTCGAGACGCGCGGCCAGACGATCGACTTGCCCTAGCTCGGGCAACTCCTTGGCGTGCGCGGCCCCGCCGAGGTTCTGGAGGCTCTTGGCGCTGACGATGAGCCGCGTCTCGAACGACGTGATCATGCTGTTGTATTCCTTCACCTGCGTGTCGAGTGCCTTACCCATTCGAGAGACGGGCTCGGCCACGTGACGAATTCGTTCGAAGATCGTCTCGGCGACCTTGTAGATCTCTTCGGCGTTCATGGCGAGCTTCTGTTGGCGAACCACCATCGCCACCGACCACAACAGCGAAAGGAGGTTCGTCGGTCCGACGATGAGGACACGTTCCTTCGCGGCGTACGTGAGTAGATCGGGGTCGGCGTCAAAGGCCACGCTCACCGCCACGTCACTCGGCACGAAGCAGGCGACGAACTCCGGAGCCGGCGCGATCGACTCCCAGTAGGCCTTCTCTCTCAACGTCTTTACGTGGGCGCGCAGATCCTTCGCGTGTTTCGCTTCGAGCGCCTTTCGCTCGTCAGCATCCTCCGCCGAGAGAGCGGCCTCGAACGCGTCGAAGGGGAACTTCGCGTCGATGGCGACACGCGAACCGTTGGGCATGCTCACGACACAGTCCGGGCGCACGGAACGACCCGAGTCGACCGTCGACGAGACCTGAAGGTCGTAGTCAATGTGTTGCTTGAGCCCGGACGCTTCGAGCACGTTGGCGAGTTGAATCTCGCCCCAACGACCACGATGATCGCTCCGGCCCAACAGCAAATTCAATCGACGTGTCTCTACTTGGCTCTTGCGTTGTTCACTGAGGAGTTCGTCGGCTCGGCTCTTCACTTCGCCCAATACTCCGACGTGTTGTTTGTCGAAATCCGCGAGATTGCGTTTGTACTCGTCAAGAAGGTCAGCCAATGGCTTGAGCGTTCGATCGAGCGTCGTCTCTCGTTCNTTCATCACCTGTTCCTGGGAGTGGTTGAACTGAAGNACGGTCTGTTGCAAGACGCGATTCGAGAGATTCTCGAAGACGCCCTCCATGTTGTCGAGCGCCACCTTCTGCTCTTCACGGGTTCGTTCGAGGTTCTCACGGGCGGACGCCAGCTCGGACCCTCGAACGGCCAGGTCAGATTTCGCTTGGGACAGGTCGTCACGCTGGCCTTGGGCACGACGAAGAGCGAGCGACCACGCGAGGAAGCCACCGACAACGAGTCCGATGACACCAGTGAGTGCGGCGATCATTTCACTCCCTTCGATCGACTGTCTCCACCCTAGAGAAGGGATGTCACGCACCACTAAACTTCACGCGTGAATCGAATCTTTCGTCTTTCGAAGCCAGAAGATACGGGTAACACGCCGATAGTCCGCCTCAACGAGGACCTTCGCCCTCAGACGGTTCGCATCTTCGCCCTGGTGGGTGAGGCGATCGCGGGCGCGACGCACGCTCTGCTCGCGAACGACCGCGAACTGGCGAAGCGCGTCGTCGAGCAGGACATCATCATCGACGAACTGGTCAACGACCTCGTCTCGGTCGCCGAGACGCGCCTGCTCGAGAGTGCGGCCCTCGACGTCGAGGGCCGTCGCGAACTCCTGATCTTGTTGCGCATCTTGCCCGAGATCGAACGAAACGGCGACCTCGCCGCGCACGTCGCGCGACGCGCGGCGCGCGGTCTCGGTAGCGAGATGTCACCACGCTCACGCGGACTCATCGAGCGCATGGGTGAAGTCGCGTCCACCATCTGGCGCGAAGCCACCGACGTGATCATCGACGGCAAGAACGAAGCGGTCGGCGCGATGGAAGACATCGATGATGAACTCGACGATCTGCACGTGTCGCTGACGGCGGAGTTGACGTCGGGCTCCATGAGCGTGCCAGTCGCGGTGGAAGTGGCCCTGATGGCCCGCTTCTACGAGCGATTTGGCGATCACTGCGTGAACCTGTCGCGCCGCCAAGTCGGACGAGACGGCGCGGATTAACGAAGTTCGAGTAGCGCTTCGGCGATCTGTACGGCGTTGAGGGCCGCGCCCTTGCGCAAATTGTCACCACTCACGAAAAGCGACAGACCATTGGTCAACGTGTCCGCGCGACGAATCCGACCGACGTAGCTCGGGTCCTGACCCGTGGCACGACGGGGCGTGGGCATCTCGTGCACGACGACCCCGCGAGCCTTGGCGAGTATCTCGGTGGCGTGCTCGGGCGTGAGTGGACGATCGAAGCCCAACGTCAGCGAAAGCGAGTGACCCGTGAACACGGGTACGCGCACGCACGTCGCGCTCACGTGCAGGTTCGCGATCTCGAGGATCTTTCGGCTCTCGTCGCGCAACTTCTGCTCTTCGCCAGTCTCGAACGAACCATCGTCAACGATCGAACCGGCAATAGGAATCACGTTGTGCGCGATCGTCGCGGGAAACTTCACGCCTTCGTCGAAGGGAAACGCTGCGCCGTCAAAGGCCAGTAATCGCACGTCACTGTCGCGCGTCTTTTCGAGTTGGTCCGCGAGCTCGTCGACGCCTTCGCGACCAGCGCCGCTCACGGCTTGGTACGTCGAGACGATCATCGTCGTGAGGCCGGCCGCCAGGTGCAGCGGCTTCAACACGGGCATCGCGGCCATCGTGGTGCAGTTGGGGTTGGCGACGATACCCTTCGGGATCGTGATGAGCGCGTGCGCGTTTACTTCGGGGACGACCAGGGGGACCTCGGGATCCATTCGCCACGCCGAGGAGTTGTCGATGACGATCGCGCCCGCGGCGGCGAGACGTGGCGCGAGGACCTTCGACGACGTCGCGCCCGATGACGCGAGGGCGACGTCGATGCCAGAAAAGTCGGCCGTCGCTGCGTCCTCGACCTCAATGGATCGCCCGTTCCACTCGATCGTCGATCCGGCCGAGCGCGCCGACGCAAAGAATCGAATCTCGTCAACGGGGAATTGACGCTCCAGGAGAATGGCGCGCATGACCGTGCCGACCTGACCAGTGGCTCCAAGGATGGCTACGCGCATGGCGAAAGTTTAGGTCACTCGGCGTCGAGGCCGAACGCGTGGTGCAAGTGGCGAACGGCGTCAGCGACTCGATCGGCGCGCAGCACGCACGAGATACGGATGGAACTCGTCGAGATCATCTCAATGTTGATGTCGTTGTTGTAGAGCGTCTCGAACATGAGGGCCGTCACACCAGGACTGGACTTCATACCCGCGCCCACGATGGACACGCGTCCGATGTTGTCGTCGCTCGTGACGGTTTCCGCGTTGATGTCACTTCGAACTTTTTCGCACGCGATCATCGCCGCGTCGAGTTCGGTCTTCGCCACGGTGAACGAGATGTCCGTGACGTTGTGGGCGCTCGTGTTCTGCACGATCATGTCGACGTTGACGCCACCGTTGGCGAGTTCGCGAAAGAGTGTCGCCGCCACGCCCGGCCGGTCCGGCACCCCTGCCACGGTGATCTTCGCCTCCGAGGTGTCATCGGTGATTGCCGAAACGATGGCTTCTTCCATTGTGGGGTCCTCCTCCACGATCCAGGTGCCTGGCTCCCAAGTGAAACTCGAACGAACGTGCAGCGGCACGTGGTGACGGCGCGCGTACTCCACTGATCGAAGCATCAAGACCCGACCACCGGTCGCGGCGATCTCCATCATCTCGTCAAACGAAACCTTGTTGAGTCGGCGGGCCTTCGGCACCACTCGCGGGTCGGCGCTAAAGACGCCGGCGACGTCGGTATAGATCTCGCAGACGTCGGCCTTCAACGCGGCGGCCAGCGCGACGGCCGTGACGTCGGAACCGCCTCGCCCGAGCGTCGTGATGTCGCGATCGGTGGACACGCCCTGAAAGCCAGCGACGACCGGGACGAGCCCGTCGTCGAGAGCTTCGCGAATACGGTCGGGCCGCATCTCGAGGATCTTCGCCCTGGTATGGCTGGTGTCGGTGATGATGCCGGCTTGGCTTCCCGTAAACGAGGCCGATTCGACGCCGACGGCCCCGAGGGCCATGCTCACGAGCGCCATCGAGATTCGCTCACCGGCCGTCAGTAACATGTCCATCTCTCGCGCGGTGCGCGAGGGCGAAACCTCTTCGGCCAACCGCACGAGTTCGTCGGTAAATTTTCCCATCGCCGAGACGACGACCACGACTTCGTTCCCGGCGTCTCTCGTGCGCGCGACGTGGTGGGCGACGGCGCGAATGCGCTCGGCGTCGCCGACCGACGTGCCACCAAACTTTTGCACGATGAGCGCCATGCGCACCAAGGATAGTTGAGTGAAAGATCGGACTTTTGGGGGCCGAGTAAAGTCGCAACCATGGCAACTTCCAAGCGTGAACGGCAGAAAGCGGCCCGCCGCGAAAAATTAGAACGAGAACAGCGTTACGAAAAGCGGCGCAAGAACATTCGACGTGGCGTCATCGTCGGCGTCATCGCAGTAGTCGTCGTGGGCTCCGGCGCCCTTCTCTTCGCCGGCGGAAAACCCAAGGCAAAGGCCAACGCGACCACCACAACCACGACGACGGCGCCTACGACGACCACGACGACGGCTAAACCAGCGGGCTTCACGGTCACGCAGGCCCAAGCAAACGCCAAGGCCGTCGCGGCGGGATGCCCCGCCTCCACGAGCACGCGCGTCAACACCAAGACCTGGACCAAGGCACCCGCGATGACCATCAACACGGCGAAGACCTACTACGCGCACTTCACGACCACAGCCGGAAACTTCGTCGTCAAGCTGGACGCCAGCACCGCGCCCGTCACGACGAACAACTTTGTCTTCCTCGCGAATCAGGGCTACTACAAGTGCGTGATCTTTCACCGCGTGATCAGTGGCTTCATGGTCCAAAGTGGTGACCCCACGGGCACCGGCACCGGTGGTCCTGGCTACACCATCCCTGACGAACTACCTAAAGCCGGCAACCCGAACTACCCGCTGTACTCCATCGCGATGGCGAACACGGGGGCCGCGCACACCGGAGGAAGCCAGTTCTTCATCGTGACCGGCGCCTCGGGGGAATCCCTGGGTAACACGTACTCACTCTTCGGCCAAGTCGTCAGTGGCGTGAAGGCCGTCAACACGATCCAAAACGCCGGGAGCACGAGCTCGACCGGTGTACCGCCCTCCATCACCCACCGCATCTTGAACATCACGATTACGGAGTCATAGACCATGAGCGACCACCTACCCAACCCCGACGGCTCGAGCCCGAAGCGTCAGAAATTCGACGCCGCGCCCGAGATGATCATCGATCCCGAGAAGACCTACACCGCCACGATGGTCACCTCGAAAGGGACGATGGAGCTCTTGCTCGACCACCACGGCGCTCCCGTGACGGTGAACAGCTTCGTGTTCTTGGCTCGCTGGCACTACTACGACGGCATCGCGTTTCACCGCGTCATTCCCGGTTTCGTCCTGCAGGGTGGCGATCCCACCGGCAGTGGCGCTGGTGGTCCGGGCTACCGATTCAACGACGAGCTGCCCAAGCCCGGTCGTTACGAGGTCGGCTCATTGGCCATGGCCAACGCGGGACCCAACACCAATGGATCGCAGTTCTTCGTCATCTCGGGTCCTGACGGGGTGCGCTTGCCTCCGTTGTACGCGCACTTCGGCAAAGTCGTGAAGGGCCTCGACGTCGTCGCGGCGATCAATGACATCGGTACGCCCTCGGGCAAGCCACGAGAGAACGTCGTCATCGAGTCAGTGACCATCACCGAGAGCTAAAGGTCAACGACGTCGTGACCACGCGTCGTGACGACGTCATCACTCGCTCGGTGCCACGCCGATCCGTCGAAGTACACGACGCCGCGTGGCCCTACGACCGCGAACGTCTCGTCGTTCCCTAGGAGCGACCGAGTGCGCGACAGCTGTTCGTCGCTGGCATTGACGCCGAGAGTCAGTCCCGGCCGGTACCCGAGACCGGTCGTAGGAGCACCACCACGTGGATCGATCATGACGTCGCCGAGTAGCGACGCCACCGACCCGACGGCGACGACGCAACGGGCGTCGCGGATCGCCTCACCCACGGGAGAGCCGTGCCAGACGCTCTTCGCGTGCAGCGGTGAGCCGTCACTCAAGACGACGAGGTCGGCGCTCTTGATTCGTCGCACGAAGTACGGCTCCGCGTTCGAGGCGCGGTCCGCGATCATCAGCGCCTCGACCTTCGCCTCGGACGGTTCAAAGAGAATTGACAGTTCGATGGCCGCTTCGTTAATCCCCAAAAACGCTGCGGCCGTGGGCAGAAGTACGACGTCGGCGTCACTCGTCACGTCAATCAACTCGCCCGCCGCCAACACTTCTTGGAGCGCGTCAAGCGAACCCACCACGACTGTTGATGCCTTCATCACGCCACTTTCTTGTTCGTCGCTACCAATCAGTAACGCTAGTGTTCGCACATGAGCTTCGGAAATATCGGCGTGGTGGGATCGGGCATCATGGGTAGCGGCGTGGCCGAAGTCGCCGCGTCCACCGGTGCTCTCGTGATTGTCCGCTCTCGTTCTTCCGCCAGTGTCGACGCCATGTTGTCGACGCTGGAACAGTCACTCGCGAAGCAGGTCGAGAAGGGCAAGCGCAGCGTCGAGGAAGCCGACGCCATTCGTCAACGCGTCAGCGTGACGACCGAACTTGACGAACTCGCCCACTGTGACCTCGTCGTCGAGACCGTGGTGGAGGACCTCGACGTCAAGAAGGAACTCTTTCGTGCACTCGACACCGTCGTCGCTCCCACGACCATCGTCGCCACGTGCACGTCAACCTTGGCCGTCATCGACCTCGCGATGGAGATGTCGAACCCTGAGCGCGTGTGCGGCGTGCATTTCTTCAATCCCGTGCCGACCATGTCCCTCGTCGAGGTCGTTCGACCACTCAGCGCGAGCGACGAGACCATCGCGTCAGTGACCGAGTTCGTGCTCGCCTGCAACAAAGAACCCATCGAGGTGAAAGATCAAGCGGGCTTCATCGTGAACGCGCTGCTCTTCCCGTACCTCAACAACGCCGTACGACTCCTCGAGGGCGGTGTCGCGACGAAAGAAGGCATCGACGCCGCTATGAAAGGTGGCTGCGGCTTTCCCATGGGACCGTTCGCGCTGCTCGACCTCGTCGGCCTCGACACCTCGGTCGCGATTCTTGACGCCCTCTACGCAGAGTTCGCCGAGACGAACTACGCGCCCGCCCCGTTGCTACGCCGCATGGTCAGCGCAGGGATGCTCGGACGTAAGTCGGGCGCCGGTTTCTATCAGTACCGTAAGTAACTGACGACGGGAGGAACCGTGAAGGAACGTTCCAAAGCGTGGGTCATGCGCACGTACTCGGGCCACTCGAGCGCGACCGCCTCCAACGAGCTCTACCGCAACAATCTCGCCAAAGGTCAAACCGGTCTCTCGATCGCCTTCGATCTGCCCACGCAGACGGGCTACGACCCCGACGATCCCAACGCGGAGGGCGAAGTGGGCAAGGTCGGCGTCCCCGTCGCGCACCTCGGTCACATACGCCAACTCTTCGCGGATTTGCCCTTGGACGAGATGAACACGTCGATGACCATCAACGCCACCGCCGCGTGGCTCTGGGGTCTTTACTTGGCCCTCGCGGAAGAAGAAGGCGTCGACTTCAAGGCACTCCAGGGCACCACCCAGAACGACATCGTGAAGGAGTACCTCAGTCGAGGCACCTACATCTTCGCGCCCGAGCCGTCGAAACGACTCATCGCCGACATGATCGCCTTCGGGATCCACCACGTCCCCAAGTGGAATCCGATCAACGTCTGCAGCTACCACCTACAAGAGGCGGGCGCGACACCGGCGCAAGAGATCGCTTACGCGCTCGCTACCGCGATCGACGTCCTAGACGCCGTGCGCGACTCGGGCAAGGTCGAGGCTTCCCTCATGCCCGAGGTCGTCGGGCGGATTTCCTTCTTCGTCAACGCGGGCGTGCGTTTCATCGAAGAGGTCGCCAAGATGAGAACCTTCACCGCGATGTGGGACGAGATCTGTCGCACTCGCTACCACGTCGACGACCCGTCGCTACGGCGCTTTCGCTACGGCGTGCAAGTGAACTCGCTCGGCCTCACCGAGCAACAGCCCGAGAACAACGTGCAACGAATCGTGCTCGAAATGCTCGGTGTCACGTTGAGCGCCGACGCGCGGGCCCGCGCGGTGCAGCTGCCCGCGTGGAATGAGGCGCTCGGGCTGCCGCGTCCGTGGGACCAGCAGTGGAGTCTTCGCGTCCAACAGGTGTTGGCGTACGAGAGCGATCTGCTCGAGTACCCGGACATCTTCGCTGGCTCGCGCGTCATGGAAGCGATCGTGCACGAACTCACCGTCGCGGCACAGAGTGAACTCGACGACGTCCTGGCGCTCGGCGGCGCCTTTAACGCCATCGACGAGTTGAAGAGCCGCCTCGTCGAAAGCCAGTCGGCACGCGTCGAGCGAATCGAGTCTGGAGAACAGACCGTCGTGGGCGTGAATCGGTTCACCGAGACGGCGCCGTCACCACTCACTGGCGACAACTCACTCCACGCCATCATGACGGTCGACCCCGCAATCGAACAACACCTCATCGACGACGTGACGTCGTGGCGCGCCGGTCGCGACAACGACGCCGTGAACGCCGCGCTCGAAGAGTTACGACGCGTCGTCGCGAGCAGCGACGTCGCCGACAACGTGATGTTGCCCACCATCGCCCTCGCCAAGGCCGGTGGCACCACGGGCGAGTGGGCCAGTGCGCTGCGCGACGTCTTTGGCGAGTACCGCGCGCCGACCGGCGTGCGCGGCGGCGTCGGCGCGAGAGGCGCTCTTTTCTCCGAACTGGTCGCGCGCTCGCAGGCACTCAGGGAGAAGCGCGGCTCGCCGCCCAAGTTGCTCGTTGCCAAGCCCGGACTCGACGGACACTCAAACGGCGCCGAACAGATCGCGGTCGCCGCGCGTGACGCGGGCTTCGAGGTCATCTACCAAGGCATCCGTCTCTCGCCAGAAGAGATCGTCGCGGCCGCGCGGGACGAGGACGTCGACGTGGTGGGCATCTCGATTCTCTCGGGCTCACACCTCGCACTCGTGCCTCGCGTCATTGAGGGACTGCGTAACGCGGGCGTCGACGCCAAAATCATCGTCGGCGGCATCGTGCCCGACGATGACGCGCGCGAACTCAAAGCACAAGGTGTCGCGGCGGTCTACACGCCCAAGGACTACTCGCTGGCCGCCATCATGGACGACATCTTGAACCTGATCGAGTCCTCTCAGCGTTAATTCGTAAGTCCCGCACTGACTGCATCCAGTCCGTGCGGACCAACCCGGTTTCGGGCTTGAGCCCTCATCCCGATGCTCAGCGAAGATTCTTCCAGGTAACGGTGCCACGGTGTTGCTAGGTGATTGCGATGTCACAACGCTCCGGCATTCTCACAGGGGTGACGTCGACACTCAACGCCAGTCCCCGCAGCAGGGGCAAGAACAAAAACCCAGCGTGGCGCGTGCCCGAGAACCAGCCCACCTCCACACTTGTACTCAGTCTCGACACCTCCGACCCCCACGCGAGAAAGCGCCTCGAGACTCTCTACTTCACGATGTTCAACGTACGTAGGGCCTTACAGCGCGACGCCCAACGTCGCTGTCGCGCGTATTGGTTGCGAAAGGAAGACCGCGATAATCTCGGTTGGAAGGCCGTCGCCGAGGACCTCGGACTCAATCGCAATGGCTTCGAACGTCTCGCGAGAGGGCACGTACTGAACTCGGTCTGGGCGAAGAATCACGTGTCGATGGCCCTTGTGTATCACATGGCGGACGCGGTCTTCACGGACGCGGCGCGCCACCTCTGGTCTGATAACTCCGGCAAGCGCCGCGGGGCACTGCACGTGACGCCGTTGCGCCAGTTCTCGACCATCCATGGAAGGGCACGGTCACACACCACCGAGAACAAGTGGGAGACCTTCCGCCTCTACGGCACCCTCGAGGGTCACCTCGACGCCTACGGTCACGGTGACCTCGGAGAGCACCGGACACTCAACGACGTGTCGAAGCTGGCTCCGGGTACTTCGATACTTCGCCAGGGAGAGAAGTTGAACCCACCGGGAACGACGAAGTGGTCTACCTACACCGGCCCACTGATGATGGTCTTCGCTGGTGGGTCGTCGTCCAAGGAACCCGAGTTGCAACTCCCGGTGCGTTTGCCCCAGGGGCGAGGCCAGTGGGGCCGAATGGTGCATTTCCTCTCACAACCTCGCCTGTGGCACAAGATCAACCTCGTGCGCCGCGCGGACTCGAGCCAAAGCGGCGGCTGGCGCTACGAGATGCACTTGTTGGTGCTCAACGATGGCTACTTCTCATCGCGTCATCGCGAACTGCTCGATGCTGCGCCCTCGGACCGGACGGCTTCCGTGGACGTCAACGTCTCGAACCTCTCGGTGGTGTCGGTGGGCTCTGGTCACAACGACCCACGGAGCACCGTGGTGCGCATCTACGCCGACGAGCGCGATCGACTGGCGCGCGCGGCCGCGAAGAGGCGCCGGGGCCAGCGCCGCGTCGATAGGTCACGCCGCGCCAGCAACGCGCAGCAGTACGCAAAGTCGGAGGCACAGAAGAAGCGCGACGAGCGTCGTGCAGCCCGGGGACTACGACCGGTCGCGGACGCAACGCCTCGCGGAGGACGACTTACCAATGCAGCTTGCGTTCCGCGCCAGGCCTACAGTCGGGACCATCTCTCCGCCACCTACGGCGCCCTACGACGGCGTCAGGTCGAGCAGGCGCGCGCTGCAAGTCTCACCAAGCAGACTCGCGCTCACGACGTTGCGGTGCAACTGATTGCGAGCCACGGGGTGCAGTGGTTAGTCGAGGACTGCAACTTGACCGCCTGGGCGAAGCTTTGGGGCAAGTCCCTTCACGCCTTCGCCCCAGGCATGGTCACGGCTGAACTGGCGCCACTCGTTGCTCGACTCGGTGGCAGCGTCACCAAGGTGGCAACGGGTCCCACGGCGCTGTCGAGTCACTGCCTCTGTGGGCACCGGATCAAGAAGGATCTGTCCACTCGCACGCACCACTGTGACGCGTGCGGCTTCAGCGGTGATCGGGACTTGGTGTCAGCTTCGCTCGGAACATGCGTGGTGCACACCGATCTCGGTGATTCGCCCAGCGCCCGAGTCGACTGGGTCAAGGCCCAAGCGCTGCTGCGTGAGCTAACCGCGAACACAACGCCACCCCTTTACCAGGGGCGCCAAGACGCCCTGACGAGTCAAACGCACCCTCTGGTGTCACCGCGTCGAAGTGACGTTGTGTCCCAAGGTGCCAGGTCAGTGAGACACTCTCACCGGGCTGCTCGTCTCAACGCCCATAGCTCGGCGCAGTCGACCAACGGACCGGGTTCGCTCGGTCCCGCGAAGGTTGCGCACGGCTCGGCACTGGGTTGTAACTCCCCGACAGGGGACTTACAACTCAACTCTTAGTTGAGGTGATGCGGGCGGCGTAGTGCGAAGGGGCCCGCGTTGAACCACCGTCCCGAGAAGCGCCACGTCGGTAGGTTGTCTTTCGCCCGCGGACGCGGGGCCTTCAACAATTCCTCGGCGGCCGCGATGAGCGCGGCCATCTCGTCGGGCGGCAGTCCCGGACGCGGCGCGAGTCCGTAACTCACAGCGGCACGTTCCCGTGCTTGCGCTTCGGCAGGTCTTCGCGTTTTCCTCGCAACAGGTCGAGGGATCGCGCGAGGATCTGACGAGTCTCGGCGGGATCGATGACGTCGTCGATGAAGCCACGCTCCGCCGCGATGTAGGGGTTGGCGTAGCGCTCTTCGTAGTCGTCGATGAGTTGTGCGCGTAACTCTTCGGGGTTGTCGGACTCGGCGAGGTCACGCCGGTAGACAATGCTGACGGCCCCCGGCGCGCCCATCACCGCGAGCTCGGCCGTGGGCCACGCGAAGGCCAGGTCGGCCCCGATGGACTTCGAGTTCATGACCACGTACGCACCGCCGTAGGCCTTGCGCGTGATTATCGAGATGCGCGGCACGGTCGCTTCGCAGAACGCGTAGAGCAACTTCGCACCGTGGCGAATGATGCCGCCGTACTCTTGAGCCACCCCGGGCATGAAGCCGGGCACGTCGACGAAGGTGACGATCGGCACGTTGAACGCGTCGCAGGTGCGAACGAACCGTGCGGCCTTCTCGCTCGATTCGATGTCGAGCACGCCCGCCAAGATCTGGGGCTGGTTCGAGATGATGCCGATGGTGTGGCCGTCCAGGCGAGCGAAGCCACAGGTCACTTGTTGGGCGTAGGTGGCGTGCACTTCCATGTAGTCGCCACCGTCCACGACCGAGGTGATGACCTTCTTCATGTCGTAGGGTTGATTCTGCGACTCCGGCAACAGATCACGCAGGTTCTCGCAGAGTCGGTTGGGGTCGTCACCGGTCATGATGCGCGGTGGCTCTTCCATGTTGTTCGACGGCAGGAACGACAACAAGTAACGAACCTCGTCGAGAACACTCTTCTCGTCCGGCAACACGAAACTTGCGACGCCGGACTTCGTGGCGTGGGTCTGCGCGCCGCCCAACTCTTCGAGGGTGACGTCTTCACCGGTGACGGACTTCACGACGTCGGGTCCGGTGATGAACATGTGGCTCGAGTCCTTCACCATGAAGATGAAGTCCGTCAACGCGGGTGAGTACACCGCGCCGCCCGCGCACGGTCCAAGGATCACCGAGATCTGGGGCACGACACCCGACGCGCGCACGTTACGGCGAAAGATTCCTCCGTAGGCGTTGAGACCGGCGACGCCTTCTTGGATTCGCGCGCCCGCGCCGTCGTTCAGACCGATGATCGGTAGTCCCATCGTCGTGGCGAGGTCCATGATCTTTTGAATCTTCTCGCCGTGTGTCTCACCGAGCGCACCACCGAAGACGGTGAAGTCCTGGGAGTAGACGCAGACCTTGCGACCGTCGATCTTGCCGTACCCGGTGATGACACCGTCGGAGTACGGTCGAGACTCTTCGAGTCCCATGCCCGAAGCGACGTGGCGATTCAACATGTCGAGTTCTTGGAACGAGTCCTCGTCGAGTAGGTACTCGAGGCGTTCGCGCGCGGTCATTCGACCCTTCGCGCGATGGCGCTCAATCGCTTTCTCACCCCCGGCGACTCGGGCTTCCGCCTTGAGGGCCTCTAACTCCTTAAGACGATCAGCCATTGAGTGCTCCATATGTCCACAGGCTAGCCAGAGCGCAAGGCCACATCACTAAGAAAATGCACTGCGAATTCCGCGTCGTTCACTTCGTCGTGCGACTACCGCGTTACCGCAAAGTAGGAATTACTTGTTACTCGTAAGTACGCGTCTTCTAACTGTCGAGTAACCGAATTGTTCGTGACGAGTCAGTCGCTTTCCTGCACGAGTTCGATCAGCGTGTCGAAGGAGGCCTTCGGGTGGATGAACGCCACGGTCGTTGCGCGCGAACCCGGGCGCGGTGCTTGATCGATGACTTGGTAGCCCGCCGCCTTCACCGCTTCGAGCGCCACAGCGCAGTCCGCGACGCGGTACGCCACGTGATGCAGACCTTCACCCTTCTTCTCGAGATACTTCGCCACCGGTGAATCGTCACGCGTCGGCGTGAGGAGTTGGACGTAGGAATCGGCGACGCGGATCAGCGCTTCTTCAACGCCGTCGGACTCGACGATCTCTCGATGCTCGACGGTGGCGCCAAAAACGTCCGAGTACCACGCGATCGCGGCTTCGAGGTCACGCACCGCGATGGCGACGTGGTCGATTTCGGTGAGTAGCGAGTCCACTGTTATTCCTCGTCGTGGCGGCGAAAGATGGTGAGACGATCTTCACCCACCAGAGCCCGAAGTTCGGGGTTCGTGACGCCGAGGCCTTCACGTGGGGCCACGCACAACACGCCGATCTTGCCCTCGTGACGATTGTGGTGCACCTGATACGCGGCGTCGCCCACCTCGTCCATCGCGAAGACCGCGGAGAGTGGGGGCACGACGACACCGTCGATGATCGTTTGGTTGGCCGACCACGCTTCGCGGTAGTTGGAGAAGTGCGAACCTTTGATCGTCTTCAGCTTCATCCACAGGTGGCGATTGTCGTACTCGATCATGTAGCCGCTGGTCGCCGCGCACGTCACGATCGTCCCGCCACGCTTCGCGACGAACACGCTCGCGCCCATCGTCGAGCGTCCGGGGTGCTCGAAGACGACGTCGGGGTCGCCACCGACGAGCGAGCGAATGTCTTTGCCGAGTCGACGCCACTCTCCCTCATCCTGCGTGTGTTCGTCCTTCCAAAATTGATAGTCCTTCTCGGCGCGATTGATGACGTGTTCACAGCCGAGCTCTCGAAGCATCGTGGCCTTCGCCTCACTCGACACGACACCAACCGGTACGCCACCGGAGTTCAAGACGTGCTGCACGGCGAACGAACCAAGTCCCCCCGACGCGCCCCAGATCAACACCTTGTCGCCTTGTGTCACTGGCGCACCGTTACGCGACACCAGCATCCGATAAGCCGTCGAGTTGCACAGCGCGTTGACCGCGGCCTCCTCCCACGTGAGGTGCGTGGGTTTTGGCATCAGCTGGTTGGCCTTGACGACCGTGACGTCCGCGAGGCCCCCGAAGTTGGTCTCGAAGCCCCAGATGCGCTGCGTGCTCGACAGCATGGAGTCGTCGTGACTGCTCGGGTCCTGGTCGTCGACGTAGTTGCAGTGCACGGTGACCTCGTCACCGATCTTCCAATTTCGAACCAGCGATCCCGTTCGAAGGACGACGCCCGCGGCGTCGGAGCCGACGACGTGGTAATCGAGGGCGTGACGTTGACCCCAGATGGACTCCTGGCCCAAGCGGTCCAAGAAGCCGAAGGTCGACAAGGGTTCGAAAATGCTGGTCCAGACGGTGTTGAAGTTGATCGACGACGCCAGGACGGCGACGTAGACCTCGTCGGGTGCCAACTCGGGGACGGGTACTTCGTCGACGTGCAGGCTGCGACGTGGGTCCTTGTCCCGGCTCGCCATGCCGTCGAACATGGTCTGCTCGTCGCGGCGCACGAAGACGGCCCGCGTCGTCGCGGGCATGGGCGTCGCGGCCAACACGTCATGTGTCGCCCCCGCGAGAACGGCGTCCAGAATCTCACTCATCTGCGCGAGACTACTTGGCGCGCGTGTCCGTGACGACCGCCTAGGTCCTCGCCGGTCGCCGACGTCGAAAGTGCGCAAAGCGTCTAACGTTTGGGATGTTTCCCGGAGGGAACAATCGCAAGGAGTCGTCATGTCGCGCAGTGTCATCGTCGCCGGAAGTCGCACCGCCATTGGCAAGCTCTCGGGCGCCTTCGCCACCCTGAGCGCCCAGGACTTAGGAGGCGCCGCGATAAGGGGCGTCCTCGAGAAGACCGGCGTCGACCCTTCGAGTATTGACGCGGTGTTGATGGGTCAGGTGCTCCAAGCCGGTCAGGGTCAGATCACCGCNCGNCAGGCNGCGGTCAAGGCCGGCATCCCCATGACCGTGCACGCCACCACCGTTAATAAGGTCTGTCTCTCGGGTCTGCAGACCATCTACCTGGCTGATCTGATGATTCGTGCCGGCGAGGCCGACGTCATCATCGCGGGCGGCATGGAGTCGATGACCAACGCACCGTACCTGTTGCCCGGCGCGCGCGCGGGTTACCGCATCGGGGACCAGAAAGTCGTTGACGCCATGATGTTCGACGGACTGACCTGCTCGTTCGACGAGTGCGCGATGGGACTCGCCACCGAGCACTACAACAAGGGTCAGATCAGTCGAGCTCGACAAGACGAGTTCTCCGCTCGGAGCCACCAACTCGCCGCGGCCGCCATAGCGTCCGGCCGTTTCGCGGAGGAGATCGTCGCCGTCAACGTCCCCCAGCGAAAGGGCGACCCACTGAAGGTCACCGTCGACGAAGGTGTCCGTGGCGACACCACCACCGAGTCGCTCGCCCAGCTTCGCGCGGCCTTCGAGAAGGACGGCACCATCACCGCCGGGAACGCGTCACAGATCTCTGACGGAGGCGCCGCGGTCCTCGTGATGAGCGAAGAGCGCGCGAAGCAGTTAGGGCTGACGCCGCTGGGCGAACTCGTGAGCTACGGCCAGGTCGCCGGACCCGACACGTCGCTACTCACCCAACCGTCGCGCGCGATCTTTCAGGCCGCCGCGAAGGCCAAACTCGACGTGAACTCGCTCGACCTCTTCGAGATCAACGAGGCCTTCGCCGCGGTCGGGCTCTCCTCCGCCGACGATCTCGGCGTCGACGAAGACAGGATCAACGTCAACGGTGGCGCCATCGCGCTCGGCCATCCGATAGGCATGTCGGGCACACGACTCGCGATCACCGCGCTCACCGAACTTCGTCACCGAGGCGGTGGCGTGGCCGCCGTCGCGCTCTGCGGCGGAGGCGGGCAAGGCGACGCCGCGATTCTTCGCTCGCTTTAGACGGGAACGTACTGCGCGACGAGGTCGTAGCGGGAAAGGCCGATCTGCCGGTCCTCGGGAATGGCCAACACGAACGCCGCGCCCGTCGGAAATCCTTCGCGCGGTGACACGGGCGCGTCTGGCGCGAGCGACCACAACAGTTCGAGCACCGTGGGGTTGTGCCCGACGACGAGCAGCGACGTCGTCACCGGATCGATCGCGGCCAAATCGATGAGGGCGTCCTCCGCCGAGACGTCGCGCTGCCCGTTGTAGATGAGTTCGCTGAACGAGCACTCGTCGACGAAGGGCGTCTTTTCGAAGGCCCGCTGGAACGTCTCCCTCGTGCGGGCCGCCGCACTGACGAGCGCCGTCGTCGGACCGAAACGGCCGAGTTCACTCTGATCGAGCGCCCACGCGCGCAGTTGTTCACACTGTCGTCGCCCGCGTTCACTCAACGTTCGCTCAAAGTCGCGTAGTTCTGACGTGGGTTTCTCTGCCTTCGCGTGGCGAACGATCGTCAGATAGCGCACGGACGTAGTCTCTCGCATTCGCTGTCCGTCGCACAACGCGACCTCGCTTATCGTTGAGCCGTGTACGCCTCCCTCACCTACTTCTAAGCCATCGTCATGGGCGTCATCCAAGGCGTCACCGAACTCTTTCCCGTCTCGAGTCTGGGCCACGGCGTGCTCGTGCCAGCACTCTTTGGTTGGCACAACCTCGTGGGTACCCAGAGCGTCAAGCAGTCCTTCTTCCTCGTCTTCTTGGTTGGCCTGCACGTCGGCACCGCGCTCGGACTGCTTCTCTTCTATCGACGGACGTGGGCCGCGCTCTTTCGTGGGCTCTTCACCCAACTCGGTCGCGTCCGTAACGAGGGCGCGTCCTTACTCTGGCGACTCAACGACTCCATCAACGAGAACTACCGTCTGCTCGCCATCCTCGCGATCGGCAGCGTACCCGTGGGCGTCGTCGGCGTGCTCCTCGAGAGCAAGTTGCGCGAGCTCTTCGCGAAGCCCCTCGCCGCGGCCGTGTTTCTCATGGTCAACGGACTCATCTTGTTGCTCGGTGAGCGCCTTCGCCGCTCACGTGGGCGACACGCGCGATGTCAAGACGTCGACACGTTGGCGCCTTCTGCCGCACTCGGCGTCGGCAGCGCCCAGATCTTGGCGCTCCTCGCGGGGATCTCTCGAAGTGGCGTCACGATGGTCGCGGGTCTCTTGAGTGGGCTCGACCACGAAGGAGCGGCGAACTTCTCCTTCCTCCTCGCGACGCCCGTGATCTTGCTGGCCGGGCTCTACAAGTTGCCGGAGCTCTTTGGCACCATCGGCGACGGCGTCCGACTCCAGACGTTGGTGGGCGCACTCTTCGCAATGGTGACCGCGTACGTCGCGGTGCGCTTTCTTACGAAGTGATTCAAGACCAAGACGCTCACGCCCTTCGCGATCTACTGCTTGATCACGGGCGCGTTGTGCGCGGTGCGCTTCGCCTAATCGCTGAGGACGCGACGACCGTCGAGCGCACGACCGAGGGTCAAGTCGTCGGCGAACTCCAAGTCGCTCCCGACGGGCAGGCCGCTCGCGGGCTGTGAGACGACGAGGCCCGGTACCTGAAGGAGCCGACTCAGGTACATCGCGGTGTGGTCGCCCTCGACGTTGGAGTTGAAACAGAGGATGACTTCCTTCACCGGGCCGTGGAGGCGCTGGAGCAACTCTTGGATCTTCAGTCGGTCCGGCGTCACGCCCTCGAGGGGGTTCAACACACCGTGCAGCACGTGGTACGTCCCGTGAAAAGCGCCCGAGCGCTCGACGGCGCTTACGTCGGGCGGGCTTTCCACGACACAGATGACCGTTTGGTCGCGTCGAGTGTCGGCACAGATCGGACAGAGGCCACCGGACTCGGCGATGTTGCAGCATCGCTCGCAGAAGGAAAGCTTGACCTTCATCTCACCCAATGACGAGGCGAGTCGCTCGACGTCTTCACTGGGTTGGCGCATGAGCCAAAACGCGATGCGTTGAGCCGACTTAGGACCAACGCCGGGAAACCTACCCAACTCGTCCACCACGGCCTGGAGGGCCGGGGGGTACGTCACGAGATCTCCTCGGAACCAGGGAACATCTCGGTGATGAGGTGATCGGCCACGGAGTCGACCACGAGGACCGTCGCGTCGGCGTCGTCGACTTCATCGTCAACGGGGATCGGCTTCGACGCCGCCCGACGGGTCGGCGCGGGAGCGCTCACGAGCGTCGTGTCAACGGTCCAAAAGATGGTCATGGGAACCTTGAACTCGTGCTCGAGCGCACCCTTGAGGCCCTGAGCGATGAGTTCGGTGTTTTGGCGCATCTCCTCGCTCGCCACGGCGATCGTGAGTAACAGTCCGTCGAGGGCTTCAATCTTCGCCGAACGTAACAAGAGCTGCGCGGAACGTGACGTACGAGGGATCACGTGATCGATAAAACGCTCGCGTACGTCGTCGAGATTCAACGAACTCCCGCTCGCACTCGCCGGTTTCTCGACCACCTCCGCCTTGGCAGCCTCGGGCGCGTCGTCGGGTTTACTCGGTGGTGGTTCCACTGTCGCCGACGTCACGGGTGCGTCGGTGCGTACGGTCGAGCCGATGGGTCGTCGAGGCGGCGCAGGTGGTGGCGACGCTGGCGACACGGTCCGTACCGCCCCTCGTTCGACTTTCGTCAGTCGTTCGTCGAGAGACTCGTAGGAGTTGTCGAGTTCGGGTTTCGTGAGGCGTACCATGGCGACTTCTAACATGACGATCTTCTCAGGGGCGCTCTTCATCTCTCGAATCGCCCGCCCAACGGTCTCGAGTATTCGCACGCTACGAGCAAGCCCCAGCTGATCGCCCCACGAAGCGAGACGATCACGGTCGGCGTCGACGGCGTCGGCGACTTCTGGCGCGACCTGTAACAAGAAGACCTGTCGGACTTCGCCAGCGAAGTTCTCGGCGAGTTGCTCGGGGTCCCACCCTTCACGCGCGAGGATCGCGAGCGAACGCAGTGCCGCGACGGCGTCGTCGTTCACGAGAGCGTGGAAGAGTCCGTCGAACTCCGGCTGGCTCTCACTTATCGCACCCGTGGCGAGCAGTTGGTCGAGCGCACTCAGCGCGTCGCGCGCCGACCCGCGGCCGAGGCGCACCGCGGCTTCGATCGTCGCGTCGTCGGCGCCGAGGCCCGCCGCGCCCTCGACGTCGTGCAACAACGTAGCGAGCGTGTCGGCACCCAGGAGACGGAACTCGAGGTGCTGAGTGCGAGAGCGAATGGTGGGAAGAACCTTGTGGGGGTCAGTTGTCGCCAGCACGAAGACGACGTGCGCGGGAGGCTCCTCCAGAGTTTTCAATAACGCGGCCGAGGCCGCTTTCGAGAGTTGGTGCACCTCGTCGAAGATGTAGACCTTCCAACTACCGGGCGTCCCGTGCCAGGCGCCAGAGATGATCTCGCGGATGTCGTCGACGCCGTTGTTCGAGGCGGCGTCGAGTTCGATGACGTCGAGCGACGTGCCCTTCGCGATAGCGAGACAGCTCGCGCACGTCGCGCAGGCGTCACCGTCGACGGGATTCTCACAGTTGAGGGCTTTGGCGAGGATCCGTGCGGTCGTCGTCTTGCCCGTCCCTCGCGGCCCAGAAAAGAGGTAGGCGTGTGAGATCCGATCGTTCTTCACCGCACCCTGGAGAGCTCGAACGACGTGATCTTGGCCCCGGAGTTCGGCGAATCGGGCTGGTCGAAAGCGCCGATACAGCGAGGTCACTCCTTCGAGTGAGGTGGGGGTCGCTTTCTCATCAGCCATTGGTAGTCAGGGGCGCAGTGTCCAACAAGTGGACCCGTTTCCCCATCCCCCTTTCAATCCGTGCGTGCGGTTTTCCCGCACACGGCTTTCCGA
>JGI20189J14885_1000166_pt1 | contig 26498 bp, 26 predicted proteins | sample NGESurdeep072012_10_FD_14885 | JGI IMG/M metagenome (IMG submission 14885) | reverse complement strand
CGTGGCCGAAATCGGCTCGACCCTCGGCCACCCGCCATTGTGGTTCGGCCTCGACGACACCACCGTGGCAGAGCACGAGCTGCCCCATGCCGCGGACGCGCGGACCTGCCCGCGCTGTGGCGCGAGCCTGATCTTCGACGCCGTGTACGTGGGCCACGACGGCGTCTATCGCTGCCCCAACGGCGACTTCGAACGCCCATCGCCCGACATCACGGCACAAAAGATCAAGCTGGACGGCTTCGACAACATCGCGATGACGGTGCACTCCAAGAAGGCAACAGCAGATCAGCGAATCGCTTTGCCGCTGGGCGGCCTTTACAACGCCTACAACGTCCTGGCTGCGTACACCGCGGGCATCACGCTGGGCCTCGACCCTACTTACATCGCGCATCGCCTGCGAGACTTCCACGCCGCTTTCGGCCGCCAGGAGCGCATGGAGTTCCGCGGCCGGCACTTGAACCTCGTCCTTTCCAAGAACCCAGCCGGCTTCAACGAAACCCTCCGTACGGCGGTCGACCTTGCCAACGGCAACAACTTCCTGATCGCGCTCAACGACCGCAAAGCCGACGGCACGGATGTGTCATGGATCTGGGACGTCGATTTCGAACGCCTCCAAGGCAAAGCGCGCGCGCTCATCCCTGGCGGCAACCGCGCCCACGACCTGGCGGTCAGGTTCAAATATGCAGGCGTCAGCGCATCGCCGCCGGAAACGGACCCAGGCAGAGCTCTCGACGCTCTCGTCAAAGCCACCCCTGAAGGCGAAACCGCCCATCTGCTCTGCACCTACACCGCAATGCTTGACCTGAGGGCCGAACTCGTAAGGCGCGGCTGGGCCAAGCCTTACTGGGAAACATAGGAAACTCGACGAGAGACTGATGGCACGCCACAAGAAAACTTTCACGGTCGGCTGGCTCTACCCCGACCTGATGAACATCTACGGAGACCGCGGCAACATCCTCACGCTGCTCAAGCGTGCGGAGTGGAGGGGCTACGACGCTCGACTTCTAGAGCTTGGCCGCGGCACGACCCAGCACATGGAGGATGTTGACGTCTTTTTCTTTGGCGGCGGTCAAGACCGCGAGCAAGCCCTGGTGTACGAAGACCTGTTGGAGCACAAGCAGCCACCTCTTGAGATGGCGGTGCAAGCGGGCGCCGCGGTACTCGCCGTTTGCGGCGGCTACCAGCTACTGGGCCACTACTACCAGACGGCCGAAGGTGAGCGTTTCCCAGGCATTGGCCTCATCGACGTCAAAACCGAAGCCGGCAAGAAACGCTTCATCGGCGACGTCGTGGTCGACACGCAGATCGATGACGTCGAGCCCAGCACGCTCGTCGGTTTCGAAAACCACAGCGGACGTACTTTCCTCGGACCAAAGGCGCGGCCGCTGGGCAGAGTCAGACTCGGCTTCGGCAACAACGGGGCCGACGGCACCGAAGGCTGCCTGCAGGGAGGCGTGCTAGGCACCTACCTCCACGGCTCGCTGCTCCCGAAGAACCCGCACCTTGCCGACCACCTGATACGGAGTGCGCTCAGACGGCGCGGCGTCGCGGACCTTTCGCCCCTCGACGATTCGGTGGAGATGGCCGCGCATGAGCAGATTCTCGAACGCGCGCCACGCGTGCCACACGGGCCGCACGCGCCTTCGGCGCCGCCGCCGCCACCACCTTCTCACGGCCCCCGCGAGCCCCAGCCCCATTAGAGCGCGGCCCCGCAGGCGGTGCACCGGAAGCTTTGGGAGTCAGCGCTTCACGCAAGACCTGGTCGATCGAATCGACCAAAACGAGTTCCATCTCACCGCGCAGGTCGGCGGGGATGTCGTCGAGGTCGGCCTCGTTGCGCGTGGGCAACAACACCCGCCGTATGCCGGCACGGTGGGCGCCGAGGACCTTCTCCTTGATTCCCCCGATCGGCAGAACGCGTCCGCGCAACGTGATCTCACCCGTCATCGCGATGTCATCCCGCGCCGGGCGCCCCGTCAGGATCGATGCCATCGCCGTCAAGACCGTCACGCCCGCTGACGGTCCTTCCTTCGGCTGCGCCCCCGCCGGCACGTGCACGTGGATGTCGTTTTTGTCGAACAACGCGGGATCGATTCCGATGTCTGCAGCGCGCGCTTTCAAGTAAGACAGCGCCGCGGCTGCTGATTCCTTCATCACATCGCCGAGCTGCCCGGTGAGCTTCAGCTCACCCTTGCCGGGCGTCAGCGCCGCTTCGACGAAAATAATCTCGCCACCGGTCGGCGTCCAGACCAGGCCGGTTGCGACGCCGGGGCGGTCGATCCGCTCGCGGACGTCGTCGTAGTGGCGCCGCTTGCCCAGGGCAGCGCGGACTCGACGAGCATCGACGGCCCTGCGCCCAGGGCGTTTGCCCACCGCCATGTCTGCCACGGCCCGCCGCATCACCGAAGCAATCTCGCGCTCGAGGTTGCGCACGCCCGCCTCGCGCGTGTACTCCCGGATGATCACGCGAACCGCATCCTCCGCCAGGGTGATCTCGCCGGGGCGCAATCCGTGTGACAGCCACTGCTTGGGCACGAGGAAGCGCTCCGCGATCTGCACCTTCTCCTCCTCGGTGTAGCCGGAGAGGTTCAGAACCTCCATACGGTCGCGAAGCGCGGGAGGGATGGTCTCGAGCGAATTCGCAGTCGTAATGAACATGACCTTTGACAGGTCGAATGGGACGTCCAGGTAGTTGTCGCGAAAATCCTTGTTCTGCTCGGGGTCCAGCACTTCCAAAAGAGCCGACGACGGATCCCCGCGCCAGTCCGACCCAATCTTGTCGACCTCGTCCAGGATGAACACCGGGTCGTTGGACTCCGCCCGGCGGATCGCCTGCAGGATGCGACCAGGCATAGCACCGATGTAGGTGCGCCGGTGACCGCGGATCTCAGCTTCGTCGTGAACCCCGCCGAGAGAGGCACGCGCGAACTTGCGGCCCATCGCGCGCGCAATCGACTGACCCAATGAGGTCTTGCCGACACCCGGCGGGCCGACGAAGCAAAGGATCGGCTCGCGTCCACGCTCGGTCGATTTGCGCAGCTGCTTCAGGCGGCGCACCGCCAGATGCTCGACGATCCGCTGCTTCACCTTGTCGAGGTCGTAGTGGTCCGCGTCGAGGATCTCGCGTGCCTTCGTGACGTCCACCTCGCCACCGGTCGACGTGTTCCAGGGCAGCGACACGATGAGCTCGAGGTAGGTTCGAATCACGGAAGACTCCGGCGAGGCTGATGGAATCCGTTCCAGCCGCGCGATCTCCCGATCCGCTTCGCGCTGCGCCTCAGGAGGCAGACCCGCCTTCACGATGCGCTCGCGTAGCTCACCCATCTCGCCCAGCTCCGAATCCAGCTCGCCCAGCTCGCGCTGGATCGCTTTCAGCTGCTCGCGCAGGAAGTATTCGCGCTGCGCCTTGCCCATCGACTCCTCGGCCTGCGACTGGATCTTGCGGCCGAGTTCCAGCACCTCCAGCTCGTGCGACATGTGGGCGAGCAGGCGCTCGAGCTTGACCTTGGCCGAATCGAGCTCCAGGATCTCCTGCCTCTGCTCAGTGGTGAGGCGGGTGTGATTGGCGATGTAGTAGGCGAGGTGCAGAGGATCGTCGATAGCGGCTGCGCCCCCCGACAGCTCTGCGGGCAGATGCGGCGCGAGCGCGACCAGCTGCTGGAACATCGAGATCGCCCGGCGCATCAAAGCCTCGCGCTCGATGGCGGGGATGGTGGCGTGGGCCTCCGGTAGCATCTCGACCGCACAGGTGAGGTACGGCTCTTCCGAGATCGTCGAAGTCAGCTTGATCCGCCGCAGCCCCAGCACGGCCAGCTGAACGGTGCCGTCGGGAAGCTTGAGCATGTGCTGCACGCGCACCATCGCGCCGATGCGGTGGATGTCGTCGAAGCCCACATCCTCGAGGTGCTCATCGAGCTGCGTAGCAACTGCGATGTGGCGCTCCGACCCGGTCAGGTCGTCGAGAAGTTGCAGTGACCGCTTCCGACCGACCGACAACGGGATGAAGATGCGCGGAAACACGACAGTGGACTTGAGCGGCAGCACGGGCAGATGCGAAGGCACTGCTCCCTCCAGATTCACCGCCGGCATCTCAGCCACGGTTCGATTATCCCCCCGGAACTACCCCCCGTATAATTCGCTCACCCTGATCAGGAAAATCCTCTTCCCCTTCCGCTGGGGTCCCCGCGCAGAACGCGCGGGAGGTGGTCAAGCGCCGGAGAGTCTTTGAGCCAACCACTAACGGCCGTCATCCTCGCCGCCGGTCACGGCACCCGCATGCGCTCGCGCACCCCAAAGGTGCTGCATCCGATCCTCGGCCGGCCCATGGTCGACTGGGTGCTCGATGCGGTGACCGAGGCCGGCGCCAAAGACGTCAAGGTGATCATCAGCCCCCACGAGGTCGACCTCGCCGCCCACCTCGAGGGCCGCGCCCAGGTCGTGTATCAGAGGGAGGCCCACGGCACCGCCCACGCCCTGCAGCAGCTCGACCCCAAGGACCTCAAAGGAAAAGACGTGCTCGTCGCGAACGGCGACGCCCCGCTCATCACCGCTGAGACCTTCAAACGATTGGTACAGGCGCACCAAGAGTCAAAAGCACCCGCGACCCTCGCCAGCGTCGAGGACCCGCGAAGAGATGACGCCCGCATCGTGCACGGCAAAGGTGGCGAGTTCGAGCGCATCGTCGAACGAAAGGACGCAACCGACCAGCTACGAAAGACCAACCATGAGGTCAACGTCGGAATCTACTGCTTCGACGGCGCCAAGCTGGTTGAGGCGCTGAGCCATGTGAAGAACGACAACAAGGCGGGCGAGTTCTATCTCACCGATGTCTTCCTTCACCTGAGCCCCGTCGCCATCGTCAGGGTCGACGACCCTGACGAAGCCATCGGCGTCAAGGACCGTGTAAGGCTGGCTACGGCGACGGCCCTCATGCGCCAAAGAATCCTCAACCGGCACATGCGAGAAGGTGGCGTCACCATCACCGACCCCGAGACGACCTTCATCGACGCCACCGTCACCATCGGGCAGGACACCACCATCGAGCCCTTCTCCATCATCAAGGGCAGCACCGAGATCGGCCAGGAATGCCGCATCGGTCCTCACGTCTATATAGAGGACGCGAAGATCGGCGACCGCTCCGACTGCGGCCCCTTCGCCAAGCTGCGGCGGGGCACCCAGATCGCGGAGGACGTCCATATAGGCAGCTTCGCCGAGCTGGTCCGCAGCAAAGTCGGGCGCGGCAGCGCCGTGCCGCACGTCTCCTACCTGGGCGACACCGATCTCGGCGAGGATGCCAACATCGGGGCCGGCACGATCACCGCCAACTTCGACGGCACCAAAAAGAACCGCACCGTGATCGGCGACGGCGCCTTCGTAGGGGTCGACACGATGCTCGTCGCCCCCGTCAAACTGGGCAAGGGAGCCCGCACCGGGGCCGGCTCGGTGGTGACCAAGGACGTCCCCGATGGCGCCACAGCAGTCGGAGTTCCCGCTAGGGTGATACGCAAGAAAACCGTGGACGACGCAAAGTGATGGCCAAATGATTGGGAGACTGACCACCGCCGTCGAATTCACAGGGGAGGAAGCCTCCCCCTGGGGCGCCCTCAAGCTGATTGGCGGCAGCGCCAACCCAGCCCTGGCCCAGCGGATCTCAGATCAGCTTCAGGTCCCCATCACCGACGCGAGACTCAGGCGCTTCCCCGACGGGGAGATCAACGTCAAGATCGAGGACTCGATGCGCGGGCACGACGTGTTCGTGATCCAGCCCACCTGCCCGCCTGTGAACGAGCACCTGATGGAGCTCTTCATCATCCTGGACGCGCTGCGAAGAGCCTCCGCCGGCAGGGTGACCGCCGTTGTTCCTTATTACGGCTACGCACGCAAAGAGCGCAAGACGCAGCCAAGAGAGCCCATCTCGGCCAAGCTGGTCGCGAACTTCATCACCCTCGCGGGCGCCGATCGCCTCCTCCTCCTCGACCTGCATGCAGAAGCCATCGAGGGCTTTTTCGACGTTCCCACCGACCACCTCTCACCACACCGCATCTTCTCCGAGTACCTGCTCACCCTTGGGCTTCGGAATCTCACAGTCGTCGCCCCGGACGCGGGCGGCGGACGAAGAGCGGAGCTCGTCGCCAACCAGCTCAAGGCGCCCATCGCCTTCGGTTACAAGCGACGCACCGGGGACGACGAGGTCGACATGATCGCGGTCTCGGGCGACGTGAAGGGCCGGGACTGCGTGGTGATCGAGGACATCATCACGACCGGCGGGACCATATCCAAGCTCGCCGAATCACTTCGCCATCAAGGAGCACGCAAGGTCCTGATCGCGGCCACGCATCCGGTCCTTACGGGAAACGCAATCGAGCGACTCCAGAAGGCAGACGTGGATGAGGTCATCGTGACTGACTCGGTCCCCATTCCCCCCGAAAAGCTCGGGCCACCACTCACGGTGCTGTCGGTTGCACCTCTGCTCGCGGAGGCGATCATCCGGGTACACGAGAACCGGAGCGTCAGCGAGCTCTTCCGATAATCCGCCGGCTGTGAACGCAACAGAGTCGTTCGAACTGATCGTGCTCATCATTTGTTTCTTCGTGGCCGCCGCAGCCAGCGGCACGGAGACAGCGCTCACCTCGGTCGGCCGGCTCAGGGTCAGGTTCCTGGCCGAGCAGGGCAGCAAGGCGGCAGGCATCCTGCAGCACCTGAGGGCGGATCCGAACCGGTATCTCTCGACTGTTCTCTTCACCAACACGCTGGCACTGATCGTCGCCTCGACTTCGACGACGCTCCTCACAGATTCGCTATTCGCCTCGTGGGGCGTCCCCAGCGAATACCACCTCTGGCTCGCGCTGCTCGTCTCCTTCGTGCTGTCGGTGATCCTCCTCATCGCCGCTGAGGTCACACCCAAGACGCTCGCCATCCGCTACGCGGAACGTGTCGCCCTCGCCGCGGCGGGGCCGGTCGACCGCCTGGCGACAGCGCTCGGTCCCGTGCTGTGGGCCGTCACCATCGTCTCGCGAGCGCTCACCGGCGGCCGCGCCGCCCGCGCCCCGTACCTCACCGAGCAAGAGCTGCTGACGCTGCTCCACGTCTCGGAGGAACAGGGCGTGATCGAGGAACAGGAGCATCAGATGATCCACGGCATCATCGAGATCGGCGACAAGACCGTTCGCGAGATCATGGTGCCGCGCACCGACATCGTCGCAGTCGAGAAGCACGCGGGTTTGAAAGACATAGTCAGGGTGTTCAAGGAGCACAGGCATACGCGCCTGCCGGTGTTCGACGGCGACATCGACCACGTGGCCGGCCTCATCCACACGAAGGACCTGCTGCTCTACTACACCCTCAGCACGACGCAAGAGTTCGACATCGAGAAGATCCTGCGTCCCATCAAATTCACGCCTGAGCAGAAGAAGGTCGACGAGCTCCTGCACGAGATGCGCACCGAGAAGGTGCACATGATGATCGTGCTCGACGAGTACGGAGGCACCGCGGGCCTGGTGTCGCTGGAGGACCTGCTCGAAGAGATAGTGGGCGAGATTCGAGACGAGTACGACTCCGCGGAAGAGGAGCAGCTCGTGGTCCTCGACGACCACGAGGCGAGGGTCGATGCGCGCTTCCCGTTGGAGGAGCTGAATTCAAGGCTCGGCCTCGCGATCGAGGAGTCGGGCGACTACGACTCGGTGGGCGGTTACGTTCACGCTCAGCTGGGCCACATCGCGAGCGCAGGCGACTCGTTCAAGGGCGGCCGCGCCACGTGGACAGTCGAGAAGGTGAAGGGACGGCGGATCGAGTGGGTGAAGCTCACGGCCGATGTGCCGTGGCCGGAAGAGACGCTGGTCGCCGCCGGCCTGAAGAAACCCGCGCACACGGATCGGGACGGCGCCGAGGCGCAAGCCGCGGAGGGCTAGCCTGCCCACATACCGCGAGCGGGCTGTCGTGCTGAGAAAGCTCGACTACGGCGAGGCCGATCGCATCTTCACGTTCCTGACGCGCGAGCACGGCAAGGTCGGGGCGATCGCGAAGGGAGTGCGCCGCCAGGAGAGCAAGCTCGGGCCATCGCTCGAGCTTTACGGGCACGTCGACCTGCTGCTGGCGAAGGGGAGGGGAGATCTCGACGTGGTGGCTCAGGTGCAGCGGCTGCCGGGACTGAGGATCCCGGGCGATGTCGAGGTGATGTCGCACGCGGCCCTCATCGCGGAGCTGGCGGAGCGGGTGTGCGAGGACAGGCACCCGGTGGATGGTGTGTACGAGCTGACGGTGATGGCGCTTGACGAGCTGGCGAGGGAGACAGACCCGAGGCGTGCGTCGGCGTATTTCATGATGGCCGCGCTTGACCTCCTGGGTTATGCGCCGCAACTGGCAGTGTGCGCGTCGTGCGAAAAGCCGCTGGCGGCGAAGCCGGCGGCGTTCAGCCCAGCTGCGGGAGGCTTTCTCTGCGATAGCTGCGCCATGCCGGGAATGAGCCAGGTGCCGCTGGCGGCGATCAAGGTGCTGAGGCTGATGGCAAGTGGGGACATCGCGACGTATAGGCGGCTGAAGCTAGAGCCGATGCTGATCGATGCAATCGAGGGAGTGCTGACAGCCCAGCTGGAACACCATTTGGACAGACGCCTGAAATCGCTACAGTTCCTGCACCAGATGAGAGGAATCTCCTCCCCGCGAAGTGGGGAGGCGCGCATTAAATCACCAATCCCTGCGCGGGAGGGGGCCCCGGAGCCATGACCGTCCCCCGCGAACAACTAATGGAAAAAGTCGTGGCGCTCACCAAGCGCCGTGGCTTCATCTTCCCCAGTGCCGAGATCTACGGCGGCCTCTCCGGCTTCTACGACTACGGCCCATATGGCGTGGCGCTGAAGCGAGCCATCCGAGAGCTCTGGTGGCGCCACATGGTCGACCTGCGCGACGACGTTGTCGGCCTCGACTCCACCCTCATCATGCCCAGCGAGGTATGGGCTGCCTCGGGGCACCTCACCAACTTCGTCGACCCCCTCCGCCAGTGTCTGGGCACCTGCAAGAAGCGGTGGCGCGCCGATCACGTGACCGGCGACAACTGCCCCGAGTGCGGCGGCCCCCTGAGCGAAGCGCGCCTGTTCAACCTGATGTTCAAGACCAACGTGGGACCCGTCGAAGACTCCTCCTCGACCGTCTACCTGAGGCCCGAAACTGCCCAGGGCATGTTCGTCGACTTCAAGAACGTGCTGAACTCCTCGCGCGTACGCGTGCCCTTCGGCATCGCGCAGCAGGGCCGCGCCTTCCGCAACGAGATCACCCCAGGCAACTTCGTCTTCCGCGTGCGCGAGTTCGAGCTTATGGAGATGGAGTTTTTCGTGAAGCCAGAGCAGGACGACGAATGGTTCGGCTACTGGCGAAAAGAAAGGATGCGGTGGTACGTCGAGGTTATGGGCCTCAAGGCAGAGGGCCTGCGGTTCTACGACCACCCCAAGGCGGGCCTCTCGCACTACTCGAAGCAGACCACTGACATCGAGTACGACTTCCCATTCGGCTGGGGCGAGCTCGAGGGAGTGGCCGACCGTACCGACTACGACCTGCGCGTCCACCAGGAGCACTCGAAGGTCGACCTGACATATCTCGACCCCGAAACGAACGAGCGCTACCTGCCATGGGTCATCGAACCAGCGGTCAGCGTGGACCGCATCCTGATCACCCTTCTGCTCGATGCATACGACGAGGACGTGGTGAACAACGAGCCACGCGTGGTCCTGCACCTGCACCCAAATGTGGCCCCCGTCCAGGTTGCGGTGGTTCCTCTGTCCAAGAAAGAAGACCTCATCAAGGTCGCGCGCGAGGTCCAGTCATCGCTTCAGGGCCGGTTCCGGGTGGAGTACGACCAGACGGGAGGCAACATCGGGAGGCGCTACCGGCGCCAGGACGAGATCGGCACCCCGTTCTGCGTGACTGTCGACTTCGAAACACTGGAAGACCGAGCTGTGACCATCAGGCAGCGCGACTCGACGCAGCAGGAGCGAGTCAAGATCGCTGAGCTTTCGGAAAAGCTGACCCAGCTGATCGGCTGATCCGGAGTCTTGATCAACATCGGCTGTTGGTCTTATGTGGATAATTCGTCAGATCGTGAAGCGAATGCTTTGCGGCATCGCGATAGCCGCCGCCACCGCCTTGGGACCGCTCTCCGCTTCAGCTGCGCCGAGCCCGTCGCCCGCTCTCGGCAGCCTGCTGCTGCCTGGGCCCGCCGGATATGTCTCGGTGGCCACCGGGCCATTTCACGGCCAGTTCACTGCCACTGACTACGCATCGCAGTACCAGTCGAAAACCCTCGAAGCCGGAATCACCCTGATTCACGATGGCTTCGTCGATGGCTACGGGACGACCTGGATCCAGCGTCCGACCGGACGCGTCATTCTTGAATTCGTGATCGCCTTCGGCGGCATCGTCCGCCTGGTGATGGTCCGGCGCCGGGCCTAGCTGCTGAAGACGATGGCCGAGGTCGATGTACGTCCCATCAGCGCGGAAGAGATCGACCAGGNGCTGCCGCTCATNGCCGGCTATCAGACGTTCTACGGCGCCAAGCCGGACACCGAGCGCAACCGCGCCTTCTTCTCCCGCTTCCTTTACCCAAGCGAAGAGGGGCTCCTACTCGGTGCATGGGTGGATCGAAGCCTGGTGGGCTTCGCCACTCTCTACTGGTTCTTCAGCTCCACCAAGGCGGCGGACTCAGTGCTGATGAACGACCTGTTCGTGCAGGAAGGCGTCCGCGGAAAGGGCATCGGCCGGGCGCTGATCCAACGCGCTCTGGACGAAGCGCGCGGGCGCGGGGCCGCGCACCTCGAGTGGTTCACGGCGCCAGACAACGCAACGGCGCAGCGACTCTACGATTCCGTCCCCGGCGCCGGCCGATCCACCTGGTTCGCGTACGAGATCGAGGCCGGCTAAGCGATGGTGGCTTCTATCGAACCCTGGTGGTTCTGAATGTGGCCGATCAGCACGCGCTCGATGCGCTGCTGCACCGACATCTTTCCCGACGGCACCTCCTGCGCGATATCCAGCTTCTCGTCGGGGATCGATCGGAGGTCCTTGCCGATCTGCTGGCCGCTGTCGTGCAGCAGGCTCAGCACCTGGGCCTTGGTTGTGTCCGCATATTCGTTGGCGTGCCTGGCGTTGACCTGCTTGAAATCGAGAGGTGGCGACGCTTGTTCGCGCACGGCCGCCTGGATCCGACCCATGATCACGCTCAGATTCACGGCCACGTGGTGCGCAATGACTCCCAGCGGTCTGGCCTCGTCCTCGTCGTTGATCCGCAGGCCTGGCGTGTTTCGGCCGCGCATTCGCCACTGCTCGCTTGTCAGCGATTCGACCACCCGTGAGAAGTTCGCCAGGGCGGCCTCGAACTGATCGGCGAGGCTGCCCGAACGCGACGCAGAAGTTGGGGCCATGACCCCAAGGTAGCATCCTGCTCAAGACATGAGTGGCGGCGCGACTGGGATGAAGCGCCCATGAATCCCCAGCTCCGGTTTGATCGCCAGCATCTCGCCTTCGTCGCTCCACAGCAGGCGCCAGCCAAGCTCGTGAACGAATCGGTGGTGGCGCCGGCACAGCAGGCACGTGTTGGAAAGGGCCGTCTCGCCGCCATCGATCCAGTGGATGAGGTGGTGGCCGTCGCACCAGTCGGGTGGTCGGTCGCAGCCGGGGAACCGGCACCCTCTGTCGCGAACGACCAGCGCTCGACGCAACGCGGGCGGGATGGTGCGAGTGCACCGGCCGACGTCGATCGGCTCTGAGCTGGGACCGAGAACGACACGCGTCATTGCGCAGTCGCATGCCAGCCGCCTTGCTGCGTCCGCCGTGATCGGCTGGGACCATTCGAGGTCAGCCGCCGGAGCCCCGGGCGCTTTGGCCAGGGTGGCAGTGGATGCGATCACCGAAAGGTGAGGTTTCTGGCCCGCGACCTCGGGCAGGGTGCCGGCGTCCAGCTGCTTGCGAGCCATCTCGACCATGGCATCGGCGCGGCGCATGGCCCCGCTCCGCTCATCGAGTCGATTTGACTCCAGGGCGTTGAGCGCCGTCCGCAGCGTTGCACCACCCTCAGCGTCGAGCCTGCCATCGAGGTAGAAGACACCATCCAATGTCTGGCTGAGGTGTACGTAGCGGTAGTCGTACTGGTCGTTGGAGTGTGCAAGCGTGCCGTCGGGATCTATCGAGTAGCGCAGCCGCCGCGTCAGATAGCTGAGGTACTTCGGGTCCAGGTTGTGAGCTGCCCGGACGAGCCGCGATTCTTCTGCAGCGACGGCGTCAGCCCCGAGCTCGGTGACCGAGCGCGCAATGACCGCGGCGTGATGAAATCCGATGTCGCCAGATGCAAGCGCGGTGCTGGTGTGTGGCAGCGATGGCAGGTTGCGGGCGACCTCTGAATGCTGCATCGCGGCGCCGGGCATCAGCCTGCACGCACGGCGCAGCCAGGAGATGAGGCTGACGAATCCTAAAGTGGCGTAGCCCCGACGTTTCGAAAAGAGGCGCAGCCGCCGGCTGAACTGGAACTCGAGGCGATCCATCGTTCGACGCAGCTCAACCATATCCTCGGCCAGGGTGGTGTCTGTAAGCGGATCGATGTCTTCGCCCTCGAGCTCAAACAAGGCGCCTCGCAGCGGTTCCGAACGCATGTTCGAAGCGTATCCAGCTCGAAAATCATGTCAATGCCCCTAACAGGTCGTGTCAGTGCGGGCCTCCGCAAAGCAGCTCGATCGCCCGCAGATACACCTGCACGCAGGTCTGCAGCGACGCCACGTCCACCCACTCCACGTCCGCATGCGCCCCTTCACCCGAAGGGCCAAACGCCACGGTCGGTATGCCCACCGCGTTGCTCAGGGCCATGTCCATCCAGTACGCCACGCCAATGACCTCCGGCTCCCGCCCCAGCACCTCGGTCGCCGCCTTCTCAACCGCTTCGGTCACGAAGCTGTCCGCCCCCAGTTGCGACGGCGGCCGCTCGAGCAGCAACCGCGCGGATGCCTCCAGCGCTGGATCCTCTGCCCGCGCACTCGCGATCACGTCTTCGATCTCTTGCAGCGCTTTCGCGCCATCCTCGCCCGGAAGGGTGCGGCGCTCCAGCTTTACGACGCACCGAGCCGGGTACGTGCTCAGCTCCTGCCCACCCTCGATCAATGACGCGTGCAGGGTTCCGGTCCCCAGTAAGAGGTGGCCGCGCCCAGCGCGAAGGCGCTGGTCTAGCTCCAGCACCCCGGTGAGGATCCGCCCCATATGCGCCACCGCATCGATCCCGAGGTCCGGTCGTGACCCGTGCGCGGCCACTCCCCGCGTCTCGACCTCCAACCACGCGAATCCCTTGTGCGCCAGGCATAGCCGCATCTCGGTCGGCTCCGTCACGATCGCGGCGTCCGCTTCGATGCGCTCGAGCACCGCCGCGGCCCCCACGCTCGCAACCTCCTCATCTGCCACTGCGGCGACGATCACGTCACCATGGAGCTTCAACTTTCTTGCCTCGCGCGCAGCGATCATGATCGCTGCGAGGCTTCCTTTCATGTCGTAGGCGCCCCGCCCGTAAACCCGCCCATTCCGCACGACCGGGATGAATGGATCCTTCATGCCGCCAGCGCCGACCGTATCCATGTGCGCGTTCAGCATCAGGCTCGCTCCACCACCGCTCCCGGCCAGCACCCCGATCACGCTCGTACGCCCCGGCACCGGCTCAGCGACCTGCACTGCCAGCCCCTCAGCGCCGAGCCACTCGGCCACGAAGGCAGCGATCTTCGACTCGCCACTGCCGGCGGCTACGAGATCGGGGTTCACCGACTCGATGGCGACCAGCTCGCATGCCAGCTTTTGAAGATCGTCGGTCAGACCCATAACGGCCGATTCTAGGCCCGGCATCGCAACACCTCCCGTAAAAAAGACGAGGGCCCTGGGGTTACCCCGGATGCTTGCCTAGAAATCCGCCGCATTTAGGCGGTCACAGCCACCTGACGGGGCGCGCCGCTAGGCGCCGACGATCCGGATCGTCCACAGGTCGTCCGCGAGACCTGGCTGGATGAGGTACGTGTACGGCATCGTGAAGTAGCCGGCCATGCCCCAGGCCGCGCCCCACGAGTTGCGGACGAGAAACGTCTGGCTGGCGTCGTCGTATCCCACCGCCACAACTGCGTGACCGCCGACAGCTCGCTCGCTGGGCCCGGGCATCGGCACGTGCCCTGTCTGCGCGACGGCAGGTGACTCGAAGCTCTCGTAGACGGTGAACCCGAAGATGAACGGATAGCCGGAGGCGAGGCAGCCCCTCATCTGGGTCAGGTCCTGGATGAGGCTCTGGTACGAAACGGCGCGATCCGACCGTGCGTCCTGATATGCCTTCGCCGATGGCTTGTCGGTGAACTTCGCGATGTCGTAGGGCCACTCCGGTTCTGGGCACACGCCCTGGCTGGCCACCGACTTGATGCCATCGCGGATCATTGCGCCGCCGTCCAGGTCGACCGTCCCTTCGATGACGCGCTCGTTGTAATAAATGAAGAGGCGCGAAGGTACGAAGTCGGCGAGGCTCTGCTTGAGCCGATCGAACTCGATGGCGCCGCCGATCGCGTTTGCAGTGCAGCTGCCGAGCATTCCCTGGTCGTAAACCGCGGGACAGTGCGCACGTAGATCAGTGAAGGGAGGGAGGGCGCTCAAGAACGCGGGCGGCGCCGCGTACAGGTGGTCGCGCTCATCGGGAAGGTCGGGTATCCAGCCGTACCGGGCGATCTGTCGAGGCTCGGTCACCTGCTTGTCCTCCCCGCTTGCCGGGGAGGTGCCCCGGAGGGCCGGAGGGGACGTTCAGCTAGGCACAAAGGCTGGGTCATCATCTCGGTCCTCCTCACAAATATGCCCAGCTCTTGATACTGGGCGACTCTCCGATAAACGCCCCCACGCCGCGGGGAAGCTTATGACCCTCCATCACCATCGCAGTCGCCCTCGTGTGCCCTTCGAGCAAGCTGATAGCTCCGTCCGGCATTCGCATGCAGATCAGCTCGGACAGCTCGGGCTCTGCGTTGTCGGCGTGGCAGATGATGCGCGCCAGCGACAGGATGTGAAGGTTCATGTCGTCCCCGGTGAACACTCGCGCCGCGTTACCAGCGCCCTCCGCGACCATGCGCGTCGCCGGAGCAAGTGTCGTCCAGGTTGCGTTGCGGTTGGAGTACAGCATCTCGGCGACCTCGGCGATCGAAACCTGGGCCTTGCGCCATGCGATGTCGTCCTCGAGGCCGGCGAAGATCAACGAACCTCGCCCGAAACCGTGCGCGGATGCGATGATCCGGCGCCGCTCGGCATTGTGCGCAGCGTTGCCGAGGTCAGGGTTGCGGGCCAGGGCGAGGGCCCGCGCCAGGTGCGACGGCTTCGGCGGATCGCCGACCAGGTAGGCCTGAAAAGGCGGCGACTCGATCTCGGCCTGCAGCCAGGCCAGGATCACTTGATCGTCGGAAACAGACCCAAGGTCCTCCATTACAGCCACCAAGGGTAGGGCTCGGACGACGCCCGAGGTCTTGCTTGCTCCAAACTTATCCATCGATGAGCGCAGCGCACAAGTGGGTCTATCACTTCAGGGAAGGGTCCGCCAAGATGCGCGACCTCCTTGGCGGCAAGGGCGCAGGCGCCGCCGAGATGACCCGTGCCGGCATGCCGGTACCGCCCGGCTTCACCATCACCACCGAAGCCTGCCGCGCATACCTCGCAGGCGGCGGCAAGCTGCCGCCGGGTCTGTGGGAGCAGGTGACCAAAGCCCTGGTCGTGCTCGAAAAGCGCGCGGGCAAGCGTTTCGGCGACGCCCAGAACCCGCTGCTCGTCAGCGTGCGCTCGGGGGCCAAGTTCTCGATGCCGGGCATGATGGATACGGTCCTCAACCTCGGCCTCAACGAGGACACGGTGCGAGGGCTCGCCAAGCTCACGAAGGATGAACGTTTCGCCCTCGACGCCTACCGCCGGTTCATCCAGATGTTTGGCAAGACAGTCATGGGGATCGATGGCGACAAGTTCGAGCACGCCCTGACCGAGGCCAAGAAGAAGGCGGGCGTCAAAACCGACCCGGAGCTGAAGCCGCAGCACCTGCGGCCCTTGGTCCAGCGCTTCCTCGCCATATATAAGGACGCGACGGGCCACCGTTTCCCTGAAGAGCCTGTGACACAGCTCCGAGCCGCAATCGAAGCGGTGTTCAAATCATGGAACACTGAGCGCGCCAAGACCTACCGCCGCATGGAGCGCATCCCCGACGACCTGGGCACGGCGGTGAACGTGCAGATGATGGTGTTCGGCAACATGGGCCGCACCTCGGGCACGGGCGTTGCCTTCACGCGCAATCCGATCACCGGCAAAAAGGAGCTCTACGGCGACTACCTGACCAACGCCCAGGGTGAGGACGTGGTCGCGGGCGTGAGGGACACCCAACCGATCAAGGCCCTCAAGCGCCACATGCCGAAGGTCTACGCGGAGTTCGAGGGCTACGCCCGCAAGCTCGAGAAGCACTACAAGGACGTGCAGGACCTCGAGTTCACGATCGAGCGCGGCAAGTTGTGGATGTTGCAGACCCGCAGCGCGAAGCGGACGGGCGAAGCGGCAGTGAACATCGCCGTCGACATGGTCGCCGAACGGCTCATCACCAAGAAAGAGGCGGTCGCCCGCATCGAGCCACGCCAGCTGGAGCAGCTGCTGTTCCCGCGCGTCGATCCCAACGCGAAAGTGCAGCCCCTGGCCAAAGGGGTGCCCGCATCGCCGGGCGCCGCGTCGGGTGAGGCGGTGTTCGACGCCGATACGGCTGCCGAGTGGGGTAAGAAGGGCAAGGCGGTCATCCTCGTCCGCGTCGAGACCAACCCCAACGACGTGCATGGGATGGTCGAGGCGAAGGGAATCCTCACGCAGACCGGCGGCACCGCCAGCCACGCGGCCCTGGTCGCCCGTGGCATGGGGCGGCCGTGCATCGTCGGCGCGAGCGCGATCAGCGTGGACGTGCGCAAGCGCGAGTTCATTGCCGGCGGCATCACCATCAAAGAGGGCGAGCAGATCACGATCGACGGCACCACCGGCGAGGTTTACGTCGGCAACGTGCCCACCATCGAGGCGCGTTCGCTCAACAAGCACCCGGCCGCGAGCGCGATCCTGCGCTGGGCCGACGAGTTCCGTCGCCTCCAGGTTTGGGCGAACGCGGACTATCCGCGCGACGCGATCAAAGCCCGTGAGAACGGTGCGCAGGGCGTCGGTCTATGCCGCACGGAGCACATGTTCATGGAGCAGGACAGGCTGCCTATCGTGCAGGCGATGATCATGGCCACGACCACCGAGGAGCGCGAGAAGCATCTCGCCGTGCTGCTGCCGATCCAGCGCGGCGACTTCGAGGGAATCTTCAAGGCCATGGCGGGGCTGCCGGTGATCATCAGGCTCATCGACCCGCCGCTCCACGAGTTCCTGCCCAGCCTCGAGGAGCTCATCCGCGAGACCACGCAGCTCAAGGAGAACGGTAAGACGCCGTCCCGCCTGAAGAGGCTCGAGAAGGTGATGGCCCGTGTCGAGGAGTTGCATGAGGCGAACCCGATGCTCGGCTTGCGCGGCGTGCGCCTCTCGATCCTGTTCCCCGAGATCACGCGCATGCAGGTGCGGGCGATCATGGAGGCGGCGTGCGACCTGCGCAAGAAAAAGATCAATGCGCGTCCCGAGATCATGATCCCGTTGGCCGGCACGCTGGCCGAGCTGCACGCGGTGCACCAGGAGCTGAAGCCTGTGGCCGAGCAGGTGCAGAAAGAGAAAGGCGTGCGCGTGCCTTACAAGTTCGGCACCATGATCGAGATCCCGCGCGCCGCCCTTACGGCGGGAGAGATCGCCACCGAGGCCGAGTTCTTCTCATTCGGCACCAACGACCTCACGCAAACGACATTCGGCTACTCACGCGACGACGCCGAGCGCCATTTCATAGTCAAGTACCTGGAGCGGAAGATCCTGCCGCGCAACCCGTTCGAGACGATCGACGAGAACGGCGTCGGCCGCCTGATGGGAATTGCCGTTGCCGAGGGCCGCAAGACGCGTCCGAAGATGGAGATCGGGATCTGCGGAGAGCATGGCGGCGACCCCGAGTCGATCCACCTGTGCCACTCACTCGGCCTGAACTACGTTTCGTGCAGCCCTTTCAGGGTCCCGGTCGCGCGCCTGGCGGCGGCTCAGGCGGCAATCGGAGACAGCGCTTCCTCCAACTAGAGCCGGTACCTCGCGCCCGGAACGTCAGATACTTCTTAAGTGCCCACGCTTCAGTCCGACGACGCCTTTGCCGAGGTCAAGGCCAAGGTCGACCTCGTCAAGGTCGTGCAGGAGCGCGTTCGCCTGACGAAGCGCAACAAGGAGCTTGTGGGCCTATGTCCCTTCCATGAGGAGAAGACCCCGAGCTTCAAGGTCAACCCCCAGAAGCAGTCCTGGTACTGCTTCGGCTGCCAGCGGCACGGCGACGTATTCACCTTCGTCGAGCTGATCGAGAAGACCGACAAACGTGGCGCCCTCCAGATGCTGGCGGAGCGGGCGGGCGTGGAGCTGAAGCGGCTGAGCCCCGAGCAGAAGGAGCGGTCCGACTCGCGCCGACGCCTGCTCGCGATGCTCAAGCTCGCGGCTCAGTACTACGAGTACGTCCTGTGGTCGACGCCGGCGGGCGAGGTTGGCCGCCGCTTGCTGGCCGACCGCGATGTGGGGGAGGAGACGGCGCGCCGGTTCCAGCTGGGCTATGCCCCGGCGGGATTGGGGTTCGCGGAATACCTGCGTTCGAAGAAGCGATCGTTGGCTGACGCGCAGGAGGCGGGCCTCATGCGTCGTGACGGCACCGACTTTTTCGCCCAGCGCCTCGTCATCCCCATCCGCGACGAGCGCGGCCAGCCCCTCGCATTCACCGCCAGGACGGTTCGCGCGGACGAGCCGCGCAAGTACATCAACTCGCCGGAAACGCCCGCATACATAAAAGGAAGGGTCATCTTCGGCCTCGACCTGGCCCGGGACGAGATTGCGAGCAGGGGCCATGCCGTCCTGATGGAAGGCCAGTTCGACGTCATCACCGCGCACCACTTCGGCGTGAAGAACGCCGTCGCGAGCTCCGGCACGGCGCTCACCAACGAGCAGGTCCGCCTGCTCAAGCGGTTCACCGATGAGCTCCTCCTGGTCTTCGACTCGGACCGCGCGGGACGCACCGCCGCCTTCAAGGCGGTGGAGCTGGCAGCGGCCCACGAGATGCGAACGAGGGTCGCCACGATCACGGGCGCTAAGGACCCAGACGAGTTCCTGAGAGCAGCCGGTGTGGACGCGGAGAAGAGCTGGGAGACCCTCGCGGCGGCAGCGCCCTCGGGCTGGGAGTTCTGGATCAAGGACGCCCTGAGCGGCCTGAACACCGCAAATCCAAACCATCTCGAGCAGGCCGCTTTCCGAGCCCGCGAGGTGCTCGAACGGATTCCAGATCCGGCGGTCAGGGAAAGCTACAGGGAGCGGGCGGCCGGGTGGCTCGGGGTCCAACCCCACCTTTTGATTCCACTCGCCCCCCAGGAAAGAGGAGCCCAAGCTGGCGACAACCGCTCAAACGAGGCCGGAAACAACGGCAATCCCGGTTTAACCTCAGGGGTGCGGGGGAAGAAAGTCACAGTAGCCAGATACTTGGTGCAGCTGCTTGCGGTCCGCCCTGTCGCCTTCGAGCGCGTGCGAACAAAGCTCACGCCTGAGGAGTTGGACGAAGAGGACCGTGGCGTGTACGCCCGGATGTTGGAGACTTATGAGCGGCTTGGTGCCTCAGGGCTCGAGAGCGAGCTGGCCGGGTACCCCGCGGAGGAACAGGACCTGATCAGGAGGGCGTGGGCGGCACCGCCGCCAAGTGTGGACGACGATCTCGCGGTGGAGCTGGCGGAGAGGATCCGCCTCGACCGCATGAAAGGACGTGAGGGTGCAATAATCCGCGAGCTTTCCGAGGCGGAGAGGGGGCGGGACGTACAGGGGGTGGCGCGACTTGAAGCGGAGGCCAGAGAGCTCGCCCACGCCATCAGTGATTTGGAAAGGAGAATGTCATCATCGCGCGAGTAGCTAAAGCGCCGACCAAGACGGGAGCCAGGGCCGGAAAGGCCGAAGCGAAGCCAGAGCACAAGTTCGAAGACGAGCTCATGGCGGTGGCCGAGCAGCTCATCGTCAAGGGCAAGGAGCAGGGCTACCTCACACCGGACGACATCCTCCAGGGCTTCCCCGAGATCGACGCCGAGCCTGACCAGATCTTCCGTATCTTCGCCGCCTTCAAAGAGATCGGCATCGAGGTCACCGATGGCGAGAAGGATTTCGAAGAGGTCGAGCAGATCGACGACGAGATGCTCCTCGACATCGAGATGATGGACTCGGTCTCCCTCGACGACCCGGTGCGNATGTACCTCAAGGAGATCGGNCGCGTCAGCCTGCTCACCGCGAACGATGAGGTCGAGCTCGCCCAGGCCATCGAGGCAAAGCCGCTTCACGACGCGCTGAAGGCGCTGAACGTGGTCGAGGAGATCGACAGCCGCCAGCGCTCCGTTGAGGAGATGCTCCCCGACGTCATCGAGCGGCTCGCGACTGTCAAGCGCAAGGGTCAGCAGGCGCACATCGCGCAGGAGCTGTTGGGCCTGGTGGACCTGGGCAAGCTGCAGAACCTGCTCGACGCCGCAGCCGCCGAGCGCAGGCGCCAGGCAACGAACGGCGCCGCCAAGCCCCGTGTGCGCGCCGAGGCCGTCGAGTCGTATCGCATCGCGCGGTACCGGCTGACCGAGCGGTACGAGCGCGCTTACGAGGCGAAGCAGCGGTTGACCGAGGCCAACCTACGGTTGGTCGTGTCGATCGCGAAGAAGTACATCGGCCGCGGCATGTCGTTCCTCGACCTCATCCAGGAAGGCAACATGGGCCTGATCCGCGCGGTCGAGAAGTTCGACTACCACAAGGGCTACAAGTTCTCGACCTATGCCACGTGGTGGATCCGGCAGGCCATCACGCGTGCCATCGCCGACCAGGCGCGGACGATCCGCATCCCGGTCCACATGGTGGAGACGATCAACAAGCTGGTCCGCGTCTCGCGGCGCCTGCTCCAGGAGCTGGGGCGAGAGCCGAGCGACGAGGAGATCGGCGAGGAGATGGGAATCACGCCGGAGAAGGTCCGCGAGATCGTGAAGGTGTCGCAGGACCCGGTGTCCCTGGAGACCCCGATCGGCGAGGAGGAAGACTCCCACCTGGGCGACTTCGTCGAGGACCGCGAGGCTGTCTCACCGTCGGACGCGGCGTCGCTGACGATGCTGCACTCGGAGGTCGAGGACGTGCTGGACACGCTGACTCCGCGAGAGCGGCGCGTACTGCAGCTGCGGTTCGGCTTGATCGACGGCCACCAGCGCACGCTGGAAGAGGTAGGGAAGAGGTTCGGCGTAACGCGAGAGCGAATCCGCCAGATCGAAGCCAAAGCCCTTCGCAAGCTGCGACACCCGTCGCGATCAAAGAAGCTGCGCGACTACCTCGAGTAACGGCGCGGGTGAGGCAGGCCTCCCCCGCGGTACCCCCTCCGAGTGACACATTGTCAGGAGGGCTTTGTAGGTGGCATGTCAGGTGACGGCCGGAGTGAATCCGGCCTAAAGCTCCACCGAGGTCAAATCAGTAGCTGAAACCGAACTGCCCTCGCGCGCGTCTTAATTGACGAGGGTGATGTGCAGGAGCTCGCAATGAGTCGGACGCAAACGGAGGCAGCCGACTTCGACGCCCTGATCGGCCCCCACCTGGAGGCCGGCTACCGCACCGCCCTGGCGATCCTGCGCAACCCGGACGAAGCGCACGACGCCGTGCAGGAATCGGCCTTCAAAGCGTGGCGCAAGCTGGCCCAGCTGCAGGAGGGCGAAGCAGCGCGAGGTTGGTTCCTGGCAATCGTCGCCAACCAATGCCGCAGCCAGCGTCGAACCCACTGGTGGTCGGTGATCCGCCTCCCTGAGATCGAATCCGCCAAACGCGAGACTTGGTCCGAGACCGTCGACATCGACCGCGCCCTCGCGAAGTTGCCACGCGAGGACCGCCTGGCTCTCTTCCTCTACTTCTACCTCGACCTCCCGATGGAGGAAGTCGGCACGGTTCTCGGCCTGAGCCCAGGCGGAGCCAAGACTCGCGTGTACCGGGCGGCGCAGAAGCTTCGGCCCGGACTGGAGATGGACTGATGGACGACATGCGCTCAGAGATCCGAGCCGCTTTCGAGAAGGAGCAAGCAGCCCACCCGCCGGGCGGTGGCCTGCGCAGCAACCTGACCGCGGCGGCGGCCACCCAAACGGGCCCGAGGCGCAACCTCCAATGGATCGCCGTTGCGGTAGCCGCGGCCCTGGGCATCGTTGTCGTTGCCGGCCTGATGTCGACGCGGCTGGGGCATCGGGCGAGCGTGCCCGCGGCGACCCCAAAGACGACTCCGCTAGGGGACTACGGACCGCCGCCGGCCGGCGTGCCCCTGGTTTACGTGCAGGATCCAAGCAACTCGTCATGGCTGATCGGTTTCGACTGGACAGGCAAGCCCCGGGGCACCGTCAAGCTGTCGCAACCTCTCGACCCGCTTGGCAGATTGAGCCAGTCGCCTGATGGCTCGGCATTCGGCTATGCCGGCTTTAAGGGCGGCTCCGCGCAATTCTTCGACCGGCTCGGCCAACCCATCACGGGTGCTTCGTCGCTCTCCTATCAGGACCAGATGTGGGCAGACGACGGCCGGCATCTGTGCACCCTGGACTACGGTGGACGGCAGTGGAATCTCGGCCTCAGATTGCCTGGCGCAGCTGCGCCTTCGACCAGGGTGGTGGCGATCGATCCGCGCATTGTTCAGTCCGGGATCATCGCCATCAGCTTCGCAGCGTGCAGCGCGAAAAATGACCGGGCCATTCTTGCTTACAGCTATATGGGCAGGCCCACGGACTTCTGGGTTGTCCGGATCTCGGACGGCAAGATAGTTACGCATCGCACCTACCCCGCCGACCAGCTGGTCAACGTGACGGCAAGTCTCGATGGCGCCTTGGTCGCTGAAAACTCAGCAGAATCCACGGGACAGTTCGCGCCGGCCGCGCCGACGACAGTCATCCGGCGCCTTTCAGATATGGCGACACTCACCAAGCTCGCCCCATCGAACGGTGTGGTTGGCTTCAATAGCGACGACTCTCTTGCACTTGTGACCACAACGCCGTGGGCCTCAGGGATCGCGACCCACCTGGCGCTGATCGACGTGCAAACCGGCAATGTGCTGTGGCGCTCCGACGGAACTGAGGAGTTCACCGGCTTTCTGGCCGAGCCGAACGGCAGGGACTTTGCCCTTATGATGCAGGCCCCAGATGACAGCAGCCTTCATCCATCCGTGGACGTAGTCATCGTGCACAGTGACGGAACTTCGACTCCAATCCCCGGCCGGTTCGTACTCACTTAGCACCAAGCCCCTGCCCGGTGGAAAATAGACCACATGCCGGTCATCACGGTTGGCCGCCAGTTCGGAGCGGGTGGGAGGACGGTGGGCGAGATGCTCGCCCAGCGGCTGAAGCTTGACGTTCTCGACTCCGAGCTGATCAACGAGGTCGCGCACCGGCTCCAGCTGCCAAAAGAAGAGGTCGAGGCGGAGGACGAGCAACCAGGCTCGCTGCTCCACCGCCTCTTAATGGCGCTCGGTTCCGCCAGCGGCGAGCCGATGATCCCACCCGAAACCACAGCATGGAACCCACCCAACGTCGCCCCTGTCTTCGACACGCGCCGAGCCGTCCTTCAGATCACTCAGCACGTGATCCAGGAGGGGGCGCGCGCAGGCAACGTCGTGATCGTAGGCCGCGGCGGCGCTTACATCCTCCATGACTTCCCAGGCGCACTTCATGTCTTTCTACGGGCAGGGGAAGCGATCCGCCTCAAGGTCGTGATGGCGCGGTTCAATCTCACCGAAGAGGAGGCGCGGCGGCGCTTGAAGCATGCCGACGAGAACTGGACCGCCTACATCAAGCAGGTCTACGGCCACGACCGAAACCTGGCGTCGCACTACGACCTGGTCCTGGACACCGGACGTCTCGGATACGAAGCGACGGTCGAGGCGATCCTCGCGGCCCTGAGCAACCGCAAGCCGTTAACCTAGCGGCGTGACCCACGCCCTCGGTTCGCGCACGTCCGGCGTCGACGGCTCCAGCGAAGGGGGCCGCATCAACACGATCAACCTGCCAGGAGCGCTGGTGCTCTACGGCGTTGCCCTGGTCCAAGAGCTGCAGCGCCGCGGCATCAAAACCAAGTTCAACGTCGCGCCGGTGAAGGTTGATGGCGTCTGGTGCCTGGAGCTGAGCTACACGGGCGACGACCCGGCGGGCGTGCCTGACCACTGGCATGGGCACCGCGTGATCCTGCGCAAGATTGAGCCCCCGCCGAGTGCCTGACGCGTTCGGACCTGACAGCAAGGTCCGCGAAGTGCTCGAGCGGCTGGGGGACAAGGGTCGGGAGTTGCTCCGCCGCCATGGCTACGACGTTGGCGAAGGGTTCGTCGACGTGCTTTCTCAGTACCAGACGCTGGAGCACGCTGCGCGCGCGGAGCGAGTACGCAACCTCGGCACGCTGTTGGCGGAGCTGAATTCGGCCGGGTAGAGCTACCTCCTAGATATAACGTGGTACAAAGCCGGGTCCTGCGGTGTAGCATCCGCGCAACGAAACTGCAATCTGGTTCGTTATACAGGTCAAGGATTACGTCATTGCAAAAGTCAAAGCTAGAACCAGACAAGGGCAAGTGTGCCTGTGGACGGCGCCTACAGGAGGCGTCGGTCTACCTCTATCGGTCGCATACGGATCGGTACCTGTTTCACCGATGCGAGTGTGGGACGGAGTGGACCGAGCACCAGACGTCGGTCGACCCGACGGAGCCGATCAGCTCCGACGAGGTGATCGAGGTCCATAAGCAGCTGTCCAAGTTCGAAGGTTCAATCGCAGAGCTGCTCGAAAAACATTCAGCCTGATTTCCAGGCGAGCCGCTATCAGTCCGGCCTATGCAGGGCATCGGAACTATTGATTGGCTCTATCGGTGGAACGCGCCTAATCTGGCGTTTACACAAAGATGGACCTCGAAGCAGTTCTTTACGGCTCGGACGAATCACGGGAGTCGACCGCCATGGTCGAGCTCCTGAACGAGCTCGGCGTGCAGTTCACATACCGCCGGGTGAACCGGGATCCGTCCGCCATGCGCGAGTGGGAGCAGCTCGACGGCGAGCGAGTCCCTCTCCTGCGAATGGGCAAGAACTCGATCGTGCGAGGCTTCGACCGCATCAAGGTGCAGCAGCTGATCGGCTCGGTGGGCTGCTAGCGCTGACTTAGGTCTTCGATCTCGAGCCTGCCGAACTATTCGTTCGAGGGCTCGTTGGCCGGGTTAACACCTTCGACGTGGCGTTCCCATCTTTGGGCGGTTGCAGCTTTTGTTACGGGCAACCGGCCATTGTGTGACAAGACCCAATTAGCGCTACTGGAGATGCAGATATGAAACGTTTGGCCGTGGGTGTGGCGTTGGGCGGCTTCGCCGCTTACCTTTTCGATCCAAAGCTTGGTGCGGACCGCCGTGAGCGCCTCTACTCGCTGTGGCAGGACAATCGAGACAACGCTGTGCAGGTAGGCCAGACGGCCTCACGCGCGCTGGAGTCGGCGCGTCCTGTGGCTCGCCGCGTGACGAAGGCGGTTGGGCGCGGTGACTGGGCGCAGATGTTCGAGCGGCGCCGCCCGTCTTCCAACCTGCCCAAGCTCATCGGTGCGGCCGCGGTGGGCGGCGCGCTCATGTTTTTCCTGGACCCGGTCCGCGGCTCAGATCGCCGCCGCTCTGCACTCGCGGCCGGCCGCCGAGCGGTCGCCAAAGTCGTCGAAGTCGCCAAGACGGTCCCAGACCGCGACGGCGGACCGTCCGCGGACTCTGGAAGTGGCGTCAAGTCTCGGGTGGGTTAACCCAAGATGATCCACCTCCTCATCGTCGCCGCGGTCATCCTCTTTGTCCTGTGGCTCTTGTTTCACGCGGCCGCCGCCCTGGTGAACCTTCTGTGGATCGTGATCGTGGTGCTCGTGATCATCTGGCTCGTGGGATTTCTGCGCGGCCGCCGGGCCTGAGGTAGCGAGCGTCTCGACCGAGCGGGAATACGGGAAACGGGGCCTGGTAATCGGCCGCGGCCGGTCGGCAATCTGAACTCACCTACAATTCAGAGCGCCCTTTTTCCGGAGTAGCTCAACGGTAGAGCAGGCGGCTGTTAACCGCAAGGTTCAGGGTTCGAATCCCTGCTCCGGAGCCAATTCCGAATTTGAATCCACTCCTAACGCTCGTTGAGCCGTGCCGCGTACATCCTTTGTACATCCTTTGTACATCCATCTGAGCCTAGACTCGCATTTGAGTTCAAGCGCCCAAACGCTGGCTTCGATGAAGCAGCTTACGCAGTGATCGCCGATGCCGATGCTGCTCTCGGGATCTTTGGGAGCGGGAAGGAAGGGATTCCAACCGTCGATTGGCAGTACCGCGTCCGGATCGCCTGAGG
>JGI20189J14885_1000154_pt1 | contig 27417 bp, 26 predicted proteins | sample NGESurdeep072012_10_FD_14885 | JGI IMG/M metagenome (IMG submission 14885) | reverse complement strand
GTGGAAGCGATGGCAGGCGTGAAACCTGCGATTGCCGGCCGCTCAAATCGCACCGGCTCACCCAGCACATCCTCCACCGCGGCGCGAACCTCCGCCGGGGCTTCACTCAGGCGAGGGCGCACGGTCGCCACCTCCGGTCTTCGACTTCGCTCGGACCACAGTCTGTCATGCCAGGGACAAAATCCGGGAACTGAGGTAAAGCACCCACATGAACATGTCTCCCAAATCGTCAAGGGAGTGAGGTCTAGAGGTATGCGGGTAGAAGTCCCAGGCGCATTCCCCGTGTCACAGCAGCCGCAAACTTCAACTCTTGATTTAACGGACGCATGGCGCGGCAATGAAAGGAAAACGAGTCAGCGTAGATTGTTGGTGTCGGAGACCCGAAGTGACAGCAACCTTGCACTGGCGATGAGCGGTTTGAGAAGACCTCGTATCGGAAATCCGACGTCAACGATCTCGGAATGGTGGATTCAAAACTAACTATCTAGTCAGATTCTCTTTCGAGATCGTCGGCAAACACAACGTACTCCGTATCAACGCCGTTCGTAACTGCGCCGATGTGCACATAACCGCAGCGTTCCGCGAGTCGAACCGAATTGACGTTCTCGGGTTCGATCCTAATAATGGCTCGTCGCACGCTCTTCAAGATCATGAAGTCTCGGACGCTGAGGAGCGACGAGGTGGCGAGGCCGCGACCGCGATATTGCGGGTACAAACCATACGAAACGTTGGCGTCGCCGGGTTCAAGACCGGCAAAATGCGAATAGTCAACGTTGATCTCAATCATCCCAACTAGTTCTCCAACCGGCGTCTGAATAGCAAAGGCAAAGCGAGGCCCCTCGCTCGACCAGTTGTCTTCATTCGATTGAATCCAACGCAGCACCGACTCCTCGGTGCTTACTCCCCCACTCAGCCACCTGGAGATCGCTTCATCCTCACCCCTCAAGTGAGTTAATGCGTCGCTGGGACGAAAATGACGCAACACGACCGGAGGAAGATGGCCAGGGGTCATTTGGAAAGAATGCATACTCAGGAATTAGAGCACGCGTCGACGAGCCGACGTGATAAGTCTGCAACCTTGCATTGACGATTAGAGGGTTGAGAAGACCTCGTGTCGGAAGCCCGAAGCGACAGGTCTGCCGCCCCGCACGGGCAGCTCAATAACTCCGAGTTCTGAAATGTTGTTTAACCAACGTTTACTCTTTGGTTCAGATGCTCAACATATCCACACCAACCAACTCCCTAAGAAACTCTCTCGTAGAGCTTGGAGCAGTTGCGTATCCGAGGATCCCCGAGTGGCGGCCGCACACCGCCTTAATCGCAGTAATGGTCGGTGCCGATCCAGCCGACGTTCACCTGACCATAGGGCTCGATACCGAAACTAATGATTTGGAGACGGTGTGGTTCGAGCGCATTCGACCGTTCGAGGCCAACCTGCGTAGCGGACGACGGGCTCTTCGTCGCCAACAGCCAGTGCTGGTGCAGCCCGACCCATCGTGGACAGAGCAAGCCGAGCGTCTGATGGCTCGCCTCAGTAAGGCGATGGGCTCTTCGATTCGTCGCATTGATCACATCGGTTCAACTTCCGTCCCGGATCTTCCGGCCAAGGACCTCATTGATATCCAGGTTGTCGTTGACGACCTCGTAGTTGCCTTGGAGTCCGCCGGGACGGCACGTCGGGCGGGCTTCGTGCAAGTAGCGGGCGAATGGTACGGAGAAGATCGCGACGGCAAGAAACACCGAGAAGAGGTCGTGGTCGATGCAGACCCAGGCAGGCCGGCCAATGTGAACATCAGGCAGTTAGCCGATCCCGTCTGGAAAGAAACTCTTGTGTTTCGCAATTTCCTACGCGCTGACACCGCTGAGCGTGACCTCTACGCACAGATGAAGCAATCGCTGGCATTTCAGGGCGTCGGCGTCGATCGCTACAGTGAACTCAAGATGCCCTACATTCGGGCGGCACTCATGAGGGCCGAAGCGAGACCCTTGAGATCGACGTAGTGGGGCCACTCAGTCCGAGACTGAAGGCAGGATCTTGGGACGTAAGTAGTCGTTGTTGTCGATGATCAGATCAGACTTGGAGATCGGGCGCACGTCGGCGATGTAGATTTCCTCTGCCGGCCCGTACCGATCTCGACGAACCTTCGTTGCCTCGTCGATGCCTTCTGCCTCGAGGTCCCGCCGGATTCCTCGAGCGATGGCGACTTCCGGCTCCACTTCCAGCCAGATTCGAAAGTCCCAGTATTCGTCGTACTCCGGTCGCAGTGCGAAGACTGAGTCGACGATCAGGACGGCGTCGTCGGGAGCGGTCACGAAGGTGGCGCGATGGTCCACGCCCGTGAGCGGATCATGTGCGCAGAGCACAACCTCGCCACTCCCGCCAGGCCCAGCAGGAACAAGCAGGAGGTCCACAGCGGATCGGAAGTCATAGGCATTGCGGTAGTACCCCTCGCCTGTCACGCGGTCATACCCGCGCTCGCGGGCGTCACGCCATGGATATTTGAAGTCGTCCAGGCTCGCTCTGAGCGTTGAGCGCCCAAACTTGCGAAGTGCTGCGGCAAGCTCGTGACCGAAAGAAGTCTTTCCCGCGCCAGTGCGCCCGTCGATCGCAATGCGAAGCCGGCGTGGGGAGAGTTGACTAATCGTGTCGGCCACGTCCCCTATGACCCTCGTCCGAGAGACAGACGCAGGCTCGGGTTCCGGCTGCCGCCATGTGGAGACCGACTCGAACGAGGTCACGACAAGAAAGTTACACGCACTAGCCGTATCCCAGATGCGCTGGCAAGGGGCATTCAGCGAGAGGCGGGTGCGCTCCATGATGCTCCTATGTTTGTCAAGCGGCCTTCAGCTGTTCAAGCCACGCCCGATGTTGCTCGGCAAACTCGCTGCCTCCCTCTAGTCGCGAGATCCGAAGTGGGCAGGTTCCAAGCTCTGTCGATGCCGTCGTCAAACTGATCTTCGCCGCGCTTCGCTCGGCTCGAAGTTCCGTGCCAACGGGCACGACCGCCGGGTTGGTGAGATGGATGAAGATCTCTCGCGCGATGTGTCGCAGCACCCGCAAATTGCATGCGTTAGCCCGTTACATCTCCGACAATCGCGTCATATCGAATAGAAAGGCCGGCGACGGCAGTTTCCAGAACCTTCACTGAAGTACGAAGCTCGCGAACCTCCGCCCGCAGTGAAGCCACGAGGGCCTCTTCATCGCCCTGAAGATGCTCGGATGTATTGCCCGAGCCCAACTCGTCCGATCTCCTGCAAACCAATCCCAAGCGAGAAAGGACCCTGATGGCCTCGTGAGAGGTAAATGTTGAACGAGGCCACTGTGTCACCTCTCCGAAAATCTGCTTCGGTGGAAACCATCCCGAAGGGAGTTCGACGAAGTACTCCCTAACTAACTCGGGCTCTTGGAGGGACATTGCGTCGACCACCTGATCTTTTGAGAGCTCAATCTCTCGACCACCGACTAGGAATTTCATAATTTATCCTCCTGTAAGTTCTCAGAACAACTAGGTATGTGAAGAACTTACAGGAAGTTACTTCTCTTGTCAAGCGACTCAACTGTGTCACAGCACCTGATAGTTCAGACGGTCGCCGCAAACTGCAACTGTTAACTTGCTCCGCCGAACCGGACGACTGCTTCATCCTTCGGGAGTCTCGCGTGGTACCGGATTCGGCACCGGCACGCGTCAACCAGCTATTTGGGCTCGGGATTACTCATGTCTTGAAGGACGTAAAGAGGAGTTACGCGTCAAAGTCATTCTGCTGATGACCTTCTTCACGATTGACTCTCCTCTGGGCCACTGGCGCGCAGCGCCAAGTGGCCCAGTCCGACAAGTAATTCCAAAAACATTGCATCGTCGCTACCTGCAGACCCGCCGGAATCTGAGGCGCATCGTTGAGACAATTGATTCGTCATCTTCAATGAATCGCAAGATCAAAATTTGAGAGTTGTTCTTGGCACCGGCCATCATTTCGATGATGGTCCCGGCGACGGATGGCAACGCGTCAACGGTCAAAAGTTACGCGCCGAAGCATCGCCAAAGTCGGGCAATGCCATTGCGCGTTGTCCGTAGTCGTCCGCCACTGTCCGGGGTGTACCGATATCGAAATTGTAATAAAACTTCTGTCCCATTTTTCCGTTTGAGAGTGGCTTAGTAAGTAGAGGATTCGTTTTTTTCCTCTGCGAGAGGAGCCACCGTGCCACGTCGAAAGTCGACCAGTGAACTAGTTGGAGAGATTAAACAAGCGGGAGGATGTTCACACCCCATCCGCCTGCGAGGCGAGTTCGTCAACGTCGCGACCGGCGAAGTGAACGAGCGGCCCCTCCTGGTCGCGTGCAAAGACCGACGAGCGGTCGTCTGCCCCTCGTGCTCGTACCTCTACAAAGCCGACGCGTGGATCGTGGTTTCGACGGGCCTCATTGGTGGCAAGGGTGTACCCGAATCGGTGGGTGAACACCCGCGCCTCTTCATTACCCTCACCGCTCCTTCTTTCGGCGTGGTGCACGCACGCAGAAAAGACGGCTCGTGCCAGCCCCGAGCCCGGTCGCGATGTCGCCGCGGTCAGGCAACAACGTGCTCGCGACACCACGACGAGTGCGATGCCGTGATCGGCAGTCCGCTTTGCTCGAAGTGTTTCGATTACCGAGGTGCCGTTCTGTGGAACGCCGAGTCCTCTCGGCTGTGGAATCGAACCTTCGAACAGATTCGACGTCGACTCGCTATCTCCCTCGATCTCGCCTTTGAGGAGGTCCCCCAACACTTCCGACTCAGTTATCTCAAGGTGGCCGAGTTCCAACGCCGCGGACTCGTGCACTTTCACGTCGTACTGCGCGTGGACGGACCGGGCGAACCCTTCAGCACTCCCCCGTCGCCTCTCACCACCGAACTACTTACCCAGGTGATCTCGAGCGTCGTCAAGGATTTCTCTCTACTCACCCCTCACGACGCCATCAAATGGGGTCACCAGTTTCGGATCGCTGACGCCTCGTCACTCGAACGAGACGACCTGCGCATTGCGGCCTACCTCGCCAAGTACGCCACCAAGTCAACGGACGGATCACTGGATTTCGCACGACGCTTTCATGCCCGCGGTGAAATTCTCAAGCTCGAAGCCGCACCTCACCTCCAACGGCTCGCCTTGACCGCCTGGGACCTGGCGCTCGAACCGGCGCACGCGTCAATGAATCTCCGGGCCCACGCTCACGCCTTCGGTGTTCGCGGTCAACTCATCACGAAATCGCGCCACTATTCAACGAGGTTCCACGACCTTCGAGAGGCGCGCGCTGCGTACATGACGAAGCCAGAATTCGACGACCCTATTGCCGGCACGTTCAGCTACGACGGCCGCGGATACGACGATCCCCGTGCCGAAACCATTGCCGAATTCCTCCACCAACTTACGCTCGAAGCGCGAAGGGCCGCGAAGGTCGAGAGTGCGGACACGGCGGGTATTAAGTCTCAGGAAATGAGTTCGAATGAACCAAAGTGAACAGATCCCCAGAGCGTTGATAAGCGTGAGCGAGGCGGCTCGCGTGATCGGCGTCTCACGCTCCTACGCGTACGAACTGGTCGCGTCTGGACTGTTGACCTCCGTTCGATTAGGTCGACGCGTCCTCATCCCCATCTCGGCCATCGATGACCTCATCGCTCAAAGTCGCGTAGATTTCTAAAGTCGGCGGACTGGGATCGTCGATGACGCCACCAAGCGTCTGGGCAATAGGCGCGTCGGCCGCCTCGACCGCATGAGCGTACGTTCGTAGCGTCATCGAAGGATTCGAGTGGCCCAGGCGATTGGCCACCGTTCGGATGTCGTGACCCCCGACGATCGACGTGGTCGCCGACCAGTGTCGAAGATCGTGCAAACGCCACCTCGCGTCGACGCCGGCGTGGTCCCGAGCTCGCCGCCACCACGCCGTGACCCGCTCAGGATTGACCGGCTCGGACCTTGGGGACAGTACCCATGGATGCCCCGAGCCGACACCAACCTTCAGCGAATCTAAAAGTTGGAGTGACAAAGCGTCCAGGGAAACCACTCGTCGATTCGCCGTCTTCGTTGGATCGTCGCGCAACGTGGGCCTGCGCGATCCATCACCGGGCCGCAGTATGGCGATACTGGAGTCGATGACGAGTCGCCCTGCGTGAAGGTCCTCCCATCGAAGGGCGGCCAACTCTGAACGACGAGCGCCGGTCACCGCCGCCAGTCGCAGAGCAACCGCCGCGTGGGGCTCGATCGTTCCTGCCGCGACAAGAGCTGAGGCGCTCGCGAGCACGGCTCGTACCTCGTCGTTGCTCAGCGTCCCTCGAGGTCGGGCCTTGCGCTTTCCGAGCCGTGCCACGGCAACGACGTTCGTCTGAACCCATCCCCAGCGCACCGCGAGCGTCATTGCGGCGCGCAGCACAAGATGACGATTGCGGATAGCGGCCTCGCCCAAGCCCTGACGCTTCAGGCGCGCGTGCCACTGGTCGACTTCGACCGCCGTTAGTTTCGTCAAGGTGAGTGACGCAATGCGATCGGTCTTCACGAGATGGATTCGACTGAGCTGGTTCTGCTCGCTCGACGGCGACCAGGTTGAGCGTGCGTTGTCCGCCCACAGATCGAGCATCTCGGAAACCGAGACCCGCGCCAGCGAAGCGGTGGGCGCCCTGACGGTCATCTCCGCAGCGAGGCGTTGCGCGTCCTTCTTGGTCCCCCGCACGGCCCGACTCACCTGGACGGGTCTGCCGCTCTCGTCTCGACCCGCGAAGGAGCGGACTTCCCAGACGCCCGGACGGCGTTCACGAATGGTTGCCGCGTCGCCCAACGGTCGCCCTGTAGGGATGAAGTAGGGATGAAATCGAAATTTCGGCCGTTCGAGAGCCGAAATTTCGCCCAGAATATCTACTTGAGCAGGTGTTTCGCGACCACGACGCGCTGAACCTGGTTCGTTCCTTCGTAGATCTGCGTGATCTTGGCGTCACGCATGAAGCGTTCCACTGGGAACTCCTTGGTGAAGCCGTAGCCACCGAGCAGTTGGACAGCGTCGGTGGTGACGCTCATTGCGGTGTCGGACGCGAAGGACTTCGCCGCGGCGCCGAGGTAGCCCAGCGTGGCGTCGGGGTCGCCCCCGTCAATCGTCGAGCAGGCGCGGTACACGAGGGCGCGCGCGGCTTCGGTGCGAATCGCCATGTCGGCCAACATGAAGCGCAGACCCTGCAGCTCACTGATGGGCGCGCCGAAGGCTTTCCTCCCCTTCATGTACTGCCCCGCGTAGTCGACCGCGCCCTGGGCGATCCCCACGGCCTGGGCTCCGATGGTCGGTCGAGAGCGATCCAAAGTGTGCATGGCGATCTTGAAGCCGTCGCCCTCTTCACCAATTCGGTGCGTCGCGGGCACGCGCACGTCGTTGAAGACGACCTCGCCTGTTGGCGACGCCCGTAGTCCCATCTTGTCCTCGTGTTTCGGGAATTCGACGCCCTCACCCTTTTCAACCAAGAAGCAACTGATCCCCTTGCTGCCGGCGTTAGGGTTGGTCTTCGCGAACACGGTGTACGTCTCGGAGATCCCCGCGTTCGTGATCCAGTACTTCGAACCGTTGAGGACGTAGTCGTCACCGTCACGCTCGGCGCGACAGCGCATCGCCGCCACGTCGGAGCCGGCGTCGGCTTCCGAGAGGCAGTAACTCGCTTGGATCTCACCCGTCGCGATACGAGGAAGGTACGCCCGGCGGATCTCTTCGGAGGCGAAGTTCAAGATGGGCAACATACCCAGCTTCGAGATCAAGAGCGTCACCGACGTCGAGGCGCAGCCGCGCGCGACCTCTTCGGCCATGATCGCCTGGGTGACCATGTCGGCGCCCGCGCCGCCGTACGCTTCGGGCACCCCGAGCGCGGGCAGCTCCATCTCCACGCAGGCGTCGAAACTGTCCTGGGGGAAGACCTGTTCTCGGTCGTAGCGCGCGGCGTTCGGGGCGACGCGCTCGTCGACAAAGCCGTGCAGTACGTCACGAAAACTTCGTTGTTCATCCGTGAGGTCAAAACTCATTGTGTTTCCTTAACGACGGTTGGGATTCAGTGCGACGAGGCGGCGCCGTTCGCGCCCGTGGTCAACAGCGCCGCGGAGATCGCGTCGACGAAACGGCGCTGGGCCGCGTAACTGTGCGCGAGGCCCTGAAAGGGCTTGGTGGTCGCGCGCGCGACCGGTGACGTCGAGCGCAGTCCGAAGTGGTCCAAGGCGACGTGCACGTCAGAGAGTGTGGGTCCACGACCCACGACGCTCGCGCGCTTTGCGGCCACCGCGGCCACGCCGACGATGACGTCGTGCAGGTCCTCGGGGTGCTCGAACGTCAGTTTCTTGCATTCGCGGTCGGCGATCGTGAGGGCGTACCCCTCACCCGGGGCGGGCGTTCCCAGCCCCGTTCCGGTCGGGCGAATAGCGGATCGCTCGAGTCCGGGCTTCGCCGTGCGCCCGAGTTCGGGAGTCTGGGTCGTCATGGTTGGTCGAACTTCGCCAGCGAGGGGAACGGGTGAAAATGAGGGTTGGGCCACGCGTTCGAGGTTATCGCTCCGAGGGAGTGCTCAAACTCTGGTCAACCACTCTTCGTACTGCGGGCGCTCGCCTCGAATGGCTTGGTGGTACGTCGTCTTGATGGCCGTCGTGATGGGTCCGGGACGTCCGTCACCGACGGGTCGGTCGTCGACCGAGGCGATCGGGACGACCTCGGCGGCGGTGCCGGTGATGAAGGCCTCGTCGGCGAGATAGAGATCGTCGCGACGCATGGTCTCGAAACTCACGTCGTATTGCAGGTCGTTCGCGATCTTCACGATGCTCGCCTGGGTTATCCCGCGCAGCGCCCCGGCCTCAGACGGCGGAGGACTGATCAACAGACCGTCACGCACGATGAAGAGGTTCTCCCCCGTGCACTCACTCACGAGCCCGTCGGGGCCGAGCATGATCGCCTCGTCGTACCCGGCGTGCACCGCCTCTGCTTTGGCGAGACTCGAGTTCACGTACCCGCCCACCGTTTTCGAGGCCGTCGGCATCGTGTTCGGGTGATGGCGCGCCCACGAGGAGATCTTCATCCGCACACCGTTCTCGGCGCCGTGATCGCCCAAGTAGGGACCCCACGACCACGCGGCGATGGCCGTGTTGACGGGCGCGCCGATGGGATTCACGCCGATCTCGCCGTAGCCGAGGTAGACGAGGGGACGGATGTAGCACCCGTCGTGCAGTTCGTTCACGCGCACGATCTCCACGGCCGCGTCGCAGAGTTCCTTCAGTTCGTAGGGGACCTCCATCATCAAGATTTTGCAGCTACGAAGAAGGCGCTCCATGTGTTCCTTCAAGCGAAAGACGGCGACGCCGTTGGGCGTCTTGTAGGCGCGAATGCCCTCGAAGGCGCCCGTGCCGTAGTGCAGCGTGTGACTGAGTACGTGGACCTTCGCGTCTGACCAGTCGACGAACTCTCCGTCCATCCAAATCTTCTTCGTGGGAGTGATGGGGGGCATTTACAACCTCTCTGTGATCATCTTCGTGACGCCCGACGTGCCGAGCGAGGCGACGTCACCGTCAAAGTCTTGCACCGCGGCGGCGACGCGCCGCGCGGCGTCCACTTCGCCGAGGTGTTCGAGCATAAGGGCCGACGACGAGATCGCCGCCAGCGGATTGGCCCGGTCGGTCCCCACGATGTCGTGGGCCGCGCCGTGCACGGGTTCGAACAGCGACGCGCCGCTCTTCTCGGGATTCAGATTGGCGCTAGCGGCGTAGCCAATCCCGCCCGTCACGGCGCCAGCGAGATCGGAGAGGATGTCGCCAAAGAGGTTGTCGGTGACGATGACGCCGTAACGCTGCGGATCCTCGACGAAGTAGATACAGGCCGCGTCGACGTGTTGGTAGTCGACCTCGACGTCGGGAAATGACTCGCCCACCTCGGCGACCACGCGGCGCCAGAGGTCCCCGGCGAAGGTCAACACGTTGGTCTTATGCACCAGGGTCAACTTCTTGCGGTCGAGCTCGTTCGCGCGACCAAAGGCGTAGCGCACGCAGCGTTCGACGCCGAAGCGCGTGTTCACCGAACCCTGCGTCGCGACTTCGTGGGCGGTGCCGTAGCGAAGGACACCACCTTCGCCCGCGTAGGGACCCTCGGTGTTTTCACGAACGATCGCAAAGTCGTGTCGCGCCGCGAGCGATCCTTCGACGCCGTGAAAGGGCCGGTAGTTGACGTAGAGATCGAGACCGAAGCGCATCTTCAAGAGCAGCCCTCGCTCGAGCACGCCGCCGGCGATACGCGTGTCGCCGATCGCCGGTCCGATGGCGCCCAGCAGTATCGCCTCGAACGAGCGAAGCTCCTCGAGCGTGGCGTCGTCCAGGACGAAGCCGTCACGAAGGTACCGAGCCGCGCCGAGGTCGAAGGACGTCGTCTCGAGCGCGACGCCCGCAGCCGCCACCACCTCGAGGGCGGCCTGGGCGACCTCGGGACCAATGCCGTCACCGCCGATGACGGCTACGCGATGGCTCGTTGGGTTACTCATCGCTGGCTCTCCTTCTTTCCTCCATTTTGCTCGCTCGCGCGTCGGATGAGCAAACCCGGGCTGGTTCGAAAGGGCTCAACGGTAGAATCGGAACTCTCTACGAGTTGGGGTTGCGGCATGGCCGACGAAATTCACCGCATTACACAAGAGACCTTGGACAAGCTCCAGGCGGAGTACCTTCACCTCACGACGGTCGGTCGTACCGAGATCGCCCGGGTCATCGAGGCGGCCCGCCTGCTCGGCGACCTGTCGGAGAACGGCGACTACCACGCCGCGAAGGACGAACAGGGCAAAATGGAGTCCCGAATCCGCCAGATCGACCAGGTGGTACGCAACCACGAGATCGTCCAGCGCGACGAACACGCGGGCAAGGTCCAATACGCCACCATCGTCCAGGTGGTCTACGAGGGCGACAACGACAGCGATTTCCAGGAATTCTTCATCGGATCGATCGAGGAGAAGCCCGAGGGCGTGCTGGTCGCCTCGCCCACCTCGCCCCTTGGCGAAGCCCTGCTCGGACGACGTATCGGGGACACCGTCGAGTACGAAGCCCCGTCGGGCGTACTCAAGGTGAAGATCGTCGGGCAGCGCTAGATCGTGTCCGGTAAGACCCTTTACGAAAAGCTCTGGGAGAACCACGTCGTCGTGGCTCCCGAAGGCGAGCCGACGCTCCTCTACATCGACCTTCACCTCGTGCACGAGGTGACCAGTCCTCAGGCCTTTGACGGCCTGCGCCTCAACGATCGACGCGTCCGTCGTCCCGATCTCACGCTCGCCACCGCTGACCACAACGTCCCCACCGATCCTCTCGCGACGCCCGTGAGCGATCCCATCTCGAAGCGACAGCTCGAGGCGCTCGACGAGAACTGCAAGGAGTTCGGCATCACGGTCTTTCCCCGCGGCCACGAGAATCAAGGCATCGTGCACGTGATCGGACCAGAACTCGGCGTGACGCAACCTGGCATGACGATCGTGTGTGGCGACTCACACACGTCCACCCACGGCGCGCTCGGCTCCTTAGCCTTCGGCATCGGCACGAGCGAGGTCGAGCACGTCCTCGCCACCCAGACCCTGCCGCAGCAAAAGGCGAAGACCATGTCGGTTTCAGTCGAGGGCACGCCCGCGCCCGACGTGAGCGCGAAGGACATCGTGCTCGCGATCGTCGGGCGCCTCGGCACCGGCGGCGGCGCGGGCTACGTGATCGAGTACCGCGGCGCGGCGATCCGAGCGCTGTCCATGGAAGGACGCATGACGGTGTGCAACATGAGCATCGAAGCCGGCGCGCGCGCCGGGCTCGTCGCCGTCGACGAGACGACGATTGACTACCTCCGAGGTCGCCCGGGCGTGCCCCAGGGCGACGACTTCGACGACGCGGCCGAGCGTTGGCGCTCGTTCGTGTCCGATGACGACGCCTCCTTCGACCTCGAGGTCGTCATTGACGCGGCGGACCTCGTGCCCTTCGTCACGTGGGGCACCAATCCAGCGCAGGTCGTCTCGCTCGACGGCGTCGTTCCCTCCCCCGACGACGTGCACGACAGTGACGAGAGGAACACGGTCCAGCGCGCGCTCGAGTACATGGACCTCACGCCGGGCACGCCCCTTCGGTCGATTCCCGTGGACGTGGTGTTCATTGGCTCGTGCACGAATTCACGCATCGAGGACCTACGCGCCGCCGCCGCCGTCGTCAAGGGCAGTCAAGTGAGCGACGGCGTTCGCGCTCTCGTCGTCCCCGGATCACGTCGAGTGAAGACCCAAGCTGAATTGGAAGGTCTCCATCAGGTGTTCTTGGACGCCGGTTTCGAGTGGCGCGAGCCGGGATGCTCGATGTGCCTGGGCATGAACCCCGACATCTTGACCCCCGGCCAACGCTGCGCGTCGACGTCGAACCGCAACTTCGAAGGCCGACAGGGACGCGGCGGCAGAACGCACTTGGTCTCGCCCGTCGTCGCCGCGGCGACCGCGATCATGGGTCGATTCGCGTCGCCCGAAGAGGTCCTGGCGTGAAACCCGTGCACGTGCTCGAAGGTCGTGGCGTGCCGCTCGAGCGTTCAGACGTTGACACCGACCAGATCATTCCCTCCGACTGGTTGAAGCGCGTCGAGCGCACGGGATTCGGACGAGGGCTCTTCAGTGAGTGGCGCGACGACACGACGTTCGTCTTGAACCAGCCGCAGTACGCAGGAGCGTCGATCCTGCTCGCGGGCCCGCGCTTTGGCACCGGATCGTCGCGCGAACACGCGGTGTGGGCGTTGATGGACTACGGCTTCGAGGCCGTCATCGCGCCGTCGTTCGGCGACATCTTTCGAAACAACTCGTCGAAACAGGGACTCGTGACCGTGCAGCTCTCGGTGAAGGACGTCGAAGATCTGAATGAGATGGTGAAGGAAGACCCGTCACGACTCCTCGTCGTGGACGTGGAGCAACTCTCGGTCGAGGTACCCGACGCGGGCTGGCATCGAGCGTTCGTGCTCGACCCGATGACCCGTGATCGACTTCTGGGCGGCTGGGACGACATTGGCATCAGTCTTCGACGAGCAGACGCGATCACGCTCTACGAAGAAACGAGCGTCGCGCCGAGTTTGGTCGGCGTCTTCGACGGCGAAGGACACGCCCGCTAACTCCTGGCAGTCGCTGCGCTCAGCGGCGACGGTTCGCGGCGGAGATGACCGCCTCGAGTGAGGCGTCCAGGATCGACGAACTCATCCCGACACCCCACCACGTCGCGCCGTCGAGACCTTCGGCTTCGACGTAGGCGACGGCCGACGCTTCCGAACCTGCAGTGAGCGCGTGTTCGTGGTAGTCGCGAACCTTGAAAGTCACGTCCATCTCGCTCGCGAGTCCCGCCATCAGGGCGTCGATGGGTCCGTTGCCCTCACCCTTGACGGTCACGTGCTGACCGTTCACGACGAGCTGGGCGAAGATGCGCGTCAGGTGCTGATCGGCGGCGACCTCGCTCGCCAGCAGTTGGATCGTCGCGTTCTCGGGCTGGTACGTGGTCGTGAACACGTCCCAGATCTCCGCCGGTGAGATCTCCGTGCCCTTCGCCTCGGTCACCTCTTGGACCTGCTTTGAGAACTCGACCTGCATGGCGCGCGGCAAGTCGAGGCCGTGCTCAGTGCTGAGCAAGTACGCAACGCCCCCCTTGCCCGATTGCGAGTTCACGCGGATGATCGCCTCGTACGTGCGACCGGTGTGCTTCGGATCGATCGGAAGGTAGGGCACTTCCCATACGTCGTAGGTGTCCCCAATTGCGGTCATACCCTTCTTGATGGCGTCTTGGTGCGATCCGGAGAAGGCGGTGTAGACGAGTTCACCGACGTAGGGGTGGCGCATGTGGACGGGCAGACGATTGGCGTACTCCGTGACGTGACGGGCCTTGTCGATGTCGCGGATGTCGAGTTCGGGATCGACGCCCTGGGAGAAGAGATTGAGCGCCAAGTTGACGACGTCGACGTTGCCCGTGCGCTCTCCGTTGCCAAAGAGCGTCCCTTCGACACGATCGGCGCCCGCGAGGACGCCGAGTTCGGCCGCGGCGACCCCCGTGCCACGGTCGTTGTGGGGGTGCAGCGAGATGAGGACGCTGTCACGACGTTCGACGTGGCGACCGAACCATTCGATGGCGTCGGCGTAGAGATTGGGCGTGTACATCTCGACCGTCGCGGGCAGGTTCAAGATCAACGGCCTTTCGGGCGAGGGATCGATGACACCAATGACGTCATTGCAGACCTCGAGGGCGTACTCGAGTTCGGTGCCGGTGAAGCTCTCGGGCGAGTACTCGTAGAAGAACGACGTGTCGGGTGACGTCGATTCGAGCGTCAGGCAGAGCGACGCGGCGTCGGTGGCAATCTTCTTGATACCGGCCTTGTCGAGTCCGAAGACGACGCGGCGCTGCAACGTCGACGTCGAATTGTAGAAATGCACGATGGCGCGCTTCGCGCCGCGCAACGACTCGTAGGTTCGTCGGATGAGGTCCTCACGACACTGCGTGAGGACCTGAATGCTCACGTCGTCGGGAATGAGATCCTCTTCGATGATGTGGCGAACGAAGTCGAAGTCGGGCTGCGAGGCAGAAGGAAAGCCGACCTCAATCTCCTTGAATCCCATCGCGACCAGCTGCGTGAACATTGCGTTCTTGCGTTCGAGGTCCATCGGGTCGATGAGGGCCTGATTGCCGTCACGCAGGTCCACGCTGCACCAACGCGGCGCCTTCGTCAGTCGTCGATCGGGCCAGGTTCGATCGGGCAGGTCAACGGGTACGGTCGCCCGGTACTTGGCGTAGGCCATGGGACTGGGCTGTTGGGGGTTCTCGCGCACGTCCATCCTTTCGTCAAGGTCAGAGAGAAACAAAAAGGCCCCCGCCAACGCGGGGGCTAGGGCGAGCAGCGGCTCGCCCTTTTACAGCAACAGCTCGCTCTGGCCAGAAGTCACGGCACCATCCTACCGCTCCGTCTTGAAATGTCCAGAGGTGGGGAGGACTAACCTGAATCTTCGTGGGCCTGCTCAGAACACTCCTCAAACTGATGTTCATTCTCATGTTGGGCGCGGTCATCGCCGGCGTCGTGTACTTCGTCAAACGACCGAAGGACGACAGTTCGATTTCCTTTGAAGAGTGGCCGAGCGTCCCGCGTAATCCCGAGGCGTAAGTCCTCAGCGCGATCGCGCATTCAACCCAAGGAGTAGCAATGGCAGAGATGGAATATCGTCGACTCGGACGTTCAGGATTGAAAGTGAGCGTGCTCTCCTTTGGTAGTTGGGTCACGTTCGCGAACGCCAACCAGATCGAAACCGCGCACCAGGCGGCGGAGTGTCTCGCCGCCGCGCACGACGCCGGTGTGAACTTCTACGATAACGCCGAGGCCTACGCCGCCGGTGAGTCCGAGCGGGTGATGGGCGCCGCGTTCAAGGAACTCGGCTGGAAGCGCCACGACTACGTCGTCTCGACCAAGTTGTACTGGGGACTGCACGACGGACCCAATATGCGCAACACCCTGAACCGCAAGTACCTCAGCCAAGCCATCGAAGGTTCACTCGAGCGATTCGGTCTCGACTTCGTCGACCTCGTCTTCTGTCACCGAGCCGACCCCAACACACCGATCGAAGAGACGGTGTGGGCAATGAGCGACATAGTCGAGCGCGGACAGGCCCTCTACTGGGGCACGTCGGAGTGGACCGCTGATGAGATTCGTGCGGCCTGGGACATCGCGGATCGACACAACCTCCACAAGCCCGTCATGGAGCAACCGCAGTACAACATCTTGTGGCGTGACCGCGTCGAGAAGGAGTACAGCCGGCTCTACGAGGACATCGGACTCGGGACCACGATCTGGTCTCCGCTGTCCTCCGGACTCCTCACCGGCAAGTACTTGAACGGAGTACCCGAGGGTTCGCGCGCGACGTTGCCGGGCTACGAGTGGCTGCGCAAGATGCTGACCGACGAGAAGCAGAATCAGAAGGTCGCTGAACTGAAGAAGATCGCCGACGACCTCGACGTCTCCCTCGCCCAGTTCTCGCTGGCCTGGTGTGCGAAGAATCCCCACGTCTCAACGGTCATCACCGGCGCCTCGAGCGCCGACCAGGTCCGTGAGAACATGACCGCGCTCGACGTGATCCCGCTGATGACGGACGAAGTGATGGAGCGCGTCGACCTCGTCAGTTTGATGTAACGACTGTCCACGCGACGGTGAGGTGACGTGAGCCCGCCGTCGTGTGACACGGTGTCAATGTCCAACTCGAGCTGAGTGGTGGTTACCGCAGCGTGATCAGGTGAATGTCTTGGATGCCGTCGGTGTCACGAAGGCGTTCCATCACGGTCGCGGGTGTCGGCAGCGCGGTCGAGAGAACCATGAGCGCGGTGTGCGTCTCGGGATCGGGACCGACCGCCATCGACACGATCGAGATGTCGGCTTCGCCGAGCGCGACGCCTACGAGGCCGATCATGCCGGGACGATCGTCGTTGTGCACGACCAGCATCGACGCGGTGGGTGGAATCTCGACCGCGTGTCCGTCGACACCGACGATGCGGGACTCCACTCTGGTGCCGATCGTGACCAGCGTGCCCGACACTTCGTGACCGTCCGAACGGACCTTGATGAGGTTGACGTACTCCGCCGACTCGATCGAAGAGACCTCGCTGTACGTGAGGTCATGATCGGCCGCTAACTGAGGAGCGTTGACGAACGACACGCCGTCGTGACCCGTCGAACTCAAGAGTCCCTTCAGCGCGCAGAGCGTGAGGATCTTCGTCCCCGCACCCGCCAACTCACCTTGGTAGATGACCTCGAGGTCCGCGGGCTTTCCGTCGAGCAGTCCCCCGATGAATCGTCCGAGGATCTCCGCGAGACTCATGAAGGGGCTCACGGAGTTCGACACCTCACCCGCGGACACGTTCACGGCGTACGGCACGAAGTCACCGGCGAGCGCGAGTTCGACCTGCTCGGCGATGGTGACGCCGGCCTTGTCCTGCGCTTCGAACGTGGACGCTCCCAGGTGGGGAACGACGACGACGGAGGGCAGTTCGAAGAGTGGTGACTCCGTCGTGGGCTCCTTCTCGAACACGTCGAGCGCGGCGCCTTGGACGTGGCCAGTGCGAATCGACTCGGCGAGGTCGGCCTCGTTCACGATGCCGCCACGCGCAACGTTGATGATGCGAACGCCGGGCTTCGTCTTCTTCAACGACGCCGCGTTCAACAGATTCGTCGTCTCTTCGTTCTTCGGCAGGTGGATCGTGATGAAGTCGCTCTGCGCGAGCAGACTGTCGAGATCCAGCAGCTCTACGCCCATGTGGCGCGCCCGGTCCTCCGAGATGTAGGGATCGTACGCGATGAGTCGCATACCGAACGCCAACGCGCGTTGCGTGACGAGGGCGCCAATCTTGCCGAGTCCAACGACGCCGAGCGTCTTGCCGTACAGCTCGACGCCTTCCCACTTACTGCGCTCCCACTTTCCGTTCTTCAACGCGGAGTGCGCTTGGGGGATGTTGCGGGCCTGGGCGAGGAGCAGTGCCATCGTCTGCTCGGCGGCGGAGAGAATGTTCGAGACCGGAGCGTTGACGACCATGACGCCACGTTCGGTAGCCTTCGTGACGTCGACGTTGTCGAGTCCAATGCCCGCGCGTCCGACGACCACCAGGTCGGTGGCGGCTTCGAGTGTGGCGGCGTCGACCTTCGTGGCCGAGCGGATAATCAGCGCGTGCGCGCCTGGCACCACGTCAATGAGTGCAGCGGGCGAGAGCCCGAGGCGAACGTCCACCTCGTGGCCAGCGTTGCGAAGTTTTTGGAGACCGGATTCTGCGATCTCTTCGGTAACGAGTACTCGAGCCACGGACAACCTTTCACTAATTAGGTGCCAGCCTAAAGGAAAGACGCCGGGGCTCAGCCCTGCGCGACGAGCGCAGCGAAGCGCTCAATGCCCTCGACCAGGTCGTCGTCACCGAGCGCGTAACTGAGTCGAAAGAATCCTGGCGTCCCAAAGGCCTCGCCCGGCACGACGGCGATCTTGATGGACTCAAGGAGCGAATCGGCGAGCTCGCTCGACGTCGATGACACTCGCCCCCCGAGCGAACAACCGAGAAGTCCACTGACGTCTGGAAAGCAGTAGAACGCACCTTCGGGCTCGGCACAGGTGACGCCGTCGATTGCGTTCAACATTGTCGTCATGGTCTTGCGACGACGGTCGAAGGCCTCGCGCATCGCGGCCACCGCCGTGAGGTCGCCCGTCACGGCGGCGAGTGCCGCGCGCTGAGAAATGTTCGAGATATTGGACGTGCTCTGACTCTGGTAGTTGATCGCCGCTTTCATGATGTCGGGCGCCGCGATCATCCAGCCCACGCGCCATCCCGTCATCGCGTACGTCTTCGCCACGCCGTTGACGACGATCCATCGGTCGCCGAGTTCTGGTGACACCACGGGCAACGACACGTGCTCCGCGTCGCCGTACACGAGGTGCTCGTAGATCTCGTCACACAGCACCCAGACGTCGTGCTCAGCCGCCCAGGCGCCGATCGCGGCGACGTCCTCGGGTCGCACCACGGCGCCCGACGGGTTAGAGGGTGACACGAAGACCAGCAACTTGGTCTTGGGGGTGCGAGCGCGTTCGAGTTCGTCGACGGTGACGCGAAAACCGTTGGCCTGACTCGTCATGACGGGTACCGCGGTCGCGCCCGTGAGGTAGACCGCTTCGGGGTAGGTCGTCCAGTACGGCGCGGGGATCAACACTTCGTCGCCAGGGTTGAGCACGCTCATGAAGGCCGTGAGGACGGCGTGCTTGCCACCGTTGGTGACGAGCACTTGGCTCGCGGTGGTCTCAAGTCCACTGTCCCGCTTTGACTTGAGCGCGATCGCCTCACGAAGTTCGGCGATACCAGCGGTGGGAGTGTACTTGTAGTTGGCGGGGTCGTAACAGGCTTTGGCGGCCGCTTCGACGATGTGCGCGGGTGTTGGGAAGTCCGGTTCGCCCGCGCCGTAGCCAATGACGGGCTCGCCCGCGGCCTTCAGGGCCTTGGCTTTTCCGTCCACCGCGAGGGTCGCGCTCGGGGCTAACCCGCCTAACAGGTCACTCACTCTGGTACGCACTGATTCAACCCCGATCGTTTTCCGTAAGAATAAGTCTATGAGTTCATCCGACACGTTCACGATTCCCACCGACCTTCTTCCGCGCGACGGACGATTTGGATCGGGTCCATCCAAAGTTCGCGTCGAACAGTTGCAAGCGCTCGTCGACAGCGGCACCACCTACATGGGTACGTCGCACCGCCAGGCCACGGTGCGCAACAAGGTCGGTGAGGTCCGCGACGGACTACGTGCTCTCTTCAATCTGCCCGACGGTTACGAGGTCCTTCTCGGTAACGGGGGCACGACGTGCTTCTGGGACGCGGCCACGTTTCACCTCGTCCAGAACCACTCCCAGCACCTCAGTTTCGGGGAGTTCTCCTCGAAGTTTGCCAGTTGCGTGAAAGAAGCACCGCACCTGAGCGACCCCACCATCATCAAGAGCGACGTGGGAAGTCACCCCGTTGCCGTCGCGGATGACGCCGTCGACCTTTACGCGCTCACGCACAACGAGACCTCGACGGGCGTCATGATGCCCATCGTTCGCCCCGAGGGCGCGAAGGGCCTCGTGGCCGTCGACGCAACGTCGGGCGCGGGCGGGCTCATGGTCGACCCCTCGCAGTTCGACTGCTACTACTTCGCCCCGCAGAAGTCCTTCGCCTCGGACGGGGGTCTGTGGCTCGCCCTGTGCTCGCCGGCCGCCATCGAGCGCATCGAGACCATCGCCGTCTCCGATCGCTGGACGCCCGCGTTCTTCGACCTGAAGATCGCCCTCGACAATTCGCGTCTCAACCAGACCTACAACACCCCGGCCCTGGCGACGATTCACCTTCTCGCCTCGCAGATCAAGTGGATGAACGACAACGGCGGTCTCGCCTTCTCGTCCGGACGATCACGTCAGTCCGCGGAGATCCTCTACACCTGGGCTGAGGCGTCCGACTTCGCGACGCCCTTCGTCGCGAATCCAGCGCAGCGCAGCAACGTCGTAGGGACGATTGACTTTCGTGACGACGTCGACGCCACGCGCATCGCGTCGATCCTTCGCGCGAACGGCGTCGTTGACACCGATCCGTACCGCAAGCTCGGTCGAAACCAACTACGGATTGCGATGTTTCCGAGTGTCGACCCCGAAGACGTGGCGTCACTCCTCGCCTGCGTCAACTACGTCGTTGGAAACCTCTAAGCGACGCACCACTAGGTTTTAGGCCCAGATGGCTCCGAGGGCTCGCATGATGTTGCCACCAAGCGCTGCTTGGATGTGCGCGTCGGAGAAACCCTGTTGCACCATCCAACGCGTGATGTTGGTGAAGTTCTCCGTAGTCCCCGAAGCGTTCCTTGGGTCGGGGCAGTCCGACGAGACCGAGGACTTCCACCGCACGGTCGAGCGCCTCTCGATGGTTGGCGCCGCGATGGATTCGCACCGGCTCGGCGACCTGGTCACCGATGGTCTTCGTGGGGTTCAACGACGTCATTGGGTCTTGGAAGATCATGGCGATGTCGTTGCCACGGATCTCGTGCATCTCGTTGTAGTTGAGCGGGGCGAGGTCGCGGCCCATGAACTCGACGCTCCCACCGACGATGTGTCCGCCGGGTGGCAATAGTTGCATGATCGACAGACCCGTCATCGACTTGCCACAGCCGGACTCGCCCACGATGCCGAGGGTCTCACCCGCGTCGATGTGCAGCGTGACGCCGTCGACGGGCGTGACCGACTTGTGTCTCATGTCAATACGAACCGCGAGGTCCTTGATATCTAGTATGCGACTCACGGGCTCTCCTCTTTACTTGAGTCCCTTAGGTACCACGTGCCTGCATTCGATCTGCGTCAAACGTCACGAACGCGTAGGCACAGTGTACGTGTCTCGTGAGTGTCGAATTAGCGAAAGTCGTCAACGCGAAGATAGTGTTCGGAAGGAAGACTGAGCGTCAGGCGAGCCCAAGGGTAGCGTCCGTAAGACTCAACGAAGAGTGGTCGTGAAGACGGCCGAAGGGTGTCCAGCATGCGCATTTTTGATTCGAACTGGCTGCAAATCGAGGAGTATTTGCGCCGCGATGACCGCATCGTTCTGCCGATCGGATCAACCGAGCAACACGGCTATCTCTCGCTCGGCACCGACGCACTTTGCGCCGAACGGGTCTCCGTCGAGGCCGCCGAACCCCTTGGCGTACCGGTGTTGCCGGTGCTTCCCTTCGGTATGGCTCCCTACTTCACCTCGTACCCGGGATCGATGAGCCTTCGACTCAGCACGTACATCGAAGTGATGCGCGACCTCTTGAACACTCTCGAGCACCAGGGCTTTCGCCGCATCGCCGTTATCAACGGACACGGTGGCAACGCGCCGGTGGCGGGACTCATTCGAGAGTGGCTGTGCCTTCCGCGCGACGAAGAGATGCAGGTCCTCTTTCACAGTTGGTACAACGGACCCGAGACCGTCATCGCGGCGAATACTTTTCACCCCGACCAGATGCACGGCGCCTGGGTTGAGAACTTCCCTTGGACGAGAATCGCCGGGGCCGACGCGCCGGCGCCAAAAGCCGTCGTTCCACGCGAGCTGTTGATGAACCTCGGTCCTGACGCGATCCGAGAACTCGCGCCCGACGGCGCGATGGGTGGTCCCTACGAAGCCCCGGATGACGTGATGGACAAAGTGTGGGCCGCTGGGGTCCAAGAAGTACGAACGATTATCGAATCAGGATGGGTACGAAACTAATGAGCAACGAAAATCAGCCACTCGCGGGCAAGGTGGCCCTCGTCACCGGCACCACGCAAGGAATTGGTCGCGGCATCGCCGAGGCACTGACGCGTGAAGGCGCGACGGTCCACGGGATTGACAAGGACACGGTGGACGTCACTGACTCCAAAGCCGTGAACGCCTTCGTCGCGAGCATCGGCGGCGCTGACATCTTGGTCAACAGCGCTGGTGGCGTACGTGGCCAGATCGGTAAGCCCATCGAAGAGGTCACCGACGAACAGTGGCGCGACGTCGTCGAGTCCAATCTCACCGGCGCCTTCATCTGCGTTCGCGCGGTCGTACCGTCGATGAAAGAGCGCGGTTGGGGCCGCATCGTGACGATCTCGTCCGGGGCTGGACGCAGCGTCAGTCTCACTGGCATCCAGGCCTACGCCAGCGCGAAGGCCGCCCAGATCGGTTTCACGCGTCAGATGGCGCACGAACTCGGTCGCTTCGGCATCACCGTCAACTGCGTCGCTCCCGGCTTCGTGCTCTCGAATCCGACCTCCATTGCCCAGTGGGAGAGCTACGGCGAAGAAGGTCAGCAGAAGTTGCTCGACGCCATTCCTACGCGGCGCCTCGGCACCGCCGAGGACATCGCGAACGGCGTTCGGTTCTTCGTCAGTCCCGACTCCTCGTGGATCAGTGGACAGACGCTCTCGGTGGACGGCGGCCATGCTCTCTACTAAGCACGACACCCAGGCGTACCTCGAGGAGCTCGCGGAGTACGTCGCCATCCCGAGCATCTCGCGCGACGCGTCACTCGAGACAATGACTGAGGCGGCCAACTGGCTCGTTCGTCAACTGGACTTCGCGGGCGCCTACGTAGACGCGACCAAGGGCCACCCCGTCGTTCGCGGCGAGTGGCTCGGTGATCCTTCCGCGCCCACGATCCTCGTCTACGGTCACTACGACGTCCAGCCCACCGGCGACCTCGCTGAATGGATCACGCCTCCGTTCGAGCTGACCGTTGACGGCGACGTCATGCGTGGTCGCGGCTGCACCGACGACAAGGGTCCGGTCTTCATCGTGTTGAAGGTCGCCCAGACGTTCATGAACCAAGAGGGCCGACTGCCCTTAAACATCAAATTCCTCTTCGAAGGTGAAGAAGAGATCGGCAGTACCCACCTCGAGGAGTACGTACGCGAGCACGCAAAAGAGTTGTCCTGTGACCTCGTGATTTCGGCCGACGGCGCGATGTGGCGCCCGAGCGAGCCGTCGCTGTCGTTGATGTCGAAGGGACTCGTCACGTTGAGCGTCGAAGTCCACGGCGCGAACGACGATCTGCACTCCGGACGCTTCGGTGGCACGGTCGCCAACCCCTTGCACGGTCTCGCGCAGATCGTCGCGAGCTTGCACACGCCCGAGGGCACCATCGCCGTCGAGGGCTTCTACGACGGGATCGCCCCGCTCAGTGACGAACGCCGGCGCGAACTCGCCGCCGTGGTGTTCGACGACGACCAGTGGCGCGATCAACTCGGTGTCCCCGAACTGTTCGGCGAGCCCGGATTCTCCACCATCGAACGTCTCTGGGAACGCCCGACGCTTGAAGTCAACGGGATGGAAGGCGGCGGTAAGTACACCGTGATCCCCCACGTCGTCGCCGCGCACATCTCGTGTCGTCTCGTCCCGGGTCAAGACCCCGCGCGCGTACTCGCCGCGGTCGTCGCTCACCTCGAAGGACAGAAGCTGCCGGGATTGACGATCAAGGTGCTACCCGACGAAGCGGTCGTGCCGGCCTACACGATCAATGCGGATCACCCTGCGATCCGGGCGGCGACCGAAGCGTTGGCCGGAACGTACCCCGGCGAGAAGGTGCTGCTCGCCTGCATCGCCGGCACGCTCCCCGCGACCGCCCTCTTCGAATCCGCGCTCGGCGCGAAGACGTTGTTCTTCTCGTTCTCCACGTCCGACGAGAAGTTGCACGCGCCCAATGAGTTCATGCGCATTCGACGCCTGGGCGAAGGTATGCAGGCGTGGGAACAGCTGTGGCGCCTCTTGGCCGATGGACCTCATCGTCTCGAGAAGGTCAGCTTCTTCAATGACTGAGTCGAGTCACGCTGCCCTCGAGCAGTTGAACCAAGAGTTCTTCGAAGTGCAGAACACGGTCGATCCGCTGTCGGCGACGCTCCTCGGCATCACGGGCTACGACGCGCTCCTTCCCGATTCCAGTCGCGAAGGGTACGCGCGCGCAGCCGCGCGTTTCCGGTCTCTCGAGGATCGCCTCGCGGAACTCGACGTCAACGCGATGTCCGACGCCGACCAAGTCAACGCCGCGGTCCTCGCGCGCCTGTCGTGGGGTGCTCGCACCGACCTCGAGGAAGGGATATGGGAAGCTGACGCGGCTGCGGAAGGGTACGCGTCACCGCACGCCATGGTCTTCATGTGCGTGCCCGCCGCGCGTGCCAACGACGAGGCTTCAGCGCGGGACTACCTCGCGCGTCTCGAGGGACTCGGGGACTACTTCGACGCCCTCACCGAGCGTTACGCGCAGGCACACAAGGACGGACGCCACTCCACCGCCGTGGGCATCAACCGGGCGCTCGATCAACTGCGAGGACATCTCGAACTGAGTATCGACGTCGACACGCTCGCCAATCCCCTTGTCGCCGACGGCGTGGACGCCGACGCATTTCTCAAAAGGTCGCGCGCGCTCGTCACCCACGTCGTTCGCCCGGCCATTGAACGACTGTGTCAATACCTCGCCAACGTCATGTTGCCCGCCGCGCGTGACGACGACCACGTGGGGATCCGCTGGGTCGAGGGTGGTGAGTCCTCGTACCGTAAGGCGGTTCGACGTCACACGACGACCGATCTGAGCCCCGACGAGATCCACGCCATTGGTCTCGAGCGCCTCGAAAGTCTCCAGGCCCGATGGTCGGAGTTGGGACAACGTGTTCTCGGTGAATCCGACGTGCCCACGATCTTGAACCGCCTCCGTGAGGATGAGTCGCTGCGTTTCACGGCGTCGAAAGAGATCGTGAAGGTCGTCACCGACGCGCTCGAACGTGCCGAAGCGGCGCGCGATGATTGGTTCTCCCACTACGACATCGCCGACTGCGTGATCGAAGAGATCCACCCCATCGAAGCGAAGAGCGCCGCACTCGCCCACTACCGCCCACCGGCCCAAGACGGCAGTCGCCCCGGCGCCCACTGCGTCTTGACGACGAACCCCGAGACGCGCTTCACGTACGAGTACGAGGCCCTGGCGTTTCACGAGAGCACGCCCGGTCACCATCTGCAGATCGCGCTCGCCCAGACCTTGGACACGTTGCCGACGTACCGCCGGTTCCTCGACGCGCAAGTCTGCGGGTTCGTCGAAGGTTGGGGACTCTACAGCGAGGGACTCGCGGACGAGATGGGACTGTACAGTTCCGATCTCGCGCGTCTCGGCATGCTCTCGTTCGACGCGCTACGCGCCTGTCGCCTGGTCGTCGACACCGGGATGCACCACTTGGGATGGTCGCGTCAACGCGCGGTCGACTTCATGTGGAACAACACCGCGACGACCGCGTCGAACGTCGCCAACGAGATCGACCGCTACGTCGGTTGGCCCGGTCAGGCGCTCGCGTACATGATCGGGCGGCGCGAGATCGAACGCCTTCGCGGCGTCGCGACCCACGAGCTCGGCGACAACTTCGACATTCGTTCCTTTCACGCGGCGGTCCTCGAGAACGGGGCCGTGCCCCTGGACGTTCTCGAATCCGTGGTCACCAAGTGGATCGACCAACGACGGACAACACCGCCTCACGCAACACCAAACAAAAACTAAGGAGAATCAGTGCGCGTTACCATCAACGACAATGAACTGAACGTCGAAGTCCTCGGCGACAAGGGACTACCGGTCCTCATCGCGCATCACGGTGGCGGCGGTATCGGTTCACTGGGCGAGCCCAAGGCCACCTTCGGCCCACTTTCCGACATCTTCCAAGTCGTCGTCTTTGACGCGCGGGGCTGCGGCCTCAGTGAGGGCAAGCCCCCCTTCTCCCACGCGCAGTGGGCGGCGGACGTGGACGGCCTGCGCGAGTGGATGGGCGTCGACCAGATCGTCGTCACCGGTGGTTCGTACGGCGGCTTCATCGCCATGGAGTACGCGATCGCGTACCCCGAGCACACGCGCGCGATGATCCTTCGCGACACGTCGCCCGACAACTCGAACCTCGCGCGGGCCTTCGAGAACGCGCGTGAACAGACGCGCGTCGAGATCAACTGGGACAACTTCAACCGCTACTGGGGCGGACGCATCACGGACGACCAAGACCTCAAAGAGCGCTGGGCCGAGATCATTCCCATGTACGACTTCGACTACGACCCCGTCAAGTCCAACGCCGCCGTCGAGGCGGGTATCTACCGTCACGAGGCGCACAACTGGTGCTTCCTCTACAACATGCCCAACTACGATCTTCGCCCTCAGTTGCCGAGCGTCACCTGTCCGACGCTCGTGACCGTCGGACGGACGGACTGGGTCACACCCGTCTCCTACGCCGAGACGATCGCAGAGCTCGTACCCAACTCCACGCTGGTGGTCTTCGAGAAGTCGGGTCACTCCCCTCAGATCGAGGAGTTCGACCTCTTCCAAGAGGTCATGCGCGACTTTCTCGCGACCCTCGACTAGTTACGAATCATTCGGAGAGGCCCCGACAGAGCAACACCACGGTGATGAACACGCGGTAGAGCTCCAAGGGATCCTCTTCGGTGATCTCGGCGTACAGGTCGCCGGTTCGAACGACACCGTGCACGCGCGCCGCCAAGTCGGCGTAGTCACTGGTGCGAAACGTGATGCCCATAGTCACCGGCAAGGACAGCGACGGTGGCGTCGCCGTGGCAATCGACGCCGTCGCGAGCGCCGCCCGGTCGAAGATCAACCGGCACGCCTCGTCGGGGTGCAGTGAGTTCGCCGCGAAGCGCGTCACCGACTCTTTGACGACCGCGCTGTACGCGCCGGGGGCGAAGGGCGCGATCTCGTCGGCCGTGACCTGGTCGCCAGTGATCAACACCAACGGCACGCCGTAGGCCTGGGCGACCAAGGTGTTGATGCCCGCCTCGCCCGCCACGACGCCGTTGAGCGTGACTTCGGCGAACGCTGTTGGAAAGTACGTGTGCGAAAGGTTCGACGATTTACTGCCCATCGAACCGTGGTACGAGATGAAAAAGACCGCGTCGAACGTGGCGTCGAGGCCCTGCATCATGTACATCGGCTTGAAGCGACCCGAGAGGTAACGCGCCGAGCCCGAGAGCGCGTCGGGACGCAGGTTCGCCATCTTCGAGTGAGCGTCGTTCACGAGGAACTCGGTGGCGCCCGCCGTCATCGCTCCCTCGATCGCGGCGTTGATCTCGCGCGTCAAGAGTCCGGTGTAGTACTCGTACAAGGGACCGTCCGCCATGACGTGGTCCCAATCGACGACGCCCGCCGTTCCTTCCATGTCCGACGAGATATAGATCTTCACAGCACCACTCTCTCAAAGACTTCGACCGCGTTGCTCGACGAGGTCATGACGTTGTAGGTGGCGCCCGATTGGCTCGCCGCCGCGCCGTGACGGCCGTCGGGCGTGAGACAGAGAGTGCGCAGCTCTGCCTTGAAGTCATCGCGCAGCGTGCTCGCCTCGGCAAGCATCGATCGACACGCGTCCG
>JGI20189J14885_1000101_pt1 | contig 32372 bp, 25 predicted proteins | sample NGESurdeep072012_10_FD_14885 | JGI IMG/M metagenome (IMG submission 14885) | reverse complement strand
ATCCTCGGGCAAAGGACCACCACGACGCAGGTTGTAATGGCTGACGTACGGATCGAGCGGGGACTCGAGGGTCGTGATCCGGAACAATCGAACATCGCGCATCTGCGCGGATTCTTCGACCAATCTCACATAGGCGGGGTCGTAGCGCTTGTTGTACGCAACCATCAGAGTCACGCCGGCCTGGTCGGCGGCGTCGATCATCTCCTGGCCCTCGGCGACGGAGAAGCACATGGGCTTTTCAACGAGCACGTGCATACCCGCCTTCGCCGCCGCAATCGCGGCGGGCGCGTGGCTGCCAGAGGTCAAGACGAAAACGGCATCCAGAGGCTGCGCGATCAGCTCCTGCCAGCTGTCGAACTGTTGTGGGACCGCATACTCGCGCGCGACGGCGTCACGAGCCTCAGCCGAGAGATCGCAGATGGCGGAGATCTCGAAGCGGTCGGAAAGCTCGCGCATGTAGTGGAGGTGCATGACCTGGGCAATCAGGCCGCCCCCGATCACCCCAACTCTGAGCCGCTTACCCATTCAAACCACCCCGTCAAACCACCCCGAATTCGGCTGGAACGTTCCATCGGACGGTATACGAAACCCGGCGCTCCTGTCAACGGCCGCGCAGCTGCCGCGCTTTTGTCAGCTCCGGCTGGCGATCGGTCCTGCTTTCTGGGCGGCGGTTGACAGCACGGCAGCTGCCTCGGCGATCCCTTCCTCAGGGCTCACGAACGGGTCCTCGTGCTCGACCGCTATTGTCTGGACGCGGCTGTGGGCGGCCAGGCCGGCGACGAATCGCGTCCACCACTGCGCATCCTTGCCGCGTCCGACGACGGCGAAGTTCCATGGCATGTCTGCCGGCGGCCGGGGCCAGCGGCGGTCGAGCAGCCCGTTGATCGCCAGGTTGTCTGCAGAGAAGGCGACGTCCTTGCCGTGGCAGTGGCCAACGCGCGAGCCCAGCGCGGCGACGACAGCGTTCGGGTCCATGCCCATCCAGAAGAAGTGGCTGGGGTCGATGTTTGCCGCGATCGCATCGCCCAGGCCGGCGAGCTGGTTGAAGGTCTCGACGTTGTAGACCACGGTTCCGGGATGCAGCTCCAGGCAGATGAGGAGCTCGCCATCTTCCCGGCGGGCGAAGTCTGCGACGTCTGACCAGTAAGGTTCGACGCGCGATTCCCACTGCAGCCTGTACACGTCCTCGAGATAAGGCAGCCAGCCGCCGCCCGAGAAGTGCGGGGTCTGATCGCCAGGCGCGCCTGCCGGACAGCCGGCCAGGGCGACCACTCGATCGACGCCGAGCGCCGCTGCAAGACGGATCGTGTCCCGGAGGTCTGCGTCGTGCTTCGAAGCGACCTGCGAATCTGGATGCAGCGGGTTGCCCCAAACATTCAGGGCGCCGATTCTCAATCCGCGGACGGTGATCTCGTGCAGCCAGCTCTTACGGGCCGCGGCGTCGTGGAGCAGTGCCCTCATGTCGCAATGATTCGTGGGCCCGTATCCGCCGGTGCCGATCTCGAGATCGGTGATGTCGGGCACCTCGCGTTTGAGCCAATCCATGACATCCACCAGCGGGCGGCTGACCAGAGGCTCGGTCACCACACCGATGTGAATCTTGCCAAGCTCTTTTTGGTCAGCGTGCGTCACGGCCACGCAATTGTGTCGCGATCGAGTCCCTCATCGCACCTTTGGGTGACTTATGGTATGCGACCATCACTGACTCCCTGATCCGCAGCCGTAGCGGCGGCCTCGTTGCCGCGTTGACCTTCTCGACTCTGGCGGCAGGCCTGATTCAGATCTGCCTTCCGCTCGAGCTTCGCCAGCTGCGCGCCAGCCCGAATCAGATCGGGCTGACTCTCGCGATGTTCGGATTCGGGATGTTCGCTTTCGAATGGCTGTGGGGATTTCTGGCGGATCGGTTCGGCTACCGCTGGCCTCTCGTCGTCTCGCAGCTGCTGTATGCGGCGTGCATCGTCCTGCTGGCGCGAGCCGATGCCGTTTTGCCGATCGCAATCAGCTATTTGCTGGCGTCGGGCATGTTCGTGGCGGCCGGCCCGGTGGCGCGGTCTTACCTCGGCACGAGCCTTCACGCACGGCTGCGAGCCACCGGCCTTGCACTGGTGTCGGCGCAATGGGTGATCGCGGAGGCGATCGGCTCGGGTGCGGGCGGCCAGCTGATCGACCACTTCCCGATCCGCAGCATCATCTATGCGAGCGCAGTACTTCCGGCGATAACTGGAGGGCTCGTCCTGTGGTTGTTCAGGGGCCACTCCGACAGCGAGCACCGCACCGGGCGGGCAGGTGACGACGCGGCGCGCAGGGAGGAGTCGCGCGCTGGTGGCGGCGTGATGCGGGTGTTGTTGGTCACGGCATCAATGGTTTTGCTCATCCAGGTCGGGGCGGGCGGAGAGCTGGCATTGCTGCCGCTCCTGGTCACGACCCACCTCCAGCTTTCGGCGGCCAGCGCCGGCATTGCGATGCTTGTCGTCGGCGTGCTGGGCGGGATCTTGATGGTCCCGGGCGGCTACGCCGCGGACCGGTGGGGCCGCCGGCAGGCGATGATCGCCGGCGGTGCGATTTCAGTCGTTGGTTTCGTCGTATACGCGACCGCCGGCACCTTCGGCGAGGTCATCGCCGGTGCTGCCATCCGCGCACTGGGCGGAGCGTTGATCTGGCCCGCGGCAATTGCATGGATCTCAGACTCGATACCACGCCGCCGCCACGCGTTCTTCATGGGCATCTTCGGAGAATTCGAAAATGTCGGCGTCACAATAGGACCGGTGTTGGGAGGTCTCGCGTGGTCTCTGGCCGGGATTCAGAGCGCCTTCTACGTTTACGCGGTGGCGGCGCTGCTCGCGGCGGTTATCGCCGCACTGATGGTCGGTAGGCGCGCGCCAAGTCCGGTCGCGGCATGAAACCGACGGTTCGGCTGACGATGGCCCAGGCGCTGGTGCGATTCCTTTCGGTGCAGAGGCTTGAACGCGACGGCCACGAGCATCGATTCTTCGAAGGCTGCTTTGGGATCTTCGGCCACGGCAACGTCACCGGCATCGGTCAGGCTCTGGCGGAGCATCCAGAGCTCCTCACCTACTACCAGGCTCGCAATGAGCAAGGCATGGTTCACGCAGCGGCGGCCTTCGCCAGGATGCGAAACCGTCTCGCCGCGCTCGCCTGCACGACCTCGATCGGCCCGGGCGCAACCAACATGCTGACGGGCGCTGCCGCCGCGACCATCAACCGGGTGCCCGTGCTGCTGCTGCCGGGTGACGTCTTTGCGTCGCGGCGCCCTGACCCTGTCTTGCAGCAGCTGGAGTCCCCGGGGCGAGGAGACCTGAGCGTCAACGACTGCTTCCAGCCCGTCTGCCGGTACTGGGATCGGATCCAACGGCCGGAGCAGCTCGTACCCGCGGCACTCTCGGCCATGCGCGTGCTGACCAGCCAGGCTGACACGGGGGCGGTGATGCTCGCCTTGCCGCAGGACGTACAGGTTGAGGCGTTCGACTACCCGGCAGAGTTCCTCGAGGACCGTGTCTGGCACATCGGCCGGCCACTTCCCGACGAGAGCGCTCTCGATCGTGCCCTCGCGATCATCCGTGCCTCGAAAAGACCTCTGATCATCGCTGGTGGCGGAGTGATCTACTCCGAGGCGACGGCTGCCCTGCGCTTGCTGGTGGAGGGCACTGGAATCCCAGTCGGTGAGACCCAGGCGGGCAAAGGCTCATTACCGTTCGACCATCCGAGCGCGATGGGCGGTATCGGCGCCACCGGCACGTTCGCAGCCAACCGCACGGCGGCGCAAGCGGACCTGGTGATCGGTGTGGGCACGCGCTACAGCGACTTCACGACCGCCTCGAAGACCGCGTTCCAGGATCCAGGGGTGCGCTTCATCAACATCAACATCGCCGACGCCGACAGCCACAAGCTGGGTGGGCTTTCGCTCACTGGCGATGCCCGGGCGACGCTCGAGGTCTTCGCCGAGCGCCTGGACGGCTGGGCGGTAGCGCCCGATTACCGCCAGCTCTGTACGAAGCTGAACGCGGAATGGGACGACGAGGTGTCTCGCCTGTATCACCTCGGACATAACGGCCTGCCCGCTCAATCAGAGGTAATTGGAGCGGTGAACGAGCTTTCCGGGCCGCATGACGTCGTCGTGTGTGCCGCCGGCTCGATCCCGGGGGACCTCCACAAACTCTGGCGCACGCGCGACGAGAAGGGCTATCACGTCGAGTACGGGTACTCCACCATGGGCTACGAAATCGCGGGGGGTCTGGGCGTCAAGCTGGCCGACCCCGGGCGCGAGGTGTATGTCCTGGTCGGCGACGGCTCCTATCTGATGATGGCGCAGGAGATCGTCACCTCGATCCAGGAGGGACTCAAGCTGACAGTGGTGCTGGTGGACAACGAGGGCTATGCGTCTATCGGCGGACTGTCGAGATCGAAGGGCACGGCCGGCTTCGGCACGCGATATCGCTATCGCAGCGATGGATCTCTTGGGGACGATTCCGGAGGCCGCGACGGAAAATCTCTGCCGGTCGACCTGGCATTGAATGCTCAAGGCCTGGGTGCGCACGTGATCCGCGCACGCAACGTGGAGGAGCTCCGAGACGCGTTGACGGAGGCGAAGGCGATCGAACAGACGGTCGTGATCCACGTGCCGGCCGACCGCTACGAAAGCGTGCCCAATTATGAGAGCTGGTGGGAGGTTCCGGTGGCCGAGGTCTCAGAGTCCGGCGAAATTCAGAAAGCCCGACGGGAGCACGAACGCGACATGGCTCGCCGGCGCTGGCTCATATGAAGGCGTCAGGCCTGCTGGTGCCGAGCCGGCCCGCGCCGGACCTCGACGGTCTGCTGGTTTCGGTGACACCGGAGGCGGCGGGCTGGTCGTACGTGGGGTTCGAGGTGTTCAGGCTCGCACGCGGCGCCGCGATGTCCCGGGCCACTGACGGCCGTGAAGCGTGCCTCGTCATCCTGTCGGGTCGCGCTGACGTCGCCTGCGGCGATCGTGAGTGGGAGGGGGTTGGCTCCAGACTGTCGGTGTTCAGCGGTACACCGGATGCGGTTTACGTGCCACCCGGCGGCACGCTCGTAGTCACGGGCGCAAGCGACCAATGCGAGGTCGCCCTGTGCTGGGCGCCGGCGGCGAAGGGCGCCGAAGCCGCGCGAATCTCGGCCAGTGACATCCACCCTTTCAAGCGCGGGTCTGGGCGGACTGAGCGAACGATCCACAACATCCTCATGGAGGATCGGCCGGCAGAATCCCTGCTCGTGACCGAGGTGCTGACGTCTGGCGGCAACTGGTCGAGCTATCCACCCCACAAGCACGACACCGACGACTTGCCGCGCGAGAGCTACCTCGAAGAGACCTACTACCACCGCACGGCGCGGAGTGATGGCTTCGGCGTACAGCTTGTCTATACGGACGATCGCTCGCTGAATGAAGCGCTGCAGGTGCGCGATGGAGACGTCGTGCTTGTGCCTCGTGGCTATCACCCGGTGGCTGCAGGGCCTGGCTACGACCTTTATTACCTCAATGTGATGGCCGGCCCGCATCGCCGCTGGCTGGTGACCACAGATCCTGATCACCGCTGGCAACTGGACTAGTGGCCTCCAGAACGTTCCAACGCCGAATAACATTGCCTCCCATGGCAGCTAGTCAGGATTCAATTCCGGCAGCTCGAAAGCCACCCACGATTCTTGACGTGGCATCCCAAGCCGGGGTCTCGAAATCGACGGTGTCGAATGTCGTCCGCGACTTTCCGGGCGTGTCCGAATCGACGCGGCGGCGCGTGCGGGCGGCCATCGACCAGCTCGGTTATCGACCGAACGTCCTGGCCCGCCAGCTCGTCCAGCAACGCACCAACATCCTCGGCGTCGTGGTCGGAGACCTCGCGAACCCGTTCTTCGCGGAGATGGCCAAGCTCGTCGAGAGGCACGCCGCCGCGCGAGGCTACACGGCCATGTTCTGCAACACGGAAGGTGACAGCAAGAGCGAGATCGCAGGAGTCGAAACGCTGCTCGAGTACAGAGTTGCGGGCATCGTATTCCTGACCTTCTCAGGAGACTCGCGGACGATGCGTGAAACCCTCCAGCACCAGGTGCCTGTCGTGTTCGTCGGCTGCCATGAGGAGTGGGGCGACGTGGTGTCCGTCGACGACGTTCGGGGAGCCAAGCTGGGCACGAGGCACCTTGTTGACGCCGGCCATCGACGCATCGCCTTTGTCGCGATTCCCGAGCTGGAGGATAGGTCGGATGTGTCTCGCTGGGAGGGCTATCGAGAAGCGCTGGCTGAAGCGGGTCTCGGACCGGAAGTGCGGATCAGCTGGTCGCCGCCTTCCGACCATGCTTCGGTCGATGGCATAGACCGGAAGTTGGTCGATGTTTTCAATGGGCCCGATCGGATCACTGCAGTGTTCGCGTCCAATGACGTGGCCGCCATCGCGCTGCAGGAGTTCGCGGACCGCGTGGCGCTCAGGGTTCCTCAAGACTTGTCGATCGTAGGGTTCGACGACGTGCCGATGGCGGGGTTGGCCCGCATCTCACTGACCACCGTGGCCCAACCACGAGACGAGCTGGCCCGGCTCGGCATCGCGGCCATCGCCGATCGCATCGAGCACAAGCTGAAAGGGCCGCCGCGAACCACCCTGGTGGGTGTGAACCTGGTGACCCGCCTGTCGACGGCTCCTCTCTAAAGGGCCCCTTCGGGCGTCGGAAACAGCCAAAAGGGCACGAACGGTCGCCTCTCGTTCGATGGGCACAGCCAAAAGGGCACAAATGGTCGGTCTTAACGACTGACGTTGTCCTATTGGGCCGCGTTAGCGACCCTACCGGCGTGCCAATCAGGCAGAGGGTGCCGGCTGCGCTCAGGACCAGGCCAATCAACGCTGCAGATGCTCGTGGGGTGGGTATTACCCGCAGCCAACTGCGTGGAGGCGGTTATCGTCGCCTTGGCTCAGGCATCTACCGCTGGGCGGGCCTGAAAGAAAGCCCGCAGCTCGTGTTGGCCGCGGTTGCGCGGCGCCTTCCACCCGGCGCTGCGTTTTCCGGGCGTACGGCGGCCTGGCTGCACGGACTCGACGTCGCGCCATGCGATCCGATCGAGGTCACGATCCCCGAACCGGCCGGCAGCGGCCGCCGAGCCGGCGCCTCTGTTTGTCGCGCTGCTCTCGCGGCCAGCGAGATCGTTCTGCGGCGCCGCCTCCCAACCACATCAGCATTTCGCACCTCGGTGGATCTAGGCGGAAGGAATCCATTGACGGAGGCAGTCGTCGCAGTCGACCAGTTCCTTCATGCAGAGCTCCTGTCGGTGGCCGAGCTGATCAGCTATGTCGCCGACCATCCAGGAGCCAGGGGCATCGCACGGCTCCGACGGGTTCTGGCCTTCGTCGAGCCGGAAACCGAGTCCGCGATGGAGACCCGCCTGCGGATGCTGCTCGTGCGTGCAAGACTGCCGCGGCCGGAGGTTCAGGTTTCCATCCATGACGATCGAGGCAACTTCTTAGGCCGTCCCGACCTGCTCTATCGGCGTCAGCGCCTGGCTATCGAATACGACGGCGGCAACCACCGTGATCGAATGGTTGATGACAACCGCCGCCAAAACGGCCTTGTCGGCGCCGGCTATCGCCTGCTTCGCTTCACCGCAGCCGACGTGTACGGCGCGCCCGACACGGTCGCGATGCAGGTCCGGCACGCCCTCGCAAAGCGCTAATAAACCCAGCCAAAAGGGCACGAATGCCACTGGCGCCCGCAAATGTGCAGCCAAAAGGGCACGAATGGTCGGATCCCCGGCCGGGCGCCGCGCGGGCTTAGTGCCTCTTGGCGGTTACTTCTCCGGTTTGAGGAATATCGCTCCCAGCGGCGGGAGCGTCAGGGTCACACTGTGAAGGTGGCCGTGACGGCCGACCGGTGATGCATCAACCCCGCCGAGATTGCCCTGTCCACTACCCCCATACATGGGTGCATCGCTGTTGAGCAGCTCCCGCCAGTGGCCGCCCAGCGGCGCCCCGATCTGGTAGTTGTGCCGCGGTACGGGCGTGAAGTTGAATGCCGCGATCAAGAGATCGCTTGGCGCCGACCCCTTCCGCAGCACGCTCACCACGCTCTGCTCGTTGTCGCTGGCGTCGATCCAGCTGAAGCCCGCCGGGTCGAAGTCGATCTCGTGCAGGGCGTTCTCCTCACGGAGCACGCGGTTGAGGTCACCGACCCAATGGCTCAGGCCTGCGTGCGGCGCGTAGTTAAGTAGGTGCCAGTCGAGGCTGCTCTCCACGTCCCACTCGTCCCACTGCCCGAACTCATTGCCCATGAACAGCAGCTTCTTTCCAGGTTGCGCGTACATCCACGCGAACAGCAGGCGCATGTTGGCGAACTTCTGCCACTCGTCGCCGGGCATCTTCTTGATCAGCGATCCCTTGCCGTGCACGACCTCGTCGTGCGACAGCGGGAGCATGAAGTTCTCGTTGAAGGCGTAGAGCATTCGGAATGTCAGGTCGTTGTGATGGAACTTGCGGTGGACGGGGTCCTCCGACATGTACGTCAAGGTGTCGTGCATCCAGCCCATATCCCACTTCATGCCGAACCCAAGGCCGCCCAGATATGTCGGGCGCGACACCATCGGCCACGACGTCGACTCCTCGGCGATCGTCTGCGTGTGGGGTTGCTCCTTGTAGACCTCGATGTTGAAGCGGCGCAGGAAATCGACCGCCTCGAGGTTCTCGCGCCCGCCGAACTTGTTGGGGATCCATTCCCCCTGCTTGCGCGAGTAGTCGAGATAAAGCATCGAAGCCACGCCGTCGACTCGCAAGCCGTCCGCGTGATACAGGTTGAGCCAGCACAGAGCGCTGCTCATCAAGAACCCCCGGACCTCGTTGCGCCCGTAGTTGAAGATCGAGCTGCCCCAGTCGGGGTGCAGGCCCAAGCGCGGATCCGCGTGCTCGAAGAGGTGCGTGCCGTCGAAGTTCTGTAACCCGAATTCGTCGGTTGGAAAGTGCGATGGCACCCAGTCGAGGATTACGCCAAGGCCCCTCTGGTGCAGATGGTCGACGAGGTACATGAAGTCCTGCGGCGTTCCGTATCTGCTGGTGGGAGCGAAGTAGCCCTCGACCTGGTAGCCCCACGAGATGTACAGCGGGTGCTCCATCACCGGCATCAGCTCGACGTGAGTGAAACCGAGGCTCAGCGCGTAATCGGCCAGCTTCGGCGCCAGCTCCCTGTAGGTCAGCCACCGGTTGTTGTCCTCCGGCACGCGCATCCAGGAACCGACGTGCAGCTCATAGACAGACCACGGCGCCTGCCGGCCGTTGGCGCGCGAGCGCTCCGACATCCAGGCCCCGTCCCCCCAGTCGTAGCTGAGGTCCCAGACGATCGAGGCCTGGCGAGGCGGGGCCTCAGAGAATGCCGCGAACGGATCTGCCTTGTCCATACCGGTGCGGGTCACCCGGGAGTGGACGTGGTACTTGTACAGCGCGCCGTGGCGAACGCCGGGCACGAACCCTTCCCAGATCCCCGACTGCTCGCGCGGATGCAGCTGATTGGCGGTCTTGTCCCACGAGTTGAAGTCGCCGATGACGCTGACCCAGTCGGCGTTGGGCGCCCAGACGGCGAAAGTCGCGCCGTCGGGATCCGTTGACAGGTGCGCGCCCATCTTCTCGTACAGGTGGCCGTGGGTGCCCTCGTTGAAAAGGTGCAGGTCGAAGGGGGTGAGCAACGAGGGCGCGATCATGCTGGCGCCATCAGGTCAAGGATGCCACGAACCGGGATGCGCGCCCAATCCGGCCTGGTGTTCAGCTCGTAGCGCAGCTCGTACAGCGCCTTCTCGAGAAGCATCGTCCTCAGCTCCAGCTCGAGGTCCTCGGTGCCGTGGGGGACGAAGGATGCAGTGCCCGCGGTGCTCATGTAGCTGCGCAGGAAGGAGGCGGACACCGACTCGACCCAGAGTCGCGACCAGGCCTGGGAGCGCACGGTTGACTCTGCAGGGATGTTCTCCGACTTCAGCGCCGTTTCGCTCGCGTAGTGGAATGACCGCAGCATTCCAGCGACGTCCTTCAGAGCAAGTCGCTTGAGACGCCGCTCGTAGAGGGTGCGGGTCGGCTCACCCTCGAAATCGATGATCACAAAATCGTGGCCGGTGTACAGAACCTGGCCAAGGTGATAGTCGCCATGCACGCGTATGCGCGTCGACGTCAACCGCCGGCCGAGGAAGGCGCGTAGCGTCGACATGATCCGCGGCTCCAGCTCCAGCACCTGTCGTGCCTCCTCTCGAGCATCTTCGGGAAGTTTCTTGAGCTGGCTGCGCAGGAGCTCCATCGACCTCAGTGCCACGCCGTTCAGGGACTGATAGATGGAACGCTGGTCTTGCTGCGAGATGTGCTCCGGCGCGAAGGCGGGGTCGTCGGGGTCTGACGCGAGAGCCGCATGCAGCTCGGCTGTGCGCTGTCCGAGCAGCCGGGCCGACTCGAGATAGGCTCCGACAGTGCGCGTCGCCACCTCCGACAGATCGTGCGCGCTTGCCTGCACGATGCTTCGGCGGACTAGCGGCGGAGGGTCGCTGGAGATCACCTCGGCGCCGGTGAGGAAGTGGGCGAGGGTATTCAGCGTGTACTGCCAGGCATCGCCCTGGTTTGGCACGTAACCCTGGAGGATCGCCAGTGTCAGCGGCTCGGCCCTGTCGCGGCGGAACTCCAGGCTCCCCGCAATCGGCGCGATCTGGCTGAAGTTCGTCTTTTCGGTGAGGAAGCGGCCGACCTCCAGCTCCGGGTTGAGGCCCTCTTCCAGGCGCCGCGAGATCTTGAGGATCAGTCGCTCGCCGAACACGACCGAGTTGTTGGTCTGCTCCGCCACGGACAGGGCAGCCTCGAGCCTGATGGTCTCCGGGCCTCGCAATCGCGCGAAGGCCTTGGTCGTGGAACCCACGAGCGTTCCGCCGGGACTCGATGCGCGGCGCCGGCGCGCGATTGTTGCGAGCAGGGCGTCGGTGAATCCTGGCGGCCCCAACGCGTCGTATACGAGGCCCCGCTGCTCGCCGTCCGAATGGCGCAGCCAGGCGATTGCCGCGTGCGGCCATCGTTCGAGGATCTGTGGCGCTTCGGCGGCGCTCGCGTATGCCATCGGGACCAGATACGTATCCGGATCGCCTTCTGCGTACGAGATAGTCACCGTGACCACGTAGGCAGTTCCGTCCGCACCGGGCACGTTGATCACGTCGCGGATCTGCGCCGACTTGAGGCGCCTGGCCTTGCCGGCGAACCAGCGACGCTGCCTGATGTAGCCGAGCAGGACTGTCTCGAGGCGTTCGCGGGCAGAGCCCACGAGCACCGAATCCCAATCCGAGCCCACCTTGATCTCGGGCAGCGTGGCCGCCGGTGCCTGTCCGTCTCCTGGCACCTGCGCCGTAGCGCGCGGCTGCAGGCTGAACCAGAAGAATGAGTGCGGGCCGAGGGTGAGGAAGTAGGGCGCGTCGCCAATCACCGGCAGCTCGGTCGAGCCGAACAGCTCCAGGGGCACCATGCCCTTCCACTCCGACAGGTCGAGCTCCATCGTCTGGAGGAAGCGCGACAGGTTGGCAATGACCAGGATCTGCTCGGATTCGTAACGCCGCACGAACGCGAGGATCTTCCTGTTCTCCGGCCGCAGGAGCTCCAGCGTGCCCCGCCCGAATGCGCGGTGCCGCTTGCGCAGGGCGATCACGCGCTTCATCCACGACAGCAGAGAGTGGGGGTTCTGGTGCTGCGTCTCGACGTTGACGGTCTCGTAGTGGTACTCGGGGTCGGTGATCACCGGCAGATAGAGCCGCTGGCGGTTGGCGTCGGAGAAGCCTGCATTGCGGTCGCCGCTCCACTGCATCGGCGTGCGCACGCCATTGCGGTCGCCGAGAAAGATGTTGTCGCCCATCCCGATCTCGTCGCCGTAATAGATGACCGGTGTCCCCGGCAGCGAGAACAGCAGGCCGTTCATCAGCTCGATGCGCCTGCGCTCGTTGCCGAGCAGTGGCGCGAGCCGCCGGCGGATGCCGAGGTTGATGCGCGCGGCGCGGTCCTGCGTGTACGCGCGGTACATGTAATCGCGCTCCTCGTCGGTCACCATCTCGAGCGTCAGCTCGTCGTGGTTCCTCAGGAACAGCGCCCATTGCGAGTTGTCTGGGATCGCCGGTGTCTGGGCGAGGATGTCGATGATGGGGAACCTGTCCTCCATCCGGATCGACATGAACAGCCTGGGCATCAGCGGGAAATGGAAGCCCATGTTGCATTCGTCGCCTTGGCCGAAGTACTTGACCGCGTCCTCAGGCCACTGGTTCGCCTCCGACAGCAACATCCGGTTGCGATAGCCGGTGTCGATGTGCTGGCGCAGCTCCTTCAGAAACCCGTGGGTCTCAGGGAGGTTCTCGCTGTTGGTGCCTTCCCGCTCGTACAGGTAGGGAACCGCGTCGAGTCGCATCCCGTCGACGCCCAGGTCGAGCCAGAAGTCGCACGTCTTGAACATCGCTTCCTTGACGCGCGGGTTGTCGTAGTTGAGGTCGGGCTGATGCGAAAAGAAGCGGTGCCAGTAGTAAGCGTTGGCGACGTGGTCCCAGGTCCAGTTGGAGACCTCGAAGTCTTTGAAGATGATTCGAGCGTCCTGGTATTTCTGGTTGGTCTCGCTCCAAACGTACATGTTGCGCATCGGGCTGCCGGGTCGTGCTCGTCGTGCTTTCTGGAACCACGGGTGCTGGTCCGAAGTGTGGTTGCACACGAGCTCGGTGATCACGCGCATTCCACGCCTGTGCGCCTCCGCGATGAACTGGCGCACGTCCGGCAGCTTGCCGTACATCGGGTTGACGTCCTCGTAGTCGGCGATGTCGTAGCCGTCGTCGCGTAAGGGGGAGGGGTAGAAGGGCAGCAGCCAGATCGCGCTGACGCCCAGCTCCTGGAGATACGGGAGCTTTTGGAGCAGGCCTTTGAAGTCGCCGCTCCCGTCGCCGTCGCTGTCGCTGAAGGCACGGACGTGAACCTCGTAGATGATCGCGTCCTTGTACCAGAGCGGATCGTCGTCGAGCTGAAACGTCTCTGTCTTGCGGCGCTTGGAGGTCTGGATCACAGGAAGTACTCGAAGTCATGCTCGCTGCGGACGCGACGCCGGAACCTGAAGATCTGCGCCGGAGCGGCATGTGGGTTGATCTCGACGTAGTTGCGCGGGCCGTTCCACATGTACCGCGCGCCGCTGAGCAGCTCGTGCGCCTGGTAGCTCTTGTCGGTGTCCAGGCCCAGGTCCTTCAACGGGAGGGTGACCATACCGGCCTGTGTGTGATGCGGGTCGAGGTTGACGACGGTCAGCACGACGTCGGCGAGTTCGGTCGTGCTCTTGGTGTAGGCGAGGAGGTTCTCGTTCTCCGTCGTGTGGAAGCGCAGGCCCCGGTCGCTCTGGAGGGCCACGTTCTCGTGCCGGATCTCATTGACGAGCGTGATCATCTCGCGAAGGCTATCCGGAGAGTCGATGTTCCAGCTGCGCAGCTGGTATTTCTCCGAGTCGAGGTACTCCTCGGAGCCGGGTTCCTTGGCCCGGGCCTCGATCAGCTCGAAGGCGGGCCCATAGATGCCGTAGTTCGCTCCCAGCGTCGCCGCCAGCACCAGGCGTGCGGCGAATGCCGGCCGTCCGCCGGTCTGCAGGAACTCGGTGAGGATGTCGGGCGTGTTGGCCCACAGGTTGGGCCGAAAAAAGTCGCTTGTCGGCGATTGGGTCAGCTCGGTGAAGTACTGGGTGATCTCCCAGGCGGTGTGGCGCCAGGTGAAATAGGTGTACGACTGAGTGAATCCGCACTTCGCCAAGCGGTACATGACCCTGGGGCGCGTGAAGGCCTCGGCTAGAAAGATGACGTCGGGGTTGCCGCGCTTGACCTCGCCGATGAGCCACTCCCAGAAGGGGAACGGCTTGGTGTGGGGATTGTCGATTCGGAAGACATGCACTCCCTGGTCGATCCAGTACGTGATGATCGAGAGGAGCTCGGCCCAAAGCTCACGCCAAGCCTCGCACTCGAAATCGAAGGGGACGATATCTTCGTATTTCTTCGGCGGGTTTTCCGCGTACTGGATCGAGCCGTCCGGCCGGTGACGAAACCACTCAGGGTGCTCGCGGACGTACGGGTGGTCGGGCGAGCACTGGAACGCGATGTCGAGGGCGACGTCGAGCCCCTTCTCTTTGGCTGCGCCCAGCAGGTGGCGGAATTCGTCGAGGGTTCCGAGCTCGGGAGCGATCGATTTATGCCCGCCCTCCTCTGAGCCGATCGCCCATGGGCTGCCAGGCTCGCCCGGTGATGCCTTGATGACGTTGTTGGCGCCCTTGCGATTGGTGCGTCCGATCGGATGGATGGGCGGCAGGTAAAGGACGTCGAAGCCCATGCCCGCGATGTAGGGCAGGCGTTTTTCGACGTCTCGGAAAGTGCCGTGGCGATCGGGCTCCCCAGCCGACCTCGGGAACAACTCGTACCAGGCGCTGAAGCGGGCGCGCTCAGGATCGACGAGCATCTGGAGCTCGCGGGGGTACGTGACGGCCTCGCTCCTGTCGGGATAGCGGTCCATTAGATCGATCACGTCTTTGCCGATCGTTGCGGTTCCACTGGCGAGGGCTTCCGCATGCTTGGTCAGTAAAGCCGCGTCGACGCCTTGGGCTCGTTTAGCCGCTGCTTCGACCAGCTGCGCGCCCACCTTGAGCTCTTGACCCACGTCCTGCCCTGCCGCGACACGCTTGGCAAGCTGAAGGCGCCACGTCTGAAAGCGGTCGACCCATCCCTGGACCGTGTAGAGATAGCGCCCAAGCCGGCTGACTATGACTTCGGCGCGCCACCGGTCGTTGCCCAGGGTCACCATCGGCACCTCGGTCCACGCGACCTCCGACTGGTGGCGGTAGCGAATGACGCAAGCGACCGCGTCGTGGCCGTCGGCGAAAACGTCAGCCTCGATCGCGACCTTTTCGCCCAACGAGCGCTTGGCTGGGAATCGACCCGCCTCCACTTCGGGCGAAATCGCCTCGATCGCCACCCGGCGCCGCCCGTCGACCTGGACGCCAGCCGCCATGGCGGCCGGCATGGCAGGCGTATCGGGACGTCTTTTGACGGGAGAGCGGGCCACAGGTGCAATCGTAAAGAGGGGCGCCAACTTGGGTAGACCTCGGGTATGCAAACTCCCCTCCCCGCCCGAGGGGAGGGGGTGGGGGTGGGGGTGTGAACGCGTCCTTCGTCAGGGCGGGCATAAACTGTGAAAGTGCTCAGATCAATTGACCCCTCGAACGGCAAGGAGCTGGCCACCTTCCCCGAGCTGGACGCAGCCGGCGTCGAAGCCGCCGTGGAGCGGGCCTGGTCCTCCAGGCATGCGTGGCGCGACGCGGGCATGGACTTGCGAACCGCCCTCCTGCGGTCGGTGGCCGGCGTCCTGAGGGCGGAGAAAGCGCGCTTCGCGGCCCTGATGACGGCGGAGATGGGCAAGCCCATCGTGGAAGCCGAGGGCGAGGTCGAGAAGTGCGCGTGGACCGCGACCTGGATCGCGGACAACGCCGCGCGCCTCCTGGCCGACGAGCCGATCGAGAGCACCGCCACCAAGAGCTACGTCAGGTACCAGCCCCTGGGCGTGATCCTCGCCGTGATGCCCTGGAACTTTCCTTTCTGGCAGGCCTTTCGTGCCGGGCTTCCCGCGCTCGCTGCAGGCAACGTGATGCTGTTGAAGCACGCATCGAATGTGCCGCAGTGCGCGCTGGCGATCGAGGACGTCTTTCGCGAGGCAGGAGTCCCCAAGGGAGTGTTCCAGACGCTGCTCATCGGCCCCGGGCCTGTGGCGGGGATCATCGCCGACCACCGCGTCGCCGGCGTCACGCTGACCGGCTCAGAGGCAGCCGGCGAGCTCGTCGCATCGGCGGCCGGCAAGGCGTTGAAGAAGTCGGTGCTCGAGCTGGGCGGCTCGGACCCTTTCATCGTGCTCGAGGATGCGGACGTCAAGACGGCGGCCACTGTCGCATGTCGTGCACGCAACCAGAACAACGGCCAGAGCTGCATCGCCGCGAAGCGGTTCATCGTCGCCGAGCCCATCGCCGACGAGTTCGAGGAGCTGTTCTCGAAGGCAGTTGCAGCGCTCAAGGTGGGGGACCCGACCGATCGCGCGAACCAGGTGGGCCCCCTCGCGAGGCCTGACCTCGTCGACGATCTCGAGCGCCAGGTCAAGGAGTCGATCAGCAAAGGCGCCAAGGTCCTGGCCGGCGGCAAGCGGCTGAACAATGGCGGGAACTTCTTCGAACCGACAGTGCTCACTGGCGTGAAGCCCGGGATGCCGGTTTACAACGAGGAGACGTTCGGCCCGGTGGCGGCAGTGATTCGCGTGCGCGACGCCGAGGAGGCGCTGCGGGTCGCCAACGACACGGACTTCGGCCTCGGCTCCAGCATCTGGACGGGGGACGTCGAGCGCGGCCAGCTGCTGGCCGAGCGGGTGGAGGCGGGCCTGGTGTTCATCAACGGGATGGTGGCCTCGGACGCGCGGCTTCCGTTCGGTGGCGTGAAGAGGTCGGGCTACGGCCGAGAGTTGTCAGCCGCGGGAATCCGAGAGTTCACCAACATTCAAACAGTGTGGGTAGGCCCGGCCAAAACCTAACCGGCCGTTGTGGATACAGGCAGAAGGGCACAAATGGTCGTATCCCTGACGATGGATACAGCCAAAAGGGCACAAGTGGTCGTTCGGGGATGGGGGGCTTCAAGCACATCGGCCCACTGAATCGTAGGTCAGTTCTCGGCGGCAGGCGCCGGCTTCGTCGTGGCCAGGTGCTTGCGCGCCAGCACTGAGTAAGAATCCTTCAACGCTTTGTCCGGATTGAATCCCAGGCTGCGTGCGTGCGCGGGTAGAACCTCGAGCGGTCCTTCCAGCTCAACGAACCACCCGTAGTCGAGCGTGTCTAGCGTGACGTTCACCACTCCGTCGAGCGTCCACATCACGCGCCGCTTGTTATAGGTGAACTCGACGTTGAAGCCCAGCTGCGCCAGCAGGTCGAGGGTCGCGTGTACGTCCTTGACGTCGATCTCCGTCTCCTCGCGCACCTTGACCTTGCCGACAAACTTGGCCGGCCCTTTCACGGTGAGCACGCCCTGCGGCCCGCCGTTGAGAACCCTCAACCTCAGTGTCGTTCCGCGCGTCGACTTACCAGGACCGTCGAACCTGTAGTTCTCCTCGTTGTACCTGCCTTCGAGCTTGGCTCCTCTCTTGCGAAGAGCGGCGCGAATGCGCGCATGGTTGCGAGGGCCTGCGACCCGAAATTTCAACTCGCACTCGACGCTTCGATCGCGAGGGCGATGATGAGGACGTCGCGGAGCCACGTAGGGAGATTAGCGGTCTCACCCAGGCTTTAGGGCATCGTCGTTGGGCCGCCGCCGTGATAAGTTGGGTCACCTTGAAGCGTCCGTCGCGGCTGGTCATCCTCAATTTGATTGCGCTGATCAGCTACCTTCTGGTCAGCTGGGCGTCAGGCTCGGCACGGCATGTTTTCTCCGAAGTCTTCAGCCGTCCTGACTCGGTTGAGTATCGCGCCGTTGCTGACTGGATTTATGGCGCGCGGGCGAGCGCGGACGCCTCGGCCTGGCGTCCCTTCCTCTACCCGGTGCTGCTGGGACTGGCTCAGCGCGTTGGCGGGCTCCTCGGCATCTGGTTTCTCAACGTCGCCCTTTGGCTCATAGCGTTGAACGTCGCCTATGCCGCGACTTACCGTTTCGTGAAGTCCAACTGGGCTGCCGCCGTCGTCTTCGTGTTGCTGGCGACCAACATATCGCTGATCCTGCTTACGTTCGAAGGACTGACGGAGATCACCGTCGTGGCGTTGCTCACGGTCTGGGTGTACGGTCTATCGCATCTGACCCGCAGACCGAGCGCATCACAGGTCGCTTGGGCCCTCATTCCGGTGTCCCTGCTCGTGGTCGTGAAGCCGGAGTTCGAGTTCCTCCTCGCCGTGATGGTTGTAGTGCTGCTCGTCGGCATCGTCCGGGGCCCTGCGCGAGGCCTATCCATGTTGGTCCTCGCTCTCTGCCTGATCCCAATCGCGATTCAGCTTGCGATCAACATCCATTTCAATGGCTACTTCGGCATATCGAACATTGGGGAGAAGGCGATCCGCGGGTACTTCCTATCTCGTCTCGACGTGGCGATTGGGCAAAGCATCGACGTCGATGCGGCACGGCTGAAGCTTGTTGACATCAGCAACTTCGAGGCGGCTCGCCTGGTCCTCAACCATTTCGGAGATGCGGTGGCCGTGTTCGCTTCCACGCTCTTCGAGAATCTCGTGGCGGGATCCAACTTCCTAATTCACGGCCATACCCTGCTCGCGCGTGTGATTGTGGCCACAAATGTCTCTTACTTCGTCCTGCTTCTGGCGTCGATCCCAATCGTGGTCGTGGCTGTGTGGCGAGCGCGCGATGGGCGGCTCGCGCTGCTGTGCGTCGCACTGCTGAACATCTATGTGTCCGGGGGGTTGACCTTCTCGCAAGGCGACCGCATTACCATCGTCGCGCTGCCACTCTTGTTGGTGACAGGCGCGCTTGCATTAAAAGAATGGAAACGCGGAATCGAGCCGGCGCCGACGCCATCGACCGCCTCACCCGCACCAGGCAGCGTGGCGGTGTGAGTTACGTCGAGGCTACTTTCTTGATCCGGTACAGCGAAGCCACCACGGCGGTGCATTCGTCCTCGATGTAGTCGAGCCCAGCGTCTTCAGCGATGCGGCGTGCCTCCTCCGAGCGGATGTCCTCCTGAAGCCACAGCGCCTTGGCACCGATGGCCACTGCCTGCCGTGCGATCTCGGGCGCGTCGGCGGCGGGCCTGAACACATCGACCAGGTCGATCTTTTCCGGAACGTCGGCGAGTGAGCGATACACGCGCTCTCCAAACAGCTCGTCGGCGAACGGGTTGATGGGGATGATGCGAAAGCCGCGCCGCTGCAATCCCTCGGGCACCGATCCGCCGGCCTTCCGCGGATCGCGCGACGCTCCAACCACGGCGATCGTCTTCGAGCTGGCGAGCACCTCGGGCGAGCGCCGGCCCATTAGGACCCCGAGATTGCTGTCAGCTTGATGACGGGGATCACGCGGTCGGTTTTCTTGGGGTAATCGCCATAGTTCGGCGCCGCGGCCGCGATGCGGCGGTATGCCTCCTCGCGGGCGGCGCCGGTGAGCCCCTCCGCGTGAACCTTCATTTTGCGCTTGCCCACCTCGAGCCAGATGTCGTCGGGGTGCTTGATCATGTTGTTGAGCCAGGCAGGGTGAGTCTTTGACCCTCCCTTCGAGGCAACAATGAGCCAGGAGTCGTCTCCTTCCTGGAACCCACCCAACGCAACAATCCGCTCGGCCCCCGACTGGGCGCCCTTGGTGGTGAGCAGAACGAGCGGAAATTTCATCATGCGGCTCATCCTGTCCGTCCCGCCAGTCTTTCGATAGGCGCCGACGTGCCGCTTCGCCAGCGGCTCGAACACCTTCTGTAGGAGCTTGCCGCCCGGCATCTCGGTGCCGCGCGTTCCATTAGGCGTCGGCTGTATTGGCACTCGGGTTAAGCCGCTTGGGTCTTGCTGACGGCCGGTTGCTCGAGCGCGAACTCGAGCACCTCTTCCACTCGGCTCGCCAGGTGGAACGTCATCACCTTGCGCACACTCTCAGGCACGTCGTCCAGGTCTTTCTCGTTGCGCTTCGGCAGGATGACCTCGGTGAGGCCCATGCGGTGGGCCGCGAGCACCTTCTGCTTGACGCCGCCGATCGGCAGCACCAAACCCTGCAGCGTGACCTCGCCGGTCATGCCGACCGTGCTGCGCACCGGCCGTCCGGTGAGCAGGCTCACGATGGCTGTCGTCATCGTCACGCCCGCCGACGGTCCGTCCTTGGGCACTGCGCCCTCCGGCACGTGGATGTGAAACGCCTTGTCAGCGGCATCGAGGGCGATACCGAGCTGCTCGGTGTGCGACCGCACGTATGACAGCGCGATCATCGCCGACTCCTTCATCACGTCTCCGAGCTGGCCGGTGAGCGTCAGGTTGCCACCCCCGCCCTGTCCGTTGTTGCTCGTGGACGTCGCTTCGACGAAGAGGACATCTCCACCCGTCCCGGTGACGGCGAGCCCAGTGGCCACGCCAGGCACCGCGGTCCGCGCTGCGACCTCGTTGTCGAACCTGGGCTTGCCCAGGAACTCGCGCACGCGCTCCGGCGTGATCGCCACAGGCGGCGTCAGCGCATTGGTCGCGACCTTCGTCGCCACCTTGCGCGTCATCTTGCCGATCTCGCGCTCGAGGTTCCGCACGCCCGCCTCGCGGGTGTGGTCGGTGATGACCTTCATCAAGGCCTCGTCCGTGACGGTGACCTCATCGGGGTTCAATCCCGCCTGCTTGATCTGCCGCTTCAGGAGGTGGTCGCGCGCGATCGCCACCTTCTCTTCCTCGGTGTAACCGTCGAGTCGGATGAGCTCCATCCGGTCCAACAGCGGCGCCGGAATCGTCTCCGACACGTTGGCGGTCGGGATGAACAAAACCTCTGACAGGTCGAGGTCGACCTCGAGGTAGTGGTCGCGGAACGTGTTGTTCTGCGCCGGGTCGAGAACCTCGAGCAGCGCCGATGAAGGGTCGCCCCTCCAGTCGTTGCCGACCTTGTCGATCTCGTCGAGCATGATCACCGGGTTCTTGGTCCCGGCCTCTTTCAGGGCGCGCACGATGCGGCCTGGAAGGGCGCCGACGTAGGTGCGCCGGTGGCCGCGGATGTCAGCCTCGTCGCGGATGCCGCCCAGAGAGACGCGCGTGAACTTCCTGCCCAGGGCGCGTGCGACCGACTCGCCGAGCGAGGTCTTGCCGACGCCGGGAGGTCCGACCAGCGTGATGATCGCGCCCGATCCACGCCCGCCGAGCACTTCCATGCCACGCTCCTTGCGAAGCTTGCGAACGGCGAGGAACTCGATGATGCGGTCCTTGACGTCGCCAAGGCCGGTGTGGTCCTCGTCGAGGATTCGCCGCGCCTCGGCCAGGTCGTAGTTGTCCTCAGACCGCACGTTCCACGGGAGATCGAGCATCCAGTCGAGGTAGGTGCGGATCCAGCCGTACTCGGGGTTCTGCTCGCTCGTCCGCTCCAGGCGGTCGAGCTCGCGGTTGACCTCGGTCAGCACGTTCTCCGGCATCTCCGCCTTGGCGACGCGCTCGCGATAGGTGGATACGACGTCGGTGCTGCCCTCGTTGAGCTGCTTCTTGATCGCCTCGAGCTGCTGCCGGAGCAGGAACTCGCGCTGGGTCTTTTCCATGCCTTCGCTGACGTCGTTGCGGATCTTCTCCTTGAGCGAAGCGTCCGCGAGGATCTGCTTGGTCCAGCCGATGAGCTTGGTCAAGCGCTCCTCGAGGTCGAGGGTTTCGAGGACCTCGAGCTTCTGCTCCATCGTCAGGTCGGGCGAGTAGCCGGCCAGGTCGGAGAGGTGGCTCGGAGTCTTGGCTGCGCGCAGGAACTGGATGACCTGCGGGACGCCCCTGGACTCGACGAGGTTTTCGAGCATGGCGCGGTATTCGCGGCCCAGCTCGATCGCCTTCTCGGAGGGCTCGCCGTCGGGAGCGGGGTCGGCCTTGACCCACAGGGCGCCGCCGATGTCGGCCTGGCCGCTGCCCAGGTGGGCGCGGTACTCGCCGCGGATGATGAAGGCCTCGGCGCCGGTGGGGAGCTCTGCGGACTCACCCAGGCGGGCGACGGTGCCGATCTTGCCGAATTGCCCATCGATGCGGGGCACCAGCAAGATCAGGCGGTTGCCCTGGCGGGCAGCCTCGATCGCGGCCTTCTGGCTGTCGCCGTCGACAGCGAGGGTAACCGACATGTGGGGGAGGACGACCATGTCGTCCAGGGGGAGGACTGGCAGTAGCTCGGACTTAGGGGTTTCCATGGTTACGAGAATCTTTACCCCGCCAACTCAATTCCCTAACGCCCCGGGTAGGTCGGCGAACAGCCGACCGGTTGTTCTCCCCGCTCGCCGGGGAGGTGGCCCGAAGGGCCAGAGGGGACGTGCAAGTATGCACAGCCCTAACGACGATATCTGCCCAGATCCGGGCGCGGTACCTTACGCGATCCCCGCCTCCGCGCACGCCGAGATGAACTGCGTCGTGCAGATGTCATCAGCGCTCCAGAAACCGTCCGCAACGACCGTTGCCTCGACATTGGCTTTGGTCACGACCACCGGCGTCAAGAGCACCGAAGGGACGTCGGCATTGCCGTTATTAACCGTCTTGCCGCCGCTCATCGAAGCGGGAAGGGTAATCCCAAAGGCCAGGTCGTACGCGATCTGCGCCGCCGCCTCCGCTTCCGCCTTGCTCGACATGTAGAGGGTCATGTACTGGTCGCCGGTGACGATGCGCTGGATGGCGGCCAGGTCGGCACCTTGCCCTGTGACGGGAGGCCACGGCCTGACATTGCCCTTCATCGCCGCAATGGCTCCGCCGGCCAGCTTGTCATTGGCGGCAAGGACGCCGTCGATCCGGAATTTGAGGTCCGCCAGGGCACGCTCCATCTCGGCCTTGGCGTTGGCGGCAGTCCCGCCCGGCGTGTCGTATTGCCTGGCCGGCGTGAACTTCCCGTTAATGGCGCTGAGAGCGCCGTCCTTGAATGTCTTCGTGTTGCCGTCGGCAGGGTCGCCGTTGATCTCGACGACCGTCGGCTTGACCTTGCTGCCCAACGCCGTGACCAGGGAGCCGGCCATCAACCCCCCCGCCGCCCCGGTGTCGAATGACACGAAGTAGCTGAGATTCGGCGTATTGAGAACCATGCGGTCGTACGAGACGACGGGAATGTTGGCGGCCTTGGCCTGGGCGACAATCGTCGACGCCGTCGCGCCATGCACTGGGTCGAGGACCATGACGCTTGCGCCGCTGCTGATTGCGCTGGCCGCCTGGGTTTGCTGCTCGGCGTCGGTCGTGGCGGCGTTGTACAACACCTGGCAGTTGGGGCATACCTGCGTCACAAGGTCTTCGAAATAAGCCCTCGTCTGGAGCGCCGTCGGAGTGTCCGGCAGCAGCAGCGCGATCTTCTTGCCTGGGGTCGTGCCATTGCCTCCGCCGCATGCCATCAGGATCAAGGCCGACAGCACAAGCATCGTCACGACCCTGGCAGCCCGCAACTTCGAGTGGATCAGGCGCGTGTCACGCTGCCCGAGGACGCGCCCCGCCGGGACACCGCGTCGATGATGACGGCGGCCAGGAGCACCAGGCCGGTGATTATGTACTGCCACTCCACATCCGAGATCCCCTGCAGGTACAGGCCGTTGTAGATGCCGGCGATGACCAATCCACCCAGGACACCATGCAGGGGCTTGCCCCTGCCCCCGAACAGGCTCGTCCCCCCGATAACCGCTGCGGCGACTGCATAGAGGACGTACTGCCCGCCTCCCACGTTGTTCGACATCCCGCCCAGGAGTGAGGCGTACAGCAGCATCGCAACGCCGGCCGTGAACGAGCAGAGGCCAAACGCCACGGTGCGAATAAGCGCGACATTGATGCCGGCCCGGCGCGCCGCCTCAGCATTGCCGCCGATCGCATACATGTAGCGCCCGTACTTCGTACGCTGCAGGAGAACGGTCCACGCCCCGAGAATTGCAAGCACGATCGGGATGACCCACGGCACGCCTTCCAGGGTCCCAAGGTTGGCCCGGTTGGCGTTGCAGATAAGCACCACGACCACGGCGACCACGGCGACCAGCACCATCTTGGCGACGGTCAGACCAACTGGCGGCGCCACGAGTCCGCTCCTTCGCCGGCGGGAGTCACCCCACCACATCAGCGCATCGAACCCCACGACCACCACGGCCGCGAGGATCCACGACACGGTCGGGTCGATCGTGCCCCACATCAGGTTGTAGACGACCTGCAGGTTGTTGCTGAAGCCGGCGAGGTTCGGATAGCCCGAGAACGGTCCGAGCAAAAGGATCTTCAGGAAGATGCCGTTGGCGATGAGGTAGCCCGCGAGCGTGACGATGAAGGACGGGAGTCGCAGCCGTGTGATGAGCACGCCTTGAATCAAGCCGAACACCGTACAGGCGAGAAGTCCCGCCAGGATGGCCGGCACCCAGTTCCAGTTGGTGGTGACGGGCTGGACGAGCTGGACTGTGATCGCCGCGCCGATCGCGCCGACGAACCCGACCGACAGGTCGATCTCGCCAAGGACCAAAGCGAATCCCTCCGCCATGGCGAGAACCATGAATACCGCGGCCTGCTGAAACAGGTTGACCAGGTTGACCGGGGATAGAAAGACGTGGTTAGGGCTGATCGCCGTGAACACGATCATGATCGCGAACATGGCGGCGATGACAGGGAGGACGCCACTCTCGCCGGCGCGGATACGCGCGAGATAAGCCCGCACGTACTCGCCAAGGGACTGGGCTACAACGCCAGGCGGTAGCTCCGCCTGGACGGCTTCCGGCGCCGCGGTGAGGTCGATCGCCTCTTCGGGTGCGGTGCCCGCCATGTCAGGCGTCCTTGGTGGGTGCGCCACGGGTGAGGCTCGAGCCTCCCGTGGTCATGAACTGGACGACTTTCTGCAGGTCAAACGCCGAAGCGTCGTCCTGAACCACCAACCGGCCCAGGTACAGAACCGCGATCCGGTCGGCCACCTCGAAAACGTCAGTGAGGTTGTGCGAGATGACCATCACCGCGAGGCCGCGGTCGCGCAGGCGCTTGATCAAGTCGAGGACCTGCCTGGTCTGCACGACGCCAAGGGCTGCGGTGGGCTCGTCCATGATCACCAGCTTTGAGTTCCACATCACCGCTTTGGCCACCGCCACCGATTGGCGCTGGCCGCCCGAGAGCGAGGCGACAGGCTGGCGGATCGATCTCACGGTCGTCACGCGAAGGCTCGCCAGCGTTTCGCCCGCGGCGCGCTCCATGCTGTCTTCGTCGAGGAGCCCGCGCCGGAGCCGTTCGCGGCCCAGGAACATGTTCTGGACGATGTCGAGGTTGTCGGCCAGCGCGAGGTCCTGATACACGGTCTCGATGCCCAGGCGGGAGGCATCGCGTGCGCTGTGGACATGGACCGGGTGACCCTCCCAAAAGACCTGGCCATGGTCCGGCTGATAGATACCGGAGATACATTTCGTCAGCACGGACTTGCCGGCGCCGTTGTCTCCACATAGGGCGGTCACTTTCCCTGCCGGAAGGTCGAGGTCCACGTGGTATAGCGCCTGCACTGGGCCAAAGTGCTTGTCCAGCCCCCGTACTTTGAGCAGGGGTTCGCCGGTCCCACTCTGCTCGGCGACGGCAGCCGTCATATCACCAGTCATTATCCCGACTCGAAGGAGGTTGACGGGGGGAAGTTGACGCCGCCGCGACGGCGGCGGCGTCGGTAAGTGACGGGGTTAGGAGATGCCGGCTGCGGTGCAGACTGCGGCGCCCGCCTTGCTGCACAGCGTTGTGACGTCGACGAACTTGTCCTTGATCACGGTCGTTTCCATGTTGGCGGCATTGACCCAGATCGGGATCAGAAGCGAAGCCGGCTGCGCGGAGCCGGTGACGCCTGACGGAGGGGTAGTGGTGCCGTTCACCAGACCGGCCGGAGGCGTGGCTCCCGCGCGGAGCACGGTGGCCAGGGCGACGGCGTCCTGCGCCTCGAGGTAGACGGCCTTGTAGACCGATCCGCACTGGTATCCGGTCAGCACGTTGACCATGCCGTCCAGGGTTGCGTCCTGCCCGGTGGTCGGGATCGTCTTGGCCTTGACGCCCTTGTTCTTGAGAACCTGGATAACGGCGTTGGCGAGACCATCGTTGGCCTCGATGGTTGCGTTGATGCTCTTATTTGCGGTGAACGCCTGCTGGAAGATCGTGGCGCCCACGTCGTTCTTCCAGTCCGTGGCGACCTGGTCGCCGACCAGCGTCATGCCGGCGCTGTTGGTCTTGCCGACGGTCTCCTGCTTGACCGAGTCGCCCCAGACGACCGAGTTGTAGCCCATGGCGAAAGAGACGGCGTTCGGGTCAGAGTTCTGACCGCCGTTGAGGGTGAAAACCTTCGGGCTCGTGACGCCCCACTGGGTGACGCAGTCCATGAATCCCTTGCCGATGAGCTTGCCCACCTGGGGGTTGTCGAAGCTCACGTAGTAGGTGTTGGTTCCGGTGAACGTGGCGCGGTCATAGCTGATGAGCTTCACGCCGTGCGATGCCGCGTACGCCTGGATCTGTGATCCGACGCTGCTGTTGAGCGGGTCCATGACCAGGACGGTCGCCCCGGCCGTGATGTCCGCCTGCGCGATGGCCAGCTGCTGAGCCTCGACGCCCTGCGCGTTGTCGATTTTGAACTGTGACGACGTGTAGCCGGCCTGCTGGAACGCCTGGGTCAGGTACGGCGCGTCGAATGCGACGTAGCGGGCCGACGAAGTCGTGTCCGGAAGAATGACTCCCACCATGCCGTGCCCGGCCGTTACGAGGCCTTTGAGGTTGGGCATGTACGAGAAGTCCTGGGTGAACGAGCTGATGCTCAGGTCCGACGGCACCGTTGCCGTGGCCGGTGAGTTCGACGCCGTATTGGTGCCTCCACATGCCGTCGCGATGATCGCGATCAAGCTCGCGCTCGCGGTCAATGTCAAACGCTTGAAATCCATGGGCCTCTCCTCAAGGTGTTAGCAGCTTCCTGTGCCTTCTTCCCGGCTCTTCCGGGGCGAGAGTGCGCCGGCAACAGGTCTCACTCAGCAGCCCTGGCGGACACTCCGCCGAGGTGAGCATTGCTCAGGTCGGGGTGTTTGTCAAGAGCCCGATTCGGTTGACCCACTCAATGTGCGCACTCTTGACAAACTGGCGGATGGCGCCATGATTGCCTGCGGGCGTGGCCGGCACATCGATTAGAGGCAAGGGGGATGGGACGCTTGGTTGGTTGCGGGAGCGCAATCGCGAGCGGGTGATCGGAGTGCTCCGCACCCAGGGCCGCACCAGCCAGGCTGACATTGCCAGGGCGACCGGCCTATCCCGAACGACAGTGTCCAGCCTTGTCGCCGAGCTCAGGGATTCGAGCCTCGTATTCGAGGTCGACGTCAAGGAGCCGAACGTCCGAGGCGGACGGCCAGGCGTGCAGCTGGTGCTGCAGGACTCATCCAGCGCTGTGGTCGGCATCGACTTCGGCCACAGCCACGTGCTGGTCGCGGTGGCCGATCTCGCCCACAACGTGTTGGCGGAACGCCGGTGCGAGCTAGATGTCGATCACAACGCGGAAGAAGCCCTTGACGCATCCGCGCGATTGGCTGTGGAAGTTCTGGACGAGGCTGGAGTGCAGCGAAAAAACGTGCTCGGGGCCGGCATCGGCATCCCGGGACCCGTCGACAGAGCGCGGGGTACCGTCGGCTCGGCGACGATCCTCCCAGGCTGGCTCGGCCTTCGAATCGGCGCCGAGATGGAAAAGCGGCTGGGGTTTGCGGTGGAGATCGAGAACGACGCCAACCTGGGAGCGCTTGCGGAGCTCACCTGGGGCTCTGGCCGGGGCTGCGCGAATTTCGCTTACATCAAAGTCGCAACCGGAGTTGGCGCAGGGCTCGTTGTCGATGGCAGCCTGCTGCGCGGCGCATCAGGAACCGCGGGTGAGCTCGGGCATACCACGCTGAACGAGAGCGGCGCGCTTTGCTACTGCGGCAATCGAGGCTGCCTTGAAACTGTCGCGTCGGGGCCGGCGATCCTCCGACTGGTCGGACGCGACGAGGGCGAGAGTCTTACTTTGGGCGGGGTCATCGAGCTCGCGGCGCAGGGCGACGTGAGGTGCCGGCGCGCCATCTCGGATGCCGGTCGCGAGATCGGAGTTGCGGTTGCCGGCCTCTGCAACCTGATCAACCCGGAGCGGATCGTGGTCGGGGGTCTGCTCAGCCGGGCAGGCGACCTGCTGTTGCAGCCGATCCGGGACTCGATCCGCCGGTACACGGTCCTGGCGGCAGCGGAATGCGTCGACGTGGTGCCGGCAACGTTCGTCGAACGAGCTGAGCTGCTGGGGTCATTGGCGCTGGCGATAAGACGCGCGAAACCCTCGCCTACAGCACCTTAGAAAGAAACTGCCGCGTGCGCTCGTGCTGCGGGTTCGCGAGCACCTCGCGCGGTTTGCCCGCCTCGACGATGACGCCTCCGTCCATGAAGACCAGGCTGTCGCCAACCTCGCGGGCAAAGCCCATCTCGTGGGTGACCACAACCATCGTCATGCCCAGGTCGTTGGCGAGCGCNCGCATGACGTCGAGGACCTCGCCGACCAGCTCNGGATCGAGCGCGGANGTGGGTTCGTCGAACAGCATCAACTTGGGCTCCATCGCCAGCGCGCGGGCGATCGCGACGCGCTGCTGNTGCCCGCCGGAGAGCTGGTTGGGATATGCCTTCACCTTGTCGGCCAGGCCCACGCGTTCGAGCAGGCTGCGTGCCTGAGCCTCGGCGGTTGAGCGGCTCATCTTCTTGACCNGTATCGGCGCCTCGGCGATGTTCTCGAGGGCCGTCATGTGCGGAAAGAGGTTGAACCGTTGGAAAACCATGCCGATCTCGGATCGCTTCCGGCAGATCTCCCCGTCGGGCAGCTCGTACAGCTTGTTGCCCCGCTCGCGATAGCCGACCAGCTCTCCGTCGACCGACAGCCGGCCGGCATCGATTTTCTCCAGGTGGTTGATGCATCGGAGGAACGTGCTCTTGCCGGAGCCCGATGGACCGATGATGCACATCACCTCCTTCGGATAGACCTCGAGGTCGATTCCGCGCAGCACCTCCAGGCGGCCGAAGCTCTTGTGAACCGCCTCAGCCTTGACCATTGGTGTAACTGCCACGTCAGGGATGATGGCTTGGAAGGGACGGCACCGGCTCATCCTGCGGGGGCGGGGCGTGGAAGGTGAAGAGCATCCTTCGGAACCTCTGCAGCGGCGTCAGCGGCAGCTCGCGCTGCGCGCCTCGCGCGAAGTACCTCTCGACGTAGTACTGGCCGACGGTGAGGATCGAGGTCATGGCGAGATACCAGATGCTCGCTACGATTGCCAGCTCGATCACGTCGAAGTTGGCGTTCGAGATCTGCTCCTGGCGCGTGAACAGCTCTGGCACCGTCGCGACGAAAGCCAACGACGAGGTCTTGAGCATCGAAATCGTCTCGTTTCCGGTCGGCGGCACGATCACGCGCATCGCCTGTGGCAGGACGATGCGGCGCATCACCAACAGCCGAGTCATGCCCAGGGCTTGGGCTGCCTCCGTCTGCCCATGCTCGACCGAGATGAGACCGGCGCGGACGATCTCAGCCATGTATGCGGCCTCGTTGAGACCCAGGCCGAGTATGGCGGCAGTGAACGGGCTGATCAGATCGTTGGTGCTCGCATGAAAGAGGACATGTCCGCCCGGAATGCTCAGGGCGATGTGCGGCAGGATGCTGGCCAGGTTGTACCAGAAGAAAATCTGGACCAACACCGGCGTGCCCCGAAAAAACCAGATGTAGAACCAGCTCACCCAGGACACGACCGGGTTGGGCGACAGCCGCATCACGGCCATCACAACGCCGAGCACGACTCCGATGACCATGGCGAGGACGGTCAGCTCCAGGGTCACCACTATCCCCTGCAGGATCAGACGCCCAAAGAGGTACTGCTGGACGGCGCCCCAGCTCATACCTGGGGCTGTGACGAAGATGTAGATCACCTCGGCGACGATCGCCACCACCACCACTGTCGACACCCATCGCCACGGGTGCCGGACCGGTATCGCTTTGATCGCCTCCGGCCGCAGCCCGGCTGGTGAGCCAGGCAGCGGCGGGCCGGCGGGCATCTCGGTCACAGAGCCATGCGACTCAGCTCCTCAGCGACGACCTCAGTACGAAGGAACGCAGGTGGGACCGATGGAGCTGTTGTTGTTGAGGGCCACGTCCGCGCTCGTGACGGCACCGCTTTGCACGCCCCACTGCGTGAGGATGCTGGTGTAGTAGCCGTGGTCCATCAGGTACTTCGCCGCGTCGATCATGGCGGTCTCCAGCGCGCTGCCCTTGACCAGTGCGATTCCGTAAGGCGAGACGCTGCAAGCCGTGCCTCCAAGCTGCAGCTTGCCTCCCGTCTGCGACACCTGGTAGCCGGCGACCGGCTGGTCGAGCCATCCGAAGTCGGCCCGGCCCGACAACAGCGCTGAGTTGGCCTCCGTCTGGGTGCCGAAGCTCAGCACGTTGATGTCCTGCTTGCCCGCAGTTGCGCAGTTGTCCTTGTCGCCGCTGATCGCAGTGCCGCCGACCTGCTTGCCCATGTAGCCCCATGCGTCGGATTCTTCAGTGGTCCCGGCCTCGACGGCCACGGCGTGACCGCACATGTCTGCGGCCGAGGCAATCGTCGGGCCGCCGGCCTTCACGAGCCAGGCCTCACCCGCTTTGTAGTAAGTGATGAAGTCGATGCCGCCGGCCTCGCGCTTCTGGGTTGGCGTCCAGCTGGAGATGCTGAACGCGTAGCGCGGCTTGTCACCACCCGCAACCTCGCTCGGAGTGCTCGCCTTGAGCTGGGCGATGATGTCGTCAAAGGTCACGTTGTTGAAGGTGCACACGAGCCCCATGACCTTGCAGAGGGCGATTCCGAAGTCGATATCCCAACCCTGTATGGCGCCTGAATCGGGGTTGACGAACTCGTTCGGCGCATAGGTTGCGTCGGTCGCAATCTGCAGGGGTGAAAGGTTTTTGATCGCAGCCGGCACTTCGTTCGCGATGGTGTCGACCTTGGTGACCCCGGTCGTGGCGGTCGTGGGGGTCGGCGTAGACGTCCCGCCGCACGCCGCGAGCATGATCGCCGCCGCCAGCGCAAAGGTGAGAGCTCTCATCAAATAACCCCTCTTCTCCGATTTGGCATCAACTGCCCTGATTGTCGGCCGAATTCTACTTCGGTGGCGTCCGCTTATGATCGAGGCATGATCGGTCGGCGGCAGGCCTTGACCGTGGCCGCGGTTGGCATTCTCGGCTCTCAGGCCGGGCACCTCCTCGCATTCCAGCTCCTCTTCGGCTCGGCTGCCCAGCATCTTCAGAGCTCCGGCGCGCACGCCTACTTCCCGCTCCTGGCCAAGACGGCGCTTGGCGTGGTCGCCGCCGCTTTCGTGGCCGGCATGTTCGTGATCGGCCTCGCCCGGATGGTCAGCGGCCGATCGCGCGTTGCGGCCGGCTCGCAGAACTCGTACGTCGAGCTCGTTGCCCTTCTCTTCACTGTTCAGCTGGCCTGCTTCATCGTCCAGGAGGTGACCGAGGCGGCCATCGCAGGGACCGGTGCCGCCTCGGCCCCGTACCTGTTGCTTTGGGGCACGCTCGGCCAGCTGCCGGTCGCGGCCGTCGCGGCGATCGGCCTCCGATGGCTGTGGACGAGATTCGAATCGGCGGTCCAAGAGCTGCGTGCGGTGCTCGCGATGGTGAGCGCGCCGGCCGTGCCTGCCCTCCTCACGGTGCAGGTGTGGCGGGCCGCCAACGGCAACGTTCTTCTGCCGCAGCCGGCCGGTGGCTCGCTCCACAAGAGGGGACCCCCAACCTCCTAGCTCGGGCGAATAGCCCGACCGTCGTCCTCCCCGCTCGCCGGGGAGGTGGCCCGAAGGGCCGGAGGGGACGCCCAATTAGGCACCAACCCTCAAGCAATAAATAAGGAGGAAGTAATGAGCCGTTTTCGCCTTGCCATCGTCGCCGGCGTCCTGGTGATCTTCATCGGCGTCGGCGCCTACCTGATATTCGGAAACAAAAAAACCGCGCCGAAGCCCGTCACCTTCAATGTGACAGTTACCGGCGCGAAGTCGATGAAGCCGCCTGAGCTGACGGTCAACCAGAACGACACCGTGACCATCAACATCGCCAGCGACACGACTGGTGAGGTGCACCTGCACGGTTACGACATCCCCTTCGTCTGCGTCGCCGGCCAGGTCGTGTCACATACCTTCAAAGCCACCATCAGCGGCGGTCCCTTCGACATCGAGTGGGAGTCGGCGTCGACCCTCCTCGGTCACCTCATAGTGAACCCGTGATGTTTGCTCCAGGTATCTTCCTGCACGGTTTTGGCCCTCGCTACGACCTCCCTGCGCCCCTCTTCTGGTACCTCTTCGCGGCCGCGGGCGTGGTGGTCATCTCTTTCGTCCTCGTCGTCGCCTTTGCCGGCGAACAGGTCGGGGCCAAGGCGGTCCAGTACCCACGCCGCCCGGCCCGATTCCTGCTCTCGCTGGCTCGGTCACCGTGGCCGAGGGCGGTGGGGGGAACCATCGGGTTCCTGGCCTTGCTCGTCGTCGTCGTCGCAGGGCTGTTCGGCTCGGCCAACCCCGCCCTGAACCCTGCCGAATACCTGACCTGGATCTATTTCTGGGCGGGGCTCGTGATCCTGTCAGGGCTCGTCGGCAACTTCTGGTACCTGCTGAACCCGTGGGCCGCGATCTACGACCTGGTGACGCGCTTAGTGCACGTCGGCCCGGTACGGAAGTTCCCCAACGTG
>JGI20189J14885_1000100_pt1 | contig 32390 bp, 34 predicted proteins | sample NGESurdeep072012_10_FD_14885 | JGI IMG/M metagenome (IMG submission 14885) | reverse complement strand
GACGTCGCCGGATCGTTTCGCTTCATCGATGGTAAATCGCAGATTCCAACCTTCAAACGGCTTCTCGACAACGTCGAGATTCTCGAGTGCTCGATCAATTTGACGCGCCTTGTGGGCCTGCTTCTCGGTCCGGTTCAGCCGGAAATCGCGTTGTGCCTTGTCATTGTCACGGGGATTCTTCGCCTCCTTGCGCACGCCTTCGACTGCCCACTGGCGCTGGCGTTGCGCCCGCTGAGTCAGTTGATCCTTTTGCCCCTGGTACTCATCGAACGCCACGCGAGCGAGACGTAGTGCAGTCGAACGTTCTGCTTGGTAACCGGACCAACCGCCGCCGTACTCGCGTGCCGTGTGATGGTGCTCATCGATTTCGAGCACGGAATTCACGGTTCTCTCTAGGAACGCTCGGTCGTGTGAAACGATGACGGTTCCACCTTCACGCCGTTGAATCCATGATTCCAATCGAGTGAGTCCGGCGAAGTCAAGGTCATTGGTTGGTTCATCAAGTAAGACAATGTCAAAACGCGACAGTTCGATCGCGGCAAGGGCGACCTTGGCCTCCTGCCCACCCGACAACGAGCACACGTTCCAGTCGATGACTGACGCCACGCCAAGATCCTGCAAGACGGTCGCGACACGGGCATCGAACGTGCTCGCGCCGAGGGACTCGAACCGGCTGAGGGCAAGTTCGTAGCGCGACTCGACGCCGGGAGAGTCCGACGAGAGAGCGGTAGCGGCATCCTTCAATTCAGATTCCGCGGCGTCGACACCCGTACGGCGAGCGAGTGTGTCGCGAACAGACTCGATGACTGCGCGGGGATGCTCTTGCGACAAGTAGCCAACCGTCGCGCTCGGGGGGTCCAAGGTGAGTTTTCCAGCATCGGCCGTCTTTTGTCCCGCGAGCACCTGCAAGAGCGTTGACTTACCGACGCCATTGGGACCGACGACACCAACGCAACTCAGAGGTCCCACCGTGAGTGAGACGTCTTGGAGTACGGTTCGCCCTCCGAGGTCGTACGTCAGATTTCGCGCGGCAAGTACCGCGGAGGCGGCGTGTAAAGAGGTTGACAAGTGCGATGTCGGCATCTGAAATCTCCAAGAACGAGGGACAAGTTCAATCGAGAAACTTCAGGAATTAACGCACCTTGGCATGGTAGCGCACCGCTCGGATTACTCGTGGTTGGGTCCGACACTCGCGCCAAGCGTTGGTCAAAGACTTCCACTTCTCAGGCGTAGTTCGCCAACGATTCTCCACCTAGGTCGAAAAGTAATGCATTCAATCACGTCCGAAGTCAAAGCAATTGACGTCATCCGGCCACGAGGGTCAAGGACGGCAACAACGACCCCTACTCAACGTTGAAGACGAAGATCGCGTTGGCCGTGATGGGAACCTAGCGACGTTGATGCTCGACTGTTGATTGCTCAAAACGAAAACGCGCGAAGCCATCATCGCTGCTGCGTGAGGGACCCAAGAGCAAGTTAGGCGTGTTCAGCTACTGGCCGACGAAAATAATGAACGATCGCCGACGTCCGGCTGCCCGAGATTCCTGGCATGAGGGCAGTCATCTCAATGATTGGAACCGCCATGAAGAGTTCCCACCCTTCGGAGGGAAGTTCCTCCAACGCACTGCCAAGTTCTCTCCAGCCTTTTTTCGCAATCGGAATGTAGACCTGCTTGTATTCGTAGCGCATGGGCTCACCGTAACGCAGACCCGTGGCTCCCTTCGTTGCCATCGGCATACGTATTCAAATTGTCCGGTTGCGGCGTTGACATACCTCAGACTCTGTCTGGACGAAGCGGCGAGTGAGACCTACGGTGTACACGTTGACAGTTGAGGTTCTTTCGAGTGATAAGGAGCGTTGAAAGTGGAGGGTCAGTTCTCTCACATCGACGCCGCCGGAAAATTACGGATGGTCGACGTCACGAACAAACGTCCAACCAAGCGTCAAGCCATGGCGCGTTGTCTCGTCGTGACCACGGCGGACCTTGACGCGCTCGAACCCAGGATCGACGGAATGGACCCGGCGCACGCCGCGCGAGTGGCGGGCGTCCACGCCGCCAAACGGACGTCGGATCTGATCCCCTTGTGTCACTCGCTCAACCTCAACGACGTGGACGTCCAACTCACTCCGTACGAGGGCGGCATCGAGATAACGGCGACGGTGACCGCGACACAGCGCACGGGCGTCGAAATGGAGGCACTCACGGCGTGCGCCTTCGCCGCCCTCAGCATCATGGACTCCCTGCACGCGTCCGATCCGAACGCGCGCGTGGACGATCTCGTGCTCATGAAGAAAGAGGGAGGAAAGTCGGGCACCTGGGGTCGTCTCGTCGAGGATGGGGCCGAATAACGTTTCATCTCTTTTCACGTCGATGAATCGCGCTGAAGGCGACCATGCTTCATCGGTGCTGCGCGACAGACTCAACGAACTGTGGAAGGACTTGGCGCACCGTTAGCATGGGCTGCAGTGGCCAACTCAGAGTTTCCGATCGCGAAAGCGAGCTTCGACGCAAGACCTGCTCAACCCGTCCGACTCACGCACACGGCGCCGGCCGTGCCCGTCTCAGTGCGACCGCATCCACGTGAGGACGACGCGGAACTCAAATCCCGGATCGACGACCCTTTTCTCTTGATGCCTCACGAGGGGCCCCTCGTGGACCGATACGCGAGGGTTCACGACGACCTGCGAATCTCCGTGACGGACCGCTGCAACCTGCGCTGCGTGTACTGCATGCCCGAAGTGGGCATGACCTTCCAACCTCGAGAGGCCCTTCTCACCTTCGAAGAGATCGAACGCGTCGCCACCATCGCCTACGAGATGGGCCTCACCTCACTGCGGCTCACCGGCGGCGAACCGCTCGTTCGTAAGAACTTGGTGAATCTCGTGTCACGTCTCTCGGCTATCGGCTTCAAGGACCTGGCTATGACGACCAACGGCATGTTGTTGTCCCCGGTGGTTCAATCCCTTGCTGACGCAGGGCTCAAACGGGTGAACATCAGCTGCGACTCACTGCGTGTTGAACGATTCAACGAGATACGTCGCCGGGGCGATCTCGACACCGTGTTACGCGCCATGGACGCGGTCGAGTCCGCCGGTCTTTCGCCGCTCAAGATCAACGTCGTCGTCCTTCGCGGAGAGAACGACGACGAGATCTTGGACTTCGCGCGATTCGCTCGCGACACGGGTCGCGTCGTTCGCTTCATCGAGTTCATGCCGCTCGACGCCCAGGGCCACTGGGAGAAAACGCAGTTGGTGCCCGGCCATGAGATCTTTGAACGCATCAACGCGATTTGGCCCCTCGTCGCCGTCGACGTGGGAGGATCGGCGCCGGCGGAGCGCTTCAAGTTCGAGGACGGTCAGGGAGAGATCGGGCTCATCTCGAGCGTGACGCAGCCGTTCTGCGGCACGTGCAACCGACTTCGATTGACGGCGGACGGGGCGATTCGCAACTGCCTCTTTTCCGACAATGAGTTCTCTCTTCGAGATTTGATGCGTGACGGCGGAGGAGACGACGAGGTCGCGCTGATGTTGCGAAAGGCTGTGTGGGAGAAGTACCCCGGACACGCCATCAACGAGCCTGGATTCTTGCGGCCGTCACGTTCGATGTCCATGATCGGCGGTTGAGTCGACGCGTTTTGGCGTGGCCCGTACGTCTATAAACGCAACGACGCGTGCTAGGTAGTCTTTGACGATGGTGAAGTACCGCGCCTCACAGGCAGCTGAGCTACTCGGGGTGAGTGCCGACACCATTCGCCGTTGGGCGGACGCTGGACGAATCAAGTCGACGCTCGACAGTGACGGGAAGCGTTACTTCGAGGGCGTGGACCTGGCCAAAGCGGCCATCGCGACGGCCAGCCCACAGGCACCAAAGAGCCCACGAGCCCAATCGACGCGCAATCGCTTCGTCGGGATCGTGACCAAGGTAGTGAAGGACAAAGTGGTGGCGCAGGTCGAGATCCAAGCTGGCCCCCATCGATTCGTCTCACTCATCACCCGCGAAGCCGTCGACGAACTGGGCTTGGCGCCCGGCGTCGTCGTTGACGCCGTGGTGAAAGCCACCAACGTGAGCGTCGAGATTCCGGAGAAATTCTAAAGCCGGTCAACGCTGTCCCCCCCCTTAAGGGATTCTCGGAACCTCCCAAAGAGAGATTGCGTCAGGGTCTAGTTCCACTCGACAGCGCGATCCGACGTCCAGGTCGAACGATCCCCAGGTCCGAGCCTTGATCTCAAGACCGTCGCCAACGCTCACGAAGAGGTCGTACGCCGTGCCAGTGTCCGCCACGTCGTTGAGTATCCCTCGTAACTCCCGACGTTCGGTGTTCGAAGCGTCAGCGTGCTCGGCGTCGCGTACGACAGTGACTCGTTCGGGACGAATGCACCAGAGCACTGACGCGCCCGGAGCGATATCGGTTGGACCGACCTCGACCAGTGCTCCGGCGACGTCGATCGAATCTGACGTCACGACTCTCGCCAGGTTCAAGTTCTCGACGCCCACTAACGAAGCGACCTTCGCTGACGCCGGCCGCGAGAACACCGAGCGACTCGTGCCCGATTGCAACACTCTGCCGTCAGCGATGACCATCAACTCTTCGGACAAGAAAGCGGCCTCCTCGGGGTCGTGCGTCACCAGTACGGTCGCGAGACCGGTCTCTCGTTGTAGACGTCGAAGCTCACGACGAAGTTCGAGGCGTACCGGTACGTCGAGGGCGGAGAAGGGCTCGTCGAGGAGTAAGACCTTTGGCGAGCGACAGAGCACTTGCGCCAAGCCAACTCGTTGACGCTCTCCCCCAGAAAGTTCGGACGGCAATCGACCCTCGAGTCCGCTGAGATGGAGGTGCTCGAGCCAGTAGGCGGCGAGTTCGGGGGTCGCGCCCTTCGCGAACAGCAACTGGCGCCATACCGAGAGGTGCGGGAAGAGCGAGAACCCCTGCGCCACGTAGCCAACGCCTCGACGCTCAACCGCGACGCTCTCGACGGACTCATCGCCGTACCAGACGGGTCCCGGCGACGATCCGTACAGTCCGGCAACACAGCGAAGCAGCGCTGACTTGCCCGATCCTGAAGGTCCGAGCACGCCGAGGTGTCGAGCGTTCGAGTCGTGGGACATCTCGAGGTGGAAGGAACCGAGATGGTGATCGATCTCGAAGCGTACGGGCTGCGACGTGGCCACAACCGGCGACCTCTTCGTCGAAGGGATGGCCGTTCGAGATGAGGGAGCTCGAAGTTTCACGCGACTTACGAGCACGACGACGACCGCGACGACGAGGGCCAACGCGGTGGGCGCCAACGTCGTCGGTAGTCCCCTGCCACTGAATTGGTTGTAGGTGTAGATGGGTAGCGACGCGGGGTTGTAGGCCAGGATGACGACGGCACCGTACTCGCCGAAGGCCCGCAACCAGGTGAGCAGCATGCCCGCTCGGATGCCGTGGCCCGCGCTCGGTACCGCGACGCGCACGAAGCGCGACACCTCGGAGTGTCCGAGCGTCGCCGCGACGTCCAACAGACCCTGGTCGATCGACGCGAAGGCGGCACGCGACGCCACGATCAGGAACGGTGAGGAGACGAAGGTCATCGCGATGACGACCCCGACCATCGAATCGGTGAGATGTCGGCCGAAGAGTTGTCCCAGGAACGTGTACGGACCGATGACGTACACGAGCACGATGCCGCTCATGAGTGGGGGCAACGCCAGGGGAATCTGTACCACCAATCCGACCAGCCCTGCAACACGTCCTTTCGATCGCGCCAGGAGGAATGCGAGCGGCACGCCAAACAAGGTGGAAAGTGCGAGCGCAATGGTCGCGCCGCATATCGAAACCCACAGCGCGGGAAAGAGGCCAGGGACATGAAAACCACGTTGCGGCGAGGTCGCGAACCGTACCGCGAACGCCGCCAAGGGATAGCCCAAGTAGACGACGATCAAGCCGCCCAACCAGAGAAGAGGACTCTTCAGTGTCCTCGATGGACTCACGTCGTCGTGGACGCGACGGTCGTGGTGGTCGTCTCGCTCGATACGGGGTACCGCACGGGTGGAACGAGTGACGTGACGCCGTTCTTTCGCAAGATCTTCCGGCCCGCAACACTGAACAGGAACTTCACGAACGCCTTCGCCGCCACTGCGTCAGGCGCGTGATGCAGTATCGCGACGGTGTACTCGGCGGCCAGTCCGGTGCCGGCGAGCGGGACCGTCTTCAGGTGAGCGGCGGCGGCTTCGACGGCGTAGAAGAAACCGGCGTCAAGCTGACCGGCCTGGATCTCTCCGACGAGTGCGTTCTCCGGGTAGATAGTCGAGGTCGAGGTCGCGAGCGCGTTGAGTCGAGGTATGGCGTAGCTGAGCGCGACACCGTTCAACGCGTTGACGGCGAGGACGCCCTTGGGGTCTGTCGCGGGGTCGGTCCGTCCGAGCAAGAAGTTTGGGAGGTCGACGACGTCGTACCACGGCCTCGTCCGGAGGTCTTTCGCGTACTTCGATGAGGGGTTGTAACCCAACACCAACCTCGAGGTCCCGAACTCCTGGTACGTCGACACCCAGTCGCCGTTGCTCGTACCCTGCAGCGACTGATCCGCCTTAGGTGAGGCACTGATGAAGACGTCGCCGACCTGCGTCCCACCCTTGATCTCCGACGCGAGTGCGCTCGATCCATTGGAGAAGCCACGCACCGTATAACCCGTGGCCCTATGAAACGCTGGCCCGATCCGTTGCTGCATCAAATCGAGGAGGGACCCGGCGTACAGCACGGTGACGGTGCCCGAGGCCTTCGGGCGGCTTGCGGCACTTGCGCGAGAACTACCCGAGAACCCGGTGAGCAGGCCCGCAACGATGAGCGACGCCGCGGCGGCCGCCGCCACACGTCGCGCTGAGTTACCCAACCACCGAGTCCCGGAGTGAACTGACGAATGTTCCACGATCGACTCTCCCGCCTGGCGTGCACTTACAGTAACATTGCTCGAAAAGGAGCGTAAATAGCCTCTTGATAGGGAGAAGTAGGTGCATCTGCGCCATTCATTTCTTCTCGCCTTCGGCGAAGAATGGATGACTGGCTGGGTCGATCATCGCTATCGAAATGGCCCGGTGAGACTCAACCTCGCGCAGCGTCGATACTCACCGCCCTTGGTGGCGATGACGTACGGTGACGCGACCCAAAGAGTTCGTGGTGCCCGACTATAGGATGAGGCGAATGCCCTCCACTCCAACGTCGAATTGGGTTCTCGTGACGTCCGACCGACTTTCGCTCGACACGGTTACCACCTGGGCCGCGCGAGCGAACTGCGGCGCGGTCGTGACCTTCAGCGGCGTCGTGCGCAACAACTCCTCAGCTCGAGAGGGCGTCATCGCGCTCGAGTACGAGACCAGCACGGAGTTGGCGGAGAAACGCATTCATGAAGTCATGGACGAGGCTCGCGTGCGGTGGCCCGCGCTCGAAGCCGTTGCCATCCATCACCGAATTGGCCGCGTGGAACTCTCCGACGCGACGGTCATCGTTGCCGTGTCGTCCCCGCACCGCGACGACGCCTTCGACGCCGCGCGTTACTGCATTGACACCTTAAAAGTGAGCGTTCCCATGTGGAAGCGCGAGATCTGGGAAGGCGGCTCAGCTTGGAGTGAGGACGCCTCGCCCATCTTGAACGCCCAAGACCAGTGACGACCGCCTTGACGTCACCACTTGCAGCGAAACGAACCACGTGATCTCTCTCGACGAGGCTCGTCAGTTCGTCCTGAGGGGTCTTGAACCGCTGGTCCCCACGCAACTGAGACTTGCGGACGCGCTCGACTGCGTGGCGGCCGAGGTAGTGACGGCACGAGAACCCTCGCCCCGCTTTGCCAACTCTGCCATGGACGGATTCGCACTGCGGGCGATCGATACCGAGGGCGGTTCCGTTCGTCTTCGAATTGTCGACGCCATTTTCGCCGGTGACGTCGCTGCGATCCACGTCGGCGAGGGTGAGGCCGTGCGCATCATGACGGGTGCGCCCATTCCCGAGGGCGCCGACAGCGTCACCATGCGCGAAGAGGCGACCGTTGACCCCGACGGTGCCACCGTCGTCATCCAGCGCGCCGCCCGTGCTGGTGAGTTCGTGCGGCTCGTCGGCGAAGACGTCACCGTAGGTCAGGCGATTCTCGCGCCCGGCGACCACCTCGGACCCGCACTCCTCGGCGTCATGGCGAGCCAAGGAGTGACGTCAGTCCTCGCCCATCCACGCCCCCGCGTCGGCGTGCTGTCAACGGGCAACGAACTCTCCGACGACGCTGGTGCGTTGACACCTGGAAAGATTCGCGACTCGAATCGACCTTCACTGTTGGCGTCCCTTCAACAGTCGGGCTTCACGCCCGTCGATCTCGGCATCGTCGGCGACACGCCGGGCGAGATCACGGCCGCCTTCCAACGTGGCGTTCACGACTGTGACGCCATCATCTCAACGGGTGGCGTGAGCGTGGGCGACGCCGACTTCGTCAAATCCGTCCTTGGCGAGCTGTGCGGCGAGAACGCCTCTTCGATGCAGGTAGCCATCAGACCGGGCAAGCCCTTCGCCTTCGGCGTGGCACCTTCAGGCATCCCCTTCTTTGGACTCGCCGGCAATCCCGTCTCCACCCTCGTGGGATTCGAGCTCTTCGTGCGCCCTGCGCTGCGCTTGCTCGCCGGATTCAAAGAACTCGATCGGCCAACGATCAACATGGTGCTCGACTGTGCGATGCCGCGACGACGCGACGGCAAGCTCCATTTGGTGTACGTCGTCGCGAGAGTCCACGACGATGGGCGCATCCATGTCGAGAACGTGGCTCGTCAGGCGTCGCATCTCCTCAGTGCGATCACCGGGGCCAACGCCATCGCGATGGTTCCCGACGGTGACGGTCTCGACGTGGGTGAGATGGTCGCCGCGATGATCCTTGACGCCACTCAACTGAACGGAGCGTGACGTGGCACGGCTCCTTCTGCTCGGTCCGGCTCGCGAAGCCGCCGGCCTTCGAAATGACGTCGTCGACGGTGCAACGATTGATGCCGTGTTGGGTGAAGCCGTCAACCGCTACGGGACGAAGTTCCAAGAGATCCTTGGTGTCAGTCAGGTCTGGCTGAACGGCGAGCCGACAGAGCGCGACGCGGTCGTCGAGTCCTACGACGAAATCGCCGTGCTGCCGCCGATATCGGGCGGGTGAGGCGCGCTTTCTTCGAGGAGCAGCGCCAACGCGTGCGGGAGTACGTCTAGCACGGCGTCAAGGGACTCAACCGCGCCCTTAGGCGATCCCGGACAGTTAAGAATCAGGCAGTTACCTGCGGTGCCAGCTCGTCCGCGCGAGAGTCGGCCGAGAGGATTCACCAAGCGCATCGCTTCACTGAGTCCCGGTGCTTCACGGTCGAGCACTTGCAACGTTCCCTCTGGCGTCTGGTCGCGCGGCGAGAAGCCGGTGCCCCCCGAGGTGACGATGAGTCCAGTGAACTCCTCGACGATCGAATGCAGCGCGAGCGCGACGGACTCCTCGCCGTCGGGAATGATGAAGATCTCGAGGTCGCTGTAGCCCGCTTGTTTCAGATGCTCAGCCAAGAGCGGTCCGGCGAGGTCCTCTCGAACCTTGGTGAACGCAGAATCCGAAACGATGAGTATCTTGGCGGCGAAGTCCATGGGCAGAGCGTAGGTGCTGAGCAAAACGGTCGACGCGCCTCTCTAGCCGCCCGCCATCGCGCCCACGATGTAGAACACCTCCGAGCCCGACACGACGGCGTCGGGCAGCGGTGCGTCGGGCGATTCGTGCGACAGATCCTCCTCACAGGCGAAGAAGCGTACGAAAGAGCGGCGCTTCTGCGTGACGGGATCGCGAACGGTGCCGAGCAAGACGGGGAAGCGCGCCTCGAGGGCGTCAATCACCGAACGTTGCGTGATCTCGCCCGTCACTTCGAGTTTGATCTCTCGGCGATCGTTGACGAGCGTCTTCAGGTGGGCCGGGAGGACGACCCGGATCATGCCAGCGTCTGGACTTCCACGGACAGCACGGCGGGCAGGTCGCGCACGATCGGCTCCCAGCTGTCGCCCGCGTTCGATGACGCGTAGACCTGTCCCCCCGTGGTGCCGAAGTACACGCCACAAGAGTCGAGTGAGTCCACGGCCATCGCGTCGCGCAACACGTCCACGTAGCAGTTCTCCTGTGGCAATCCCTTCGTCAGCGGCTCCCACTCGTTGCCACCGGTGGTGCTGCGATAGACGCGCAGCTTTCCGTCCGGTGGGAAGTGCACCGAGTCGCTGGTGATCGGCACGACGTAGACGGTCTCGGGTTCGTGCGCGTGCACGTCGATGACGAAACCGAAGTCCGTGGGTAAGTTGCCGCTTATCTCAGTCCACGAGTCACCGGCGTCGTCGCTTCGCATGACGTCCCAGTGCTTTTGCATGAACAGCGTGTCGGGGCGCAACGGATGCAGTGCGATGCGGTGCACGCAGTGACCGACCTCGGCGTCGCCGTCGGGGATGCCCTCGGAGTGCAATCCCTTGTTCTTCGGCCCCCACGTCTTGCCGCCGTCGTCCGTGCGAAAGACACCGGCCGACGAGATAGCGATGTGAATCCGATCGGGGTCGGTAGGGCTCTGGAGAATCGTGTGCAAGCACATTCCGCCCGCGCCTGGTTGCCACGACGATCCTTTTTCGGAGTTTCGTAGTCCCGACAACTCGCCCCACGTGTCGCCACCGTCGCTCGAGCGAAAGAGCGCGGCGTCCTCGACGCCCGCGAGCACGGTGTCGGGGTCAGTGAGCGACGGTTCGAGGTGCCAGACCCTCGCGAACTCCCACGGGTGCGGCGTGCCGTCGTACCACTGGTGCGTGCCGGGTACGCCGTCGTACTGGAACTGGTTGCCAACGGGTGCCCACGTCGTGCCCCCGTCGTCGGAACGTTGGATGATCTGACCGAACCACCCCGTCGACTGCGAGGCGAAGATGCGATTCGGGTCGACGGGCGAGCCCTTCAGGTGGTACATCTCCCAACCTTCGAAGAGAGGACCGTTCACCTTCCAGTCTTTGCGCTGACCGTCGGAGGTCAGGATGAACGCACCTTTTTTCGTGCCCACCAACACTCGAACGCCACTCATGGGTACCCCCTCAGGTTCACAGGATCTCGTCTTCTCGCCTTAGAGTAGTGGCGCGTCGTGGGTCCGTACCAGGTTTTTTGTTGACGACGTGAGAACACTTTCGACGCGGCGGTGCGACGGTCACTGGGTCTTCGACGCGCGGCCCTCGTACGTATAGCCGAAAGGCTTCGGCTCGCCCTCAAAGTAGTACTCGTCGAGGTGATCAATCTGAAACCCGGATCGCTCGAGGAACTCCGGTATACGTCGGGTGAGGTGGCATCCTCCCGCGATCTTCTTGTTCAATGGTTCGATTCGACGCTGCCACCGCGCAGTCGTCGGGTTCGGCGCATGACCGTGTTCCACGAAGTGGAACGTACCGCCGGGCTTCAACACGCGGCGCATCTCCCCGAGCGCCGCGACGAGATTGGGGATCGTGCACAGCGTCCATGTCGAAAGCACGGCGTCGACCGATTCAGAGGGCAGGTCTAGGCGCTCGCCGGTCAGTCCCGCAAGCTCGACAGAGACGCCCGAACGTGCGATGCGGTCCCGGGCCAATCGCATGCAGACTCGCGACGGCTCCACGGCAAGAACTCTGCTCACCGAGGATGGATAGAACTCAACGTTCAGACCAGTGCCAAATCCAACTTCCATGACGTCGCCCGACAGTCCCGAACAGACTCGACGTCGAACGTCACTCGTTCCGCGACGGTTCATGACCTTGTCCTGAAGACGCGGCAGGATCTGTTCTCGGTACATGCCCACGTCAACCTTCTTTCAATCGAGTGACGCGACCCGACGTCAACTCAGTGCGTGTGGTGCTCGGACTCAGGCTTACCACTGACGTAGCGTCCCGGATCGGCGTCGAACGACGCTGCACAACCTGGATTGCAGAACCAGTAATCGACGCCCTCGTACGTACGATGTGCGGCAGCCGTGGCGGGATCGACCGTCATGCCGCACACGGGGTCGACGGCGCTGGCGCCAAGAGTGCCGTGTCCTTCGTGGTCCTTCATACCTTCCGTCCCTTCCATGTTGTCCATGTCGCCCATTCCCTTCATCTCGTTCCTCTGGTCCATCGCCGCCATCCCCGAGGAGTACTTCTCGGGCTCCGCCTCGAAGCGCTCACGGCACCGATCCGAACAAAAGTAGTAATCATCATGGCCCATGGTCACCTGCGCCGGAGCGCTCTCTTTGCGTACCTGCATCCCACAGACGGGGTCGATCGCGTAGCCCTGGCCCCCGCCCAAACGCTTCTGTTGGCGAGAGAGCCACCAGACGAGCGCACCCACGACAATGAAGAGGATGTTCAAGTACGACGTGTAGTTCCATTCGAAGTGCGCTGACGTCACCGCCAATTGCCGAGTCGTGGGCACCCCGTGAAAGAGTTGGAAGATGCCTTCGGTCAACAGACCGGCGATCGCCATGATGGCGTAGAAGATACCCACGAGTCTGAACGTGAGTTTCGCTCCGTAGTACTTGCGGTAGATGAGGATGAGGGGCATCGCGATGAGGTCGGCGAAGATGAACGCGATGACGCCACCGAAACTAATGCCGCCGGACCAGAGCGCCGCGGCGAGCGGCACGTTGCCGATCGAGCACACCCAACTGATGACGGCGACGAGTGGACCGACGAGCGCGTTCTCCAGACTCGTCCAGAAACCGTGACCGTGCATGAAGAGTGTGTTCCAGACGTGCGTCGGCACGAGCGCCGCCAAGAATCCAGCGACGACGTAGCCAATCACCAGCTCACGACGAAGCATCGTGACGTCCGCCACCGCGTAGCTCGACGCGTCGGACCAGACCGCGGGTGAACGGAACTTCTGCGACATGGACTCGCGATCGAGCTCCATCTGATGTTCCATCGAGACACCCGACATCGCTTCGTGGTCGTGACCTTCGGCGTCATGTTTCGTCAGTCGTTGGCGCGCGGCCTCGACCAAAGGACGACTGAAGACGAAACCTCCAGCCAGGGCGACGAGCGCGATCATGATCGGTCCACCCACGAACTCCGCCGCCATGAACTGCCAGCCGAGAAGTACCAGCATCACGATGCCGAGTTCGACGACGAGATTCGTCGACGCGACCATGAAGATCATGGCCGACGTGAAGTCCGCGCCCTTCGCGAAGAGGGACTTCGCCATGGCCGTCGCCGCGTAGGAGCAGCTTGACGACACGGCGCCGTACCCGGCCGCGCGACCTACTGCCGCCGGACGATGATTGCCCAATTTGGCCTGCATCTGTTCCTTGGAGATGAAGGCCTGGACGAATCCTGAGAGCGTGAAGCCCAGCACGAGAGCCCAGAGCGTCTCCCAGAACATGAAGAATCCTTCGCGCAGACTTCGTCCCACGTCGTCGAAGAATCCGATGATCGTCACGGACGCGAGAATCTCAGCGTGCACGACTCACCCGCTCGCCTACGCGCAACGAAGAGTTGTCACTTCGACTCACGAACGCACCAACCTGCGGATGGCATCCTGCGCCTCTTTGATCTTGACGTCGGCGGTCGGACCACCCTTGACGAGTGCTTCGGACACGCAGTGAGAGAGATGGTCATCCAAGAGCTTCATCGCCACCGCCTGGAGGGCGCGCGTCGTCGCGGAGATCTGATCGAGGATGTTGATGCAGTACTGGTCTTCGTCGACCATGCGCTCAAGACCACGGACTTGGCCTTCGATGCGCTTCAGTCGCTTCTGTACGCCGGTCTTCTGGTCAAGGTACCCGGGTTTGCTCACGGCACGTCCTTCCGTCGATGGGGAGTATACCCCCTAGAGGTATACGCCGCAGCGGCGCGCCACGCGTCAGAGCTAGTTGTTCATGCTCTGCGCAACGAGAGCGATGCCCTTACCCCACGCCGTAAGTTGTCCTGCGGGAAGGAAGGCGATGCCCTGGGAATTTCGCATGTCAGAAGGAACGCCGAGGTAACGTTCACGGCCGTCGGGCCCGATGAACAACACGATCGAAGTGTGGACGATGTCGGCGGTGGGCTTCGGCGCGCTGACTTCAATGCCGTAGGCGTACCATATCGCCTTGAGTGCGGGCACCGGACCGGTGAAGAAGTGCCACGACGGGATGGTGTTCAGTTGGTGTTCGGCGCTGAAGGTCGCCATGTTGGCGACCGAGCGGAAGTACTGATTCACGTTCACCGCGATGAACACCGTGCCTGACGCCTTCGTCCCGAGGTCGTGGTAGGCATCGACGAACTCCCGTGAGACGAGAGGGCAGATATCGACGCAGTGCGGATCCATGAACTCCAACACCACGCTTCGACCTCGAAAACTTTTGAACGACATCGTCTTGCCGTTTTGGTCGACGAGCGTGAAGTTTGGTGCCATTTTGTGCGGCACCGGAGAGAGCGCCATCAAATTCGCTTGGGAGGTGCTGACGGACGCGGGTATTCCGGACACGCGCAGACTCTGACCGTTCAGTTGAGTGTTGCGATTTCGAATGGCGTCGTACGCAAGAATGCCAGAGAGAACGACCGCCACCGCGAGACCGGCGAAGAACAGTGGTCCAGGTCCCCTTCGACCCTTCTTGGCGCCTTCCTCGACAACTGGGCTGGCGTCGCTCTCGGGCGACTCGGGTGAACTCACAACTAACTCCTCTTACGGTCGGTGCGGAAAAGACGTCGGCGTGACCGCGGTCATTCCAAACTATTCGAGTTTCGAATACCGATCGTGCGCTCGACTCAGCGAAGACCCAAGTATTTCCCGCCATCGAGTAATTCTCGCGCGATCTCGAGATGGCCGGTGTGCGCTGCCGTCTCTTCGATCATGTGCAAGACAACCCAACGAACACTTGGAACCTCTTCACCGTGGCCGTGTCGTCCGAGCGGTGCCGCCGACATGGACGTTCGTGCCAGCACGGCGTCGGAGATCTCGCACTGCTCGCGGTAGTACGCGAGGACCTCCGCCGAGGGATGTTCGCAGATGAACGGCGCGCGCGGATTGTACGGAGGGCGACCCGCGTCGCGGGGTAGCGCATCTGCCGAGCCGGTCACCACGAGCTGGAACCAGTGTCGCTCCGCGTCACCTAGGTGCTCGACGAGCCCCGCGGGCGTCCAGCCAGATGGCACGACCGACGTGTGCCAAGACTCTTCGTCAAGTCCGTCCACGATCGAGAGCACCGAGGCTCTTTGGTAGGCGAGGTAGTGAAGAAGGGCGCACTCCTCACCGTCATCTTCATCGGTCATCGGCACATCTTTGCACTCATGAATCCAAGACAACCGGTTGCGGAACGTCTCGCTAACTTCGCCGTGGCGACCACTTGAACTTTCGCAGTGCCACGAGAACCGAACCCGCCCCCCACAACGCGATGATCAAGAGGTCGTGCCACGCCCACGGCGATACTCCCGGTTGGAACTCGAAGGGCGCGTCCATGGCTTTGATGAGATGAATTACAGGGAAATAGTTCGAGAACTTCGCAAGCCCTGAGTGCTTGCCCAACGGAAACCACAGGCCGGCGAGGAACAGCAGGACGAAGAAAATGATGCTGGTCACTGGTCCAGCCGTCTCTTGATTGGGGATCACCGTACTGATCGCGACGCCCATCGCCGAAAAGCTGACGATGCCGACTAGCAGCACCAGAGCGAAGGCAGCCCAGGACACTGGCAAGTGCACCGCGTAGCCGAATCGGCCGATGACCAGCAAGAGCACGACCTGCACGAGTGACACGATCGTCGTGCTCACGAAGATCGCTACCAGCAGCACGCGCGCGGGCAATGGACTGAGACGCAATCGCTTCAGTTGTCCCGTCTCACGACGCACGACGAGGTTGATGGCGAGCGTCGTGAAACACGCCGACATGATGCCGTAGGCGACGAAACCCGGCACGTAGTACACGATCAATTTGATGTTGCCGAGCCAACGGATACGCGACTGTCCGGCGCTGCCACCCAGCATCACGAGGAAGAGCACCGAGAACACCACGGTGAAGATTGCTCCCACGCGGTTCAGCCAAAACGCCAACTGCTCGTAACGAACCTGGTGTACGACGAGCCGCACGTCGCGCGGCAGTAGGTGGCGACGCGCCGTAGTTGAAGCTTCAGCCATTCGTCGCCCCCTTCGCGTTGTCGAACTCTTCGTGCGTCAGCGCGAGGTAGACGTCCTCGAGGGTCTTTCTCGTCACGTCGAGTCCCGTCAACGTGACCTTGCGCTGAACGGCCCAAGTGGTGATCTCATTGAGGACGGCGACCTCGTCGTTGGTGTTGATCTCCACAGCCGTCGCGTCGACGCGCGTCGGCGTAACGGGCAGATCGGAAGCCGCGACGCCGGCCGGCAGCGTGAAACGAATGCTCACCTGTCCTCGATCGCGCCCGCCAAGGGACGCGGGCGGCCCGGTAGCGACGACCTGGCCACGGCGAAGGACCGCGACCCGCTTCGCGAGCGCTTCCACCTCATCCATGTAGTGGCTCGACAGCAGAACGGTCGTTCCCTCGCCCGAAAGCGTGCGGATCAACTCCCACGTCGTTCGACGCGCTCCCGGGTCGAGACCCGTCGTCGGTTCGTCGAGGAACAACAACTCGGGCCGTCCAATGATCCCCAGGCCGATGTCGAGGCGCCGCTGTTGACCGCCCGAAAGCTTCTTGACCTTGGCGTCCGCTTTCTCCGTAAGCCCGACGAGCGCGATGACGTCGTCGATCGGACGAGGCGAGGGAAAGAAGCCCGCGTTTCGCTCGAGCACTTGACGAACCGTGAAGAACGATTCGACGGCGAGTTCTTGAAGGACCACGCCAATGCGTGTCCGCAGCCACTGTTGTTGACCGCGCTGACCGGGATCGACGCCTAGGACTTGGACCTCGCCACCGTCACGCGGTAGGAATCCTTCGAGAATCTCAATGCAGGTGGTCTTGCCCGCGCCGTTTGGTCCAAGGAGCGCGAAGACCTCGCCATGCTCGACGTCAAAGCTCACGTCGTCAACGGCGGCGACGTCTTTGTAGGACTTGCGAAGGTTCGAGACACTAATCGTGGACAACGTTCATCCCTTCATTCCTCGTCACGACCTTGAAAGTGGCGATCTCCTGTGGCGCGGCGACGTCGGACGAGAATCCGTCATTGTCGTCCGGTTGTGAGTCGCTCCAGCAAAAGATAGTCCGCTTTCTCTAGATTTCTACTCATGCCCACCATGGATCTGTCGACGTGGTGTGTCAGTCGTCGAAGCGAGCACACGTGAGCGACGACTCGTTGTCTCGCCGTACGTCTCGCGTTTCTTTTGCGACGATCGCGCGCGAATGGACACGACTGAATTGCGTCGGTTTTGGCGGGCCACCGACGCACGTCGCGCTGCTTCGACGAATGTGCGTCGACGAACGACACTGGATGGAGCCCGAGGAGTTCCAGGACGCAGTTGCCGCTACGAACCTCCTACCCGGCCCCGCGTCTACGCAGCTCGCCATCTTTTGCGCCTGGCGACTTCGTGGCGTGGTCGGGGGCATCCTGGGTGGCCTCTGCTTCATACTTCCGGGACTCGCGATCATCCTCGCGCTCTCGACATTGTTTCTCGCCCACCATCCGGGCGCCTGGGTCCTCGGTGCCGCGGCCGGCGCGGGCGCGTCGGTGCCAGCCGTGGCGTTGAACGCGGCGTGGCAACTCGTCCCGTCAAGTCGTGAACGCGTCGGTCCTCGACGATCCTCAAACGTTCGCTGGTTTCTCTACGTCGTCGCTGGTGGCGCCGCTGCCGCAACAGTCGGCCCCTATTTGGTGCTCGTCCTCATCGTCGCTGGCTTCGTTGAACTCTCGTTTCGTCGTAACGGAGAACGAAGGACGAAACGCGCACGAAGCGCGTTCATGCCGATCGCGGCACTACACACCGTGGCGCTGGGCGGCGTCGGCGCCTTGGCGTGGGTGGCCATCAAAGTGGGCGCCCTCTCCTACGGCGGTGGCTTCGTGATCGTGCCGATCATGCAGCACGACGCGGTGTCGACGTACCACTGGATGACGGCGGCGCAGTTCCTCAACGCCGTCGCGCTCGGTCAGATCACCCCCGGGCCCGTTGTCCAAACGGTCGCCGTCGTTGGCTACGCGGCGGCGGGCGTCGGTGGTGGACTCTTGGCGGCGGTGATCGCGTTCGCGCCCTCGTTCTTCTTCGTCTTTCTCGGCGGTTCGAGGTTCGACACGATTCGAAGGAACGAGTCGATTCGGTCCTTCTTCGCGGGCGCGGGTCCCGCCGTCATCGGCGCCATCGCGGGGTCCGCGATTCCCCTGGGACTGTCACTCCAATACGTCTGGCAAGTACCGGTCCTGGTGGGTGCCGTGATTTGGCTTTTCCTCGTTCGCCGCGGTGTCGTCAGTTGCCTCCTCATAGCGGGCGTCGCGGGCGTGATCCTGGCCCTCGCCGGCGTCAAGGTCTAGGCCCGTCCTGAGTTCCTTGTAACGCCTCGGGCGCTGTCGGGACTGCTCTTAGAGACGAGGCCACGAGAGGTGGCTCTCGAAACGAAGACTTCGCAACGTAGAGAGGAAGAATCACGTGACGGTCACTGCCGGCAACCTTGCTCCGTTCGACGTCCGCAACGGTCTCACTCAGTGCATAGTAACTTCTTACGTCGCCTGGGACCTAGGGTCATCCCCTTCACTGGCAGTATGGGAGTGCTCTACGCCACTTCATCGGAAAGGGGCACCCATGTCGTTCGCCGACGTGACGTTCAAGTGTGCCCGTGACCCTCTTGACCCTTCTCATCTCCCCGCGTGGTTGAAGCACTTTGACGTCGCCGAAGCGAGTTGACGACGTGGCTCTTCCGACAAGCGAAGTGAAGTCAACCGAACCCGTAAAGCGCACCGCGATCGGCCGACGGACCATCCTCGGACTCAGTGCGCTCGGCGCGCTCGGCGTCGCCTTTGGTAGCAGCGTCCAGAGCTTTCTGGGCAGCGCCTTTGGATCGGGACTGGGCGGACTCTTGCCCGGTGGCGATCGCTTCCGTATCTACTCCATCACCGGCACGTTCCCGAAGGTCAAAGACTCCGACTATCGACTCAAGGTGAGCGGACTCGTCGAGCGTCCGAAGACCTTCACGTTGGCGGACTTGAAGGCCATGCCCGTCACGTCGTTCAAGAAGCCCTTCCAGTGCGTGACCGGGTGGCGTGTGCCCAACGTCGAGTGGGAGGGCGTGTTGCTCTCCGACATCTTGGCGACCGTCGGCGTGAAGCAAGGCGCGGTGGCACTCACCTTCGAGTCGTACGACCGCGCGGACACCGAGAGCCTGACGATCGACCAGGCGCACTTGCCCGACGTCATCGTGGCCTATCAGATGCTCGGCGCGCCCGTCACGACCGAGCACGGCGGACCAGTGCGCCTCTACGTCGCGCAGATGTTCGGCTACAAGTCGCTGAAGTGGCTCTCGGCCATTCGAGTCGTCAACACCGTGCAACCGGGCTTCTGGGAACGGAACGGCTACCCCGTGAACGGTTGGCTTGACGGTTCGACGGGCCCGACCAACCCAACGCCGAGTCTGGACTGACGCTCGTGACCCTCACTGAAACAAGAGAGTCAGCCACGCGCGTACTCCGCTTCGACCGCGTCCAGCGAGGAGCGCACTGGGCGAACGCCACGCTCTTCGGCCTCTTGATGTTCACGGCCATACCGCTCTACTTCGGCACGTTCTTCGGTATCGTCATGCAGCGCCATCTCATGGCCCAGATTCATCTCTGGAGCGGGCTCGCTCTGCCTATTCCCGTCATCGTGTCGCTTCTCGGCCCTTGGGGACGTCAGATGCGCCGCGACGTACGTCGAATCAACTACTGGACCCGTCGTGAAGTCGAATGGATGAGGACACTCGGCAAGAGTCCTCTCGAAACCGACAAGTTCAACCCCGGCCAGAAGTTGAACGCCATCTTCATCGCCGCGGTGATCATCCTCATGCTCGCCACCGGTGCGGTGCTGCAGTGGTTCCGACTCTTTCCCGTGCCGTGGCGTGTCGGCGCGACGTTCGTCCACGACGTGTTCGCCTACGCGATCTTCGCCGTCGTTATCGGACACGTCATCGTGGCCCTCACCCATCCCGAGTCCCTTCGATCAATGTTCTCCGGTTGGGTCAGCGAGAAATGGGCCGCGACGCACGCGCCGAGCTGGCTCAAAGAGGAGACGTTGACGAAAGAGTGACTGAGGCCTCACTGAAACTGGTGAGCTGATCGACGGTAAGTTCGCTTCGTGGCGCGTGGCGTCAACGAGATCGGGGTCAATATGTGGGTTCGAGGAATCATTGGCGTGCTGCTCTGCGTCGTTGGCGTCGTGTGGATCGCCCAGGGCACCAACGTGTTGCACGGCTCGGGCATGAGTGGCCACGGCCTCTACGCGGTGTTCGGCGCCGTGGTGTTCGTCATCGGTGCCGCGCTGCTGACATGGGCGTGGCGAATCCGCAACAGTGGGACGGCGTAAGAGTCTACAAACACTGTCATCTGCATCAAGCAACCTATGACCCCAACCAGGAATACCGTGGGGAATGGTCGGAACGAGCGAAGTCAAAGTCTCTCGGCGTCGAATGCTCTCGTGGTTGGCGGGAGGTGTGGGCGTCCTAGCGACCGGTGCGATCGGTGGCTTCGAACTCGTTGAACACGGGGTGCTTCCCGGAAAGTACCAACTCGACCAACTTGACGGCGCCTGTTCCGTAGCGGCACCGACGTTGTCGTTCGCGCCTGTTGGTGAGTCGATCTCGGGCACGTTTTTCTCGAAGGCACGCCGACGCTCCGTTGGCTTCACCATCGGCCTGCCCCCCGGCACCAAGCGCGGCGACGAGCTTCCCTTGATCGTCATGTTGCACGGCGATGGTCGCAACCACCTCAATGCTCTCGCGGGTTTGACGCCGTCACAAGCCGTCGCGTTGAAAGTAGACGGCACGCCATTGAAGCCAACCGCACTCGTGACGGTGGATGGCGGCAACGGGTACTGGAATCCCCATCCCCACGACGACCCTATGGCCATGGTGGTCAACGAGTTAATCCCTTTGTGTCAGAAACAAGGTCTAGGCCGCTCCTCCAGAGGCATCGGCATGATGGGCATCTCCATGGGTGGCTACGGCGCTCTTGCCATCGCCGAGCGAAACCACGGCCTGGTGACCGCGGTCGCCGCGATCAGTCCCGCTATTTGGACGACGTACGAGCAGGCAAAGGGAGCGAACACCGGCGCGTTCTCTTCCGCCGCTGACTTCGCTGCGGGAGACGTCATTACGCACGTTGACGCGCTCGCGGACACACCTCTTCGAGTCGCTTCAAGTTACGATGATCCCTTTCTGCCTGGCGTCCAGTCGTTCGCCAAGTTACTGAAAAAGAGCGACACCGTCGTCTTTTCGGCAGGCTGTCACAGCGAACCGTTCTTCCTCCAACAAGAACCGCCGTCGCTCGATTTTCTTTGTGGACAACTCAGTTAGGTCGTCCAACCCGATCGAGGACCCAGACGAAGCCTTTTCCCGTGTGGCCTTCTACTTCCTTCTTTCGGTCCTCTTCTTTCAGGAGGCGAAAGCCCAGCTTCGGTGGAACCGCAGCACTCGCGACGTTGGCCTTATCCATGCGAATCTTCACCTGTTGAATGTCGGGCAAATATCGAAACGCGGCGTCGGCCAGCGCGCGCGCCGTGGCTGTCGCGTACCCGCGACCGGTTCGGTCACTTCGAACCCAGTAGCCAATCTCCGGAACGTCGGGATCCTCCACGACGTGCAACCCTCCCGAGCCAATGAGGACTCCGGACGAGTTCTCGAAGACGGCGTAGTTCCACTCCTTGTCCGCGTCGAAGAGTTCGTGGCCGTTCGTCAAGACGTTCACCAACTCTTCGCGATTGGGAGGGCCTTGCGCCCACGGCATCCAAAACCGGAGTTCAGCGTGGCTCGACTTAACGGCCTCCAGCATTTCGTCGACCATCTCGGGCAGCCAGCGACGCAGGTAGATGTCCGCGTTGGCCAGTCGACTAGGTAGGAGTGCCATACGGACATTATTGCTGACGGAAAGTGAGATTTCGTGTTGCTAGACGGTACGAATTAAGTCCGGCGCGCTCACACGGCGGTGCCTTGGCCAAAGGGCAAGCAGAACGAACGCAGTGAGAACAGACCCTACAGCTGTCGGGTGAGGACTGCCTCTGTCCGTTTTGCCACTCGAGCCCGCTCGACAGGGTCCTTCATCACGGTGTTGTACGCCAGATGGTTCAAACCGATCTGCACTTCGTAACAAGTGAGTCGGTCGTCAAAACTGGGCACGTCGAGACCAATCTCTTTGGCGTGGGCCCTGAACACGTCTCGAAAGTTCAGCGCCTCGAGAGCGGGAAACCAGGGCGCCCAGAACGTGAACCACGCCACGTCGTAAAGAAAGTCACCGAAGACGAAGCATCCCCAGTCAAAGACCGCTTCGACTCTCTTTGCATCGAAACTGACGAGAACGTTCTTGTTCAACAGATCACCGTGCACGACGTGCAGGGCATTCGGACAGTCCACGAGTCGATCGTTGAGCGACCTCACCCCTCGAACGTAGAGCGACTCTATGTCAGCGTCTTTCGCCAGTTCGCCTCTCCATCCCCCAACACGAGGATTGTCGTCGTCTTCGACGGACGTGGCTAGCCAATCTCGCCACGTGAGGTGGTGATTCGCCTTGGCCGGCCAATCGGCTGAAGCCTCCTGATTGACGGGGACCTCACGAAGGGCGTCGAAGAGGCGCAAGAGGTTGGGTGTCAAGTGTTGGAACGACGACAGATCGATCTGTTCGAGGAAGAGTCCATGGCGGCGTTCTGAGATTGCGAAAGCACCGTCAAACGCCCTGCCAATTTCAGTGACGAGAGGTATCGGCAGATAGGGTCCGGCGAAGGTGACCGCGTGACGATCCTTTTCAAAATCTTCTCCGTAGGCGCCGAAGCGAACCACGAAGTCACTATCGTCCCTTTGAAAAGCGAATGCTTTCGACCAGTCGCCTTCACCGAGCAGCGTTACGGCGCTCACCTCTTCGCCGAAGTGAGCGTCGAGGAAGGACTGTACCTCGTTGGCGTTCAGCAATTTCCCTGGCATCGCACCAAACTATCGAGTTTGGGAAATCAAGCTCCTTGAATGAATCGGGTAAGACAAAATGGCGGAATGGTTTGAAGTAGCGCCAGACGCGTCTTCTATCGTTGCGGAATGGAAGTCGTCCGCTGCGCTTCACCAGAACAGTTCCTCGTAGAGACGACCTCATATCGCGGACTCGATCCCATTCGAACGAACGTGCTCGGATCCGTCGCGTCGTCAGTAGCCAATGACGCCCGAATCTACGACGCCTACTGGTGGTGGTTGGTGAGAGACCACGATGACGTCGTGGGCGCGGCGATGCGCACCGCGCCCTTCGGGCTGCAAATCGGTCCAATGGCGAGAGACGCCGCGGCAGAACTTGCGATCGCCGTCGCTAATGAAGACGACGGGTTCCCCTGGCTCGCTGGATCCGAAGAGCTCGTGACGACGTTTCTCAAAAGCTACGAGAGGGTCCGCTCTCCTGGTTCCTCGCGGACTTCCAGCCGAGGTCGAATGAGTTTTCTCTACGAACTCAAGAGTCTTTTAGCTCCCAACGTTGAAGGGAGTAGTCGTGTCGCGACGATGGACGATTTCGAACTAGTCGATCAATGGTCGTCAGACTTCCACTACTTCATCGAAGGGGTGGCGCGAGAGGCCGACGAGAGGGATCAGACAGCACTCGTTGCCAGAGTGAAGGATGGTGCGCTGAGTCTTTGGTCCGTGCACGGCGTCGTTGTCGCGATGGCCGGACGCGCGACGCCGGTGGAGACTCCGACCGGCCTCGTCACTCGCGTTGGTCCTGTGTTCACGCCGGCGGAAAATCGTGGCCGCGGCTACGGATCGGCCGTCACGGCCTCCGTTTGTAAGGACCTGCTCGCTCAGGGATCGCGAGTCATGCTCTACGCCGACGCTGACAACCCGACGAGCAACGGTATCTATCAACGAATCGGCTTTCAAATCATCGACAACGTTGTCCAATACGACCTCGTCGGGGCATGATCGAGATCGGACACGACTTTCCTCAATAACGTCGCAGTACATACTGCGACATCGCGTTGCCGCCGTACGAAGATTCGATAGCACTCGCGACGGTGAGCGCGTCTGCGTCCCTTAGATCATTTGGCGTTGGAGGAAGGAGATCATCCCAAATCGCGAGACAGGTACCCTGCAGTTGAACGAACCCCTCAGGCCGCGCGAAGAAGAAGACATGGAGATGTTCGCCGCCGTCACCCCATCTCGAAACGTGCGAGCGTGCCACGTGTTGAAGCGATTCGATTGCTCGCGAGATGTGAACTATGAGCAGCCCCAACTCACTCGCAAGATCGTCAGGCAGGTCTGGCAAGTCAAAGTGGACCTTAGGCATCAACATTAAGACGAGCGGCGCGCCGGATGGCTCGGAGAACGTGTTGAGGCGCCATCGTTCGCCTTCCCACACAGTCCCGCGGCCGCCGGCGTTGCACGGAAAGCAGGATGCTCCTCCTACACCCCTGCGGGGCAGCTCAGGTAATTCCGGTGGTCTCAACGGGACCACGCGCAGACCGTCGGGATCGAAGGGAAAAATCTCCCACGCCGTCAGACGTGACAGCGGCATTCGACCTTCGGCGTCCGCCGCCGTAAGGGCATTCGCGTAGAACTCCTCGGGCGAGAGCGGCATTGGCAAATGGTACTTTGACGCTCGATGAATTACCGTGTCGTCGTTGAGGACTAGGTCGCCAAATCGGAAAGGGGGTCAAATGGTGGATGAACAGGATGAACGTCCGCCTTATATTGAACCAATCACTCTGGAGCCCAAACCCCGCAAGAGCAAATCGCCACTAGGTCGCATTATTGCCGTCGTTGTGGCGGGCCTTAGCCTCTATGTCCTCCTGCCCGCCCTCGTCAAAGTCATTTCCTCGTGGCCGCGCCTCTTGACGCTCGAGCCATGGTGGCTCCTGGCCGCCATCCTTTGCGAGGCCGCCAGTTTCTTCTGTGCCATGGCACTCCTTCGTCTCGTCCTTCGAACGAAGAGTTGGTTCGCCGTCGTGACGGCGGGACTCGCAGGTAACGCTGTCACCAACACCTTGCCGGGCGGTGACGCCGTCGGCGCGAGCGTCCAGTATCGAATGCTCGCGGGCACCGGCATCGACACGGTGCAAGCGGCCAGTGGTCTCGCGGTCTCCTCCATCATTGGTGTCGCGGCGTTGTTCTCATTGCCGATCTTCGCCCTGCCCGTGATCATCGGCGGCACCGCGGTCAGCGCGGGACTCGTCCACGCCGGAGAACTCGGTGGCGTCGGTTTCGTCCTCATCGTGGCGCTCGGTGCCATCATCCTCACGACCGATAAGACCCTGCTTACCCTTGCCAACGGCATCCAGTGGCTGTTGAACAAACTGCCGCGTCGCAGAAAAGACTCCGCGGACCTCGGCGCTCGCCTCGTCGCCGAACGCAATCTAGTGCGCAGCGACCTCGGCCGGAACTGGTGGAAAGCCCTCCTCTTGATCGCGGGACGTATCGGGCTTGACTACTTCAGTCTTTTGGCGGTCCTTCGCGCCACGGGCACGCGTCCGAACCCCTCGCTCGTCCTGCTCGCCTACGCGGCGACGGCCGTGCTGGCCCTCCTGCCCATAACGCCCGGTGGGCTCGGCCTCGTGGAAGCCAGTTTGAGCGGTCTGCTCGTTCTCGCGAACATCCCGAGTGGCAACGCCGTCGTCGCGACCCTTGCGTTTCGACTCGGCTCGTACTGGTTGCCGACGATCGGCGGCGGCGTCTGTTACATCCTCTACCGTCGCCGGTACGGGCCGTTGCGTCAGAGCGAAGAGGCGGCGTAGCCCTTCTCACCTTTTTTTCGGAAGTAGCGTAAGCCCAGGAATCAGCGACGAAAGGAGTGCAACGCCTTGTCCAACGCTTCGAACACCGAACAGGACAGCCCTTCGAGCACCCGTCGCTCGCGTCTCTACCTACGCGCCCAGGTCAATGGTGTCCCGCTGAAGACGATCCTCGTCACGGTCCTCGTGATCGTCATCGTGTACTTCTCGTTCCAGGTCCTCTATCGACTGCGCGCGGTCCTGCTCTTGATGCTCGTGGGCGCGTTCATCGCGCTCCTGCTCAACCCCATCGTCGTCTTCCTTCAGCACTGGAAACTCCCTCGCCGCGGGGCGGCCGTGCTCGTCGTGACGCTCGTCGCGATCCTCGTCTTCGTCGGTCTCTCGCTCGCCTTTGGCTACCCACTGGTGAACTCGATGACGCACCTCGCGAACGCCCTACCGACCTACGTGAAGGACGCCGAACACAACCGCGGGTGGATCGGTCACCTGCTGCACCGCTACCACGTCCAGTCGTGGCTGCAGCGAAACTCTTCGAAGTTGGTCTCGTTGGCCAACGGTCTGAGCAAGCCGGCGCTCGCCCTCGGCAAAGGTGCCGCGACCTTGATGGTCGCCATGATCACGATCTTCGCTTTCGTCACGTTGCTGCTTTTGGAAGGGCCAAAGATTCGTCGCGCCGGACTCGCGATGATGATGCCCAAGAACAGGGTGTGGGTGTCGAAGGTCGGCGCACAGGTCTCGCGCGCGGCGCTCGGGTACATGCTCGGCAACTTCTTCACGTCACTCATCGCGGGCGTCGTCGTCTTCGTCGCGCTCTTCACACTGAACGTTCCCTTCGCGATACTCTTCGCGATTTGGGTGGCACTTGTTGACTTCATCCCCCAGATCGGCGGCGCACTCGCCGGGATTCCGACGATCGCGTTCGCCCTCGTGCACTCGCTCACCGCGGGCATCGTGACGGCCATTGTCTTCGTCGTTTACAGCCTCACCGAGAACCACGTTCTCAACCCCATCATCATGAGTCGAACCGTGAAGATCAATCCGCTCTCGGTCTTCATCGCCATCCTCGTGGGCGCCGAGATCGGGTCGTGGGTCGGTGGCATCTTTGGGGGTTTCGTGGGTGTCCTGCTCGCTGTCCCATCGGCCGCCACGATTCACGTGTTGTTCCGTGAGATCTGGAACTCTACGGGGTCGCCACCCGGGGTGGTTCAAGAACTGACCAATACGAACGATCCGATGAGCACGGAGTAGAGGGGTGACGTCGGTTCAATGATCGATCCTGACGGCCACGTTGCCGCCTCCGTTCTCGCCAATGCCCTTACGAGCGCGCGCGAACTCATCGACGCGGCGGCCGTGCCCGGAGCTCGCGCGGAACGAAGCACCCGTCGCCGTTTTCGCAGACTCTTTGACGACCCTCGCGCCGTCGAAGTCACGATCACCTTGACCGACGAGGTCATGCGGTTCTCGTCAGCGAAGAGCGCCGCGACGGCCCTTCGCTCCGCGGTGCTCCACGCCTCGTCGAAGGGCTTCGGTCTCGTGAACGTGGCGGGACTTCGCGCCGTGGCGCTCTTCTCACGCTTCGCGCCCTCGAGCGCGCTACGGATCGTCAACGCGCGCGTTCGCAATCTCACGAAGAACCTGATCTTGGACGAGGACGCGTCTTCGCTTCGCGTCATCATCGACGCGCATCAGCACGCCGGTCTCTCGCTGAACGTCAACGTGCTCGGTGAGGCGGTACTCGGTGAGCACGAGGCCGACGATCGTCTGGCGCGCGTTCTTGACGTCGTGCGACGCCTCGAAGTGAACTACGTCTCGGTGAAGGTGTCGTCCATTACGAGCCAGTTGATAGCGATTGACCACGAAGGCTCGTTGCAACGCGTCGCGGCGAAACTGCGTGTCCTCTACCGCGAAGCCGAGCGACACGGCACCTTCGTCAACCTCGACATGGAGGAATACCGGGACTTGCGTCTCACGCTCGACGCCTTCATGACCGTCCTCAGTGAGCCAGAGTTCTACGCGCTGCGCGCGGGCCTCGTCTTGCAGGCCTACCTCCCCGACTCACACGGCGCGCTCGACGAGCTCATCGACTTCGCCGCCCGGCGGTCCGCCAACGGTGGCGGCCAAATAAAGATGCGGCTGGTGAAGGGCGCAAACCTCGCCATGGAGCACGTGGAGGCCGAACTGCACGGATGGACCCCCGCGCCCTACGCCACGAAAGCCGACGTCGACGCGAGTTTCTGCCGTCTTCTAGACACGGTCCTTCGTCCAGAACACGCCTCGTCGCTTCGCGTCGGGGTCGCTAGTCACAATCTCTTTCATGTGGCGTGGGCACTCGAACTCGCTGTGTCGCGCGGCGTCGCCGGTCAACTCGACGTCGAGATGCTCGAAGGCATGGCGACCGCTGAAGCGAGGGCGCTCGTCGAACGTGGTCACTCCGTCCTCCTCTACGCTCCGGTCACGCGGCGTGACGACTTCGCTTCTGCCGTTGCCTACCTCGTTCGCCGACTGGACGAGAACACCGCGCCAGAGAACTACCTTCGCTCAGCCCTCTCCATCGCCGATGATCCGAGGGTGTACGAGGAACAAGAACAGCGCTTTCGAGTCGCACTGGACGAGCGTGAGAGCGTTGCTACTACGCCGCGCCGACGACCGCTCACGTTGGATCCGTCACACTTCGAAAATGAACCCGACGGCGATCCCACGTATCGCGGCTACGTACACGCGGTGATGACCGCGCTCAGCGACGTGCGCGAACGATCGGACGTCATGATCGACACGCTCACCCACCTGAGCCACGGCGGTCCGCCGTCATTTGAGGACGGCCAGGATCCGAGCGATCACGGTCGCACGTGGTACCGCTATCGCGTCGCGCGCCTCGACGAGATCGACGAGGCGCTCGAATTCGCGAGTTCTGGATTCGCCACGTGGCATCGACTTGCTGTCGAGGAGCGTCAGACCATATTGCGACGCGCGGCGGACGTGATGGCCGAACGTCGCGCGACCACGATCGCGGTCATGGCCCGCGACGGCGGTAAGACCGTCGCCGAGGCGGACCCCGAGGTGAGTGAAGCCGTGGACTTCGCTCGTTTCTACGCGTCGCACTCCCTGGGCGATGACGCGTCCACTCCCCTCGGCGTCGTCCTCGTCGTACCGCCGTGGAACTTTCCCTACGCGATTCCCGCTGGCGGCGTGCTCGCGGCGCTCGCGGCCGGCAACGCGGTCATCTTGAAACCCGCGCCCGAGACGGTGGCGGTCGCCTTCGAACTCGCGACCCAGCTCTGGGACGCCGGCGTGCCGCGTGAGGTCTTGCAGCTCGTGGCGACCCGCGACGACGAGAGTGGACGACATCTCGTCACCCACGTGGGCGTGAGCGCTGTGATCCTCACGGGATCCTTCGAGACCGCGAAACTCTTCACGTCGTGGAAACCGAGTCTGCGCCTGCTCGCCGAGACGAGTGGCAAGAACGCCCTCGTCATCACGGCGAGCGCCGACGTCGACCTCGCGGTGAAGGACTTGGTGCAGTCGGCCTTCGGTCACGCTGGTCAGAAGTGCAGCGCCGCGAGTCTCGCCATCGTGGAGCAGTCCCTCTACGACGATCCCCAGTTCGCCAGCCAGCTGATCGACGCGGTGACAAGTCTTCGCGTCGGAGCAGGCTACGAGCTCTCGACCAACGTGGGCCCGATCATTCGACCTCCGGAAGAAGCGTTGCGCCGTGCGCTCACGCGACTTGACGACGGCGAGTCGTGGCTCGTCGAGCCCGAGCGTCTCGACGACGAGGGTCTGCTGTGGCGTCCCGGGGTCAAGGTCGGCGTGCGTCCGGGTTCGTGGAGTCATCTCAACGAATGGTTCGGACCCGTCCTTGGCGTCATGATCGCCGCGGACCTCGAGGAGGCGACCGCGTGGCAGAACCAAGTCCCCTACGGGCTCACCGCAGGCCTCCACTCGCTCAGCCAAGACGAGTGCGAACGGTGGCTCGAACACGTCGAAGCCGGCAATCTCTACGTCAACCGTGGCGTCACCGGGGCCGTCGTCCGCCGTCAACCTTTTGGCGGTTGGCGGCGCTCACGCGTCGGCCCGACGGCGAAAGCGGGCGGCGTCAACTATTTGAGCGGCCTTCGTCACTGGCCACGCGTCACCGACGACGACAAGGCCCTCGCCGAGGCCGCGAGATGGTGGCGCCAGCATGGATCGGTAGCTCACGACGACGCGGGTCTCACCGCCGAACGCAACCTCGTTCGCTATCGTCGTCCCCCGAAGCCCGTCGCCATCCGTGTTGACGTTGGCGTCTCACCGAATCAACTGGCCTACGTTCGAAGACTTATCGATCTCGCCCATCTCCACGTCGAATTCAGTGCCGAGTCCTTGGTGCACGGCCTTCTCGACGTGACCCTCGAGAGCGTCGACGAGTTGGTCGCACGGTGCGACTCGTTCTCGAGCGTTCGTTGGATCAGTCGAGAGGCGGCACCAACGTTGGCACTCCTGGAGAAGGGCGTTTCCGTCGACCCTCGCGCGCTCGCCCAGTCCGGTGCCGTGGAACTCCCGCGTTGGCTGATGGAACAGAGTGTCGCTATCACCAACCATCGCTACGGCAACGTTCACGCCGGTCCGAAGCCCGAATGTCTCGGGCTCGGCGAAGGAAGACATCACTTGAACGGCGAGTCGCTACGCGCTCGGATCCTTGGGTAGGCCGAGAACCCGTTCCGCGATGATGTTGCGCTGCACGACTGAGGTCCCGCCACCAATGGTGAGGGCCTGCGAGTAGAGAAAGCCCCAGTACCACGACCGACCTTCTTCACCGTCGATCGCGCCCGGCCCGTGACCTTCGACCATGCCGGCACTTCCCCCGAGACGTTGCGCCAAGGTCATGACCTCTTGACCGTGATCGTCGGCGAGCGCTTTCCTGAGACTCGCGTCGGAGGCGGTGGCCTTGCCGGCCAGCGCGTTCGCGTTGAGACGCATACGAAGGAAACGCAAGATCTCGCCGTGAGACCAACACGTGACGAGGTCATCGCGATCGATCCTCGATAACTGGTTGCCCTGCGAGCGCACGAGCGCGACGAGGTCGTCGGCCGTCGGCCCTCGTCCCCACAGCACGCCTTCACCGGAAAGTGAGACACGCTCATTGCCGAGCGTCACCTTGGCGAGACGCCAGCCGTCGTTCACCTCACCGAGCAGACAGTCCTCGTTGAGATGAACCTCATCGAGGAAGACCTCGTTGAACGCGTGTTCGCCGGTCATGTCGATGACGGGACGGATCGTGACGCCCGGCGCGTTCATCGGACAGATGAAGTACGAGATGCCGTTCTGTGGCGCGCCTTCGTTCGACGTTCGCGCGAGCAGAATCCCCCACGTCGACAGGTGCGCGTAGCTCGTCCAAAGTTTCTGTCCGGTGATGATCCACTCGTCGCCGTCCTTCCTCGCGGACGTCGTGAGCGACGCGAGGTCACTTCCCGCGTTCGGCTCACTAAAGAGTTGACACCAGAACTCTTCGCCACTGAGTATCTTCGGGAGCCAGCGGTCCTGTTGTTCCTTAGTGCCGGCGGCAACAATGGTGGGGCCGGCCCAGCCAATACCAATGGGATTGATCGGTCGTTTGACCTTGGCGCGGCGAAGTTCGTCGTCGATGAGGAGCTGATACTCAACGGAGGCGTCGAGACCCCACGGCTCGGGCCAAGCTGGCGCTACCAACTTCGCATCAGCGAGCTCGCGACCCGTCGGACGGGGATGATCGCCGAGCCACGCTCGAAGTTCGACCCGGCGCGCGTCGAGTTCATCGATGCTGCTCTCAAGCGAAACGGTCACGGGCGCAAGGAGCCCGCGTCCTTCTTCTCGTTCGTCCACGCTGCTCGCCACTCGCGTCTCCTTTGACGGCTACGTCCAAGGTAACGCGCTTCTTCGAAGCCGAGCAGCCGGCGTAGTTCATCAGGCGTTGCGTGAGTGGCCACGTCATCGGCGCCGTCCGTAGCTGACGCGCGAGCTTGACGAGCTAAGGATTGAAGGTGTAGTCCCATTACGAAAAACCTCGAAGTCTTTCGTAGTAGTGAGTGACTATGCACGTGTTCGTCTTAGGCAATCTCTCGTTCACCAGCGTTCTCATCTTTTTCGGCGCTGTCGCGTTTCCTTGGTGGGCCGTCGTCGACATCGCGACACGACAAAAAGAGTCCTTCGTCCCCACGGGCCTTTCGAGGAGGACCTGGCTAATACTCCTCATCACTTTCACTTTGCTCACGTACTTCCTCGGCCTTGGCATTGCCCTCGCCTACTTGTTCGGTGAGCGACCCAAGATGGATCTACCTTTGAGATCCGACGACTACTGGCCACGCGTACTTCGATCGACGTCGGTCTTGCTCTTGGTCGTCGTCTCGATGACACTGCCCTACGCCGTCAACCGTGTGCGATCACTTATTTCCCCCAATGTTCAGGTCGCGAGGGTGGAAGGATATTTGCGTGGTCAATGCTTGACGAGCGGTCCCTCGTCACAGGGCAGGGAGTTCTCGGTAAAACTGACCACCGGTTACACCCGCAAGGTCGTTGGCGTCGCGATGATGGCGGGAAGGACGGGCCGTACGAGTTTCTCCTTCGACGTCCCCTCAG
>JGI20189J14885_1000083_pt1 | contig 34945 bp, 26 predicted proteins | sample NGESurdeep072012_10_FD_14885 | JGI IMG/M metagenome (IMG submission 14885) | reverse complement strand
CCTCCCGGCTTGTTTGGAGCCGTCCGGCCAGCTCCCTGCTGCGTTTCCCGCTCATACACTTCAACATCACCAGGGGGATACGATGTGCGTAGGCTCTACCAAAAAGACCGCCGCGATGCAAAACGCTGATGCGTGTGATAAACATGCGTGTTTCTAACAGTTTGGCTTACTGGTTCTTGTACAGCACACCTTGGCGGCCACGAGTTTATCCGCGATCAGAAATCCAGGACTTCACCTGCTCCTTAACTGGCCGTCTATCGCGTCTCACGTCGCTAATTCTATGACTCTGAGCCTCCAAAACCCAATACTTGGCGAAAAATCGCCATTGCACTCATTGGCCGGATCGTAAGCGCTATGGCCTGGTTACAGCTGCTGAGACTCCATCCGTCACCTAAAAAGCGAATAATTGACCAAGAGAACGGTTTCGAACTCGATGGCAACGCCACGGCATGTAGAAGGAAGCAAATAAAACCTCCTTCGAGAAGTAGGATGCACGGCGACCGCTCGTCGCGGGCAGCATACGCTTCTACCCCCCCTGTTCTAGTTCTCTCCCAGAACTTTCATCCCTGATACATCAATAATAATCCCTGTTCCGCCTGGGGTTCCAATCGGGGATAATTCCTTTAAACGCAGCAGGTAAAACGTGTATAACCCCACTCATCGTAATCGGAATTCGTGTTCCGCCCCTGTTTTTTCCCCTGTTCCGCAGGGATTCCAAGCGGAGAACGGTTGGCGCGGGACTGCGTGCACCGCCATACAGTCAGCGTTGCAGAGAAATCTACTTGCGTTCCTCTGGGAATCGCTGGAAATCGTCGCAATTCCGCAACTTCCTCCCTCGAAGCGGACCGGAGAAAGTGTCCCACTGAATCTCACGGGCAAGCTTTCGTGCCTTTTTCTCTGGAGGGCATATTCAAAGTCCACACAGATGCGCGTACCCAAACAGGAAACCCATCAGCGCGTTCCATGTGTCGGAGATGGACCGGGGACGATTGAAGAGCACAGCGCCGCCTAGAATCTAGAAGTTCATTGAGGACGCATTAGTGAACCATCATTGATGGCGATCTTGACGAAATGTCCCATGCGGCATCTGATGGAAACTCGCCAATAGTTTTATCCTGGTAAATGTGGCAATGAGGTGAGCAGATGAAAAGTCCTAGCACTACTGGAAACCCGCCCAAGGAATCGCAGGGGCTGGCGACGAAGCCAGTCGAAGAGAGATTGCAGAAGCTGGTAGATAACGCTCTGTACTGCGGCGGAAGTGCAACCGCACAAAAGATCAGAAATTTCTTGAACGGCACGTGGCTCGGCGAGCCGCTGCACGTCGTCCTTACGGATGTGCCAGTAGGTGCCTGGACCGTGGCCATGGTGTTTGACGGTCTAGACTTGATTCGTAGCCGTCGTGAGTTCGAGCTCGCGGCCGCTACGTCCATTGCAATAGGGCTGGCCGGTGCGATCGGCGCGGCAGCGACCGGCGTGACAGATTGGTCGGACGTTGATCCGCCAGCCCGCCGCATCGGATTGATTCACGGCCTTCTGAACATAGGAGCTACCGCGCTGTTCACCACCTCGCTCGTCTTACGAACGAAAAAGAGGCGCACAGCCGGCCAAATCTCAGCCGCTCTCGGTTATGCAGTCATGTCTTATGCGGCGCATCTCGGCGGCGCGATGGTCTATGAACACAGAGTGGGCGTAGATCAAACAGATGGTGAGCTATTCCCGGAAGAGTTTGTGGCGGTTTTGCCTGAATCGGAATTGCTGGAGGGCAAACCAACCCGTGCGACGCACAATGGCGTACCCTTTCTGATTGTTCGTCGCGGAAACCGTCTCTTTGCCATGGCTGGGACGTGTTCCCACTTTAGCGGGCCGCTCTCAGAAGGCAAATTGGTGGGTGACAGTATTGTCTGTCCTTATCATTCCTCCCGTTTTGCTCTGGAGGACGGCCATGTGCTAGACGGTCCGGCAGTGCATCCGCAACCCTGTATGGAAGTTCGCGCACGAAATGGGCAGATAGAAATACGCGAACCTCGGACTGGAAAGACATCCGCATCGTCGAATGCGACTGTGAGTTAAATTACGGCTCAGTCTAGGAAAACGCTTCCTAGTAAAATGATTACTGTGAAAGCGTATTCTTATAAATCTTGCCATCCTTAATAATAACTGCCAGATTGCGCTGAGAATCCTTCAGTACGTTAATGTCCTGTGTGAGATCGCCTTCTACCGGCAGCATATCCGTCCACGCGCCCCCCTGAATGACGCCCAGTTTGGCTTCTCGGTAAGGGTTGCGTTCGCCGCTCATCGCGAACAGTTCACAGTTGTGCGATGGCGCAATCGCGCACAGATCACTTCTGCTATGCCGACTTGTCGTTACTAATCCGGCCAACTTCCTCGAAGCCCGTTTCTGGATAAGTTCAGGTTGGCCTACCACCCGGCCAGAATCGCGCATCATTTACAACGTACGGCGCAGGCTATAATTGTGCCCGCGCATGCCCCTAACCTCTGGCACAAAACTCGGTCCTTACGAAATCCAATCTCCGTTGGGCGCTGGCGGGATGGGCGAGGTGTATCGAGCGAGGGACGTCCGCCTGGATCGCAGCGTAGCCGTTAAAGTTCTGGCTTCCCACCTTTCCTCTTCGCCGGAACTGAAGCAGCGCATGGAACGCGAGGCGCGAGCCATCTCTTCTTTGAACCATCCCCATATCTGCCATCTTTACGACATCGGCTCACAGGACGGCACTGACTATTTGGTAATGGAGTTTCTCGAAGGGGAAACTCTGGCTGAGCGGCTTCGTAAAGGAGCTTTGCCGCTGAGCGAAATTCTAAAGATTGGGATGGCCGTAGCCGAGGCGCTTGCCGTGGCCCACCGCCACGGGATCGTGCACCGCGATCTGAAGCCGGGGAACATCATGCTGACGAAGAGCGGCGCGAAGCTGATGGACTTCGGGCTTGCGAAGTCTGCGGCCGCCGGCGCTCCCGGCGGAGCATCGGGCGCGCCTCTCTTGTCGGCCGCCCGGACGATGAGCCAGGCCAGTCCTGTGTCTCCGCTCACCACCGCGGGCACGATGATCGGAACGATCCAGTACATGTCGCCGGAGCAGATTGAGGGCAAGGAGGCAGACGCCAGATCGGACTTGTTTGCGCTAGGTGGCGTCCTCTATGAAATGGTCACCGGCGCCCGGCCCTTCGAGGGCAAGAGCCAGATCAGCGTAGCCAGCGCAATTCTGGAAAAAGAACCGGAACCAATTTCTGCATTGCAACCGCTGACGCCACCGGCGTTCGAGCACATCGTAACTGCGTGCCTCGCGAAGAATCCTGACGAGCGCATTCAGTCCGCGCAAGACATCGCGCTGCAGTTGAAGTGGATTGCTCAGAGCGGGACACCGGTGGTTAATCCCACCAACAAAGAGCGACACAATCGCGAGTTGCTCGCGTGGCTGATCGCAGGCCTGCTTACCCTCCTGCTCATCGCGTCTCTCTTCTTGCGTGGATCGAAAGGCACAGAGCCGACGACATATTTTTCTGCGCCGCTTCCATTTGCAGCTCGAGATGCGGCGGTGTCTCCCAATGGCCATACGGTAGCGATTGTCGGCCATCGAGAATCCGAACGAAATAACACGCTCTGGATTTACGAACCCGGGTCGCAGGAATCGAGCAGCGTGGCCAACACGGAAGGTGCAAGCTTTCCCTTCTGGTCTCCTGACGGGCAGTCGATCGGTTTCTTTGCAGATGGAAAATTGAAGAAGCTGAGTCTGGCAGGCGGGCCGGTACAGACGTTGTGCGATGCGCAGACGGGACGCGGTGGCGCCTGGAACAAGGATGGCGTCATCATTTTTACTCCCAGTGGGCAGTTAGGCGTCGGCCTTTATCGGATTTCAGCCTCGGGCGGAACTCCGACTCAGATCACTGTGCCCGACAAAAATCTGAACGAGGACAGTCATCGCTGGCCGCAATTCCTGCCGGATGGTATTCACTATTTGTATTCCGCGATCCATCTTTCCGGCCGAAAAGACCTCAGTTCGATCTTCGTGGGTGCGCTCAATTCAAATGAGAAACGGCTTATAGCCAAAGCGAGCGGGAACGTCGCGTATATCGCACCCTACCTGCTCTTCTACCGCGATCAGACTCTTTTCGGTCAGCACTTCGACCCAAAAACATTTCAGCTGGCCGGAGAACCCATCCCGATTCTCACCGACGTTCAATACTCTCCGCGAATCTCTCGAGCTGTGTTCGCAGCTTCGAATGAACATCTGCTGGTGGCGCAGAAAGCCGGCGACACCGGCGCTTCTCAATTTTTGTGGTTTAACCGGCAAGGTCAGGAAATCGGAACACCACTGAAACCCGGCATTTACGGCAACATGATGTTGTCTCCAAACGGCAAGACCGTAGCATCCGATACCACCGATCCTGCCAGCCAGAATACTGACATTTGGACGTACGATCTCGACGCTCAGAGCGCGAAGCGGCTGACCTTCGATCCAGCGATTGACACAGTGCCCATCTGGAGTCCCGACGGGGCTCGAATGGTGTTCGCGTCGAATCGTGGAGTTATCTTCGACCTGTATTTGAAGGATACGAATGGAGCACAAGAGGAGAAATCCATTCCGCAGGACGGTCCTGACCGATTTCCCTCGGATTGGTCGCGCGACGGGAAATATGTGCTTTACGAGCGCGGCACCGACCTGTGGGTATTGACGATACCGGGACTCCGGGCCACTCAGTTTCTTAAATCGAGTTCCAGTCTAAAGAATGGTCAGTTTTCACCGGATGGCAAGTGGGTCGCGTACTCCTCCAATGAAAGCGGACGATGGGAAGTTTATGTAACATCTTTTCCCGAGGCCCATGGAAAATGGCAGGTCTCCAATGCGGGAGGAGATCAGCCCAGATGGCGAAGCGACGGTAAAGAGCTATTCTACCTTGACGCCGACAGCAGAATGATGGCTCTTCCGGTGAAGACAGGGGCCAATTTTGACGCAGGCACTCCAACTGCGCTTTTCCAGGCCAATCCTCGCGAACTGGTGGCAACTTCCGAGCAGTTCTCCTACGATGTCAGCAAAGATGGTCAGAAATTCCTGATCAACACGCAACTGAAGACAGGCATGGCGCCCATGTCTGTGATCCTGAACTGGAGCGCGAAGTTAAATTAATAAAGTTAAATTAATAAAGTTGAATTAATAACGCCGCTACGAAACAAACCGCAGGCTGCAGGTTTGTGCCTCTGGATCGGAAAGCCGCGGATCGCGGGCGGATTATGGGCTACCCGGAAGTTAAGCCCCAGAACAAACGTTCAACCACGCGAGCATAGACTCCTGCGGGAGTTTCCGGGCCCTTCTCCACGCCGAGTTCGCCATACAAACTGCGCACGAGCGGGGCCAACACTGACATCTGCGCCGGAACCGCCACGTAAATCGGCCGCCCCTTGCCATAGCTGTTGACTGTAATCGCCGCCGACTTCTCAGGAGTGTTGGTAAACATCGCTACTGGGGTTCGCCGTGCGCGCCTCAAGCACTTCGGAAAAATTAATGGTGGACTTTTCGGTTTTGCCATTCAGGCTGATCTCGGGAGGCAGGCTCAGCCGGTAAAACGCTTGCCTCAGCTCGCAAGGATGCGGAATGCAAAAGTGTACTTGCACGGGGGAACATCGGGAACTTGAATCTCCAGGCCCTGCGTGCCACGCGTCCACTTCAATTCGGTTTTCGCTCCAAGCAGTTCCACCTTACGAATGTTGCCAGGGTAGTTTGCGGCGTTCTCAGCCAGCGACTTGATAAGAATCTTCCTGTCCGTCGGCCAGCCGAGAGCGATGGCGTACAGAGCTTCACCCTTTGTGGTGAATCGGATATCTGTGGAGTCGAACTTGACCTTCGACAACTGGTACGACCCTATTTGTTCAGCGTGTGTCGACGGACCTTCACCGTAAATCTTCCATGGGCGCGTGCCCTTGATCGCTTCCGAATTCACCTGTTGCCATTCAGCGAGTTCGTCCAGGAACGACAGCTCGTCGCCATCGGGCTCTCCATGACCGGGCAGGGGGATGCTTAGAAGAAGATTCCCATTCTTGCTTACGATGTCCACCAGCAGAGGAATCAGCAGCGAGGCTCTTTTGTACGTATGGTTCTCAAACAGAGATCGGTTGTAGTGCCATTGCCCGATGCATGCCTCTGTTTGCCAAGGCTCTTCCTGAAGGCGATCCGTCAGCGACATCTCGAAGTCGCGTGTCAGTGTGCCCCAAATAGGCTCGGGAACCTCTTTCAGGTCAACCACCCCTTCGAGGCGACCGCCGTGCGCCTGCACATTTTTATTGTAGTAGTAGGCCATGATTTGCGGTGCGAGATCGGGAATGCCCAACCATACCTTCAAATCCGGAGCAAAGGGGCCACCGGCATCAAAGGTAAATTGAGCTCCGTCATCGAAATTTAAGATGTCCGGACTATAGCTGTCGATTACATCCTGCACGCGAAGCAGGAATTGCTGCACGAACTCAGGGCACGGCGTGTTTTTGGCGTGGGGCTTGCCGTTAAGCAGTTGGGGATCCATGCCCTCCCACCATTTGCCTCTTCCGTCGGCGATTGTTTGCATTCCATCGTAAGGAACGCCGGCAAGCGGCCCGACCGCATCGCTTTTGTAGCGAACCGGAAGAAACTCATCCCACGTGCGGTGCGGTGTTCCGTGATAGCTCACGCCAAATCGCAGTCCGTTGGAACGTGCGACTTTCGCCCACGTGCCCACGATATCGCGCTTCGGACCTACGTTGACGCAGTTCCAAGGTTGATGCTTCGAATTCCAGCAATCGAAATTGTCGTGATGTGTGGCTAGGGCAACCAGGTACTCTGCTCCCGCGCGCTTGTACAGCTTGACGAGTGCCTCGGGATCCCATCTTTCCGCTTTCCAAAGATGGCAGATGTCCTTATATCCGAACTGCGACGGATGGCCATAATGCTTCACGTGATACTCATATTGAGCCTGTCCCTGAATGTACATATTCCGCGCATACCAATCGCCTTGTTCGGGCACGCATTGCGGGCTCCAGTGCGCCCAGATTCCGAACTTCGAGTCACGGAACCAGTCCGGGCAGCGATACGACTTCAGGGACTCCCAAAATGGCAGAAATGGACCCTTTGGAATTTCTCCGCGAAAAAATGGGGAATCGCCGAATGCCCTGGAAACTCCAGCAAAGCCAAACGCACATGCAGCACCCAGCATGAATGAGCGACGGTTCACGATTTCGTGCGTCCTTCCATCAGTTGGTATCGACGGATTCCTGTTTGTTGATCATTTCCCGCGTGACCAGAACGACGTCGTTGCTGCGCATCGGTTATCGAGAATTCGCAGGCCCCATCTTCTTCCACGCGGATGGCGCGGTCAACTTCAGGGCGATCACGGGTCAGCTGGTTCAATTTCTCGGGTTGGACGGTGCCCAGAACGTCGTCGAAGACGGCATCGAATCCAACGTGGTTGCTCAACGGCATTCGAAGTTGTTCGCGTCTTCCGTATCCCCCGATCCCTTGTACTGGGCGTGCTTCGGATAAGGACAGAGCGGTCGGCTGCGGCCGGGGAATGCCTTGCCGGTCGCGATCACGGACGCGGGGGCAGTTCCCTTCTCCACCCAGTTGACTATCGCACCCAAGAAATCAAACTGATCAAGGCTGGATCCTCCGCCACAGTGCGACATGCCCGGGACAAAATAGAATTGGCCCCACTTCGAGACGGCTTCGAGTCCTCCATTCGCAGCCGACATGTCTTTGTAGTAGCCGAATGTATCGAGCGGGGAGAACCAGGGATCGCTATCGCCGTGGTAGAAGATCAGCTTTCCGCCATGGCCGGAGAACGTGGTCAAGTTCGTGGACATCGAGTCTACGAGTGGCTGAGCAGCCGCGAGCGCTTCCTTTTCGACATCAACTTCCATTGCGGTGGTTGCTGGTCCGAAAATACCGGGCCCTGGGGAGAGAATCCCACGAATGGGACCGCCGGCCGCAATGCCGGTGTCGTATAGGAAGCCGGGGTATACCTGCACCCCCTCCGAGGTCTTTGGGCCACCGAGAGCTTTCTTAATCGCAGCGACCTTCTCCGGACTCAAGCACGATTCGCTGTGCCCTTCTTTGCACGTCAGAGCTGCCGGATCGAAATCGCACCCGAGAGGATCCGAGATCATCCCGTCGGCCACCCCGTCCTTCGCGTCACATTTTTGCAGCAGCGCGTCTTTGATCAGCTTGCGGTCAGCGTCGCTGATGGCCTGCGCAATGATTGGCTTGCCACCTGCGTCCTTGGGCGCAATCTGGTTGAGTGCAACCGGAATCCATTTGCCAATCGCCAGATTGGAAAGGCCAGTGCGCATGGCGGGATCGCCCGAGATGATTCCGTTGAAAACCGTGGGATAGCGCTGCGAAAGAATCATGCCTTCGCGGCCGCCCGTCGAGCATCCCGAAAAATAAGAAAAGGCCGCCGCCTTTCCGTAGTACTGCGCGATGACTTGTTTGACGAGGGTCGCGACCTCTGCGTTGGCAAGATAATCAAAATCCAGCGCCGCCTGCTCATCCCGCACGAAACCGAAATCAAATCCCCCGCGGCTCTTATGGCCAGTATCGGTGCTGACAACGGCAAACCCGCGCATAAGCCCGGGCGTATCGCCAGCGGCATTGAGGCCGAGGGGCGGTAGCACCACGCCGTTACTGCCCCCGCCGCCTTGCATCAGGAAATCGCCATTCCATTTCTCGGGCATAGCGAGGGCAAAATTGATTCCAAACTCCTCGCCGCCAACTCCAGTGCGGCGATTGATCACGCCCTCGACGCGGCAATGCGCCGGTATGGGCGCACTGTGACCCGGCGAATAGAGGTTGGGTACTGTGGTTCCGTAAGGAACCAGTTCGGCCTTCGTGATCTCTACGCCTGGAGCTTTGAAGGCCGTCAGGTTGGCGCAGGAGTTTGCGGTCTCCGCCCAGGCAGCAGTACTCAGTGCCAGCACAGGCCACACGATGTTCCGCCAAAAGCGCGAATGCATGTTGTCCTCACTTTCTTGGCAACGCAAATACCGATTATCTCAGACCTAGTGACCTACAAATCTGTGTAAGCTATTGCTGAACGATGTTCTTGAAATCATGATTCCTAGAAAATCTCTCATCCTCCTCGTCGCCCTTGGATTTCTGCTTTTGCTGGCGTGCCTTGCTTTCGCCCAGAGCCCACCCGAACCGACTCTCAAGCCGCTGCCTTTCGTAAGCACGATCTTTGGCGACAACATGGTGCTGCAGCGCGGCAAGAAAAACACCATCTGGGGCTGGTCAGATCCCGGCGATAAGGTCCGGGTCGAAATCGCAGGCAAGCATGCATCCGGCGTAGCCGGGCCGGATCGCCGATGGCAGGTAAAGATAAAGCCGCCGGCTGCGGGCGGCCCTTACACCGTCAAAATCAGCGGTCATCAAACTCATCAAACGGTGGAACTCCATAATGTGTTGGTTGGCGATGTCTGGCTGTGCGGAGGCCAATCCAATATGCAGGTGTCCCTCCGCTTTGCGAAAAACGGAGAGGAGGAAGTCAAAGCCGCCAACTTCCCCGAGATACGCTTTTTTACGGTTGCAGCTCACCCCGCCTACCACCACACGGATGTTGTGGAGGGATCATGGAAAATTGTCTCGCCTGAAACCGCCGATCATGTTTCGGCCGTCGCCTATTACTTTGCCCGCAAGGTCCAACAGGAAATCCACGTTCCAATCGGCTTGGTCGTAGACGCCCTCGGGGGAACTCCAGCCGAGGCGTGGACCAGTGCCGCCGCGCTTCGTCCGTTGAAAGATTTCGATGTCCCCCTGACGGAACTCGAAAGACTGACGGCGACAGGCGCGCCCGAATATGGGAATTACGTGATGCACTGGTATGACCAGTATGACGTCGGAGTTAAAGGCAACTGGGCTGCTCCGAATTTTGATGATTCAGCTTGGAAGTCCGTTGAAATTCCCGGCGGATTTTCCGACTTGGGAGTACCGGAGACACCGGCAGTGGCCTGGTTCCGGAGAGAGATTGTGGTACCGGACCCGATTCCGGCGGGGCGCGCTTTGTTGTTTTTGGGTTCGATTGAGCGCATGGATACCGCATACCTCAATGGAAAGCAGGTTGGCGGCAGCGCGTGGGTCGAGAATCCACGCGTGTATTTCATTCCGGATGGGGTATTGAAGCCGGGCAAGAACCTGGTGGCCATTCGCGTCCTGAAAACCCAGCCGCAGGGCGGATTTCTCAGCAAGCCGAATGTGTTACGCCTCGAACTGGGAGATAAAACAAGCATTCCGTTGGTCGGCGAATGGAAAGGCCAGCTAAGTGTCGATGCCCGCCCTCCGCATCCATTGCCCATAGGGTACGAGAACTGGCCGGTGATGCCATCTGTGCTTTATGAAGGAATGCTGGCTCCCATTGCGCCCCTTTCGATCACGGGCGCGCTATGGTACCAGGGAGAGCAGAACTCAGAGCGAGGATTCCAATATCGCAGAATCCTGCCCGCAATGATTGCTGATTGGCGGAAGCTCTTCGGACAGGGCGACTTTCCTTTCTATATCGTCAGCTTGCCGACCTTCGGGCAGCGCAGTGCGACACCTATCGACGACACCTGGGCAGAAACGAGAGAATCGCAGGCGCTCGCTGCCGCCACTGTTCGCAATTCCTGCCTGGCAGTTACGATCGACACAGGCGATCCCGAAAATCTGCATCCCAAGGAAAAACAACCCGTAGGAGAACGTCTCGCTTTCTGTGCATTAGCAAAACACTATGGCAAGAAGGTCGTTTATTCTGGTCCAACGCTCGCTTCGGTTGAACGCCTTCCCGGCTCGATCCGACTGCACCTTGCCCACACGGATGGCGGTTTGGTCGTGAAGGGAGCGAAGCTGGAAGAGTTCGCAATTGCCGGAGAAGACCGCAAATGGTATTGGGCCGATGCCAAAATCGAGGGCGACACAGTCGTGGTATCGTCACCCTCCGTGCCAGAACCAAAAGAAGCTCGCTACGCCTGGCAGTCCAATCCCGCGGCAACGCTGTTCAACGGTGCAGGACTACCAGCTGGACCGTTCCGAACTGATAGGTGGCCGGGCATCACCGAGGGCCACAGACCATACTGAAAAAACAGTGAGATTGGGGCCCCCAGTCACTGAACCAGCGCGTTGGCTGCGTTGGCTGCCAGAATCCAGCGGCTGGCGGAGTCAATAACGTATTCATCTTCGAACCAGAGAAATCCGAAGTCGTCAATGCACTCCGGGAAATCGGGCTTGATGATGATGTAGCCAGGAATCACGCCGCCCGGAATGAAGGTGTTGTCAGCACGGTTGTTTCCGTAGGCCTTCAGCTTCGAAACCGTCCCGACGGAGGACACGTACGACGTGCTCGATACTGGATGCGTGCCCAACATGTAGTTGGCGGCGCGCAGCGTGTAGTCCGGCCCGACAATCTCGGGGAATGCCTTGTGCAGAAAATACATCCGGATGCCGAGATCGGATACGGCCATCGAGCCGCCCCAAGTGCGCAGGCTAGGAGGTACACCGAAAGGAGTCGCCGCAAGTTCGGTGTCCAGTGCAGTCACATAAGATCGGGTCGCATCTTCGAGTTGCTTTTTGAAGTCCGCATCCATGTAAGGTAAGGCGCGCACAGCCATCCAGCCCCCGAAGCCGAAGGCGGCTGACTGCCGCATCGAGGGAAACATTTCCTGGAGGCGCTTCTTATAGACGTCGTCGCCGTTGGTCGCGATCAACAATTCCAGAGTGGCTCTCCACTCCTGACCGCGAACCATCTGCTCCGCGAAATTTGGCGGCATGGTCAGGCCGGGCGGTAGTTTAATGGGTGTAGGGTGAGCATGTTCCTCCGTCCAAAGCCGGATGGCAGTATCCAGACACTCCTTCGCAAGCGCATCATCCCAGCCTTTGAGCGCCTGCGCGGCGGAGGCGAGGGCGGCGGAGGCGCCGTATTGCAGACGCGGCTCCTTAGTAGTGAAGGCCCAACGGTCATCCGGGAGGCCGCTGAAATTTCCCTCCACCTCGTTCGGACCAAGTTTTTCGGAATAGATTCGTCCGTCGGTCTTTGACGCAGCATCGCCCAGGTGTGTGTACTCTCGCAGAGTCGGCTCCATAACTTCGGGAATCGGATGACCAATGGACTTGATCTGTGCCAGCACCTGCAGAATTCCGTGCTTAACCTGCTGCACCGCGTCCGGCACTCCATCCGGACGATGCATCTCGACGGTGCGCGCCGTCTCGTCCACTGCCAGTTCGTCCCACTTCAAGTCGAACTCTTTGTACGCCAACGCCAGATCCTCGATCACCTCATATTGACTCTCGGCACGAATATCGTAATCGCCCGCGTCAAACCAACCGCCAACGTTCATGCCTGGGATGTGCTGTCCTGCCTGAAACGGCGAATCGGTGTTCGGGCCCAGCCATGCCCCGTCGAAATGTTGCGTGTTCGGGGGTGCCTGTCGCGCGTCGTCAAGATGCGACTTGCCATGCCACAAACGGTAGCCTTCGCGCACCGAGACATGGTCCATTTCCACTGCAAGGAATCCGTCGAGGCTGGATTGCCAGGTTCGGCTGTATACATCGCGGGCAATGGGAAACAGAGCAGTCCGCTGTCCCGCATATTCGATCACGTATAGGCCGGGATCCTTAACGGCGGAAAAGTCGAACTTCGCATAGGTGTAGCGGAGCCACGGTGTGGGACTTGAGATCGGGCCCTCAAACACCATCTTGTAAACGCCGTCTTCCGAAAGGCGGAGCACCTTTGCCGTCTTGGGTGCGTTGAATTTCGGGTCAAGTTCGATGACTGCAACCTTAGTCGAGTCGGGAGGATAACCGGCCTGGCTATGCGCCACCATCGGTGGCCGCGTCCAGTTGGGAATCACATTCGGCCGGATGTGCCAGACCACGGCACCTTCAGTCTTACCCGAAGGAATCAGTGTGCGAAGTACGAACCAGCCGTTTTGAGCGCGATTGCGTCCGTCATAAAGAGCCAGCGGACTGGTCTCGGAAGCTATGCTGATGCTATGCAGCGGATCTTCCGCCGCAAATGTGATGCTCTTTCCGGTGATCAGCGGAAGCGGCTGAGTGTACCCCTTCGCTTCATCCCATTCCTGTTGGTAGGCCAATTTTTTGGGATCGTCGGGCGACGGCGGTACCTTTTGCATCGGTTCCTGTGGGCTGCGAGGAAATACTCCGAACGCGCCGGTGTCCACCGCATAGCTCTTATCCATGTACACCGACGGCAGAAATTCGAGATTGAAACCGGCGCGCCCGGCCAGGTTTGCGGGCAATGGTTTATCTAGATTGACACTCACCCGCACGCCACCGGGTTCGGCCGTGACCTCGAGCCGGTAATCCATGTGGTAGGTGGGGAATGACAGTTGCGCACTAAGGCGATTGTGCTCCTTGTCAGCCTGACGGCCCTTGAGCTTCGCAACCAAATCCCACTGCTCCGGCGTGGGCATCAGTCGCACATCGCCATTTGTGGCGATGCGTTCTCCATGAAGAATCATCTCCATGGCGGTATTTTTCTGGTCTACGAAAATGGGGTGATAGAGGCTGTCGTACAGCATCACGTTGAAGCCTTGTGTACTCAGGTATCCACTGTCGGTTACTTGCATCACGAAATCAGAGCTGAGCAAGGGCAAACTAAGAAACAGGATAAGTAAAAGGGTGACTTGCGCTCGAATAAACGCGGATCGGGTAAACACAATCATGATATTGAAACCAACCTTTCAGGCGACTCGAGCCGCAACGTCGAGCATCAACGGCAATCAGCCTTAAAACAAAGATTCTGGCTGAAAAACGGCAGCACATGGTTCTGGAAGCGGTCGGCGACCTTGCTCGTGTGCGTACCCTGGTAAAGCTCGAAGGTGTTCGAGATTCCGTACTTATCAAGAACATCATGCAGTTTGGCGGTATCCGTTTTTAAACCGTCCTGGTCGCCGACGTCGATCGAGATGCCATGATACTCGCGCAGATTGTCGATGTACTGGTCGATGAAGGCGAGAGGGGCGTTAGCAGTCCACTTCGCTAGAACATCCGGCTGCGGTTCGCCCTCTTTGGTTGGCAAATCAAGATACAGTGGCGGATTCTTCGGATCCGGAGACCACGCCGCCGCCGAGGCGAGCTGAGCACGGGCAAAAAATGGGAGGCTTGCCGAATCTGCCGGCGTCTTTACCCCTTCCAGGGTTTTTGCCATGTCTCGGTTCGCTGGCGCAGGTGGACGCGGAGACAGGCAACACGGGCTCATTATGTAAAGGCTGCCGAAAACATCGGAATGCTTCATTCCGATGCGCGTCGCGCCGTAGCCTCCCATAGAGTGGCCCACCAGGCCGCGACTTGCGCGCTCGGGAATCGTGCGGTAGTGCGCGTCCATATATGCGACAACATCATGCGCGATGAACCGTTCGAAGTCTCCGGTGGTAACAGAACTCGAATACATGGATCCGTTGTGCAAGGTTTTGGAATCCGGCAGCACTACGATCATCTCTTTTGCGCCTTGGGCAAAAGCGCCTTCAATGGTTTGCGGCACATGGATCTCGTGGGACCACTGTTCCGCGCCAATGGAATACCCGTGCAGCGCGTACACCACGGGGTAGCGGCGATGCTTGTCTTTCTGGTAGCTCGGCGGAAAAAACACCAACACGTCGCGGTCCACCGCGTCGCCCTCCAAATTCCCTTCGAGAGCGGTACCGTGGATTTTTATACGCTCTACCGAAACAGGCTTTGCTCCGGGAACGACCGGAGGAACTTCGGTTTGCACCTGTGCCATGACGGGTGATCCTAGAACGATGGCCATTGCGAGAGTTATCACGAACAGCAGTTTGTTCACTATCATCAGCAGCTCTCCTTTATCACGACTACGAAAACACGTGCAGTGCGGGGATAAACATCGGGGCAATTTACGGTTCCGCTACTGAGATCGCTTTCCCGGTATACTCCACAGTCTTGTCGGGATTAGCCACGGGAGCGGCTGCGACGCCGTGTCCGGCAGACACCCAGATGATCTTGATTGGAATACTCGCAGGCATTTCGGGATACTCGCCCTTTCGATCGCCAATCGTCAGAGTTCTGGTCGATTCAGACCAACGCAATGGAATCACGGCATGAGCGCCCTTTTCGTAGTCGTAGCTGTCGCCAGCATCCTGGTATAGATCGAACGTGCCGTCGGCTCCCTTGTAAATCCGAAGTTCGATGGGTCCTGCGGGTTTCTCACTCGCGTATTCAATTTCTGGGCCGAAGGGAATGATCGAACCGGCACGTACGTAGAGTGGAATGCGGCCTAGGGGAGCATCCGCGTCAATTTCACGGCCTCCCTTCTGCGAGGTTCCCGTCCAGAAGTCGTACCACGCTGGAGAATCTGGCAAATATAGCTTCCTGCGAATAGCATCCGCCTGCAACACGGGACTGACAAGAATTGCAGGTCCAAACATGAACTCATCCCCGATGTCGCGCGTATTTGGATCACCCCGCCAGTCCATCACTAGTGGCCGTTGGATCGTGTAGTCCTCATTGGTTACGCGCCAGGCTAGAGAGTAGATGTATGGCATCAGGCGATATCGAAGTTTGTCATAGTTGACCAGGATCGGCTTGACCTTATCGAAAGCCCAGATCTCGTTTTCAGGCCGGTGCCCGTGAGTGCGAAAAATCGGACAAAATACTCCGTACTCGAACCATCGTGCGTAGAGTTCCTGGAATTTTGGATCAGCAACAGGATTGTCGTGCGGCGGCCAATAGCCTCCGATGTCAGTTGTCCAATACGGATAACCGGAAAGCGCGAAGTTCAGTCCGGCGGCCACCTGATGGCGCAAACCCCAATAGGAACCATAGACGTCGCCCGACCACACCGTCGCGCCCACTCTTTGCTGACCTAGAAAAGCAGACCGCGTCAGCAGAAAGACTCGCTTCCGGTCCGTAGTCGCTCGCCAGTGCTGCTGGATCCCAAGAGTATGAGTGAGTGGGAATATGTTCGTGTACTCGGCTCCGTTGCCAATCGCAATCTGCTTGTTGCTGAGAATCGCATCGCCCATGTGGGGCCAGTATTCTTCGGGTTCTGCGCTGTCGAGCCAGAACGCATCCCATCCCTGCGAAAACAACGGGCTGACCAGCTTATTCCAATAGAAATCGCGCGCCTCAGGATTAGTCGAATCGTACACATGAGCATTCGGCACATCGAAGTGTTTGGCGGCGAGTTCCTTGTAGTTCTGCGACTTCGTATCGAAGAGTCCCCACACCGATAACATCGCGTGTACGTGCTCATCGTGCAACTGCTTCAGTTCGCCAGGGACGTCCGGGAAGTTGGAATTGAATACAGGATCACCTTCTGCTTTCCACCAAAACCAATCCTGCACGATGGCGTCCAATGGAATGTGTTCTTCACGGTAACGATGCGCTATGCCTAAGACCTCGTCTTGGGACACGTACCGATCCTTTGACTGAAAAAAGCCATACGCCCATAGGGGAAGCATCGGCGTGTGGCCGGTGAGGTTTCGGTATTCATGGATCATCTGATCCATTTCCGGACCGTAAATGAAGTAGTAGTCCACGGCATGTCCTGCGAGCGAACTCAGACTCAAATCCAGTGGGAAGCGATTGTCCACGTAGGTAAGGGAGGCGGTATTCCACATCAACGCGTAGCCCTTGCTCGACAACAGCAATGGAATCGCGACGTCAGTATTGTTCTGGCCGAGTTCCACAGTGGCTCCGCGGTAGTTGAACAAGCCGCTTTGATGCTGTCCCAGACCGTAGAGGCCCTCCGAGAAGTCCGCTGAAAATCGATCTTCGACGTGGAATGTTTTCTCGCCATTCAGCTCGACAGGTTCATAAGTTCGCGGGATCGAGTTTCGCTCGCGTAAGAGAGTTTCGCCTGCCAGGGTGCTGTATTGGATGTTTCCCCACTTCGACGAAAACTCGATCTTCAACGTGTCGGTTGTGAGGATCACCTCATCTGCGGTCTGTGATATCTGGAACTTTGCCCCGGGACACGACTCCTTCGAATCAAGCATCCATGGCTGGTTCTGGCGGATCGCGTTGGACGGTTCAGGATTTGCGACAAAATGTATAACGGCGGAGCGGCAAACGGAAATATGAACCTGCTCGGCTCCCACGGAGGCAGTCATCCCATCGGCCGCTGCCGCATACTTCACCGGAGGCAGTGGGGGCGTTTCCCAGAGCTGAGCCCATGCATCCGGTGAATTCCCGAGCAGACAGCAGATCGCGAGGAGGAGAGAACTGCTGACACTGAATAGGCAGGGAGCAATGACTCTCCCAGCGCGAAATAACGCTTCCATTATCCATTCCTCTTTTTCGATAGGTCCCACACGTGCGACAACTGAATTTACTGATTCACTGACTGATTCTGTGTAAATTGCCGTCCAAGACGATTTCGACTAGACAGAGTTTGGTGCGGCCACTAGAAGTCCGCTCCCTACTCCGGGAGTGTCTTGGTTCCTTCCACTAGTAAGTTAGACGGATCGTAACATCAGCAGTCCGGCGTCTTGCCACGCATCGTTAAAAGAGTCTTGGCGCAAAGTCCTTGAGATCACGACGCCAGGTCTGCCACTCGTGATCTGTACCCGGAGACTCGTAGAAGACGTGCTGAATGTTAGCTTCCTGGAGCGAGGTGTGCAGCCGCAGGAGACCCGCGCGCATTCTCTCCGGCTCTTTCGTGCCGACACCGAGCCAGAGCAAGTGGACCTTCTTCGCGAATGCGGCCGGATCCGCAAACACGCCATTGTAATCGGTCTTGGAGTCCAGTTTCCGGTCCCCCAGCACGAGCATCCCACCCGCTCCACTGAATCCACCAATGTAGGAAAACAGATCGAGATGATTCAACGTAATTTGGAACGTCTGCATTCCTCCCAGCGAAAGGCCAGCCATGGCACGATGATCGCGATCCGGGATTGTCCTGAAGGTCTGATCAATGTACGGAATCAGGGCCTGGGTCACGTCGTCTTCAAATGCCGCCGACATGTCCTGTATCGCTTTCATCATTTCCGGAGAACCGAATGGCTTTCCAGTCAAATCCGGCGCGGCTTGGCCGGCTCGCCGGGCGTACCCATACGCCATGACGATAATCATCGGTTTGCAGCTCCCTGCCGCGATGAGATTGTCGAGGATGACGTTTGCATGACCCTGCCGAATCCATCCAGTCTCATCCTCGCCGCCTCCGTGTTGGAGATAAAGCACCGGATAGCGGGCTTTGGTTTGCGTATCGTAATTTGGAGGCAGATAGACGAGCGCGTGCCGCCACGTTCCCGTCACCTTCGAGTCGTACCAAACCTCGCGCACTTGCCCGTGCGGCACATCTTGAATCGAATAGTAAGTGGATCCCGGCTCAGGAACCTCTACTGCACTCGCGTACTTGCCTCCGCCGAAAAACGCCTGACTATTAGTATCGCTGACTTCCGCACCATCAATGATCAATGTGTAATAGTGAAGGCCGGGAACAAGAGGAGTTGTGGTGACGGTCCAAAACCCATCCGGTTGTTTCTCCATATCCACTTTCGGCCCACTCCAGAAATTCAACTTTACCTTCGTGGCGTCGGGAGCTTTCACACGAATCTGCACTTTCCCCGCGCTGTCCACCCGGGGATATTGCGCTCCCCACACATTCGTCGAAGCAGGCTGGAAACCGGTTGACTCCTGTGCCCAACAAAAACCGGCCAATAGAATGATCGTTAATAGCCCCGCCTTCTTCATTTGTCCTCTCCTTTTTGCAAATATGACTTTAACCTATTGTTCACCCCTGGGCTAATTGTCGCGCCTTGCCCTTCGTGATCTCGACCGCAGTAATCGTTTTCCTGTCTGGGCTTTGCTTCACTGCTGCAGTGAGATAACCGTCACTGATTTTGGCTCCAGTTTCAGAGTTATCTTGCCGGCTTGCGCCCTCGCGGAAACGGGTTTCGGAACCACGGTGTTGGGCGCGTCGAATGTGTTGATGCTGTCGACCTTCAGTGCGGTTAGGGTTTCTCCCGAGGCAGACTTCGCATTGATCCCGGTCAGGTTCAACTCGACCTCCGCCGCTTGATTGGGATCGACATTCGTGATCTCTACCCACAGTTTGCCGTCTTGGCTTTTTGCTGCCAAGGCATCGACGCGTGGCAGAGTAAAGTCGCCATACTTGTAGCTGCCTGCATCAAACGTAACGGGAACGAACGTGGAATCCTGGAACGGCACGTACATTTTGTAAACGTAGTAGGTGGGTGTTAACACCATCTTCTCGTGATCTGTCAGTATCATCGCCTGCAGCACGTTGATCATCTGCGCAATGTTGGCCCCGCGCACGCGGTCGGCATGACGAGCAAAGATGTTGATATTCAGCGCCGCGAGAATAGCGTCCCTCATACTATTCTGCTGCACCAGAAAGCCCGGATTGCTGCCGGGTAAGGGCGCATACCAGCCACCCCATTCATCCACCACTAGCGCGACCTTCTTCTGCGGATCGTACTTGTCCATAATTGCTGAATGCTTTTTGATCAGCGCGTCCATCTCCAGCGTTGACTTCAGCACCTGAGCGTATTCAGTCTCTCCGAAACCCACAGACGCGAGCTTATGGTTCCAATCCACCGTGTAGCTGTGCATGGAGAGGCCGTTGATGTCCCAGCTCCACGTGTGCTGCTGATAGGCTTTCATGACGGTTTCCGTCCAGTCGGTCCAGCGCTGTTCGCCTCCGCCGGGACCGACGGCGATCTTCAGCATTTGGTCTTTCTCCATCTGCGCCGGATTGTAGTTGCGAACGAACCGGCTGAAGACTTTCATCCGGTCCAGATAGTACTCGGGCGTCATGTTGCCACCGCAGTCCCAGCTTTCATTGCCGAGCCCGATCCAGGCCACTTTGTACGGCGCCGGATGCCCGTTTGCTGCGCGTTCCTTCTCGAGCGTCGTCGCCTGCGCGGCGGTCATGTACTCCAGCCAATCGGACGCTTCATGGGGAGAACCCGAGCCCAGGTTGACCGAGACGTAAGCCTCGCTGCCAATCTGGTCGATGAAGTCCATGAATTCGTGCGTCCCAAAAGTGTTCGGCTCGATCACGCCGCCCCAGTTGGGGTTCAGCCTCACGACGCGCTGCGGCCCGATCCCGTCGCGCCAGTGATATTCGTCGGCGAAGCAGCCGCCGGGCCAGCGTACGTTCGGCACGTGAATCGCTTTCAGTGCGGCAACCACATCGTTGCGAATACCGCGTGTATTCGGAATTGTGGAATCGGAGCCGACCCAGATCCCGTCGTAAATGCCGTGTCCGAGATGTTCTGCGAACTGACCGAAAAGATTGCGGTCGATCTTCGCGCCGGATTTGGATGCGTCAATCGACAACTCGACTTTCTGTGCAGCCATTCTCGGGGCGGCAAGAACCATAACGATCAGAGTGACAACGACAAGAAATGCACGCATAGGAAGCAATCGCCTTTGAGGCGGGAGTGCCATGGATAAACGACGAACGAATGAGGCGGATCGGGTTAAGTATCCTCTCCTCGCTGGGAGGGTATCGGCATGAACTATGGGGGAACGGGTTAGGGACTGAGATCCATGAGCGAGTTTAAAGGCCATCTATTCTTTTCTCTCTTCCGCAGATTCGCTGCCGACTGGCATCGCTTTTGAAGGGTCATGATAACTCAAGACTTATCGGAAGCAGGATGTATCTCGAGAAAAATCGCCGCCTGATCGGGTTGTGTCTGGAGACACGGCTCTTTCCCGGGATGACCGCTTCATCCATCGAGCCGGGTTACTGGCAAACATTACGAGAGCACCTCTCCGGCGGGAGATACTCCTATAGGTAGCGCGCTTCCACTTCAGATATGAATTGACTTTCTTCCGGCCGGACTCAATGGGGCTGGCCGTGTGAAGGTAAAGGTAACCTCCTTCAATCTTCACCACGCGAGGCTGCGTCTGCCCGATCCAATTTGGAAACAAGGAGATAAACATGGAGTGGGTAATCGTCTGCGCTTCCTCAGCGACATGGAACTCGCCCGTGTAAGCGATATACGTGGAGGCTTCCTGCTTGTAGTCGTCGTCAGAACCTTTGAACCAATCCCCCGAGGCGATGTCGGCGCGCTTGAAGTTGTCGCACACTCTCGTCATCACGCCCGGCATTTCCTTCTTAGCGGCCTCTAGCGCCTGCGTATTGATGTCGGCGATGAACACCTTTGCGCCCGCACGGCTGAAAATGCCGCGCAATCTCCAGTCCAATACCGGAAGCAGCTGCAGTAATCAGAACTTTCTGACTCATATGACCTCACAGATGAAAATCGATTGTCTCACCCGCATTAAAGAATATCTGTCTGAAGCCCCCATCAATACGAAAAAGGACGCTGCATGAGAAGAAGTTTGATTTGGCGAGGGGGAATATCGTCGGTGACGATGTACGGGCCGTTTTCAGAGATGGTGACGCTAACCTTGCTCTTCGTCGTAGTCGTCGTAGTCATGGATCAGCCCCCTATGAACAAATTTCCTGGCGCGGCAACCGTATCCAGTCCCTAGCGCGCACCGTGTTGAATCATTAGATTTTGTCGAAGCCGCCACCGGCTGCAACGAAGCCACCGCTAACCCGGAACGTTTCAATCGAGCCATATTGCTCAATTGGAGCCACGCCCGCGCCGTTAGTCTTGATGCCGCCGCCGATCTCGATCTCGCGTGCCGAGCCGCCTGGCTTGATGCTCAGGCCGATGGCGGAGAGGCTAATGACAACTCCCTTGACCAGCGACGGGCCAGTGCCCCCGAACGTCTCGATACCGCGACGCACGACGAGCCGGCCAATGCTGGAAACGTATACCTGGCGAGTTAAGCTTATATTGCGAATTTGTCTTGCGAGGTATCCCAATGAGTTGTACTTGCACCTCGCAGATCTGAGGCTGATTGATTGGCAGAACCTCCGTTAAAAGCCCCACCCTGTTTCTCCAAAAAACGGAGAGACGGGAATGGGGCGCCTCTGAATGCTGAATTTAGGGGACTGTGATTCGCACAACTTGGCCGGCGCCTGCTGGCCCTCCGTCGCCGAAGTTTGAGACGTACAGTGCGCCGTCGGGGCCCAGGGTCATCCCGGTCGGAACGGTGAGGCCGTCGGCTATTGTCTTTAACTTGCCTCCCCGGAGACGGACGACATCGCCTTTGCCCGGCGTCGGGAACCCAGGGCTGTCGCTGAGTTCAAGGAAGTAGGTATCGTTGCCATCGACCACGATGCTGACTACTGTGGTCAATCCTGAAAAGATGCTCTTTACTCCGCCCAAATCACTTACGATAAAGCGCGAGGCGCTGCCCGGAGTAATGGGGAACGAGTCCAGGTTCGCGAGATAGAATCCATTCTTGACACGAGCGATTGAGGTGGGTACGACGTGGCCTTGGGTTTCAGAAACGTCGATCAATCGGCTGACGATGCCTTCGGGGGTGATCTCGTCGACTTCTCCGTGGTTGGGCTCGACAGCGTACAGGTTGCTGTCAACGGAAATCATGTTGTACCAAACGCCGTCTGGCTCAAAGTCGCCTGGGTCCGGAGCCGTAACGGGATGCAGCGCTTGGTACGCGCTGAGGTTGGCAAGCCGACCCCATGATCCGTCCGCATTGATCTTAAGAACCGAGTTCGGGAACCTGGGGTGGCCGTGCGAACAGCCGCCGCCTGCCAGAAGAGCGTAAAGCTGGTCGCCGATAAATGCGACGTCCGCTACGCCTTGCGTATCTCCTTGGGCGGCTCGCGCTGAGGGTAGGTCTTTCACGAAGACCGAGCGCGCTCCGTAGTAAGTCACTTTGGAGATTCGGGCGGTAAAGCCTCCGTTATAAGGCCCAATTGGGGGAACAACTTGAGCGCATTCTTCGGTGTGGTGCTGTTGTTGCCCCCGGTCCCTGCCTCCGCGACGTAGAGATTTCCGTCCGGACCCCACTTAAGTCCACGGGGATTCGAAAATCCCGTAGCAAATACAGAGACATTAGAAGATGTTTGCGCGCATGCTGCCAGCGCGCTTAAGACTGCGATGCCCAGAAGTAGCCGCCGTGAAGCTCTCATTTTAACTCTCCTTTTTGACCTTGGGCTGCGGTTGTCGTTCCGGGCCGTGCCCAGGTTTTCCTTGCCCTACACTTCCTATAGCGAGAACCGGGGTCAAAACCTGTAACGAGGCGGCAGTTCGACGAAGATCTCCGGAGAAAAAAGACCGTCTCGTGCTATCTTGACTGTAAATGCCGCTCCCTCCTGCGGATAGAGGTTGTGCATGCCTGAAGCCTTCGGACACGAGATCACGGAACTGCTTCGGGCATGGCGGCAGGGAGATGAGCAGGCCCTCGAAAAACTGACGCCTCAGGTTTATCGGGAACTGCATCGAGCCGCGCGGCGCTGCATGGCGCGGGAACGCGACAGTCACACGCTTCAAACTACAGCGTTGATCAATGAGCTGTACTTGCACCTCGCAGATCTGAGGCTGATTGATTGGCAGAACCGGGCGCATTTCTTTGCTTTGTGTGCACGCCAGATGCGGCGCATCCTTACCGGCCAGGCGCGGGCCCGGCAGTCGCGCAAACGTGGCGGAGGGGCACGGCCGGTTGCGCTCGATGTTGTGCCCCTTGTGGCGTCCGGAGCCAGCGAGGATTTGGTTGCGGTGGATGCCGCTCTCACCAGCCTGGCGAAGGTGGACCAGCGCAAGAGCCAGGTGGTCGAGATGCGTTTCTTTGGCGGCCTGAGCGTGGAAGAAACCGCCGAAGTCTTAAAAGTCTCCACGGAAACAGTGGCGCGCGACTGGAGACTCGCGAAGGCCTGGCTGTTGCGCGAAATGAGTGGCAGGACGAATGAAACCAGAACGCTGGAATAAGATTGAGAGCGTTTTCCATAAAGCCCTGGAGGCCGGCGAGGATCGTCGCGGCACCGTGCTTGAGGAATCCTGCGCCGGTGATGAGGATTTGCGCCGCGAAGTGGAATCGCTCATCGCCCAGCATGAGAATGCCGGGGACTTCATCGAGAAGCCGGTATTCGAAGCCGAAGCCGGTTCGCCACAAAAAAGTTCGGTTCCTTTGCCTGTGCAACCGAGAACCGACCTTAGCGGCAGCATGTTTGCGCAGTATCGGATCGTGGAAGAGATCGGAGTCGGCGGCATGGGTGTCGTTTACAAAGCCGAAGACACCAAGCTGGGACGCCCGGTCGCGTTGAAATTCCTTCCACAAATATTGACTTCCGATCATCCTGCCCTAGAACGTTTTCGACGCGAGGCCCGCACTGCCTCCGCTCTCAATCATCCCAATATCTGCACCATCTATGACATCGTGGAGGAGGGCGGGCAGGTATTCATCGCGATGGAGTACCTGGAGGGCCAAACGCTTGCGGACCGCATCCGTGGGCGAGCCCTCGCTGCCGACAGAATCGCGAAATTCGGAATGGCGATTGCTGATGCTCTTGCCGCTGCTCACGCCAGGGGAGTGATCCATCGCGACATCAAGCCCGGCAATATCTTTGTGACCACTTCAGGCCTGGTGAAGATCCTCGATTTTGGGGTTGCGAAATTACTCGGGACTGCCGAAGGACCCACCATAACCACTTTGACCAATGCTGAAGGAATCGTGGGGACGCTTCCCTACATGTCTCCAGAGCAACTGCGCGGACAAGACGTAGACGCACGTTCGGATATTTATTCGCTTGGAATAGTGCTTTATGAAATGTCCACTGGCCGCCGCCCTTATGCGGGCAACCTGCAATCTGAACTGATTGACGCGATTCTGAACCGCCCGGCGGTGCGGCCCAGCGCTAACAATCCGAAAGTCCCGGCCAGGTTGGACGAAGTCGCCTTGAAGTGCCTGGAAAAAGATCCCGAAGACCGCTACCAGACCGCCAAGGAAATTGCGATTGATCTCCGGCGGCTGGAGCGCCAGGAGACGGGAGCACAACAGGCGGGAACGGGCGCAGCGACGAATTTCCGTTGGTCGCGGGCGGGATCAAGCTGGAAATGGGCGCTGGGAGCCGTTGCTCTATTTCTAGTTGTGTGCGGTGTGTTGGTCAGTGTCACGCCATTGTCGCTTCCCGCCCCCTTGAATTCGGAACAAATCACTTTTTCTAACGAACTGAAAGACGGACCGCTGGTCACGGATGGGGCCCGGCTCTATTTTCAGAGTCAGGGCGTTCCCATGGAAATGTCGGTCAAGGGCGGCCCGATCGCTCCGCTTCGAGCGTCCGCGGTTGGCATGCAGATGCTGGACATTTCTCCAGATGCCTCCGAAATGCTTGGGCTGAAGCCGGCACTGAATGACGAGGATGCGCGAGGCTCGATCTGGACGGTCCCGGTTCTCGGCGGGGTTCCGAGGAAGCTGGGAAACCAGATTGCTCAAGATGCGCGCTGGTCTCCCGATGGGCGTTCGATTGTCTATGCCAGCATGAACTCTCTTTACGTAAGTGACAGCGAGGGCGCGAACCTGAAAAAGATATGGGATGCGTCTGGTTACGTCGAAACGCCCTATTTTTCGCCGGATTCGCGTAGCATTCGGGTGACGGATGACGGGGATCAAGGTGCGCCTAAAATCTGGGAATTGAACGCTGACGGCCGCAATCCGCACCGGCTTGCGTTGGATTGGCCGGAGGATGCCGACGAAAAGCATGGACAGTGGACCCGCGACGGAAAGCACTTTATTTTCACGTCACGGCGAGGCGGGGCGAATAACCTTTACGAACTCATTCAACCACCCTGGTTCGAGTTTTGGAAAAAAGCGTCCGCGGGGCGGCTTACGGCGGGACAGATTGAGGTTGTGGCAGCAACCCCGAGCCGGGACAATGACGGGCTGTTTATTATCGGGCGAAACGCCCAAGGCGCCATGCACGTTTACGATCCGGGGCTGAAGCGTTTCGTCCCGTTTCTGGATGGTTTGGCCGCCGCCGATTTTCAGCTCTCTCCCGACAAACAATGGATGGCTTATCGGAATTATCCGCAGCTCCATTTATGGCGCAGCAAGTTGGATGGCAGCGAGAAACTAGAGTTGACAGATTATGGTGTATTTATGCCGCGATGGTCTCCGGACAGCAAGTGGATTGCATTTTCTGATTTTAAAGAAATCTGTCGGGTTTCAGTGGATGGGGGTACTCCGGAAAAGCTAACTTCAGAGGGCAAGTTCGAGGTTGCCCCGGCATGGTGGCCGGATGGAAAATCGATCGCCTTCAACGACTTTCCGACGCCCAACCATATCCGCGGGATCAAAGTTCTGGACCTCGCCACGCGGAAGGTTTCGATCATGCCGGGCTCGGAGGGCTTTTACGTACCCTCGTGGTCGCCGGACGGAAAATACCTGGTGGCAATAGCCGATAACCCGTCGCGCATGGTGCTGTACTCGGCGGACTCAAAAACCTGGAAGGATTTGCAAAACTTTAAATCCGCCTGGGGTTACTGGGTCTGGGCGAATGACAGCAAATCTCTTTACTTCGCGGTTAGGTTGGCAGAGCCAGAAGCAGAATCGGGAATGTACCGGCTGACAATTGACGGAAAGTGGGACCAGGTCGCCAAATACGATGGACTGACCGTCAGCCTCGTTGGATTCGAAGGCTTTCCCAGCATCACATCGGATGGCCAGTTGGCAATGATGAGCGATACCAGCGTGGTGCAGATTTACCGGGCGCGATGGAGCGGAGGAGGTGAGATGCAATGAAGGCTCGGCTGCCGAACCACCCCTCTTTATGTATTTTTCCGATAGGGCTGGCATTCCCATAAGACTTCTGTAATTACATCAAATCGCTCCTCGAATCTACAGCTTCCTGCCGATTTCCCCCCGGCCCGCCGATGGATACCGTTAAAGGCAATCCTTCAGGAGGCTGCTATGAATAAAGATCAAGTAAAGGGTAAAGCCAAAGACATCGAGCAGTAATCCCGCCCTACCCGATGGGCTGTGATTGGCGATACCGTCAACCTCTGGTTTGCCAGCAACACGGAAGTTGCCCAGAAACGGGCTTCGCGGAGATCGCTTCCTACGCGTCCTTTTCGCCTGGCATGTTCTCGCTAGATGGCCTCGATGCCGACTTCCGGCCAACGTAGTTGAGAGTCCATCCTAGGCATTACTTCCGAGTTGCCCGTGACTCGGGAACAATCCCGAGGACAGTTGACATCGATTGTGGAGGCTCACGTCTTAGCCGACTCTACGTTGGGCAATCCCGCCCCGCCCTCACTCCGGGAAGCCAATGTTGCGTATCAGTTCGGCGTAACGCGGATCGGAGCGGCGAGTGTGAGTTACTGGGCTCGCCAGTCGAGGGCGTAGATTTCCTGAGTGCCGGTGTCGCGAAGCAGGAGCGGAGAATCGTCGGGGGCAAGGCCCAGCCAGATGCTGAAGAAGCCAGCTTGGCGGAAGTTTTTCAGGTCGGCGACGCGCTCAACCTTGTGGTCGCTGATGCGGACCCGCATGACCGCCGGATCGTTTTCTTCGTGCAGGAAGTAAACGTAGTCGCTATTCTTCGACCAGTTGGGGAAACCACAGCTTATTTTCGCCAGCTCCTCCCATTTTTGGGTAGCAACATCGAACAGCATGAGGGCGCGCGAATCGGAAGGCATGGCGACGATGTAGCGTCCATCGGGCGACCAGCGGGGCGAGAAAAAGCCCGTTGCGCCGGGAACGGCTGAAACTTGATTTGTTTTCAGATCGAACATTTGGATAATGGCGTCAGAAATGGTTGCGCCGCCCCCGAAGGCGATCTTAGTTCCGTCCGGCGACCAGGTGGGGTCCCATTCGCTCTGCTGCTCTTCCGGGATGGCTTCGCGGGGCGTACCGCCATCGGCTGAAACCATGTAGAGCTTGGTCTTCTTGCCGGTCGAAAAACCGTAGAAAACGATTTGTTGACCGTCGGGCGACCAGCGGGGCGACACGGCGGCAAGTGGTGGATAGCTGATCTGAATTCGCTGGCTGCCGTCTGCTTTGCTTTTCCACAGGGTCCAGTCCGGATAGGAGACGTAGGCTACCCACTGGCCGTCTTTTGAGAAGCTAACGCCGTCGGCCGAAATCCCGGAGAGAAACGCAGAGAAGGTGCCTGACTTCGCGTCGTACCGGGTCAATTCTCCGCGCGGCAACGTTCCCACCACGAACAGCTTCTTGCCGTCTTTGCTGGGCAGCGGGGAGGAAAAATTCATGGGGCCGGAGGTCAACTGGAAAGGTTGGCGGTCGGTTTTTCCGAACCAACTTCGGTTTTCCGCGCGAGCCCAGATATTGTTTTTCGACTGGAACACAAAATACTCGCCGTCGGGAGTCCACTGGCCGCAGCACTCGGTGGGGGGAGGATTCCAGCCGGGGAGCAACAGCGCCGCGTTTTTGCCGGACACAGAAACCTGCCACAACGAGCGGAGAGCACTGTTCCTATCCCCCGCTGAAAATCGAATCAGTGAGCCATCCGGCGACCAAGCCACATCGAGTACGTCATCGGGGGCGGAGAAAAGCTTGGTAGGCGCGGAACCATCGCTGTCGGCTACGACCAATTCGTGGCCGTCGCCGTAAACAATTTTTTGACCGTCGGGGGACCACGCCGCGGCCTGGCCTGCTGCGTCGCCCAGCCGCCGAGGCGACCCTCCTAGCACAGGCAGTGCCCAAAGCGGTCCGTGGAAAGCCGTCTGGCCGACCTCGTCGGCCACAAGCAGCGTGGAACCGTCGGGGGAAACCGCGAGCGGCACCATGGTGGGCGAGGGCGCGGACACGGGCGCCACTTCCCCTCCAGAACTAGCCACCTGGACGATGCGGCTGGCTGCACCGAACTCGGCCAGAAAGAGCCGTGCGCCGTCGGTGCCGACCGGCCACTTCTGACTCCCGTCATGCGTGATCGGAACGTAGCCGGATACTTTGGGGTGAGGGAGTGGACGGGATTGGAAATAGAGGAATGCCGCGATGGCGACGAGAGCCACGCCGCAGACTGCGGCCCAGAGTTTCCATCCGGAGCGGGCGGGCTTGACGGCCGCGCTTGAACTGCCGGCCGCGCTCGCTGACGAAAATTCTCCGCTTGCCGCAGAGATCGTGGCGGCCGAACGCCCCGAATCCGTGTCGCGCTTCAGCCGTTGCAGATCGGCGCGCATTTCCGCCGCGCTCTGGCAGCGTAGGTTGCGGTCTTTCTCCAACGCTTTGCTGATGATGCGCTCCAGTTCAGCGGGTACCGAAGGATTCAGGCGCACGGCTGAGGTTGGCGCTGCATCGAGGATGGCTTTGAAGATCTCCGCAGAACTCCCTGCATGAAACGGAAGCGCTCCAGTCGCCATCTCATACAGCACTGCGCCAAACGAGAACAGATCGCTGCGGGCGTCGAGATCTTTCCCACGCGCCTGCTCCGGAGACATGTAGGCGATGGTGCCGAGCGTCGATCCGGGGCTGGTTAGGTGCTGGTCGTCAACTGTCATCGTGTTCGCCGACGCAACTTGGCTGGAAGAACTGGAATGCGCAACCTTGGCCAGGCCAAAATCCAGAATCTTGGCGTGCTCACGTTTGGTGACAAAAATATTAGCTGGCTTGATATCGCGATGGACGATGCCCTGGGAATGCGCCGCATCCAATCCGTCGGCAATCTCAATGGCAAGCGAGAGTACGGTTTCGTTGTCCAGCGGCTTTCCTGCGATGAGATGCTTCAACGTCAGGCCATCTAGAAACTCCATGGCGATGAACGACTGCTCGCCATGTTTGCCGATTTCGTAGATAGTGCAAATATTGGGATGATTGAGAGCGGACGCCGCACGCGCCTCGCGGCGAAAGCGTTCCAGCGCTTGCGGGTCCTGCGACAGTTCATCGGGCAGGAATTTGAGGGCGACAAAGCGGCCAAGCTCGGTGTCTTCGGCTTTATACACCACGCCCATGCCGCCGCCGCCAAGCTTTTCGACAATGCGGTAGTGCGAGACGGTCTGATCGATCACTAAGATGCCCAGCCTTCCGGTCGCTTCATCTTACGGACGCGGCGGCGGTCAGTCAACGAATGGCGGCTCTGACACGGTCCGCCGAATTCAGAACACTTGCCTTTGTAATTGGGCATCCGGCGGAGGTGGCCCCACTCGGCATTACGATTCGGGACAAGAGAGAATCACTTCCGCATCGTCGGCAACACGGACACTGGCCTGAGTGAGGCGGAGCTAGTTGCTATCAGCCGATCTCTAACTGGCCAATCTCTAACTGAAGGTTTGGCAAAATACCAAAGAGAATGCGACCGCCCAGCGTTGCTCAACACTCAAGACAAGAGCCTAGGCTAAAGTCTCATGGGACAGCCGTCTTTTTGCGTTCTCATCTAAATTGTTTTATCTCGAACCTCCGAGTTGAAATCGTCGCATCAGGTACTGCTCCGACTTATATGGCCGTGCGGGCGTGGGTATATAGTCTAGGGGAGATTGCGCAACGATCTGCCGGTGTAGCGCTAACGTTTTACTGGAGTAGCGATTATGAAAGCGATTCGAATCCGCGAATATGGCGATGCGAGCACATTGAAGCTGGAAGACACGCCTCAGCTGACCATCGAACACGATCAATTGTTGGTGAAGATCCGTGATGCGGGCGTGAACCCCATTGACTGGAAAATCAGGGCAGGCTACCTCAAGGAACGAATGCCTTCAGCTTTTCCCCTGACGATGGGGCAAGACTTCGCCGGCGAAGTCGCTGAACTAGGACACGGGACCAGTGGTTTCGCTCCTGGCGATCGGGTATTTGGTTTCGCGCAAGGGACCTACGCAGAATATGCCGTCGCCCAGTCATCAACGATTGCAGCCATGCCCGAGTCAATGGCGTTCGACGTGGCAGCCTCTCTTCCAACGCCAGGTTCGACGGCCCTTCAGTTGGTTCGCGATGTTGTCGGCGCCAAAGCGGGCATGAGAATCCTTATCCACGGCGCCGCGGGCAGTGTCGGTTCACTGGCGGTACAGATCGCGAAGCATCTTGGAGCACCAGTGATCGGAACCGCGACTGGTCCGGACATCTCTTATCTCCGGATATTGGGCGTCGAAGAGGTGATTGATTACAAACTTGAGCGATTCGAAGATAGTGTTAGCGAGGCCGATGCGGTGATTGATCTCGTGGGTGGCGATACGCTCGCGCGATCTTTGCGGTCGTCAAGAAAGGCGGTGTCCTCGCGACTACCGTGGGACAGATTAATGAAGCGGCCGCGCAGCGCGCGGGCATTCGCACCGTTCACGTGGTGATGAAACGTGACGCGGCAGATCTGGTCGAACTCGCGAAGCTTGTGGATAGCGGTACGGTAAAGTCTAGATTGGGTCAGACCCTTCCGCTGGCGCAAGCGAGGGAGGCGCAGGAACTCAATGAAAAAGGCCAAGCTGCCGGCAAAGTAGTTTTGAAAGTCGCCTGATCAAGAGTCTTTGGATTCCTCCCGCCCGGGGACGGTCCCAACCATCCCTCTTGCGCTTGTCATTGAAACGATATGAACGACAAGACAGTAGAGGTGTCGTGCAAGAATTGCAGCGCGACGTTCGTCGCCTTCCTTCGTGGGATGGCGGCTCAGAACGCCAAGGTTACTTGTCCCCACTGCGGCGCGATCCAGGGCTACGTCCCCGAACGGAAAGACGATTCTTCCACTGCGCCGCTATAGTCATCCCTTCGTTTCGGAACGGTTCTCGATAGAACACAAACTTCGCTGTCACATGGCCTCTCACGGTCCCGGCTTGAGAAAAGTTCCCTCCCGGAGTTCCGCGAATGCCTTTTGTAGCTGCTCCTGAGTGTTCATGACAATCGGCCCGTACCACGCCACGGGTTCCTGAAGCGGATGTCCGGAAACCAGAAGGAAGCGGATGCCGTCATCGCCCGCTTGCACCATGATTTCATCGCCGCGATCAAAAAGTACGAGCGACCGATTGTCTGCCTGCGATGGAGGCGTCGTGTCCGCCCATCCGACTGGCTCCGTTGGGACAGCCAGCGGAGCGGATGCGTTACAAAACTTACCCGCGCCCGCGAAAACGTACGCAAAAGATTGTCGAGTGGTTTCCATGGGCAGGATCTTCCTGCGTCCGGGTGCTATGGAAACGTCAAGATAGATCGGGTCAGCAGCGATTCCGTCCACCGGGCCGGTCGCGCCCCAGAAGGTTCCGCAAACGACGCGAACATGGGTTCCGTCGTCGTCCTTGACCTCGGGAATATCCAGCGCCTTGACCTCTTGATAACGTGGGTCGGTCATCTTCTGCGACGAAGGAAGATTAGCCCACAACTGGAAGCCATGCATGCGTCCGGCGTGGTCGCCCTTCGGCATCTCCTGGTGGATGATTCCTCTCCCCGCAGTCATCCATTGGACGTCACCGGCGGCGATGGCGCCTCTGTTTCCCATGCTGTCGCCGTGCTCAACCGTCCCGGCGAGGACGTATGTAATCGTCTCGATGCCGCGGTGGGGATGCCACGGAAAGCCGGCAAGATAGTCCTCCGGAACATCATTGCGGAAGTCGTCGAGCAGGAGAAACGGATCGAAGTCGGATGTGTTGTCGAATCCAAAGGCTCGCCTCAGGTGCACCCCCGCGCCTTCGAGGGCAGGTTTTGCTTTAACGAGTCGCTTAACGGGCCGAATGGACATAGTTCACCTCACTTCTGAGGATACCCCTTGTGCACATAAAGCGTTGAGCGCGCCGTCGCTTGGTGAGGGCAAGCACATTGGTTTCGCAACCAGCGATGAAGATCATTGAATTTTCCGTGCGCGGTTGGTTGTGGCTGCATTTAACCGTGCCTCGCTCAAGTCCAACTCATGTTCCAACTCTCGCAGTACTCCATCGCCGATGCGGCCCTCGTCGCGCAGCCGGAGCGCGGTTTGCCGCTCGGTATCCAGCAGTTCGCGCGAGAGATCCAGGTAGCGAGCGTAATGCTCCCGCTCGGAACCATCCACATCGTTCGAGTCGCCAGTCAGGCCCGCCAGCCGATGTTGATAGTGTTGCGCCAGATCGTCGTACAAATCCGCAAAAGCGGGCTGATCGCTCTGACGTCGATTTTCGAGATAACGTAGGCCCGCTTCCAGGACTGCGCGGCGGGCTTCGGTCTCTTGCGTATGGAGCCCTGAACCGCCGCCCAGACCTAGCGCGCGGATGAGAGGTGGAAGGGTCAGGCCTTGCAATACGAGCGTGACCAGGATAACGCTGAACGTGAGAAATACAATCAGGTTACGATGAGGGAACAGAGATCCATCGGCTAGCGCCTGTGGCAATGATAGCGCCGCCGCTAATGCAACTACACCCCGCATTCCGGTCCAGCCGACCACAAATAGCTCACGAGTTCCGGGGCGCTCCTCTTTCTGATGGAGAAGGCGGGTGCGGACAAAGAAAGATACTCGTGCGCCGGGAAAAGTCCAAAGTAGGCGCAGAACAATAACCAGCGCGCTGAACAGGCCGCCGTAAAGAAGAAGATCGAAGATTGGGACCCCTTCGGTCTGCCGCAACACATATGGAAGCTGTAACCCGATAACCACGAACACGAAGCCGTTTAAGATGAAGACGAGCGATTCCCAAACAGCGTTTGCTTGCAATCGCACGCCAGGCGAGAAAAAACGCGAACTCCTGTGACCGAGATAAAGTCCGGCGGCCACCACGGCTAGTACTCCGGAGCCGCGAATCGCCTCCGCCGCCAGGTACGCAGTGTAGGGAACGAAGATGCTCACTGCGATCTCGATCGGAGCGTCATTGATCCGGTGTTCAAACCATTCGACGATGCGTCCCAGGATTAGACCTACGGCAATACCGGCGATTATCAAATACGCCAGACGCAGAGCCGCAGAGGAAATCGTTGGAGTCTGGCCATAGACCACGATTGCTATGGCGAACTCCAGCGCAAGCAGCCCAGTTGCGTCATTCACCAGACTTTCGCCCTCAAGGATGTCCACGATGCGCTTCGGCAATCCGACGCGTTTCGCGATGGATGTCGCAGCAATGGCGTCTGTCGTGGCAACGACTGCACCGAGAACGAAACCAATACGCCAATCAAAACCTTTGAAAAGCCAGGAAGCGGTGGCGGCCACGCCCAGCACGGTGAATGCGACTAGACCGATCGCCAGGGAGACAATGCTTACCAGGTTGTGGCAGAAATCCTGCCACGATGTCAGCCAGGCCGCAGAGTAGAGAAGCGGCGGAAGAATAACGAGAAACACCAGCTCAGGATCGAGCGTGATCTTAGGAATGTGTGGGACAAATCCAAGCAGCAGACCCGCGATCACTAAGACAATTGGATAAGGTGTCTTCAGCTTTTGCGCCAGCACTGCAAAAGCCACCACAAACAGCAACAGAAGAAGCAAAATCAGTTCTGCTGCGTGAATCCCTGTGCCTGGCATGAGATCTTTCGGAAACAAGATGCGCGCTTCGCCACTACTTCCCGCCGTCGGTCAGACAAGCCTGGGTAGTTGAACTGGGTAGTTGAACTGGTTAGTTGAACAATGTACGCCCTGGAGGGAGCGGATTCAATGTTGCTTGCCCTCACGTCCAACGGCTTCGAGATGTCGCCTGGTGAAATAACTTTGCGGCTATAATCCCCGTGACGCGAAAGGCCGGGTGATGGGTTTTGATCGCAAGCGGCCAACAGCATTGTCTGGACCGGCCTGAGATGCCGGCGGTCACTCGTCGATCCGCATATTCTGGCGAATCGTTGATCGTAACATTGGATTACAGACCACGTTTGGACTGTGGAAGAACTGCTCTCGAGAGCAAATTTAATTTAGTTTGGCTCCGCCGATTTTGTTAGGCGATTGGCGTGATTTTTTGACAATCCGAATCCTTAGACTTGGGACGGATTATTACGAGAGAGGCGAAAGCCAATGTCGGCAAGATAATGATGGTTAAAACAACAGGCGCATGAATCACCGCCGAAGCAAGGATTGCAGCGGCCCAAAGAACGGCATTGCTCATTAAGTAGCTTTTGTGCATAAAGTATTTCTATGTGTTGCTCCTGCTGCCCAACGCGGAAATATTACCCGCGCCCCACCTTCATGTCAACCGCCAAAACTATGCATTGTCGTTAGCACATGATATGTCCGGTTGAGATAGCACGTGAAGTGTCCGCTTTTCGGGCGGCGAGGGTAGGAGATCATGCGCAGCATGATCTCTTACACG
>JGI20189J14885_1000082_pt1 | contig 34972 bp, 36 predicted proteins | sample NGESurdeep072012_10_FD_14885 | JGI IMG/M metagenome (IMG submission 14885) | reverse complement strand
GAGCCACTCGTCGCCACCCGTCAATTCGAACGCGTCGATCATCGCGTCGACGAGCCAGGCGACGTCGCTCGCGGTCGCGTGGGCTTGGCGCCGTTCGGTACGCCACCACGTGTCGTACGAGAAGTGCGAAGAGGCGAGTGATCGCAGAAGGTCGAGTCCGAGCGTTTCGAACTCGTGATCGCCAGCGCGCAAGAACGCCGAGGCGATCATGGCGTTCCACTCCAAGATGACTTTCTCGTCACGGCTCGGCTGCACGCGAAGTTCACGGTGGCGAGTGAGCGCTTGGTGGGCGAGGCTCAGCGACGCGGGCGTCACGAAGGGTTCGCCGTCGCGAAGTCGCGGTATTGAACGTCCTTCGAAGGAACCGATTGCCTCGATTCGCCAACGATCAAGCGTTTCGTCGAGGAGCGGACCCTGGCCCGCTTCGACGAGCGCCTCTCGCACCTCGTCGGGCGTCCACGTGACGTGTGAGCCTTCGACGCCGCCCGCGTCGGCGTCCAGTGACGAGGAGTATCCGTCGTCACGGCGAAGATCTCGCGCGACGAAGTTCAACGTGTCGAGGGCGACGTCACGCCACTCGGGTCGATTGGCAACGGCGCTCGCACGAAGGTAGCAACGCGCGAGTAACGCTTGATCGCTCAACATCTTCTCGAAGTGCGGCACGTGCCACTCGCCATCGACGCTGTAGCGCGCAAAACCACCGAGAAGGTGGTCGTAGAGCCCGCGACGCGACATCGCGTCCAGGGTGAGCGCGATGGCGTTTCGCGCTTCGGGGTCGTCGAAGTCGAGCAGTGCCTCGACGAAACTCGGTCGAGGGAACTTCGGGGCGCGCCCGAAGCCACCGTCCCTGTCGACTTGGCCGATCAGCTCATCGCGCAGGTGTTGACGAATCGCCTCGAGGTCCAAAGTGTCGTCAAACGGCGCGAGGTGGTCGATGAAGCGGACCTCTCGCGAGAGTGCGCTCGCGAGCTCTCCAGCTTGGCGTTCAACGACGTCGCGTTGATGTACCCAGGCTTCGTGCAGGGCGATCAGCAGTCGTCCAAAGCCGACCTGACTGCCGCGATCGGTCGGCGGGTAGTAGGTGCCGGCCATGAAGGGTTTGCCGTCGGGCAGGAGAAAGACGGACATCGGCCAGCCGCCGTGTCCCGAGACCAACTGCGTGGCGGCCATGTACAGGGCGTCGACGTCAGGACGTTCCTCCCGGTCGACCTTGATCGGGACGAAATAGTCGTTCAAGAGGCGAGCGATCTCGTCGTCCTCGAAGGACTCGTGCGCCATGACGTGACACCAGTGACAGGCGGCGTAGCCAATCGAGAGAAAGATGGGGCGATCGCTGCGGACCGCTTCGTCGAGAGTCTCTTGACCCCAGGTTCGCCACAAAACCGGATTGTCAACGTGATCGAGCAGGTACGACGATCCCAGCTCGTGACGTACGTCTCTTAGGAATGGCATCGCAAACTCACCGTGAAACCTTAAGCGTTCACGGAGGGAGCGTTGTCATCGTCGCCGTTCCCACTCCTCCTTTCGAAGGGCCATGACGATTTCGTCGGTCCACTCACCTTTCACCCATTCGTTTTCAACGAAGTGCGCCTCTTGACGCATTCCCGCTTTCTCGAGTGACCGCACCGAAGGACGGTTTCGTGCGTCGCAGCGCCCGACGACGCGGTGCAACCCGAAGTCGCCGAAGGCGAGGTCCAAGAGATCCGCGTAGACCTCGCTCGCGAAACCCCGACCGTGAAAGTCCGGGTGGAGCGATCCGCCCATCTCGCCCTGGCGGTGCTCGTTCTTCGTCCACCAAAGCAGGAACTCGCCAATGACGCGCTTCTCGTTCTCCAGTTCGACCGCGACGCACAGGCGGTTGTCAGCACCCGTCTCTTGCGGTTGATCGAGGAGACCTTGCAACATCACGGTCGTCGCGTCCATGTCGCGGGGTTCGCTGTAGAGGTAGCGGTTGACGTCTTCGTTACCCACGATGAGGGCGAGGTCGTCGAGGTCATCGATTTGAAATCGTCGCAGCGTAAGTCGAGCTGTTCGACGGGCCCTAAGGAGTTGCACCATTCGTACGTTCTAGTGCGCGAGAGTGCCCGATGACGTGAACGCGCTGGCTACTGTGAATGACGACATCAACGACCAGGAGAGAATCATGAGCGAGCCGCTTCGCTGGGGCGTACTTGGACCGGGGCGCATCGCCCGCAAGTTCGCGAGCGACCTCGCCTTCACGGACGAGGGGATCATCACTGCGGTGGGCTCGCGCTCGGCGAGCAGCGCTGACAAATTTGGTGACGAGTTCTCCATTCCGAATCGCCACTCGTCGTACGAGGCACTCGTCGCCGATCCCGACGTCGACGTCGTCTACGTCGCCACACCGCACCCGTTCCATCACGACAACGCAAAACTCGCGCTCGAGCACGGTAAGCCCGTCCTCGTCGAAAAAGCGTTGACGATGAACGCCGCGGAGGCTCGAGATCTCGTCGCGACGGCACGCTCGGCGGGACTTTTCTTGATGGAGGCGATGTGGACTCGGTTCCTACCCCACGTCGTCGCCATTCGCGAGTTGATCGCGCGAGGCGTGCTCGGGAACCTCGTCACTGTCAACGCCGGCCACGGCTAGTGGTTCGCGGAGGACCCGACGTCGCGTCTGTTCGCGCCCGAACTTGGCGGAAGCGCCCTGCTGGACCTCGGTGTCTATCCGGTGTCGTTCGCGTCGATGATCCTTGGTGCGCCGAGCAGCGTGACCGCGCTCGTTGATCCCTCGTTCACCGGTGTCGACGGTCAGGCGTCGATGCTCTTCGGCTACGACTCTGGTGCGCAGGCCGTCTTGACGTGCACGTCGAGCGCTCGAAGCGCGACGCGAGCGAGCGTCGTCGGGACCGAGGCACGGATTGAGATCGACGGTGACTTTTACGCACCCACGTCCTACGCGCTCATTTCGCGTGACCGTGAGGTCACGCGTTTCGAGACACCTTCGGTCGGAAGGGGACTTCACTACCAAACGGAGGAAGTGGCGAAATGCCTTCGTGAAGGTCGACTCGAGAGCGCCGTCATGCCGCTCGATGAAAGCGTCGAAATAATGGCGACCATGGACCGAGTTCTTGAGTTCCTATAAGTAACAACGTAAATACGAACGAGATGCGCACGACGCCTCTCGTGCCAGGGCTGGTGTTCACCCGCAGGCGAGCGCACCAGTAACAACGCTCGCTGAGCCGAGCGAACATTCGAAGCGGTTCATCGCGAGGCGGAGAGTGCCGTGTTGGTACGCCGACAGCTACGTCGGCGACGTCCGAGTCGAACTACTGAAGGTGGCGAAGTTCCTGTCGACGGATTTTGCCGTTGGCGGTTCGAGGAATGGCGACCACGTAGCGAATCTCTTTGGGCTTTGCCCACGGGCCGATTCGTTCGCTCGCCAGCGAAAGGATCTCCTGGTCGTGGTTGGTGCCGTCGCTCACCACGAGCGCTACGACGCGCTCGCCCCACTCGCCGTCCATCACTGACGTGACGGCCACGTCTCGCACGTGAGTGAGCGTCGCGATCACGGACTCGAGGTCCTCGGGCCAGAGTTTCTCGCCGCCGGTCGTGATCACGAATCCGAGTCGTCCGCGAACGCGAACCTTCCCATTGACGACGTCGCCCGCGTCGCCCGTCGGGAACCAGTCTCCTTGTCCGTCGGGTCCCACGACGCTTGGGCGCGCTGTCGTTCGGTACGACGAGAAGAGCGTGGGCGAACGAACGATGAGCTCGCCGTCCACGCTCGCGACGTCGACGCCGCGAAGCGCCACGCCGTCGTAGACGATCCCCGAGCCCGTCTCCGTCATGCCCCACGTCGTCACGACGTTGGGTAGGAGATCACCCGGTGGGCGCGCCCCGCCCAATAACACGCGGAAGTAGCCACTGACGTCGTGACGCGCGAGCTGCGTGCGAACGAGCGCGACGTGGGTGGCACCTAAGTGTGGAGCTTCGTCGAGAGGGGTCGAGAGCGACCAACAGAGCGTCGCGTCACTCAGTATTGATCGCAGGAGCACCGCGAGCCCGCCAATGTGATTTGCGGGCAAACAGGGGAACCACACGGGCGCCGTGGCCCCACGCAGGGTGCTCTGGGTGATCTCGGCGCTCGCGCGCAGTGCGTTCCACGAGAGCTCGGCCGCCTTGGGCACACCGCTCGATCCCGACGTCAACATCACGAGTCCCACGTCGTCGTCGACGAGTTGACCCTCGCGTCGGACACTTCGTCCGCTCTCATCGAGGACGACTGTCGCGCCCAGAAGTGAGAGTTCCTCGTCTCGTCGACGAGGTGACAGGCGCTGGTCGAGGACGCAAAAGGCATCGCCGGATTCCACACAATGGCGAAGTACGTGCTCGAGTTCGACGCCGAGCGGCAGGTCGATCGCTTGCAGCTCTTTCACGTAGAGACAATACGTGCACGCTGAGGCGTCATTTCAAGGAATGTCTGGCGAACGCTCAAAGGAGAGACCTTGAGGTCCATCGAAGGAGTCGTACCCCCGCGGCGTGAAGGTAGCGTGGACGACATGACTGACACGGTAATTAAAGGTCCACCGCTTGACCCGGTGGAGGAGTTTCGATCCCAGGCGCTGCCTCAATGGGAACAGGTTGGCGAGTATCGAGACCTTATCTATGAGGTCGCCGAAGGGATCGCGCGCGTGACGATCAATCGACCAGAAGTGCGCAATGCCTTTCGCCCCCAGACCCTCTTCGAACTGGCCCACGCGTTCGAGCGCGCGCGAGACGACATCACGGTTGGCGTCATCATCTTGACGGGCGCGGGCCCCGACGCCTTCTGTTCCGGAGGCGATCAACGAATCCGCGGTGACGACGGCTACATGGGCGACGACGAGGTCGCCCAGCAAGGCGTGGGCCGACTGAACGTCTTGGACCTTCAGGTCCAGATCCGCCGGCTTCCGAAACCGGTCATCGCGCAGATCGCCGGCTACGCAATCGGGGGAGGGCACATTTTGCATTTGGTCTGTGACCTCTCGATCGCGGCTGACAACGCGCGCTTCGGCCAGACGGGTCCTCGTGTCGGTTCCTTCGATGGTGGCTACGGGTCGTCACTCTTGGCTCGAACGATCGGTCTGAAGCGCGCGAAAGAGGTGTGGTTCCTCTGTCGCCAGTACGACGCGGCGCAAGCGCTCGACTGGGGACTGGTGAACACCGTCGTGGCCCTCGATGACCTCGAACGAGAGACCGTCGCGTGGTGTCGTCAGATCTTGACGTTGTCGCCCATCGCGCTTCGAATGCTGAAGGCCGGCTTCAACGCCGCCGACGACGGATTGGCCGGGGTGCAACAACTCGCCGGGGACGCGACCATGCTCTTCTACATGTCCGAAGAGGGGCATGAGGGGCGCAACGCGTACCTCGAACGTCGAAAGCCTGACTTCTCGAAGTTCCCGAAGCGTCCATAATCGAGACGCCGGGGGTTCAAGAGCGTTGGGTGCTCGCGGCGCGGCCGCGAACGTTGCCGGCCGCCGGCGTACCCGTTGTGGTCGGCACGCTGTTGATTCGCCCGCTCAGCATCAATTGGCTCAACTCGGTCCTCTGTCTCGTGATCGCGCTCTCGCTGCAAGTCGCGACGAATTACGCGAACGACTACTCCGACGGGATACGCGGGACTGACGAACAGCGCGTCGGTCCCTTTCGCCTCACGGTGTCGAAACTCGTCGCCGCGAAGAGCGTCCGCAACGCCGCCGCGATGGGCTTCGCCGTCGCCGGCATCGCTGGACTGTGGTTGGCGTCGCGCACGTCGTGGTGGTTGGTACTGATCGGTCTCAGCGCGATGCTTGCTGGTTGGTTCTACACCGGAGGACCGAAGCCCTACGGCTACTACGGATTCGGTGAACTCTTCGTCTTCATCTACTTCGGCCTCATCGCGACGGTGGGCACCGCCTACGTTCAACACGGCACCATCCCCACGCGCGCCTGGTGGCTGGGGGTCGCGGTCGGATTCATGGCGTGCGCGCTCTTGGAAGCGAACAATCTTCGAGACGTCGACGGTGACCGGGCCGTTGGTAAGAAGACGCTGGCCGCGCGACTCGGCCGACAACGTGGAGCGTGGCTCTACGTCTCGTGTGTCGCCGGGGTAATCGTGGGCGTCGTCGGCGCTCGCCAACTTGCTGTCGTCGTCGCGACGATCGTGCTGTACGCACCGGCCCTGCGTCTCGCGTTCTCCAAGAAACAGGGGCGTGAGCTCATTATCTTGCTGCAGTACTCCGCGCGGGCTCAGCTGGCGTTGGGCGCCTTGCTCGGCGTTCTTCTCGTGTCGAACGCCTACTGGGGCTGAACACTCGCGATGAGCGCCGCGGCCTCGTCGGGTCTTTCGAGGTGCGCCGCGTGTCCTGTGCCTTGCACCAGTGACGTGGTGGACGCTCGCAGTGATTCATTGAGAAGGCGCGCCTCGCCGACGAATTTGGTGTCGTTCGCGCCGGCGATCACGAGAGTTGGCACGGTGACCGACGTAATCGTCTCGCCGAGCCACGCTTGGGTACCGGTGCCGCTCGTTCGAAGGGAGTTCGCAAGTCCTCGTGCGTCGGAACTTCGCGCGGCGCGCTCGAGGGGATCGTCAGGCAGGGTGGCGAACATGGGTTGGGCCAGCCATTCGTCGAGGAAGGCGTCGGCGCCGATGAGTTCCACCCGATCGGCCAGAGCGTTGTCGCGCGCTCGCCGCGCCGTGCGCTCGTCATCGTCGCTGATACCCATCGTCGCGCTCAGTACGACGAGCGAGGAGAGTCGTTCTTGATGGCGTATCGCGAAGTGCAGGGCGACACGTCCTCCCATGGAGTAACCGCCCAAAATGAATGGTCCGCTCGGCAACGCACGAGCGAGGAGGTCCGCGGTCTCGTCCAGTGACGCGACGATTGAGAAGTTTTCTCCGTGGCCCGGCAGGTCGATGGTGAGGACTTCGTAGGTTCCTGCCAGAATGGAACGGAAGGTGCGGCCCGAGTCCTTGGTTTGCGTAAAGCCGTGTAGCCACACGAGGACCGGACCTGAGCCATTTCGCTGTAGACCGAGGAGTGACATTGCCACGTAGCGTACCGAGCCCGAGCGTGGCCCAGGCTACGTTCGCCGCGACGCTCTTCGACGAATGGATCGAGGCGGGCCTTCGTGATGTCGTGCTTTCCCCGGGATCTCGTTCGACACCCCTGGTGCTCGCCGCCGCCCAGCGCGACGAACTGACCTTGCACGTTCGACTCGACGAACGGAGCGCCGGATTCTTCGCTCTGGGTCGCGCGCTGGCGACCAAGGTGCCGGTCGTCATCATCGTCACGAGCGGCACCGCCGCGACGGAACTCCACGCCTGCGTCGCCGAGGCTGATCTCGCGTTCGTTCCCCTCATCGTCGTCACCGCCGATCGACCGCCCGAACTGCGCGGCGTTGGCGCGCCGCAGACCATTGAGCAAATGCTTCTCTACGGCGCGATGGTCCGTCTCTTCGAAGATCCTGGTGTAGCCGACTTGGCGGATGCCCCGTCGTGGCGTCCGTTGGCGAACCGCCTCTGGCATGGTGCGCAGGGTGGCCAGTCGCCACCCGGTCCGGTGCACTTGAACGCCGCGTTCGTTGAGCCACTCGTGGCGGAGCGAACCGACCTTCCCCCGCGCCGGACCGAGACGCTTGAGACGGTGTCGTCGGTGGGCGAGGAACACCTGACCGACGTCGTGTCTCTCGACCTTGCGGGACAGTCGGTGCTGTGCGTCGTCGGGCGAGGCGTGACGAAAGAAGTCATCGATACATGTCGCGAACTCAATTGGGTCGTACTCGGTGACGCGACGGCGCAAGGCTCGCTACCTTACTTCGACGCGCTCCTTCGATCGAGCGACTTTTCTCGGCGTGTGCGACCCGACGTCGTGGTGCGTCTTGGGGGCATCCCGGCGTCGAAAGTGCTCGCGGAACAGCTTCGCGTCTGGAACGTTCGAACCGTCGGTCTCAAGGGCGCGGGTTTCATCGCGGACCCCGATCACCTCATCGGCGAGACGTACGCCGGCCTCCCGCGCCGAGATGACGTGAACCTCGTCGCTAAGAGTGACTACGTCGATACGTGGCGACGGGCGTCGGACGAGGTTGCCGCGTGGTTGACGAAGGTTGAACATGACGAGAGTGCGTTCAGTGAACCACTCGTCGCTCGAACGGTCGTCGAGACCAGCAACACCTCAGGCGTCGCACTCGTCGTGGGTTCGTCGATGCCAGTGCGTGACGTGGAGTGGTGGGCTGCGCCTCGTCGCAGCGCCACCTACGCGAATCGAGGCGTCAACGGCATCGACGGCGTGGTGTCGACCGTGCTCGGTGTCGCGGCCGGGTCGAGGGCGATTGGCCTCGTCGGTGATCTCACGTTGTTGCACGACGTGTCCGGTCTCGTCGAAGGCCTCGGCAACGTCGGGGGCTCGTGCGTCCTCGTGGTAGTGGACAATCGAGGTGGCGGGATCTTCTCTTTCCTTCCGCAGGCGACAGTTCTCGAACACGATCGATTCGAACTTCTTTTCGGCACGCCTCGCCTCCACGACCTCGAAGTCGTAGCGAACGCCTTCGGTCACTCCTCAACATCGGTGATGACGCTCGAAGAGTTGCGCACCGCCGTCGAGAAAGGGCTCGTCAGTGAAGGGCTCAGCGTGGTCGTGGCGAAGGTGCCCACACGCGAGGAGAACGTCACGTTGCACCAGGACTGGAATGAACACGTGATCCAACTTCTGGAAGGACGTGTCGCATGATCGCTTCACTGCCGGCGTCACTAGTATTGGCGATCCCGATCGCGATCGCTGCCGGATTCGTCTCCTTCGCGTCGCCCTGTGTTCTCCCGCTCCTTCCCGGCTATGTCGCGTTCCTCACGGGCGCCTCCGGGAATCTTGACGGTCGTTCACAGAGAGGAAGAGCGTTCGTTGGTTCGATTGCTTTCGTGATTGGCTTTGCGTTCGTTTTCGTCACGCTTGGTGCGCTTTTTGGTGGATTAGGCGCGTCTATGAAGGTGCATCAACGTGTCTTGGAGGAGATCTTCGGAGTCGTGACAATTTTTCTCGGTCTGTTCTTTGCGGGGTGGTGGCCTTCAGCGTGGTTGCAACGGGATCGCCGCGTTCACCGACTTCCACGAGTGACAGTCCTAGGCGCCGCGATGTTGGGCTTCACCTTTGGGCTTGGATGGACACCATGCCTTGGCCCAACGCTTTCGGCCATCAATGGTCTCTCGGCCTCGGTATCGGGTGCAACAGCACTTCGAGGTTCCATCCTTGCTTTCTTCTATTGTCTCGGACTCGGCGTCCCCTTCGTCGTCGCGGCACTGGCCACCGAGTGGATGGCAACAGTCTCGTCATGGCTACGTCGTCACGCCAAGACGATCGGCATCATTGGTGGCGTGTTGCTCATCGCGATCGGAGTGAGTGAGGTGACGGGTCTGTGGCACACCTTCGTGTTGTGGATCCAGACCCATTTGCCGGCGACAAGCTCCTTCTAGCAACGAACGGGCCTCGTAGACTGAGACGATGAATGTACTCGACGACTGGCAGTTTCGCGGTCTGATCCACCAGACCACCGACGACGAGGTTTTTGATCGTCTGAGCGCGGGATCGGTCACGTTGTACATCGGTTTTGACCCGACGGCCCCGTCGCTGCACCTCGGGCACCTCTTTCCTCTTTGTAACTTGCGTCGTCTGCAGCTCGCGGGCAACGCGCCCATCGCGCTCGCCGGCGGTGGCACCGGTCTCATTGGCGATCCGAGCTTCAAGGATGTTGAGCGACCCCTCCTCACGCGCGAGGTACTCGACGCCAACGTCGCGGGGATCGGTGAGCAGATGAGTCGTTTCCTCGACTTCGCCGCCAGCGCGGGTAAGGCCCAGGCGAAACTGTTGAACAACGCGGACTGGCTCACCACGATCTCACTGACGGACTTCCTTCGTGACGTTGGCAAACATTTCACGGTCAATCAGATGATCGCGAAGGAGTCGGTCAAGAGCCGTCTCGATCGCGACGACGTCGGCCTCTCGTTCACCGAGTTCGCGTACATGCTCCTCCAGGCCTACGACTTCTTGCGATTGAACCTCGATCACGGGTGCACGCTCCAACTCGGGGGATCCGATCAGTGGGGCAACATCACGATGGGCACGGAACTCGTGCGAAAGACGACGGGCAGCTCCGCGGCCGGCCTCACGTCGCCGTTGCTGCTGCGCCCCGACGGTTCCAAATTCGGCAAGTCTGAAGGGGGTGAGCAGGTGTGGCTCGACGCCGCTCGCACCTCACCGTTCAAGATGCACCAGTTCCTCCTCAACAGTGACGACGACGTCGCCTCGGCGCTTCTTCGCTTCTTCACCTTCCTCGATCACGACACGATCCTCGGCCTCGACGAAGCGACGGCGAACACACCAAAGGAACGTCGAGCGCAACGCGCCGTCGCCAATGAGGTGGTCGCGATGGTGCACGGCGATGACGCGGCGATGAAGGCCGAACGCGCCGGCGAGGCGCTCTTCTCCGAGACCATCGCCGATCTCGACGAGGCGACGTTGCTCGAGGTCGTCGCGGACTCGCCTTCGTCCACGTGGTCTCGCGACGAACTCGCGCGGGGCGTCGATCCGGTGGAGCTCTTGGTGGGTAGCCAACTCGCGAAATCGAAGGCTGAAGCCCGTCGTTACCTCGACCAGGGTGGTGTCTACGTCAACAACGTGCGCCTCGACGCGACGTCGCGCGTCGACATCACCAACGCGCTGCACGGCCGATACCTGGTGCTCCGTCGCGGGCGGCGACAGCTCCATCTCTTGGTCGCGGCGTGATTCGAGTCGTCGCCCTCTTATTGGCTGCAGGTCTCCTGCTCAGTGCGTGCGGATCCATAAGCGCGTCAAAGGCTATGGCGAACTGGGCGACGCAGAATGGTTACACGGCCAACGTGAAGACGTTGACGAACGACGCCAAACACGCGGCGCTCGCACTTCGTGACCCCTCGTCGTCGAGCGCGTCGTTGCACACCGTGTGCGCAGTATTGAACCTCGAGACCGAGCAAGAGAACTCCGCGCTGCCCACGCCCGACAACCAAGCGACCAACCTCATCTCGAAGGCCCTCAACACATTGGGTGCGGGCTCGGTCGAGTGCTACGGCGCGTCGTCGAACGTGGCGAAACGGGCACGGGCGCTTCGCAGCCTTTCGAGCGGGGTCTTGTACCTCTCGGAGGCATCGGCGCGCGTCGCGAGCGTGGCGACGCCTTAATTCGACGGAGGACGCAGGTCGATTTCGAGTCGCAAGATACCGTCCTCGAGTGTCGCCGTGGCGTCACCCAGCATGGCGTAATCCTGGAAGTCGATCTTCGCGGCCTCGATGAAGCGAAGACGCTCGGGACCCTCCACAGGCGGCAGTCCTCGGCGCTTCACGGCGTCGGCGCGGTCACGAAAACGCTGAATCATCTCATTGGGGTCAAAGGCAGTGCTCACAGGCAAATGCTAGGGGTTATAGAAGGAGTTCGAGTTGGTAGTATGGATACTCAACTCAGTGTTGTGGAGTTGTGGTCGCCGCCAGGTATTGGCCCGCGACGAGTGAGGAGTTGACGTGAAAAAGGGTCGCCATCGCCGTTTTGTAGAAGCTCGTGAAATGAAGCGATCCACGGGTCCTCGAGCCACCACCTGCGTGGAGTGCGGTGCCCCGCCGGACGACGTGCACGCCGAATGGTGCCTCGTCGAAGAAGATCGCTACGACGAGATCCTCGGTTCACTGCCTCGTACGAATTTCACCGAAGAGGATCCGCTCGCCGCGGAGGGTTAAGCCTTCTTACGAAGTACGGGATGGGCGAGACGTGTGCCTTGTGGCTGCGCCGCTCGACTGTCCATATAGGCACGTAGACGGTTGTAGACCGTGACGCCCACCATCGCCGTGAGCTCTTCGCGCATCGAGTCGACGACGCGCGTCTTGCCGACGAACGCGGAGGCCGACTCGGTGCACCACCAGTGAAACTCAGATCCGCCCGGTCCCCAGTCGCGGCGGTCCCACTGCGAGATACGCGTAACGACGTGGCCGTCGTCTTTCACCTCATCGTCTCGATGCAACGGCAGCTGCCAGCAGACTTCGGGCTTTAGAGGTATGTAGCTCTCGTTGTTGTCGATGGCCATGACGTGCAGCGCGCAGCCAGGCCCACGAGAGAACTCCGGGCGATTCAAGAAGATGCAGGCGTTCTGGACGAGCTTGGAGACGATCTCGCCGTTCTTCTTCACTCTCGTGGTGCCGTTCTTCCCCTTGGACTTGAACTGCCACTGCTCAGCGGTAAGGCGCTTGGCAGCCTTTTCGACGCGTCGTTGATCCTTTTCGTCCGTGAAGTGCGCGCCGTAGCTGCAACATCCTTGGACGAGTTCGGGCGTTGGCCCGGTGAGGACACCCTGGCAACCGTTGCCGAAGATGCACGTCCAATTGCTCTCGAGGAAGGTCACGTCGAACATCCAGGTTCGTTCGCGTTTGGTGTCTTCAAAACTGACCCATTCGTGGGCGTCACTGGGGATGGAGGTCACAGTGAAAAGATACCCTGCGCGGCGGGTTCGTCGAGGTACCTCTAGACTTTGTGCATGACTTCTATCGACACCTTTGACGTGTTAACGCTCACTGACGAGGCGCGCAACGTGGTCCTCGACGCGCTCAACAACGAGACGCCGAGTGAGACGTTGGCGCTATGGGTCGAAGTGACCGGGACACGCGGCGCGGCGTACTCCTACGACCTCTACTTCTCCGAGTTGAACTTGGCGCCCGAGGGCGCCGCGATTGGACGAGACGGCGGCGTGACCATCGTCGTGCCGGCCGCGAGCGTCGATCGCCTTCGTGGGAGCCGTCTCGAGTTCGCCGCCGAAGGTGGCGGGGGACTCGTTCTTGTCAATCCCAACAGCCCGACGCTGGAAGAGGTCAACCCGGGTATTCCCGAGGACATCTTGGCCTTCGGCGTCGAAGGTCCGTTGGCGACTGTCGCCCTCGTCGTACTCGAAGAGCAGGTCAATCCCTCGATCGCGTCGCACGGTGGGCGCGCCGACCTCGTGGCCCTCGACGAAGACTTGAAGACCGCGTACATCAAACTCTCTGGCGGCTGTCAGGGCTGCTCGATGAGTCGAATGACACTCACGCAAGGTATCGAGACGATGCTGCGTGAAGCGATCCCTGAACTCGTGTCCGTGCTCGACGTCACCGACCACGCGTCGGGCGTCAATCCCTTCTACTCCGCAGAGTAACTACGACCAGACGGTTCAACCTAGAATTGAACGATGTTGCGCTTCCTCACTGCTGGTGAGAGTCATGGCCCGTCACTGAGTGTGATTGTCGAGGGGCTCCCGGCCGGGCTCGCGGTTGGGGTCGAGGACTTGGCGAGCGAACTAGCCCGTCGTCGCCTCGGGTACGGACGCGGCCCACGAATGCGTTTCGAGCGCGACGTTCTTCGTCTCATCGGTGGCGTTCGTCACGGTCGGACGTTGGGCTCGCCCGTCGCGGTCGAGATCCTCAACTCGGAGTGGCCGAAGTGGGAAGTCGAGATGTCGCCCGAGCGCGGAGCACCGAGCAAGAAGCTCACGACGCCTCGACCCGGGCACGCTGACCTGTCGGGCATGCAGAAGTACGGCTTTGACGACGCCCGCGACGTCCTCGAGCGCGCGAGCGCGCGCGAGACGGCGGCTCGCGTGGTCGCCGGTTCCTTGGCCAAGTCGCTACTGGCCGCAATTGGCGTGGAGATCGTCAGCCACGTCGTTCGTATTGGTGGTGCAACATCAGACCGGGTGGCGCGTCCGCTGCCGAGTGACCTCGAACGAATTGACGAGAGCGAAGTGCGCTGTTTCGACGCGGCCAGCGAAGCGGCCATGATCGCTGAGATCAAGGCCGCCGCGAAAGAGGGCGACTCGCTCGGTGGGATCGTCGAGGTCATCGCTTACGGGGTACCGGTCGGACTCGGAAGTCACGTGCACTGGGATCGCAAGCTCGACGGACTCTTGGCGGGCGCACTCATGAGCATCCAGGCCGTCAAGGCCGTCGAGATCGGCGACGGCATGGCGCAGGCGGGACAACGTGGCAGCGTCGCGCACGACGCCATCGCGATCGATCAGGGATTCACCCGAGGCGGCGGCTACGTTCGAAAGAGCGACCACGCGGGCGGACTCGAAGGCGGCATCTCGTCGGGTGCGCCGATCATTGCGAAGGTCGCGATGAAGCCCCTCGCGACCCTCAATCGTCCCGTGCTCGAGACCGTCGACGTCGCGACGGGGGAGTCGACCGTGTCGTTCAAGGAGAGGACCGACGTCACCGCCGTTCCGGCGATGGGCGTGGTCGCTGAAGCGATGATGGCACTGGTGCTCGCGAACGAGGCGCAGCGAAAGTTTGGTGGCGACTCCCTGGAGGAGTTCGTCCGCAATCACGACGCGTACGTGGCGAACCTGGGCTCAACCGCCTCAGCCGCTCGATCGATCTAGCCGTGGCCCGTCTCGTCCTCGTGGGACTGCCGGGCGTGGGCAAGTCGACACTCGCGAAGGCACTAGCCGATTCGTGGCGCTGCGCGATGATCGACACCGATGACCTCGTGGCGACGAACGTAGGCGTTCCGGTCGCGCAGTATCTACGTGAACAGGGCGAAGCGGTGTTTCGAGAGAAGGAACTCGACGCGTTGCGCTCAGCGCTCAACACTGACGCCGTGATCGCGACGGGAGCAGGTGTGGTGGTGACGAGCGCGGCGAGGGACCTGTTGGGGAAGGAGCCGACCTACTGGCTCGACAGCGACGACGAGACACTTCTCGAACGCGTCGGTGACGGTGAGCGGCCGTTGCTCGGTGACGACCACCGTGAGGGACTCGCGACGTTACGGGCTGAGCGTGAAGAGTGGTATCGCTCGAGTGCCCGTCGTCGAGTCGATTCATCGGGCACCGTTGACGACGTCGTGCAGCGAATCCAAAAGGAAGTCGAAAGCGTGACGCCGTGAACGTGACCGTCGAACTCGACGAACGAAGTTACGACGTCGTTGTCGAAGCTGACGCGCGCCACCAGTTGGCCGACTTGCTGAGGCGTCGAGCACCTCAGGCGAAGAACGTTGCCTTCGTGACGTCACCCTCACTTGCCGCGCAGTCGTGGTTCGACATCGAGAGCGGTCACGAACAGTTCGTTCTCACCGTCCCCGAGGGCGAAGCGGCGAAGACGATGGGTTCGCTCGAAGAACTCCTCGAGTCGCTAGCCCAACGCAGACTTTCGCGCGACGACGTCATCGTCGGTGTCGGCGGCGGTGCCGTCACCGACCTCGCGGGCTTCGCCGCCGCCACGTTCCTTCGAGGCGTGGCACTCGTGCAGATTCCCACGTCTCTCGTGGGTCAAGTCGACGCGGCCATCGGTGGAAAGACCGGCGTCAACTTAAGCGCCGGGAAGAACTTGGCCGGCGCGTTCTACCAGCCACTCGGCGTCCTGTGCGATACGAGTGTGTTGGCGACGTTGTCCGAGCGTGAACGCAAGAGTGGTTTGGGAGAAATCGCAAAATGTTGGCTCCTCGACGGGCGAGGGGTTGACGAACTCGCGATCACGCCCTTGTCTGATCTGATCGAGCTGTCGGTGCGGCTGAAGGCGAACGTCGTGTCGAACGATGAACGCGAAGGGGGACTCCGGGCGGTACTCAACTACGGCCATACGCTCGCGCACGCACTCGAGAAACTTTCGCTGCGCGACGATCCCGACGCGTTACGCCACGGCGAAGCGGTGGCGATCGGTCTCGCCTTCGCGGTTCGACTGGCGAGAGCGCTCGGTCGCGTCGGGGACGATGAGGTGACCAAGCACGACGCGGTCCTCGAACAGTTGGGTCTTGGCACCGCGGTGCCCGCGCGTTTTGTCACCGACGAGCTGTTGGAGGCCATGGGTCACGATAAGAAAGCCCACCACGATTTGAGTTTCGTGTTGGAAGGGCCGTCTGGATTCTCGGTCGTGTCGGACGTGGACAAGTCGACCGTGCGAGAGGTACTCGAACGATTCAGGGGAGCACAATGAGTGGTGAAATACTGTTGTTGTCCGGACCGAATCTTGACCTACTGGGAGAGCGCAGCCCGGAGATCTACGGCGCGAGTTCGTTGGCGGAGCACGTCGCGCGATTTCGCGAACTCGCGAGCGCTGCTGGCTACAGCGTTCGCGATCTGCAATCCAACTTCGAGGGCGACCTCATCGAAGCGGTACACGGCGCCAGGGGCGTCGACGTGGCGATCGTGCTCAACGCGGGCGCGCTGACGCACTCGTCGTGGGCACTGCACGACGCGTTGGCGACCTTCGAGGGCGTGAAGGTAGAAGTTCACCTCTCGAACCCCGCCGCGCGCGAACCCTTTCGTCACGTCAGTACGCTCGCGGGCGTCGTGAACGGATCGATCGCGGGCTTTGGCGCGTTGAGTTACGAGCTGGCCCTTGAAGCGGTGCGTCGATTACTCGAATCGTCCTAGATCAGGCATCAAGAGCGTTTGCCTAGACTGGGCTGCGCACGAACCGCGAAAGGCACTAAGGCCCATGGCCGCAATCTCAACCTCGGACATCAAGAACGGCATCACCCTCAAGATCGACGAAGGTCTCTTTACGGTGATGGAATTTCAGCACGTAAAGCCCGGCAAGGGGGGCGCTTTCGTGCGCACCAAGCTCCGAAACGCCCGCTCGGGCGCCGTCATCGAACGCACGTACCGGGCTGATGAGCGCCTGGAGCAAGCCATCATCGACAAGCGCGACACCCAGTATCTCTACCGAGACGGGGACGACTACATCTTCATGGATCAGTCCAACTACGACCAGTTGCCCGTCTCGTCGAAGAGTCTGGGCGAGGCCACCAACTTCTTGAAGGAGACCGGTAAGGCCATGCTGATCTCGTACGACGACGAGATCATCGGCGTGGAACTACCTGCGTCAGTGGAGCTCACGATCGCCGAGACCGAACCCGGCGTCCAAGGTGACCGCGTGTCCGGCGCGCGCAAGTCCGCCACGCTCGAAACCGGTTACGTGGTCCAGGTACCCCTGTTCGTCGGCCCCGGCGAGGCCATCAAGGTCGACACGCGCACCGGCGAGTACATGACCCGAGCGTAAGTTGAGCGAACTCGGCCAACGTCGTCACCTCGCTCGCGAACGAGCGCTTGAGCTCGCCTACGAAGCGAGCATGAAGGGACGTCCGTTCAGTGCCATCGTGAGTGAATTGGTCATCTCACCGGACCAGTACACGGTGTCGATTCTGACGTCCACCGAGGAGAATCGCCCTCGAATCGAAGAGCTCATCTCGGAGAATTCGCACGAGTGGACGCTCGATCGCCTGGCCCTTATGGACCGTTTGATTATGTCGTTGGCCCTCGGCGAGTTGATCATGGACGACGCTCCTCCCGCGGCGGTGGTCCTCGACGAATCGGTGGAGTTCGCCAAGATCTACTCAACTGAGGGATCGGCGTCGTTCGTCAACGGCGTTCTCGCTACGTGCGTCGAACACCTAAAGTAGAGCCATTCCCCCCTCTTAAAGGAGTTGCTTCGTGCCCGGCATGAGTCAACAGTCGATTAATTTGACTAACGCTCTCGTGGTGACAATGTTTCGCCACTCACTTTTCGTGACCGGGTTGGTGTGGCTCGCGGCGATCGCCATCGTGATGATGGTGGCGCTCGTCGCAACGCGCAAGATCCTGAACTTCAATATGTCGAGCGAAGGTGCGGGGGAGCCGCGAGCGCGGACTTACCTACGCTGGGCGTTCGGCGCCATCTGGCTGTTTGACGGTTTCCTCCAGTTTCAAGCGTCGATGCCTCTCGGTCTCGCCAACAACGTGGTCGCGCCGCTGACGACCGGTACGCCGTCGTGGTTGCACTGGCTGATGGAGCACGGCATCTTCCTTTGGAACAGCCACCCCATTTCGTTGGCCGTCGGGACTGCGTGGCTCCAAGTCGGCATCGGCTTGGTGTTACTGGTCTCCAATGGACGGACCGGGCGAATCGTCGGCGGCGTCTCCGCGCTGTGGGCGACGCTCGTGTGGCTCATCGGCAACGGCGCGGGCGGGATGTTCGTGTCGGGGGCGTCGTTCCTCTTCGGTTGGCCGGGCGCGACGCTCTTTTACGTCTTCGCCGGCGCGTGGCTGTTCGTGAAGCCCGAGACGTTCCGAAAGCGATTCTCAAGTGTCACCCTGCGAGTGTTGAGCGTGATCGTGGGCTTCGCGGCCCTGCTACAGATCTTGCCTTCGACCCAGTTCTGGCACGGGGGTAACACCAACGCCCTTACGACGATGACGACGTTCATGACGAAAACGGCCCAGCCACACGTGTTGGCGTGGATCGTCCGTCGCGTCGGTTCACTCGCGGCGACGATGGGTGGCGGGTTCAACGTCGCGATCATCCTTTGGTTGGGCGCCTGTGCCGTTGGTCTCTGGATGGCCCCCACGCGAGGGTGGCGCTGGCCAGTGTGGACCCTCGTCGTCGGTTGCCTGTTCTTCTGGTTCGTATCAGAGGACACGTCGATCTTTGGGGGTTTGTCAACCGACGTGAACTCACTGTTGCCGTTGGCGGTGCTCGCGTGGTGCGCGTCGCCGACGTTGCGAGGACTCGGACCTCGCGAACGTCGACTTCCTCGTGAGATGACCAGTAGTGCCGGGGCCGTGGTCGCCACGTTCGCCTCAGCCATGATCCTCTTCTCGACGGTCTTGATGGCTGGGACCACGTTCGCGAGCGCCGAAACGACGCTTTACCAAGCGCACAATGGTCCCGCGTCCGCTACGTCGTTGAAGGCTCACCCGTTTACGCTCACCGACCAGTTCAATAAGACGTACTCCCTAGGAGAACATGCCAAGCGTGTGACACTGCTGACTTTCATTGACCCACGTTGTTATACCGATTGCCCCTTGTTAGCGAAACAACTTGAGAACGTTCGCGCGGAGTTGTCCCCCAACGCGAGCCTCGACATCGTGGCGGTCGCGGCTGATCCCTATCATGAGAACCTCTCAGACCTTCGCCACTTCATCGCCGATCGAGGGCTTGCGCACCTGAAGAATTTCTACTTCGTGACGGGCAAACTCTCAAGCGTTCGAAAGGTGTGGGCGTCGTACGGCATTGGCGTGTCGATGACGTCCAAGGACAAGATGAGCATCCACTCCGACTTCATGTTCCTCGTCAGTTCCAAAGGGGAGTTGCGTTGGGTGATTCCTGACGACCCTCTCTCGAGTTTGTCGGGCGTGGCCTCGGCTGTGTCCGAACTACGCGGACTCCTGTCGTCCATGGGCGTGAACTAGAACTAGATCACGGCAAGCCGCCGTGACGAGTGCGCATTGCCGGCATAACCCCAACAATGTGAACCTGAGCCATCCGTACCTTGTCGCCCCCAATAGGCAAACAACGCGGTCGAGAGGCTAGAACTGCGCGGAGGTATCGTGGTGGTGAGAGCGATGTACTTCGCGTAGGTAGGCGTTGTATTGCTCGAGTCCCGGGTCCTCAAGCGTGGCGTCGCCGCTGGGCGATCCCTGATCACCGTTTCTAGCATCGCTGCGAAGTTTCTTCCACATGTACAGCGCGTAGAGCGCGAAGATCGGCCACTCAAACACGTAGGCCCACGACAGAGTGTTACCCGACCGGGCTCGGAGAAGTTCAAGGACCATTGCCGGCAAGCAAATGCCCTCGGCGATGACGAGACCCACATGAATGAAGAGGTCGTTCTTGGGCTTATCTTCCACCACAAACAACATTAGCGGCGGTATTGGCGTCTTCGGATGGCGAACGGTACCTTCGTCTTGCTGCTCGACCGGGCGTCGAGCTGTCGTGGTTCCTATCCAGGCGTACTGCCGTCCTCTGAAGTTGAGTGAACACCTTGAGACTCGGCCAGTTCGCGCTGATGCTCCTGCCAGGCTTGTAACATCCCGTTGAATTCTGGCGCCAAGAGCGTTTCCTTCTTCGACGTGGATTCCGGCGTCTTTGGATGGAGAAATCTCCACCACATGTAGATTGCCGTGATTCCCAACAACGGCCATTCAAAAACGTAAGCCCAACTGAGGTGATCTCCGTGTTCGCCCCTCACGAGTTCAACCCAAAAGCCGGCGCTACAGCACACGAGAGCCACAAGGAGTCCTAGGTGCGTTCTCCAGTCCTTACGTCCCATTGACGACCCCTTACTCAGAGATGTCACTACGAGCGTGGACGCCCGGCACTCTCCGGAATCCTAATAGCCCTACAGTATCTTACGATGAACGGATTAACGGCCTTGACTGCTCAGAGGCTCTTGTGTGAATAAGGGGACCGCGTGATTCCCTCTCGACACGAGTACAAACGTTTCAGAACTGACCAATTTGAATTGTGCGCCAACGCGAGAACTGCACATAGTTCAAGGAACCCATGACAACAACGAGAATGAGACGAGATGGTAATCCCCGTAATTCCCGATCCTAAGGACGAGCAGACTGAGGCTCAAAGGGCGGCCGCATTCTTAACGGCGTCTAGGACGACAATCGACTTTCCAGTAATCGGAGGGAGGTGGACCCCGTTTGTTCGAAACGCGGTCTTCGCGGTGGCCGTGACGATATTGGTGCTCGGCCTGGTGGGCGGTTTCGCCGAAGCGTTTGTCGGCAATGTTGGCGTGTCCAAGATTTTTACCCGGACTGCCACGACGGTTACGACCTCGCCACTCCTCGCGTCGGGAGCCAACACGTCGTCGCCGTCGCTTCTTACCTACATGAGCATGAAGAAAATAATTTCGACGCCTGCGCGTAATTTCACCCTCATCGACCAGCACAAACGCCCGTGGAGCCTCGAGTCGAACAGGGGCAAAGTCGTAGTGATCACGTTTTATAGCGTGAACTGTCGAGACATCTGTCCCGTCCTTGGTGCTGAAATCAAGCAGGCGAACTCGATCCTTGGCGCGAAGGCGTCACACGTGGCATTCGTGATTGTAAACACTGATCCGGATCAGACGGCATTTCTCGCCAATCCTCCCGCGCTATCGACGCCGTCGTTGGAAGCGGTGAAGTCTGTGGAGTTCTTAACGGGATCACTGGCCTCGCTGAACCGAGTGTGGTCAAATTACGGCGTCACCATCGACGTTCGATCGCCGCGCGACATCTATCACAACAACGTGATGTTCTTCATCACTCCGCGGGGAAAGCTTGCTGAAATCGCCAAGCCTTTTGGAAACGAGAGCCGTGATGGACACTTCAGCCTCCCAGCCTCGGACGTTCATCGCTTCGCCGATGGTATTGCGCTCATGGCCGTNAGGCTCATGAAATGACAGGCGATCTCGCGGATCTTGAAGAAGCACCGTACAATCCGGCGACCATGGCGGGCTCGACGCTCATGGCGACCAAGGCTCGCCGCCTGAAGCGACCGTGGGTACTGCTCACCTTGGGAATCGCCATCGTGGTGGTGATCTCAGTCATCACCGATTTACCCAAACCCATCTCCAGAGCTCAAGACGCCGCTGATCAAAATGCGAAGATGAAATCGATCAATACGGATCTTGCTCCGTGCGTGTTCGCACTAAATGAGAGCTTGGCACTTCTGGCGAAAGAGACCAAAGGCCAGTTGACGACGTCGAATCTTGGTCAAGTTTCCGGGCTGCTCGTGGGCGACCAAAGAGCGTGTTCATTTGCGAGCGGGGCAGTAAACGACTTGACCAACAATATTCAGGTCAACGACACCAAGGCCGGAAAATACATCGACCGTCTACGCGGGCTCGTCACGCTGTGGGACACTAACCACGCTCTGCAGTCTGTCGATGACGTCATTACACTCTTCAAACAACCGAACAATCAAAGCGTTTGGCGGCACCTGGCCGCCCAAGAGACTGCCCTCGACGTCGAGAGGCTCCAGGCACGGTCGTACGTCAAGGACGCGACGAAGATTCTCGGTATACGGATCATCGAACCCAAACTGCCCCTGCTACGTCCGTTGAAGGGATGATGCGCGCGAGGCGCCAAGGTGAGACGCCAGGTACCGTCGACTCTCGAGGGGGCTGCTCGCGTAATTGAAGGTGTTGTCGACGACGTTACCGCGCGTCGTCGTCGACTTGGGCGCTGCGGCAACGCTCGTAAGGGGTTTCAGTCCGTCTTCGACCAGGTCGATCAACGAGACGGAGATTGGCACGCGACGTTGAATGCACCGAGGGTGCAGGGGTGTTCCCGTCGCTGGAGTGCGTTGATATGCGGTCAATGTTCTAGGAACATCGGCATGGCGGAGCCACCAGGTTCAGGAACGTGAGAGTTAAGTGGCCCCAGCTTCGCAGGACTCCCAACGCGAACATGAAAATCGTGGCGCACGTCGTCTGACGTCGCCCTCTGCGGGCAAGCCTATGCATAGTTGAAAAGAAGAATATTCTAAGGAATGGTTGAAACCAAACACGACGCGTGTCCGCTCTTTGGCTATTCTTACAACAGATTTATTTGATGCGACTTCTTAAGGAGACCAGTTATGTCGATGGGAAAGCGGCTGGCCGGAGTCCTCAGTTTCTTTGTGGTGGCGGCCGCACTTGTCGTCTGGGCTGTTACCACACTGATAACCCCAGGTTCACCGGGCGGCGTTGTGGACTTTACGAGCGCTCAAACTGCGGGGACGCCCGTGAATCTCACGCTGATGACTGTGGGGTCCATTGGTTTTGGGAGTCACCCGACGTGGGTTTCGTACATGGTGAAGTCACCAGATGGTCAGTGGGAGCACAGCACCGTTTGGGATCTTCCAGCGAACTCAACTATCAATGTCACGGTGGAGCAGTTCGACTCGGGAAGTCCTCTACGAAACCAAGTGTTAGGTCAAGTAACGGGAACTGTAGGCGACAGTGCAGTCCTTAACGGGAAAACCTATTCGGAGTACAACTCGAACACAGGCTTCGGCGTGGCCCATACATTCGCCGTGCCGGCTCTCGGCATTGAGGTTCCATTTATTGGCGTCGACGGCAGTTTGACGCTCTGCGGAGTAGCGCCTTGCAAATTGAGTCAGCCGCACAACACGATCACTTTTAGTTTCAAAACACACGGCCCGGGGTCGTACTCGTGGCAGTGTTTCGTTCCCTGCGGTCTTGGATATCTATACGGAAACGGAGGCCCAATGTCGACGCAGGGTTACATGGGTGGTTTCTTGAATGTGGAGTCATAGATAATGGCGCGTGAGACAATGAACGAGGAACCGCGCCATCTGCGCCGACTCTTCGCCGTGTGGTTCGTAAGTTGGATAATCGGTGATGTTTTGTATTGGTTGCTCCTGGGACCCCATATGGCCCCAGGCGACATGACGAAGTCAGCACATTGGAATCAGTTTGACCTCAACGTGTTGTTTATGTTGTGCATCCCTGTCCTCTTTGGAGTCTGGATTTACTTCGCGTACGCCACCTTCATGTGGAATGCGAAACGCAAGTCGTGTCCAGAACCCGTTGGGGGACCGGCGGCAGAGTCGAACTCGAGAGCTCAGTGGAGTTGGATTTGGATTACCTCGGTAACCGTCGTCCTGCTCGCTATCTACGGCACCGTGGCACTCGTCGGTGATAATGGCTCGGGCGGCGGCGAAGGCCCGAGNCCGGTGTGGAATCCACCGGGAACCGTCAAGGCCAACACTGCCGCTCTCGCTGGCAAGGCGACGTGGCAACCGAACAGTGATCAGGTACTTGTCGTGCAAGTTATTGGTCAACAGTGGAAATTCACGTACCGCTATCCGGCCTTTGGAGGCTTCGAGACATCTCAATTGATACTCCCGAATGACACAGCGATCGTGTTTGACGTGACGTCACTCGACGTCATCCACTCCTTCTGGGCTTATCAGTTAAGCGTGAAGGCTGACGCCAACCCTGGTTACAACAACGTGGCGTACGCCGATACTGAACACACTGGTCCATTTCAAGTCCACTGTGGCGAGTTGTGTGGAATCTGGCATGGTTCTATGTTCAACAGTGGTTCTGTCGTTTCACAAACTGACTTCATGACGTGGGCGAAGAAGACAGAGGCGCAGACCGCCGCAAATACGGCGAATCTTCCACCAATGGCGTGGACCTACACACCCGACGCGAATGGGGCTTCCGGAGGCCTGTACCCCGACGGGACCGTTACTCCGTACAGTCCGTCCGAAACCTACGGAGCAAAGCAGCCCGCGTCGTGATCGGTACGAATGAAGTCGAAAGTGGACTGAGCGTTCTAGAAGAAATGGAGATTGCGGGATGAGTATCAGCACCGAACAGCCCAATGAGGTGGTGCGACGTAGCGCGGCGCCACCTCCGAAGCGTCGTGCAATATCGTGGACGCAACGACCCGGCTGGATGAGTCAACACCTTGGGACGGCACTTGTCGGTGCGGCTCTGGGGTACTGGCTGGGCCACTGGTTTGGCAACTACATCTCCAGTGATTATTCGTACGTGGCCAACTCGGGTCAGAATTCGATTGCCGACACACTCGCTTTGGTTATGGGTGTCGTGGGTTGGCTCGCGGGCATTGGTGTGCTCAATTATCCACTCGCAAAGATTGCTGGAAGGGAAGGTAAAGAGCTTGAGGACGTTAAGGACTGGACTCGCTACGTGCGACTCAGTTCTGACCACAAAGTCGTGGGTCTTCAGTATGTCGTAAGTGTGTTGCTCTTCTTCTTTACGGCGGGGCTCTTGGCGATGGCGATTCGCACTGAATTGTTGAGTCCCACGTTCCATATGTTTTCGGCGGACACTTACATCAAGATTGTCAGCGAACACGGCACCATGATGATGATGATGGCGAGTTCGATTGTCGTTGGTCCGCTCGGCAATTACTTGGTTCCGTTGATGATTGGCTCTCGGCGCATGGCTTTCCCGCGCATCGAAGCCTTCAGTTTCTGGCTCTTTACTGCGGGATACTTAGTCATTTTCTCCGCGTTGCCCTATGGCGGGTTTCCTACGGGGTGGACCGGGTACGCACCCCTCGCCAACCAGGCCGGTCCGGGCATGGTCTCCTACCTCTTTGGTTTCGCCATCATCGGTGTCGCAATGGCGGCGGCGGGATTCAACATCGCCATCACTATCGTCAACTACCGAGCGCCGGGAATGACGTGGAGCCGTGTGCCGGCATTCGTCTGGGGCATTTTGGCCACCGCGGGTCTGATGACCTTAGCGACGCCGTCGCTCTTCGTCGCCGGACTCTTCGGCATCCTGGACCACACGGTGCTGACGACGTTTTACGTTGCGGAGCACGGAGGGAGTTCGTATCTTTGGGAGAACCTCTTCTGGTTCTTTGGACATCCCGAGGTCTACATCATGGCGCTCCCAGGATTCGGCATCGTTGCCGAGTTGCTGCCGGTCTTTGCGAGAAAGCCGCTTTTCGCGTTTAAGGTCGTGGTCGCGGGAGAGCTTGGAGTGGCAGTCCTCTCATTCTTCGTGTGGCAGCACCACATCTTTCAGAGTGGTATTGACCCGAGTATGCGACCTCTCTACATGTTGACGACGGAACTGATCTCAATTCCGACGGGCTTCATATTCCTCGTAGGTATGGGTACGCTCTATAAGGCGAAAATCAGATTTACCGTGCCGATGTTGTTCTGCTTTGCGTTCTTCTTCAACTTCTTGATAGGAGGGGTGTCGGGAGTTTTCCAGTCAGACGTTCCAGTGAACGTGACGGTGCACGGCGGGTTCTTCGTGCTCTCGCACTTCCACTACACCATCTTGGGCGGCCTCGTATTCGCCTTCTTTGGCGGTCTCTATTACTGGCTCCCGCTCATGACGGGGCTAGAAATTAACAAAAAGTTGAGCTTGATCCAGTTTTGGACCATGTTCGTTTTCTTTAACTTGACCTTCTTCCCCATGCTGATTATCGGACTGCTCGGTCAACCGCGTCGAGTATTCACGTACGCGCGAGCGCTGACTGGTCTCAATGACTTTGCGTCGGTGAGCGCCTTCTGTCTTGGAGCTTCATTCCTGTTGTTCGCTTGGACACTGGCGTACTCGTTGGTCATCAATCCGAAGAAGTCACCGCTCAATCCTTGGGATTCACTCGGATTGGAGTGGCAGACTGCGCAGCCGGTACCGGTGCACAACTTTGAGCGGATTCCCGTCATCATGACCGATCCTTATCACTACAGCGAAGAGGGTGCTCCGAAGTTGGCCGATTTTGGTGGGGGATCTTCGGCGCGCGAAAGCAGTGTGCCGCCCACTGACAATGAAACGGTTTTGAGATGAGTGGAGAGAACGAAATGACGACGGCTTCTAGCCAACCGAACTTCCCAGGAGGGACACCCGAGGAGCGTGAGTCCGAAATGACGACGGCTTCTAGCCAAACGAGCTTCCCAAGAGGGACGCCCGAGGAGCGTGAGTTCGAGTTTCGAGCCCACGTCGGCGCGATGTGGTCGGGAAGTCGACTGTTCATTGCTATGTATACATTTTTGCTCGCGTCGGTTTGCTTTGCGTACTTCTATCTTCGCTCGAGCAATAACGCACAGTTGTGGCGTCCCCACAACGTCACTGCACCGCTCTACTACGGTTGGGCAATTTACATATTGCTTCTCTTCACCGCGTTGATGGCACTATTCGGGCAGACTCGATTCCGCAAAGGAAGTGTGAACGACTGGCAAATCGCAGGATGGGCGGGCGTTCTCAGTGGTCTGGTGGCCTTGTTTCTCCAGATTTTTGAATTCACCAAGGTCCCCTTTAATCCAGGATCCAGCGCTTACGCTTCGATATTCATCGGCTTTGCGTGTGTTAACTGCTTGACTATTTTCGCGGGAACATACTGGCTCGAGACCACGTTGGCACGTTCGTTGCGAATTCGCAAGGAGCTGGGCGGCACTAACCCAGAACTGTCCACAGCATTCACGGCGCGCTCTTTGAGGGCGAACGTCAGTGCGATGACCTACTTCTGGGGTTACATAGCGTTGAGCAGCACGTTGTTTCTGTGGATGTTTTACCGTTTCTAGTCGAAGTATGATTTCTAGAGTGGCTTGGAGTATTAAATCGTGGGAGTGTCACTTTTACGGGAAAGGTGTGAGTATCAACGATGCTAAGCGTAGATAACTTTATTGGGCCTCAGGTTCAGACGTTAGTAGTACTCTTGGGAACTTTTATTCTCGTTGTTCTCTGGGGATTCTTTCAGCGACACCATTCGGAATGACGGGCGGGCTTCAGCCGGCGCCGCCCGACCATCGACTTGCGCGACGTCGGATTGTGGCGTGCGGAGCAGGTGTCGCACTGTGGGTCTTCTTCCTGCTTCCACAAGTGGCCCACGTGGCCTCAAGATATGAATTTGTTGAGTCTCTGCAGTTCTGCGTCTTCGCGTTTGTCGTGCCATGTTTACTGGTGCTCGGAGCACCGTGGCGATTAGTTGGGCTGGAATCTTTCTCGCACGTGCTTCCAACGATGACTGGAAGAAATCGCGTCCTAGTTCTTTCGGCAATCTTCGTAGCGACAGATATTTTCTGGAGGACGGCGTTCATGGTGGACCTTCTCGCTCGTCGCCCTCTCTTTGATGGAGTTCAAGCCGTTAGTTTCTTGTTCATCGGGGTCGCTTTTTTCTCGGAGATGGTGGAATCGCCACCGATTCGGCCCTTGGTCTCTCGAGTTCAGCGCCTCGTTACCGCTGCGGTCGTGATGTGGACAACCTGGATTATGGCGTATCTGCAGGGAATGTCCGGCCATTCCTGGTACGGCGTGTTTCGAAAGGTGGTTGGCAGACAGTTGTCCATGGCCAACGATCAACAATTGGCAACCTTTTCCATTTGGCTCGTGGCGGCTGCGGTCTTTTTGCCAATTATCTTTAGCAACATCATTCACTGGCTGCAAGATGAAGATCGGCTAGAAGCCAAAAGTTTCAGTTTCGGAGGGATTGAGCATTAAACGGCGTGAGGCGCGGAGACGAAGACGCAAGTGGTGATCGGATCTGAAAACGCGGGGATGTCGGTGACGTGGGAGCGTCACCTGCGAGACATGCCGGCGATACCTGGTCGTACGCGCCACGCGCGTGATGATGGGCGAGAATACGTCGTGGCGACGTGAACTACATCACGCGACACTGGTCCCTTGACCCGTTCGTGGTCATTGCCGTGGCTACTGTTCTCGCGCACGAAATAGGGCTGACTCGACTCCGCGGCCGCTCGACGATTGAACGTTCGAGGAAACGCCGCCGCCGCTCCTTTATTTTCTATGGCGGTCTCGTCGTGATGATGCTGGCCATTGTCTCGCCGATCGACTACTGGGCGTCCCGCTACTTCTTCGTGCACATGATCGAGCACGTCCTTCTTATGTTTTTTGCGCCGATGCTCATCGTCGCCGGTGCACCGTGGTTGCCGCTCTATTTCACGTTGAGCGTCAAACCCCGGCGAGCAATCGCGCGGTTTGTGTACTTGAGCGAACGGGCTCGACCACTACGTGCATTGGGGCGACTGATCCGTAATCCGTGGATCGCGGTCGTTTCGTTCAACGCGTCGATGCTCCTCTGGCATATTCCATCGTGGTATGACTTCGGCGATCGCAATCAGTTCGTTCATATCTGGATTATGCACGGCAGTTACATCGTGACGGGCATACTGTTCTGGCTCCAGATTATCCCCTCATATCCCATCAAGATCACCAAGAGCGCAGTCTGGCAGGGCAGTGCCATTCTCGGCACCAACGTGATCATGACGGTGCTTGCCATTTCGATGAGCATTCTGACGAACTCGAGTTGGTACGACGTCTACAATCACGTCCCCGGAGTCACGTTGTCGCCCGTCGCCGACCAGCAGCTTGGCGCGGCAATCCTTTGGGTCTGCGGCGATTTCTGGGCACTACCCACGCTGATCTTCATCGTGCGACGTTCGCTGATGCATGACGTGACAGCAACGATGCTCGTTGATCAACTCCTCGGACGCGGCAGCGAACGAAGCGGGCGCGAATTTCGATGGTCCGATATCACGACGGAAGAGAGTGCCGTTGGCACCTCGCGAGTCGACGGAGTCGAAGAGTAAGAGTTAGTGCAACTGCTAGGGTGAGAAGACAGTGTCGTGAAGCGGGTCCTGTGAGGCCCGTACGACGGGAGTGTGATGACGAGCGAAGAACGACGCCAAAGCCGCAACAGTGGGCTGGCGTTTGTAGTGAAGGCTCAGTTGCTGACGGGCGAAGAAGTGAGCCGGGCCCTCACGCGCATGGCCCACGAGATTGTCGAACGCAATCACGCCGTGCAGGACCTGACCGTCCTTGGACTACAGACCGGCGGCGAGGCTTTCGCTCGACGGGTCGTGGAGCTACTGACAGAGATTGCCGACGTGTCTCCCGGTCTTGGTCTACTCGACGTGTCCTTCTACCGTGACGATCTCTCATTGCGTCCGATCCCACGAACCTCGGTCACGTTGCTCGACCACGATCTCGCCGATCGTCACGTCATCCTCGTGGACGACGTGCTGTTCACCGGTCGCACGATCCGAGCGGCACTTAACGCGTTGAGCGACTGGGGCCGCCCGCGATCGGTACAACTCGCTGTCATGGTCGATCGCGGTCACCGTGAACTGCCCATTCGACCTGACTTCGTCGGGAAAAACGTTCCGACGTCCACCGACGAGGCGATAGTGGCGAACCTCGAGGGCGTGTGGATCGGCACGAAGGGCGCGACGTGATCGAAACGCTGCGCGGTGCGAATTTGCTCTCGAGTTCGGATCTGTCGAAAGAGGCGATTGTCGAGATTCTCGACACCGCCGAAACCTTCGTCGAAGTCAATCGACGGACCATCAAAAAGGTTCCGGCGCTTCGTGGCCGAGTCGTCGCGTCACTGTTCTTCGAGGAGTCCACGCGAACGAGACTGAGCTTCGAGACGGCAGCCAAGCGACTGAGCGCCGACGTGTTGTCCCTCGCGATCGCGTCGAGCAGCGTGAAGAAGGGTGAATCGTTGCGCGACACCATCGCCACGATCGACGCCCTCGGCATCGACGCGATAGTCCTGCGCCACCAATCGAGCGGCGCCGCCGTTCAAGTCAGTCGTTACGTACCGCACGTTCGGGTCATCAACGCCGGTGACGGGCAGCACCAGCACCCCACCCAAGGACTCTTGGACGCCTTCACGATCCGACAGGTACTCGCCGAGCGCGAGGGGACGACCGGCGAGGCGTCGGGTGCGTCACTGTTCGACGGGCTCAAGATCTTGATCGTGGGTGACCTGCGCCACAGCCGGGTTGCGCGAAGCGACGTCGACACGTACGTGCGACTTGGTGCCGACGTGCACGTCAGCGGACCCGGCACCCTCTTGCCCGATGACCTCGCGAGTTGGCCGGTTACTCGGGCCGACGACGTCGATGAGGCCCTAGCGTGGGCCGACGTGGTCGGCCTGCTTCGATTACAACGCGAGCGAGGTGTCGGATCCTTCGTACCGTCGTTGCGTGAATACACCACGAACTATGGGATGACGCTGGAGCGCGCCCGACGTCTGCGCCCGACGACGATCATCATGCATCCGGGGCCAATGAATCGCGGCGTCGAAATTGATTCGCGCGTCGTCGACATGGCGAACTGTGTGATCGTGCGACAGGTGACCAACGGAGTGCCGATTCGAATGGCGGTGCTCTATCTCAGCGTTGCCGGAGAGTTGAGAGAGGTCGCGTGAGTGCATTCGTACTGCGTGGTGGGCTCGTGGTCGGCGTGTCGAGCGCCAACGTAGGCGACGTGCTCGTCGAGAATGGACACATCGTCGCGATCTCCACGAGCGTCGAAGTGTCTCGAGGCACCAAGGAGATTGACGCGCGGGGATGTTGGGTCGGCCCCAGTTTCGTGGACCTGCATACCCACCTGCGCGAACCGGGACGCGAAGAGGCCGAGACGATCGAGACCGGGGCGCGTGCGGGCGCACTGGGCGGCTATAGCGCGCTCGTCGCGATGCCCAACACCGAACCCGCGCTCGACTGCGCGGCCCTCGTGGCCTACGTGCTCGAGCGCGGTCGTCATAGCGTGCTCGACGTGGCGGTCGCTGGAGCGATTACCAAGGGTCGTCTCGGTGAACACCTCGCCCCCATGGCCGAGATGGCTGCGCTCGGTGTCCGACTCTTCAGCGACGATGGCGTGGGCGTGCAGGATCCTTCGCTGATGCGCCGGGCGATGGCCTACGCCCGTCCACTCGGGGTTCGTCTGGCCCAGCACTGCGAGGACGAGCGTCTCGCGGCCGGTGGGACGATGAACGAGGGGGCACTTAGTAGTCGGCTCGGCCTGGTGGGACGACCAGCGCTCGCCGAAGAGTTGATGGTGATGCGCGACATCGAACTCGTACGCCTGACTGGATGTCCGTTGCACTTCATGCACCTGTCGACGGGCCGTTCACTAGCGCTCGTGGCCCACGCTCGAGCCGAGGGCCTGCCCATCACTTGTGAGGTTGCGCCGCATCACTTCACCCTGGACGAGTCGTTTGTCGCCGACTACGATCCCATCTTCAAAGTCCACCCGCCGCTTCGCGATCGACGCGATGTCAGCGCCGTACGAGCCGCGCTCGTCAAGGGTGGCGTGGACGCCGTCGCCACGGACCACGCGCCCCATGCGCCCGAATTGAAGGACCTGCCCTTTGATGAAGCTCCTGCGGGCATGCTCGGACTCGAACACGCCGCGGCGCTGACCTTTGAGGCACTCGGTCCCGACGCAGATCCGCACGTCTTCTTTTCGCTCTTGAGCCGCGGTCCGGCGCGCGTCGCGCAACTGCGCGCGAGCGACGATCGGCTCTATCTCGGGGCTCACGGGGGAGAGATGCTGGTGGGCGAGGACGCGAACCTGGTGGTCTTTGACCCGCGCGCGAGGTGGGTGGCGCGTAACGAAGAACTGCACTCGCGCGCGACGAACAGTCCGTACGATGGGCGTTTGTTGGTCGGACGGGTGCGTTCGTTGGTCGCGCGCGGGGCGCTCGTGGTCGACAACGGGCAGCTCACGTGATTCGTCCCCCGTCGCACCTCGTACTCAGTGACGGAGCAACCTTCGAGGGATCGGCGGCCGGCTTCCTACCGCCGTCGGGCGTTCGGGGCGGCGAGTTCGTCTTCAACACTGCCCTCAGCGGCTACCAAGAGATCCTGACCGATCCGAGCTACGCCGGGCAGGTGATCGCCTTTACCTACCCGCACGTCGGGAACTATGGGGTCACGCCACTCGACGACGAGGCCCGCCGCCCCTTCTGTGAAGGAGTAGTGCTGCGCGAACTGAGCGCCTCCTCGTCGAACTGGCGATCGACGGGAACGCTCGAGGAGTTCCTGGTCCGCCACAAGATTCCCGCCATCGTCGGAGTTGACACTCGTCGTCTGACGCGACACCTGCGAACGTACGGGGCGCTTCCCGGCGCGTTCGGACACGGCGGGCTTGAAGTGGTGCGTGACGCGTCGCGCGTTGCGCGCGGTACCGAGGACACGGACCTCGTCTCGAGAGTGAGCACGCGCGAGGCCTACGTAGTGGGTGACGGTGACCTGCACATCGTGGCCCTGGACTACGGCATCAAGGAGACGATGGTCCGTCAGCTCGGTTCCCGCTTTCGTGTCACGGTCATGCCCGCGAGTTCGAGCGCTGACGAGATCCGCCAGCGCCATCCCGACGGACTCTTTCTCTCGAACGGTCCGGGCGACCCCGCCGCGCTCGGCGCCCAGGTTACCGTCCTCGACGAACTCATCGGTTCGGTGCCGATTTTTGGCATCTGTCTTGGTCACCAACTCCTCGCCAACGCGCTCGGTGGATCTACGTTCAAACTCCCCTTTGGACACCACGGCAGCAATCACCCGGTGCAAGACCTCGTGACGAGAAAGATCGAGATCACCGCGCAGAACCACAACTACGCCGTGAATCCCGACTCGTTGACGCGTTCGCTCGTGAGTCACGTCAACTTGAACGACGGCGTTATCGAAGGCATCCACGCGGCGAGCGAACGGTGCTTCTCGGTGCAGTATCACCCCGAGGCTGGCCCCGGTCCTCACGACGCGCGCTATCTCTTTGAGCGCTTTGACGCGTTGCTTCGAACGAACACACTGGACGCGCGCTGATGCCTCGTCGCGACGACCTAGCGTCAATTATGGTCATCGGCTCTGGTCCGATCGTCATCGGTCAGGCCTGCGAATTCGACTACTCCGGCACCCAGGCCTGCCAGGTGCTGCGCGCCGAGGGCTACCGCGTCGTGCTCGTGAACTCGAACCCCGCGACCATCATGACCGACCCCGCGACGGCCGACGCGACGTACGTTGAACCCCTCGACGCGGACGTGCTGATCGACATCATCGAGCGAGAGCGGCCCGACGCGTTGCTGCCCACCCTGGGGGGACAGACGGCACTCAACCTGACGATGGAACTCGTGCGTCGCGGGGAACTCGATCGCTTGGGCGTCGAAGTGATCGGCGCTCGTCCCGACGCGATCTCGACCGCCGAAGACCGCGAGCTCTTCAAAGAGGCCATGGCCGAGATCGGTCTCGCGGTGCCCGAGTCGGGATTCGCGCACTCCGTCGAGGACGCGCTCACGATCGCCACCTCGATCGGTTTTCCCATCATCATCCGTCCGAGTTTCATCCTCGGCGGCGCCGGGACGGGCATCGCGTCAAACGACGAGGAGCTGTTGCAACTCGCCGCAGAGGGCATCGCCGCCTCCCCGATCGGCGAGATCCTCGTCGAGAAGTCGATCGCCGGCTGGAAGGAGTACGAACTCGAAGTGATGCGCGACAACGCCGACAACTGCGTGGTGATCTGCAGCATCGAGAACTTCGACCCCATGGGCGTGCACACGGGGGACTCGATCACCGTCGCCCCACAGCAGACCCTCTCGGACGTCGAGTACCAAGAGATGCGTGACGACGCCTTTCGCGTACTTCGTCGCGTGGGAGTGGAGACGGGCGGATCGAATGTGCAGTTCGCGGTCAACCCCGAAACGGGCGAGCGACTCGTGATCGAGATGAACCCGCGCGTCTCACGATCGAGCGCCCTGGCGTCTAAGGCAACCGGCTTTCCCATCGCCAAGATCGCCGCGCGACTCGCGGTGGGCTACACGTTGAACGAGATCCAAAACGACATCACGAAGGTGACGCCCGCGAGCTTCGAGCCGGTCATTGACTACGTCGTCACGAAGATTCCCCGTTGGGCGTTCGAGAAGCTTCCGGGCTCGTCGCCGCGACTCGGCACACGCATGCAGTCCGTCGGCGAGGTCATGGCCATTGGCCGCAACCTCGCGGAGTCGTTGCAAAAGGCCGTCAGGTCGCTCGAACAGGGCCGCGTCGGCTTCGCGCTCGGCGACGACTCCGAGTTCTCGACCTTCGACGAGGGAGCTCTCTGGGAGCGCTGCGAAGTGGCGACACCGGAACGGCTCTTCGCCCTACACGAGGTCCTCCTTCGCGGCGCCACGGTCGACGAGGTCGCTTCACGCACGGGTATCGATCGATGGTTCGTCCACGAACTCGCGGGCATCGTCGAGCGCGAACGTGAACTCATGGCGGCCGTGTCACTCGACGGGTTCGACCAGCGGGCGTGGCGTCGCTACAAGCAATGGGGATTCTCGGACGTTCAGATCGCCCAGTTCACGGGTACGACGACGGAGCACGTGGCGAGCTCGCGTCGGTCGAAGGGCGTCGTCACGACGTTCAAGACCGTTGATACGTGCGCTGCTGAGTTCGAGGCCTCAACGCCCTATCACTACAGCACGTACGAAGACACCAGCGAAGTTGAACCCTCGTCGCGTGATCGCGTGATCATTCTCGGATCGGGACCCAATCGCATTGGCCAAGGGATCGAGTTCGACTACTGCTGCGTGCACGCGTCGATGGCGCTGCGCGATATGGGCTACGAGAGCGTGATGGTGAACTGCAATCCAGAGACGGTGTCGACGGACTACTCAACCTCGGACCGGCTCTACTTCGAGCCCCTCACGCCCGAAGACGTCGCCGAGGTCATCTCCGCAGAAATGGCGGCCTGCGTCAACGGGGCCAGAGTCGTGGGGGTCATCGTCGCCCTGGGTGGCCAGACTCCACTGAAGCTTTCGCACTCACTGGACCCCGCGCTGGTACTGGGCACACCCGTCAGCTCCATCGACGACGCCGAAGATCGCCAGCGCTGGTCGGCAATCTGTTCATCGCTCGGGCTGCGCCAACCGCCCGGTGACGTCGCGCTCACGTTGGAAGAGGCTCGCGTCATCGCCAAGC
>JGI20189J14885_1000068_pt1 | contig 36596 bp, 34 predicted proteins | sample NGESurdeep072012_10_FD_14885 | JGI IMG/M metagenome (IMG submission 14885) | reverse complement strand
GCTGAACCCTCCGCCCACCTTGAACCCCATTAAATTCACGATGCTCGCCGCGGCGTCATTGATCGCTGAGGCTTCCGTGAACCTCGCGTTCGCGGTGGCGGCGTGCGCGCTCTTATTGGCGTGGGTCGAAGCCTACATTGTGGTCTCGGCGGGCGCTTTTCTTCTTGGGTTCATCGGCAGTCGATGGACATTGCCATGGGCCGAGCGATATCTCGGCATGGTGTTGGCCGTCGCCACAAAGCTGCTCGTCATTAATCTGATTCTCGGTCTCGGCGGTAACCTCGGCGACGATCTCGTTCGGGCGTGGTCCGATACGGCAACCGAGCATGGCGTCTCGGACTACTTCTCGATGGCGGCGATCACGGTAGTGTACGGGCTTGTGGTCTGGTTTGCGCCGGGCTTCGTCGCGAATCTCGTCGGGGTTTCGCCGGTTCTGTCTGCCTCATCGGTCGCATCGGTTGCGGGCGCCGTCCGCGGGGCCGCCTCGCAAGTCGCCGGCGGTCTCGGGTCGTTCGGCCGCGCTGCAGACGCGGGCGCGAAAAACGCTGTTGCGGCCGCCGCCGCTATCCGCGCGAGAATCGGAAAATGAATTCTTGGGCATCAACCCGGCGTTCCCGAATTCGGCGAAACGCGCTCAGCACAAAAATCTCTCGCGTCGTCGGATTGTCCGAGACCATGATCGAGCAGCTTGAACGACCGTCGATACACGATGTGGTGATCACGCCGGAATGGCCGCGTCCGGCGCTGCCGCCATTTCCACGAAGAATCCCCGCCCAGCAGACCGCAAGCTAACCCTACCGAGGAGCAAACGTGAGTGCGAAGAGTTCGGCCTTTGCCGAGAACGGCAAAGCAAAGACACCCGTTGCCAGCCCGTACGCGGACGCACGACGAACGTATATCGAGCGAACGGCGGAGGACGTGCTGACGGCGATTTCCGCGCGGAGGATCGCCACGATGCTCGCAGCGGCACTGTGCCTCTCGCTCCTGGCAAACGTCGTCCTCGCGACCACGGCCAAATTCGTTCCTGTGTACGTCCACGACAATGCGCAGGGTCAGATCACGTATGTTGGTCGTGCTTCGGAGACGAATGACGCGCCGAGCCAAGCCTCGGTTCGCGCCCAGCTTGCGGATTGGCTGAGTAACGCCCGCGAGATCTCGAGCGATCCGATGGCAACGCGCGAGCGTCAGCGTCGCGTCGCCGCGTTTGTCATGAACGGATCGCAGGCGCAAAGCTTCCTCAAGTCGTTCTACCAGCGGAGCGACCCGCTAACGATGGGGTTTCAGAAGCGGATTGCGGTCGCTGTGAACTTCGTGTCGGCGATCGGATCGTCGACGCATGAATACGAGGCCGAGTGGACCGAGGACACGCGCGATCCCGATGGACGACGAATCGGGACTCCAAAACGATTTCACGGGCACTTCACGATCGTGTTGGCTCGTCCAGGCGACGAAGCTACCATTTACGCAAATCCGCTCGGCCTCTTCATCACCGATCTCAACTGGGCCGAGAAGATCAATTGAGGTGCAGGGCATGAGAGTGTTTGCGATCGTTCTCTGCTTTACGGCGCTGGCGACCGTGCCGGCCATCGGACAAGGCATACGTGACGCGATCCGCTACCCCGACGGTTCACATCGCTACGCGTACGATGGCAGTATCCCGACCATCCCGGTCGGCGTAGGCGACTCGTGCGACATTGAGTTCGAGGCCGGCGAGACGATTCGGCGAGTGTTCTTATCTGATACGCTGCGTTGGAGACTCGCCGATGGCGTGTCGGACGCAAGCAACATTCCCCATCTCGTGGTGAAACCAACCGCGGCCAAGCTGGCGACGACCCTTACCGTGTTGACCGACCGGCGCTCCTATCATATTCGGCTTGTGAGTACGACCGATCGGCAAGCGGAGTACGTCGGGTTTACCTATCCGAGCAAGACGTCGGCCCCTTCGCAGCGAGCTCTGGATCGCGAGAAGCTGGACGCGACGATCGCCGCGACCTACACGTGCCAGGGCCTCGATTCGGTGTATGTCAGCGGAGGCGCCAATGAATTTCGCAATGTGCAGATCTGCAACGACGGGAAGCATACCTACATCAACGCGCCGGAATGGCAAGGTGACCTGCCGATGCCATACACCCTCGATAACGGCGTCGACGAGATCGCGAACTACTCATACGATCCCACCCATCGCCAATTCATTATCGACGGGGTTCCGACAAAACTCGTACTCATTCGCGGGAGCGGCCGCAGGCAGCTTCGCACGACCCTTGAGAGGAAGTCACTATGACGAGGCCCATTGCGGAAGCGCTTGTCAACGGGGCGCGGCCCGAGGATGCCGGTATCGTGACGATTCGGCGCACCGCCCTCCTCGCCGCCGGCTTGACGGCGTTGCTCATCGGTCTTCTCAGCGTCTGGCTGATTCGCTCGAACAAGCCGGCTGCAGCGTTCGCCACACTGCCGGCCGCGCGGGCCGCCGATGTCAGTACGATCGACGAACGGATCGTCAGAGCGAGCGACGCACTCGTGTTGCCAACGTCCCCGCCTGCCCCTAGTCCACATCCGAACCCTGCTTTCGTTGCAGATAACGCTGTCGAACCGTTTGTTCCAGACCCTCCCGCCGTACAAGAGCCATCGTCGCCCGCGGAGCGCCCTGCGTTCAACCAACAACATCACGCCGACACTCTCGCGAACACCCGGCGACAGGTCGCCGCAGATGCCCGCAACGCCGATCTTGCGGTCAAGCTCGATGCTGTTCCGGCGACAAATACGAACCGTATCTCGCCGGCGGGCGCAATGGTCGGTGCTGACTCAGCGCCAGTCGGCGAGTACGTCCTGCAGCGAGGCACGCTCATTCCCGCCGCAACGTACACGTCCATTGACTCGACGGTGCCGGGAATCGTAACCGCGCAAGTACGACAAGATGTCTACGATTCCACGCATCGGTATCTGCTTATTCCAAAAGGCTCGCGGCTTGTCGGCGCGTATGCGAGCGGCATGACGAACGGCCAGTCACGATTGTTCGTCGGTTTCGATTCGATTAGGCTTCCGAATGGTCGAACCATCGAGCTTGGCAACATGCCGGGCGTCGATCTACAGGGAGTCGCCGGTCTCGGCGGCAAGGTCGACTTCCATACGGCGCGGCTCTTCGGAAATATTGTCCTGTTGAGCATCCTCGACGCTGCAACGCAACTCGTTCAACCGCGCGGTTCGGGAAGTGGAACGAACGTTATCGTCAACACCAGCCAGGCCGCGGGACAACGGGCCTCAACTCTGAGTTCGCTGTCTGCCGGCCAATACTCGAATCAAACGCCAACCATGCACACCCCGGAAGGTTTTATCCTCAACGTCATCGTGGAGCGTGACATACAACTTTCGGTTTATGAGCCTCGAAGCGAATGACGCTGCCGAATCCAACGACTGCACAATTCTGCAGGGGCAGACTCGACGAGCCCGATCGGCGCCATCGTACATTTCAAGGTGACGCCGGGACCGCAACCCGTGCCTGGGGCGCAGCCGTGGTGGTGTGTTTCGGAGACGACGTTCCCGTCCGCATCGTAGGAGAAGAGAACGCCCATCCCGCTGGCATGCAGGTCAACTCCACGCGACTATAATGATTGGATCGACGATTGCGCTGAAAACGGCCTAGAGGAGGGTTGGGAAGTAGCTTGACTATCCATCGAGGACCGGCCTGAGACTGAATGCGTATCGACGTCCCGAGCACCGCGTCCCTAATACTCAGGAGGTCGAGTCAAGCGCGAGAACCCAAAGCGCCGATAGTCGCTACGAATTAGAGGCCGGGAAGTAACAGAGGGCCTCTCGTACAGCCTCTAAGACTCTCGAGTCCGTAATGGCCACGTTTTGGCCGTTCAAACTTCCGTAGGTGCCCCACTTGTCGAGATAAAGTGTCGTCAACGGAGTTTCGTCTGCGCCCATCACCCTAATAGCCCATGTGGCGCCAAATCTTCGGCGCGTGGGTTCATAGTGGCTGTTTGCCATTCCATCGACTATTCGAAGCAATGGCCTTTTGAAAGGGGCGCGAAACATCACAGCAAGCTCGTACGTCTTGTCGAGTTCCGCTGGCGTTGTCCCAATAATGGGATCCACTGTGTCCGATCGATATGTAATCTCTATCCGCTGAACCTGTTGTATCAGAAGTGCCCAATTTGGTTGTTCTTGGGCTAACGTAAAGTCGGGGCACAGAACTAGGTAGAGTCCGAACAGAACAGCGGTCACACATTTGAGGTTGGTCAAAGTCGGCTTCTCCTATCAAGGCTGTTTTGAAGGTGATGTGTCCGTTGGACCGGCAGCATAGAAGGTTGAATTTTTGACATTGTCTTTTAGATTCCCTTCGTTGGATCCTTCATGTGCTCCAAGGTTCCTATCGAGTTCGTCTGCGATTTTGTTCTCGTCGCCCGTGACGCGAACGTGTTCGGCGTCAGTATTTTTTCCGGTTAAGTCTGCCTTTGCATTACCCGCTGCTAATTGATCCTTTGGTATGCTCGCATGGTCCAATTCATGAACAAGCCCAAGGGCCGGGGACGAGGAGCCCTTGTCGCACCATAGTCCCGCGTGCGGATTCCAATCAATAGTCTGACTCGCCGAAGTGTAATCGTCGACGCCGGTAGTAAAGTTAACTTTATATTCTTGATCTGAGTTAATTACGGTGTTGATTATTTTCATCGCGGTCGGACTTGCTGAAAGATACGCAATGGCCTTATCGAACGCCTCCGCTTGCGCCGATGTCCACCCCTCTCTGCTGACCTTGTATCCTGAAGGGTCCGCGTAGTCAACGGAGTTGTTGCGGTTCCACATGTACGGTTTTTGCGACATGGGATCGTGGACATCGCCGGCATAGGCGTCGGGCGCGGTCCAAGCGCCTAACTGTGGGTCGTATGCGCGCACGCCCTGAATCACGGAGTCGCCATCGAAATAGCCATCGGATCCCGGAGCGGTTATGGGCGCAGTCACGGTTCCCGAGAAACCGGAACTTGCGGTCGGAGCGTTTATCGGCGGAGTGGGTGAAACTTTGCGATACGGATGCGCCGGTATCCAGGCGTCGTGGCCCGTCGAGTTATGCGACGACGTTACCGATTCGCCAAGATCACGATCCCACACACTCACGGTGGTCCCGGTCGCGTTGTAGTCGGCGTCGAGACCGACCTTGATGTCGTCGACTTGACCCGAACTATTCAATGTCAGAAGGACAGTGTCGTCGTCCCAGATGACGCTGTCCCCGGCCATCTTGATCGGGCGCCCGGCCGGACCGTACGTATAGCTCGTGGTGTAGGATGCTCCGGGATGCGGCGGCCACAGCCCCGTTTGGGTGTCAGCGTAAATCCAGGAGAGATACGTCTTGCCCAAGAGATGGTTTTCGGCGTCATGCCGCGCGGTGAACGAACCGGTGGTGCTGTGCGAGCAAATATTGTCAAACGGACTTCCGGGGTTGTTTTGGCCGTTGCCGATGCTTCCGCCGCAAGAGTACGATTCGCCCCAGGTCATCGAGCCGCTCGCCTCTCGCGCGGCAGTATCGAATGCGAATGTTTTTTGAAGACCCGAACTGCATAGCGACGGTGCGTCCGTGGAACAGCTACCGCTAGAGTTGTTGCTCGCGGTCATCATGGTGACGGCGTTTCTGAAATCGGCTATGCCGCCGTCAACGTCGGCGTGCCCGTTCGTGAAGGATGAGGTTGTAATGGTCGGCCAGGTATCGGCGCCGCTAAATGGGTCAATGCCGCCCGGCAAATAGAGCTGCGCAGCGAGTTCCCCGAGTGCGGTCAGTCCCGAGGTTACGGTCTGGCCGCCGTAGGCCGAGTAACCCGTCACCGAGCCTTCGTAATCATGGGTGATGTTTGAATACGTTCCGGCTGCGATGTCTTTGGAGGTCAGGAGACCGGTCGTCGCATCGTAGGTGCGGTTTGCCGTAAAGTACGGATCTTGGAACGCCGTCTCGCGCCCCGCCGGCGAATACGTGCGTGCAAAACTTCCACCCATCGAATTCTCGAGGGTCATCAGGCCATCTCCGCGATAGGCCCACGCGATGAGGTTGGTATAATTTGCGGTTGACGAGGCGACCGAGACGTTCTGCTTGAGCCCGTTATCGTAGTAGCCGTAGCTCATGGTTGCGGAGGTACCGTTCCCAAGCGGCTGAACCGAGGTCAACCTGCGACCGTTGGCGTCGTAGCTGTAGGATTGCGTGCCGACGCTAGAAGCGACGCTGACGGTGCGACCGTCGCCGTCGAAGGAATAGGTGCGGCTCGGCGTCACGCCGCCGTCGCCTGAGAAAGCGACGGCTGTGTGTCGGCCGGCTGCGTCGTAGGTATTCGTGGTGGTCTCTGAAAGAGGGTCCGTTGCCGAGGCTAGTAGACCAAGGGTTGCAGGCGAACTATCGAAGGCATACGTCGTTACGCTCGGGGCTTCCGCGCAGACTCCACTGCATTGCGGCTTATACGTGAACTTGGCGGTGACGCGGTCGAGTGCGTCGTAGGCATTTCCGCGCATATCGGTCCATCCGCTGCCCCAACTCATTTCGCGCGTCGCGTAGAGATTGCCGAATGCTTGGAACGGCGCGCCCCCGGAGATTGAGACCGTACCGCCGGCCGAAAGGTCGTAGATGTACCGGGTCAGCCAACTTCCTGGCTGCGAAACCTCGACGAGCCGATCGGCGCCATCGTACCATTTCAAGGTGACGCCTGTTGCGCACGAGACGCCCGGCGCACAGCCGTGATGATGCGTTTCCGAGTCGACGTTGCCATCTCCGTCGTACGCGAAGAGCACGCCCATTCCGTTCGCGTGCTGGAAAGCGGACTCGGTTTTGGCGACGGCGCCGTCGGGAAGATAGGTCGTGTAGCTCGTGATGTTGTCGGCGTCGGTTGCAGTGAGGAGGCGCCCGATCGTGTCATAGGTGAGCGACCACGTTCCGCCCGTGCCCTTGTCGTAGGTCACGACATCGCCTGTGCTATTGTAGGTGATGGTCTGCGTTGCCGGCACCGTCGCACCGGAGATGTAGGTTGGCTGCCCGTAATCCGTCCCGCCCTGGTGGCCCGGATCATAGGCGTAACTGATGCTCTGGCCAAGTGGTTTTGTTGCGGTAGTGAGTTCGCCGAAGGGCTCCGCGGTCGTCGCGGCCCAGGTCATGCGCGCCGCGCCGGCTTGTTGCGGGCACAGCGTGTCGATGGCTGCGGGCCGGGTGGTCCAATCGGCATGCAGCGTGGTATGAACGAATTCTTCATCGCAGAAGGCCATCACATTGTTGTTCGGGTCGTAGGAATACAGGCTCGTCGGCCGATAGATTCCGTCGGAGTTTGTGACCGAAGGTTTGGCGACGGCGATCGCGTTTCCGTTGGTGTCGTAGGCGTAGTCGGTTTCGTTGCCGCGCGCGTCGGTAGACGCGATCAGGTTGTTTTGCGCGTCCCACGTTTGCGTCGTCGTAAGGTAGACTCTCCCGTTCCAGTCCTGTTTTTGCGTGACTCGTCCGGCCGAATCGAACGCATAGAACGTTTGGTGCCCGTCGCTGTCGGCCCAATATATGCTCGTGCTAGTCCGAGGAGCGAAGGCGGCGCCCCGATAAGCGATGAGGTTCGCGGGGGCAGTCTGAATTGGCGTGTTCGTGCCGTCGTTCGGCGTCGGATTCATGTACCCGGCATAGCCCGCCAACGAGAGCGCATTGCTGGCGTCAAACAGAAAGAAGCAGTATCCCCCGTACTGGGTCGTCCCCGTCCAATCGGCCAGGCCCTGCATGGCTCCCATCACAAACCGGGGCGAGGCAGCCCAGTAGATCAACGAGCCGCTCATGTAACCGTAGCGCTGCGGCAGACACTGACTGAGGCCGGCCTGACATTGCGTCGTAAACGTATTGTTTGGCGGCTCGTCGACTTCGGCGAGGTTGCCGTTCGTATCGTAGCTGTACGAGACGGCCGTACTATTCGGCCAGATCAACTTCGAGAGCAAACGCTGCGGCTGGCCGTTCACCGTAAAATCGTTGAATTGCAACTGCGCTGACCGTCCGTCCTCTTCGGTGACGGTGATAACCGTGAGGTTGCAGGAGCACGACGCATCGGCGTTTTGGAATGCATAGCCGAAGGTGAGGCTGCTGCTGTTATTGCGGCCCCAGATAGTGATCAGGCGTCCTTGAAGAGCGGCGGACGATGAACCGAGATCGGGCTTCCAAAAGTAGTAGACTGTACCCGATTTCTTCGTCCAAAAATAGCCGTTCCCGCAGTTCGCGTAATTGGGTGGCGTGCCGTCGCACGTAAGCGTTGCGTACTGTCCTGGCGGCGGAATCCAATGCCCTTGGCCGTCGGAGAGATAGTCGTAGCGCGCGCCATCGATATCGTAGACGGAGATGCCTTGGCCGTTCTGGTTCCCGCTGTTGAAGGCGATGTGCGCGTCGAACGTGTTGGTCCAGCCGGCGCCGTAGTTGGAAATCTGCGAGCCGTCGCTGCCGAAGTAATCGTGCTGGCTGAGCGAATTGTAGGTGCGGCGAAACGCGAGTTCGATGCCCTTGTGTGGGATCGCCATGTCGTCCGCTTGGATGATGAGATTCCCGCCCTGGCCGACGTTCGCCATGTACTTGCCAATGCCGGGGATCGCGTCTTCTTCGTAGGTCCAATAGTGATTGATTCCGGTATAACTGGGCGTCGTAAGCGAAACGGTCGTGAGGCGTCGAACGGCCGTCGACGCCCGAGAGCCTGACGGCGTTGTGAGCGCCGGTCCTACCATACGGCTCTGGAGCTTCGGGAAGAGCGGAGGTGCCATGGTCGCCAGGGCGTGCGGGGCCGGGATACCGCGAACCTGACGGAACGCAGCCGACATCGCGAGCGGATCGAGCGGTGCGAATTTCGGATGCACCGGTCTTTTTACCGTGGTCGGGCCCTCGATGTGAAGCCCACCTGCGCGAGGCGATCGAGTCGCAAACTTCGGCTCCGGCGGTCGTTGCGAGCCAAACGGACTCATGCGGTGCACAGCATCGATTCCAGGCGGTCTGCCGACCGGAGCAGTCGCGGCTGCAACGACGTTTGCTTGCGGTCCCGGCCTGGCGAAAACCGGAACTGGTCCGAGGTTCGCGACGACCATGTTCATCGCGAGTCCGGTGGCGATGACGACTCGGAGCGATGCAGCGCGTTTCATGCGACGTCTCCCTCGGCAGGCAATATGAAACTATCGGCAGACTGGACGGTCCAGCGCTCTTGAGAATGTAGGACGAACCTTAAGATCGGCTTGCGCTTGAACGCACGCCGATCAGTCCGTCATGACGTTATAAATCCGAAAGCATTGACAGGTCAACAGGAATCAGAAGGGTTTCGTGTGCCAATTGAAACTGTGCGGTTGTCGGCAGAATCACGTCCACTAGCCGCGTGACGGCGGCGTGCCGACGTTGTGATTTTCAACGATTGGGGCGTCTACCGGCATTCATCGACACGAGCAATTTACGAAGCCGTCGTTGCCGCCCACCCGGAGATGCACGCGTCCTTATCGCCATCGCGGCGCCGGTTCTGCGCTGCGGCGATTCGTCAAGAATCCGACGCGGCTGACCGACGAGCGCACAGACTCGGCGGCGCGACAACCCGAGGAGCTCCAATTCCTTTGCGGCGCCGATACGCCGCGAAGATTCTAAGATGTGCGAGAACCAGTGCGTTAACGCCGTATCTTCGAGGGCAGACCGAGCGGCCGCGCGTCGCAGGATCAAATTCTCGGCCGCGAGCTTCATCAAAGCTTCAAAACGAACCGAGTCAGGCCCACCGTATCGGCAGAGAATGCCTCGAATCGTATTCGGGTGACGGTCCCAGCAGCGAGCGACACCGGCGATAGACGTGCCGGCGCGCAGTTCAGCGAGGATCGCTCCGACCTCGGCGGCGTTCAGGTGGCTCGTCTTCACGTCGGAACTCTCGTTGACCAGGCGGAGTCGCGTAGCAGAATTAGGAGCGGTGAACTACACCGCCGTACCCGGTGCCACGATAGCATGTCCGACTGCGCTCCTAGCCTCTCATTAGGCCGAAGTGCCCAAGCGCATGCAGGCGATGGCGGCCACGAGCGGGTTTAGCTGGTCGGAATTTCACTGCAAAAAATGTCCGTCGGGCTCCATTTTTGATTGGCACAGGCAGGGAGTTCCCTGCTGACGGAACTGTGACGGCGCTGCTAGGCTGCGTTCCATGCGGTGGCCATTTCGGATCGCGTTGGCGGCGGTTGCGCTCACCGCCGTTCTCAGTCCACGTGCTCCGCCGCTCCAGGCGGCGCCAGCCGCCACACGCCAGTCCGTAACGATAAACGGCGCACCTGCTCGCTCCGCCGTTTTGGATATTGGGAAGCGGTTTAGGGCGACGATTGCCATCCCAGATGATTTGCACGGAACGGTGACAGCGGCGCTCCATAACGTCACCTTGGAGCAAGCGCTCACGGCGACGCTCGCACCGCTTGGCTACACGTTCACGCGCAAGAACGGCGTGATTATTATCTCACGCGCCCCAGGGACGACTGAGCAGCCTGGTACGGTGGCGGCGTTGCCCGTGCCCACCGTTCTTCAAGTTACCTACATGACCGTCGATCGCGCCGCAGCGACGCTCAGCAATCTCTTTCCCGAGGCACGCATCCGCGCGGACCGCGCCGCCAACGCCGTCATCGTCACCGCTTCGCCGAGCGACCTTCAGTCGATACGCGGAGTCTTGCAGAGTCTCGACGTTCGTGGACCGAAAGAGCCAGTCGTCGAGGCGCTGAACGTGCGCAATGTCGACGCCAACAAAATCGCGGTGCAGTTGCGTTCAATTTTCCCAGCCGCGCAGTTTACAGTCGCCTCGAAACGATCGCTTCTCGTCCGCGCGACCCTGCCCGATCTGACGCAGATTCGCTCCTTGCTCACGACGCTCGACGCGCCGCTGGTCCTCGGTCCTCAGGCCGGCCCGCCAAGGTCGACCGAGGCGGTAAAACTGCTACAAGCGCCGCCCGCCGACGTCGCTCGTGCCCTGTCGCATCAGTTCCCGCGGATGAAGGTGAGCGTATCGGGTTCGGCGGTGGTACTGAGCGGCAGCCCGGATGATGTAACCAAGGCCAAGGCGCTCGTCGCGCAAATCGATCTCCCGCCTTTCGGAGCACGTCTGACACAGATCTACCGAATCCGCACGCTGGACGCGACGTCGGTCGGCGATCTCATCTCGCGCTCCTTTGCGGAGGTTCAGGTTACCGTCGACAAGGACCTCAATGCGCTCTCGGTAACCGCCGCCGTCGCAACGCTACAGCGCGTCGCGGAGGCGATCGCGCAACTGGATGGCACTCCCAGCCAGCAGGGTAACGGTTCCGTCGCAGGCGGACCCAATCAGGGTTTGACCTCCGGATCGAGTTTCGAAGTCGTATCGCTCCGATCGGCAATTCCCAATCAGGGCCAGGGCGGCTCGGATATTGCGGCATCGCCCGTCGTGCAAGCTCTACAACAGCTCGTCCCCGGAGTACGCGTGAGCGCGCTCGGTACCCCCGGACAGATCGTCCTCATCGGCGATCCCATGAGCCTTCGGTTAGCGAAGGAGGCTCTGGCAAAGATCGACGTTACTCCGCAGCTGGTCGTCCTCGATACCGAAATTCTCGAGATCGATGAGAGCACCGCGCGCAATCTGGGGCTCCTCCTGAGTCAGCCGGTCATCTCGACGTCGTTTTCGGAGGTACAGCCGATTGCCGATCCGACGACCGGGCAGTCACGGCTTATCAAGCTCGGTGCAGTGACCCGAACGCCGCTTTCCATTACGGCGCAACTCAATTTGCAAATTCAGCGCGGGACCGCTCGCGTCTTAGCCGACCCGCGAATTACCACGATATCCGGGCGCACGGCGACGATCCGCGCCGGCGACACCATCGGCATCCTTACGACCGTCGGCGGCGGCCCCGGAACGTATACGACCACCCAACTTCAAAATTTCCAGACCGGGATCTCGCTCGACATCACGCCGATTGTCACACCCGACAACGAGGTGACCGTCGCTCTGCATCCTGTCGTCAATAGCCTCTCAGGCATCCTCAATGGTGTTCCGCAGATTGCAACTCGCGATACGCAGACGACCGTTCACCTCAAGAATAACCAGACGCTCATCATCGGCGGCCTTATTCAAGAAGCCTCGACACGGACTGAAAACAAGGTTCCGATCCTCGGAGATCTTCCACTTCTGGGCAGCATCTTTCGCAACACTCAGTCCAACTCGACCCGAAACGAGTTGATTATCGTCGTGACGCCACACGTGTTAGTCGATGGCGAACCGGTTCCGGTCCAAGGCCCACCGCTGCCCACCATTCCGACACCCAAACCGCTGCCTACACTTCCGCCCGGGATGCGCCTTCCAGAACCTAGCGGGCGAGTTCCGGTACCGATTCGGTCGCCCGAGCCGCCGACTGCTCTTATAACGGCAAGCCCACTCGGACCGCAAAGGCCGCAGCCCTCGGGAGCCCCGATAGCAACAGGGGACATCACGAGCGGGGCTTCGCCACTTCCGATGCGCAACTCGGTCACCTTTGGTCAAGTGCCGGCAAGCAACGCCGCCGGAGCCGGTGATCCCGTTAGCATCTTTTATGCTACGGTTCGACCCGCCGCCCTCAGCAACAACGCCAATGTACAAGTTCGGCTGATTACCACAACGAACGCGACGCGAGCGTCGCTCACCATCGGCTCACTCACAGTTCAGCTAACCCAGGTCGGTCCGGGTCAATGGTTCGTGAGTTTCCCGTTCCAGAGCACCTACGTCGCCGCCCAAACGACAACGCAACTTTCGCTTTCAGCACTTCGGCCGGACGGCGCTTCGGCGACGGTTAACCTCCAGGTTGCGATCAATCCTAATTAACGCACGATCCGAATCTAGAGCTACAGTTAGAAACCGCTGACGCGGACACGCGATGCCGTCAGCGTGGTGTGGTGATGCCGTTGAAAAACTTTCGCGACCAAAGGAGCGAGAGTTGCTTCAGCTGCCTAATTCGTAATACGATTCAACCGCAAGAAGGCCCGAAAAACTCCTAGGACATCACGGTACTATATAGTCTGGCGCGCGCGCCTTAAGACTCGGGGGCACCGCTTGACCAGGATGGATGAAACGGAGCACCAGGGCACCGTCGCTATGCACAGCCGCGCTGGCCGGGAAGTGGTCAACCGTACCGTTTGAAAACGTAATAATGGTCTCGCTTCCTACTCGCCGGATACTCGCCACGTTATGTAGGACGGACCCCTTGGTCTTAATTGAACCGTTTTCAAGGACTTGGTACTCAACGGTCCACGACGGCACTCTGAATACCCGTGTACCGTGCTCAAGTGTATGCGTACGTCCTGTCGAGTCTAGATCGCGTGGGAGCGTGACTTGCACCGAATCGCCGCCGCCTGCGATTGCCATCTGAGAGCTGAGGATGCACAGACCCGCGGCAAAACCAATGGTCTGAACGGAAACGGAAAGGAGATGAATTCTCATTTTAGTATGCCTCAGGCGACGTGCGGTAATCGAAATTGCAGGATAGCCATATGACATGTTGTTTGCACTATTTCCGAATCGATAGAGTCGTTGGGGTTACTAACGTTCGTCTCCCATGCCTGAATTGAAGAACTGTTCCAAGCGGAACCATCTTGCGGGGGTGGGAAACTCCACGTGACATTCCCGGTCACCGCGCTCGAAGTCGCACCAGAGCCAGCTGGGTACGAAAAGAACGTTTGGCTCGAACCGTTTTCAATAAAAGTCCCGGCGATCGAAAACGTATAGCTACCTGCGCCGAAAGCGTCATGTAGTGTGACGCTGAGCGTGCCGGTGCTGTCATCAACGCTTACTTGGAGATTTATGTTCGTCCTATCAGTGTTGTTTTGACTTTGGGGGCACTGCGGTGGGTTAATAATGCCATTGTTGTTCGACCCGCCGCCGTTGCCACCGTCGTTACAGCAGTCATAATAGGGAGTCCCTGGAGTCCCGCAATCTGGATACTCAACGGGGCAACCGCCAGCCGAACAACTCGGGTCGTCAGGATTATCCACGCAATTAACATGCAGGCCCTCTTGGGGCATTCTAATCGAGCCATGAGTCGTAGAGCCGCTAGCTGCGGAGCCGGAAGCGGTCCCCGCCGGAATCGACGACGAGTTGGCGGCGCAACCCTGCAAAAAGGACGCCAAAACAGCGACTGTTGTTAACCAACTTAAGGCCGATCGCGACATATCCTACACCCCGCTCCACGCAAGTCAACACTTCGCCTCAGGGGCAGCCCATAAACAAGGTACTAGCTCTGACGGGTAGCCTAAAAAGTAGTCCAAGAATAAGTGCGGAATCCTGAGGCTCTGGCCTCGAAGGAGACCGCTCGTGAGAAAATCCCGGTTCACCGAAGCGCAGATCGTCGGCATTCTCAAGCAGCACGAGGCCGGCATGGGCACCAAGGAGCTCTGCCGACAGCACGGCATCAGCGTGACGACGTTCTACAAGTGGAAAAGCAAGTTCGGCGGCATGGAAGTCAGCGACGTCGCGAAGATGCGAGCGCTCGAGGACGAGAATCGCCGGCTCAAGCGGATCGTGGCCGATCAGGTGCTGCATATCGACACGCTCAAGATCGCCGCCTCGGGAAACTTCTAACGCCTGCGCAGAAACGTCGAGTTGTGCAGGCGGCCCGAGAACAGCTCGACGTCACCGAACGCCAAGCATGCCGTTACGTCGGCGCAAACCGACGCATGATTCGTTATGTGCGAATCCCGAAAGACGACGTCGAGCTGCGTTCTCGGCTTGAGGAACTGGCCGCCGAGCGCCGGCGATTCGGCTTTCGGCGGCTGGCGGTGCTCTTGCGCCGAGAAGGCATCGTGGTCAACATCAAGCGCGTCCTGCGGATCTACCGCGAGGCCAATCTTCAAGTCCGCAAGCGGGTAAAGCGGCGCGTCGCGCTGGGCCGAGGCACTCCAAGGCCAGACGTCAATCGACTGAATCAGAGGTGGTCCTTGGATTTCGTGCACGACTCGCTGAGTTCTGCTCGGCGCATCCGCACGCTGAATATCGTCGATGATTTCTCTCGAGAATGTTTGGCGATCGAGGTCGACACCTCGCTCTCCGGCCAGCGTGTGACGCGAACGCTCGACGCGATTGCCGGCGCTCGCGGTTATCCAGAGACCGTGGTTCTCGACAACGGCACGGAACTAACCAGCTTGGCCATGCTCTGCTGGGCTCGCGATCGACGCGTTCGCTTGCACTTCATCCAGCCTGGGAAGCCGACTCAGAACGCGTTCGTCGAAAGCTTCAACGGTCGATTTCGCGACGAGTGCCTTAACGAACACGAGTTCTCGAGCCTTGCCGAAGCCCGTGCGATCATCGAGGACTGGCGGCTCGACTACAACGCGAATCGGCCACACCGCTCCCTTAAAAACCAAACGCCCGAGGAGTTCGTCCGCGGGCTACAAAGCACCCCACCTCTGCACTTATCAGCGGCATAACTTGGGGCTACCCGTCAGTCTCTACTCGCCTGCGCGACCGCATACCGTTCCGCCACTGCGCGGATTCCCGTAAACGGTGCGAGCCTGTCCGAGCTAATGCAGCTAGCAAGGGCGCACTACGCCCTTGGTGAGGACCAGCAGGCGGTCTCGTACTTCAGCAAAGTACTCGAGACCGCGTCTAAGGATCGAGACGCAATTGTCGGTCGAGCACGCGCCTACGTTCATCTCAGGCAGCTCGATCTCGCGCTCTTGGAATACAAGAGAACAATCTCTCTCGAACTGAATAAAACAGAGGACCAATGGGCCGACGTATGCACGCGCCTGGGTGAATTGCAGAGAGCAACCGGAGACCTAAAGGGGGCTGCGCACACGTATGACCTTCTACTAAGCGTGGCGCCAAATAAGGCGAACAGCGGCCCGGCTGCTCTGGCACGATCCTTGAACCAGGCAGCCATTGAACTGACAAGTCTTCGGTCGGCGAGCCTTGCGTCGCTACCCTCGGTAGTAAACTTGGGGATCGTCCAGGCATCGAAAGAGCTCGAATTAGTCCCAGCTTCTCCCGAGGACTACCCTAGACCAGTCGACCTGAAACACTTTAGCCCGTTCAAACCGACAAGTATCAGGCACGGGATTTCTCTCATTAATATTGTCAAGAATATGAGGCCGTTCATCGGCCCGTATCTGATAGATCCACAATGGGTACTGGATAGCGAATTGGCCTATGGCTGCTTCCAGTGGCTGGAAGTCGAACTCAAACAGTATCCGGACGTCACACTACAGGTGAGTCCGGTGTTTCGCGCCCCAACGAAGGAATTGACGCAGGCGGACAGATGTTTTGAGTGCGACTATGGGTTACTAGCGCGAATAAAACTTCGGGGAGGACAGCCACGGGACGTTACGGCGGATGATAAGGCCCAACTTCCTTCCCTTCAGAACTCTATCGACGCCGCCCGCAACAGACTCTATGGGGCGCTCGAGAAGCTCGGATGTGGGTGATGAAATCTCCTCAAATCAATGTGCGGATATTGATCGCAGCGATTTTCATTTCAGGCCTGTTTATAAGTGAAGCGTTCATCTACGCTCTGTATGCAAACCCGCAAACCGACAAGCCTGCCTTGGCCCCTTTCTTCCTAAAGGTTTTCGCAGTGTACTCTGGCCCGCTGGGTGTAGTCTTGGCGAAAGTTTTTCGCGAAGGGGAATACCGGCCGCCGGGCGTCATCGGGCAAGCTACACTCGCCGTACTACTGGTCGCAGTGTGGAACGTTGTGGTTTTTCTCGCAATCCGTGCGGAACTTTTGCAGTCAAACTGGACTGCCTCGCAAGTTGAGCTTGATTCCATCTCAATAGCCATTTCTTTTCTAATCACGGGCTTACTATCATTTTACTTTGATGCCACCGCAAAGACGCAAGACAGCGGAGATGCCGGCGCGCGACCTTGAAGCACAGCGCCCGGAGCGACAGCGCCTGCGCTGCGAGCCTTTTCCGTCGGCGATCTAACGCTCGCTTCGGCGAGACACCAGAGATCGGCCGCCAGGTCCGACCGAGATTGCAACAGGTGGGCAGTTAGTCTTGTTCCTGCTAAACGGCTTTCGCCCACCTGAAGGAATGCCACCACAGCACTGCGCCTCGGAGTATTCTCTGGGTCCCAAGGCCACCCGCGAGGAATAACTAGGAATTATGGACGATGTCGAGGCGTTCACCGGGCAGGCGCCGGCGCTAGCGCTTCTGACGCAGTGGCTGTCGACCGCCCGGATCAACCTAGAGCCGATAGTTGTCCTGCAAGGTCCTCCCGGTTCCGGAAAAACGTGGCTGACGGAACGATTGGCCGACATGGTTGAACCGAACATCACCACGGTCTTCGCGGTGGGTGATCGCAGGAATGCGAGCCGGAGCCTGTTACCGTTCAAGAGGATTCATCGCGCGCAGCTAAGCGCAACGCACACCGCCAAGGCGCTCTTCCCCGAGGCTGCCGCCACTGTCCCGCACTTTGGGCCCGCGATCAAAGCGCTCTTACAACTTGTGCTCAACCGCGGCGAAAGGCTTCAAACCGAGCGCACATCATTCTTAGACTCCGATGAGCGAGAGATTCTCTTCGGCTTGCAGAGATTGGCGGGCGACGGCCATCTTCTAGTCGTGCTGGACGCCTTCCAAGCCTGGGATGAACGATCGCTCGCGCTGCTGGGACTCGTTTGGTCGGGAGCGCTTAATGATGGATTCACGTTTCTTAATCGTGTCTCTTATTTGGCGGTAATCACTCCGGAAGAAACTCCATATTCACCACGCCGGTTCGCTGAGATGCAAGAGTACCTCCATTCGCGCGCGACACTTCGACTCTCTTACTGCGCAGAAGCGGACTTCGCCAGCTTACTTTCGGCTCTTGGATTGAATGCACAGCTACCAAACGGTTTGACAGCTGAATTGCATCGCATAACCCTGGGCCATCTGGCGATAGCAAGCCAGTTAGTGACATATTTGAACCGTACGAATGATCCTGCTACTCTCTTTGAACAAAAGACCTTCGCCGATGTCTGCAGTGTGATTCTGAATGACCGCATTCAGAAGAGGGGCGAACGGGCTGACACTTTGCGGCTACTGCTTTCTTGCGCGGCGGTCATCGGCTTCTCGTTCTCGCGGATGGAAGTAGCCTGCCTCTCGCAACTCGACAAAGACGTCTTTCTCGCGTGTATTGAGGAGGCGAAGGCACTATCGATTCTCGCTGGCGCTAGGGAGGAGTTTTCGTTTTGTCATGAGATATTTGCAAAATTACTCACCGCAAGCGAAGAGTCAGAGCGCGAGTTGCATTCGCGGTTTGCAGAATGTCTGCGCCTTATACGGCCCGGCGACTACACTACGCGAGCGCGGCATTACTTACTTGGCCATAAGGCCGATCAGTCGCACGTTATGCGCATCCACGCCGCGCTTGCCACCATGCGCAGCGGCCGACTGCTTCCGCAAGCCATCTTAGAGGCAGTCGAACCAGAGGACTCACTTGCACGCTTTCTAGCGTTGATGGCGCAAGGTCAGATTGCTTTTGATGATGGCCAGTACGAGAAGGCACTGATCATACTCGAAGATGTGGACCCAACGCTAAGCAAGTCTTTGCTGGCGGAGGCCGATATCGTCGTGGCGCGGTGTCAGCTCAAACTACTGAATCGAAAGAGTCAGGAAGCGGCCGCTGAAATTCTCGGTAAGTGGGACTATCTTAGAAAAGAGGAGCCTGAGATTTGGCAGCGCGTGACGCAGCTGTATGTGGTCGCGCTAGCCTTCGTCGGATCTATAAAGCAGGCGAAAGAGGCGGCCACACGTTTTTCGACGATGCTAAGGGATTCGACGTACGAGGCCGACGCGGTTCGACATCTACAGAGGTTGCATCTCAGGTGCGACATCTATCTATCTCCTGAAGCAGCGAACGCCAATCTCATCGAGGCACTTACCTACTTCGGCCCTCCAGCGGAGGGCATGCCGGCCCGCGACCCAATAAACTATTATATTGGTCTAGCAAACCTTATCGCCAATGAGATTATGCGAGGAAACTTTCTGGCCGCTAAGATCGCCACCGTACGGTGTCAGGTCTATCTGCAGAGCGTCGCCGGAACCGTAGACGACCTTCGATTCCCGCGTCTCGACATCGCCGTGAATAACGGGATAATTGCAGCATATCGATGTGGCGAGATGACTGCGATGGAGGCGGCAAATGCGATGGAAGAGCTACTCCTTTCATCGCCGTTGTCCAACGACTACGCGCTTCTATTGAGTAACCGTGTCGGCTACAAGTTGCTCGCCAACGACTCGAGAGACTCGGTCACACTTCTGGCACCTTACTTTGATGATCTTACCAAGGCTCAAACAATCGACCCATTTTACATCTATTTCATCGGCAATAATCTGGTCGCGTCGCTGATTGCCTGCCAAGAAATAGACAGGGCCAGAGATCTCTGGGTGATGCTAACACCGTTTGCTGAAAAGGCTTCGCCCATCTTGGCCGTGTATTTGAAGCCGCGGCATTCAGTCCTGAAAGACGCCCTGGCCGCCGATGGTGCGTCCATGGCATCGTGTCAGCGAGCTTTGGAGGAGCGCCGAGACGTGTCGGTTGGCAAGTCTTGGCTCCATTTCGGGCACGTGGTCCTACTGGCCGATCTTCAGTTCTGGTCTGAGGACTAAGAGGGTTCGACCGATCCGGCATAGCCGTGGCGTAGAGCGCCCGTTGCGACGAGGGCCAGGAGCATCTCCGAATAGCTAAATCCCATCAGCTCAAATAAGAGCGCAAAAGAACTTCCTCTTGTCAGATGGGGCGTACTCGAAACGTCGATAACGAATGGTTGTTCGTCGGCGTTTACGCGAAAATCAATCCGACTGAATCCCCGAAACGGGAAAGTGTCGCAGACCCCAACGGCAATCCTTCGCAGATTGTCCAGCAACGTTTCTGAGAAGTTATCCGGAGCTGAGAATCGGTAACAATCCGCCCACACGTCATCGTAAGCGAGCACGTCATCGTAGAGTCGTGTCCCGTCAGCTTTGAGAACCGCAATGGGGCAGGGCGCGACATTTCGAGAAATCTCGATCACGGGCACCTCGAACTCGTCTCCGATGATGAGTTCTTGGACGGTCATGGGTTGTCGAAGAGCGCGGCTGGCCTCTCCGATACGCGACTCTAGGGCAGGCGAGAGCGCACCCACCGTGTCTGACCGCAGCCCAATGCTACTTCCCTCAAACGTCGCTTTTGCGATGACGCGCGTGCCGATTTGCGGGCTGTCGCCGCGAAACCACCCGTCGCGGGAGTCATACGACCAGCAGCGAGGGACGGGATAACCGAAGCTTTCCAGCAGTCTACTCCAGTGAAACTTGTGTCTGTTAATCGCGCAGCTGTATGCGTCCGAGTTAACGGTTGGAATGCCTTCTAGGGAGCAGAATGCCGGGATTAAGCTCCGACGGCCTGGCCCTGTCCCGTTCACGGCGGAAGTATACACGAGCTTAAGAGGCCTCGGCAGCGAGTCGTAGCCGCCATCAGAATACCATTTGATAAACTCTGATTCATCAGCTAAATGCTCGACGTAAATTCCCTCGGAGCGCAGCGAGACTATGATGTCGTCAAGTTCGATCGAGCTCAAGAAGCTCGCGGCAACTGAGTAGGCTTCATAGTCTCTTCGTAGCCGGGTTTGTCCGCGTACTGAAATGACCAAGATAACAGACAGTCGGGACGCGATATCCCGAACCTGCCGCACGGAGTTTCGGATGCCCTCTGCGAACCCGTCGAAATCGCGCATAATTCCTAGTTATGGTCGTGTTCATGCCGCGTTGCTTCCGAAGCGACGCAGGAGGTCAGCGCGAACAAGTGCGGACTGCAACGCTTGGTCGCTAACATGGGTGTATAGTTGGGTGGTCACGATACTCTGGTGACCTAAGAGCCGCTGGACCACGCGAATATCTGTCCCAGATTCGACCAGCATGGTCGCGGCCGTGTGACGCAACATGTGGGGTGTTAGGCGGCGGTTGAGGCCCGATGCTATCCCGAGACGCCTGATCCAACCCCGTATCTGAGCAGCCCGAACGGGGCGACCGTCTCTGCCAACGAAAAGTTTGTGTTGCGAGCGTGATTGGTCGGCCGGGCGCGTCGCAACGCAATCGCGGAGTTCTTGCCAAAGTTCCGTGTCAGTTACGAAGACCACTCGTTCGCGATTGCCTTTGCCTAGTATTTTCATCAGGCCCGAAGTCACATCGATATTTCCGAGTTGAAGCGAAGCGAGCTCTCCAACTCTCATCCCGGTCGCAACTAGCAATCCGGCCGCTAACGCGCATTTCTGTCCGAGTGTTTTCCGGCAGAGAATGAGAAGGCGCAGCTCTTCGGCGCTGAGGCCTCGAGGCAGTCGCGCTGGCAGACGCGTCTGAATCTCAATTGTCGCAAACGGCGTTCGATCAAGCATCTTTCGGCGAATGAGCCACGTAAACGCTGTCCGTAAGCAGGCGAATCTGCGCTTCACGGTCGCGGGCGAAAGGCGGCGCTGACCGGTCAGACAACGATGATACGCAACGATCTCTTCAGGTGTAATATCGGCGACTTGGCGCGCCTCTCCAAAGTAGCGCTGAAACTCGGTAAGGTCTTGCCGATAGGCGCTGATAGTGTGCTGGGCGAGTTGTCTTTCGTCAATGCAGTATCGAAGAAACGCCGCGATGGCTCTGGCAACAGGCATATGGTCAGTCTCCTTGGATTGGGGGCTTCGACCATACCAAGCGCCCCCTGCAAAAGCCCCTTCAGCCGATTCGCGAGTCTTGCCGGACGACCAGCCCGACCCGGCCGTTTCCGGCGCGTCTCAATATACGGAGGCGACCGCGCGCCGTATCACGAGGCCGGCCAATGACGTCGGCTAGCGCGCATTCCTAACGGAGTTCTCATGCCTATTCTTTCGATGCTCGGCACGCCTGCGCTCTGGCAAGGTTTTCCGGACGACCCGCCGGTCCAGTCCCAAATGGACGCAACATGGAGCCAGCGCGCCGAAGGCTGGACACAGCAAGCCATACTCGGCAATCCCTGAAACCAGACTTACTCCGCGGATCCGACCTTTTTCTACGATCCGACGCACATGGACATTCCTGTCGGGACGTCAGCCGCGCCGATCGCCTGAACTGCGTTTCCTGGTCGCATCGATACTGCTTAAATCAAAGCACTCGTACACCGTACAAGTACAGCGCGGAAAATCTGCTCTCACTCGCTGAGAGCGGCTATGAAATCGGGGTTAGCCTCGCTTCATTCGATACTGGTTACGCCACCTCTAACGGAGAAATCACTTCCACACGTGCGGAATGCCGGCGTGGGCCGGGGCACCGCGGAAGCTTTTCGGTACCGCGTACAGCCGGATCAACCAGCGATCCGAACCATCCCAGCGCGGCATATACTCCGACCGCATGTGCAGCGTGCGATAGTTGTCCAAGATGACGACATCGCCGCAGTGAATATCTACGTCCTCCCAAACATCGGGAGCGGCGAGCACTTCGGAAAGAGCGTCGAGCGCGCTGCGGCGGTGCTGCCGGCACAGTTCAGGCAGTCGAACCGGCTGAACCATCCGCCGCGCCCATCCGAGACAAGAATGGGAAGATCGTGTGTTACCTGTGGTCCGTCGAACGAAGCGGGGCTCCGAACGTCGAACTCTGGCCGGCACAGAGCCTCGACATCGGGTGCTGCCAGACGCTTGATGACCTCATCGACCGCGGCAATGCTCAGCGGCGCCCTCGGCTGGTCATAGATCACGCCGAACACCAGCCACCGGGGCGCGGGTGCATGGCCGAGCAACCGCTCGGCCTCGGGCTCGCCCACAGCTCGAAACGCGTCATCCATGTGCGGGCCGAGATCGCGGCCCCACCCTTGCGAGCTGTACGTCGTCGCGCGCATCGAGGCGCGCGACGACGTTGCGAACGACGCGGCCGCGGTTCTCTTGCGAGTACGCGAACGAACGAGCGCTCAGAAGATCGACGGCACCGAAGACATTCGCGAGTGTGACTGGGATCTCGCACCAGCGCGATTCGTCACGATACGGTGACGGCGGCGGCGACGGGTCGCACGGCAAGCCTAAGATGCGAATTACGCTGCGGTTCGCCGCCATCGCACTGCCGACTCTATCGGCCGTACTGCCGAGGTACGCGCGCAAGCGCCGTCCGCTCTCGCGTTCCCAAAGTTCGGGGTCATCGTTGGGGTCGACGGAAGCGGGCAGTGCGTCGATGGGTACGTCCCCGCGTCCCCGGACGTGCACGGTTACTATTCCTGAATCCTTTAAGCGGCTCACTGGATAGGTGGGCCGCTTGCTCCGTAAGCGCCCATTAGTCGATCGGGATGGTCCGGCACAGGTGCGCCGTCCTCGTCGACGTGCGCGACGAGTAGTTCGGAGTCGCGCAATCTTCGAATGACGGCCAAAACCTCGTCGGCCTCTCCGATGGCAAGCGCGAGCTCCGTTTGTGTTATCGGTTCGCGCGCGACCTCCAAGACCAATGCGGCGAGCTCGCCGAGGGCAACGATGGCCGAGCTGCCGTCGACATGTCGGTAGAACGCGAATATGCCCGAGGCGTCCGTCTTAAAGTCCGAGAGGAAACTAGAACTGTATCGGAAGCACTCGATGAGCAGCGTCGGATTGCGCGTCAATCGCGCCTCCTCGGCTGCGTCGGCGGACACGATGGGAAGACGCTTGCCGGATGTGAGCGTGCGCAGCTTGTTTTTCGTTTTCTCCCAGCGCAACATCTCGGCGACGACGTCGTCAAATTGTCCCAACGTCGGTAGGACCGAGGAGAGGAACTCGATGAACTGCGCGATCGTTCCCGCGTACATCCCGGACCCGACGTTTCCGGCTCGCGCGTTCTCCTCGCCTATCCACTGGCTCCACGCGAGCAGCATATCGAAGGGGTCGAGACCGCGCTGCGCGAGGTACAGCATCAGAGGCCTCAGTGCGTTGACGATCGGAAAGAACTCTTCTGCTGTACGGACGATCGCTTCAGGCAACCCGTCGAAGTGTCGTAGCCGCCCAAAGCGCGTGAACACGTCGAAGTGGGCGCGCAGCATCGCGCAGTTCTCTGCATGCACCGCTCGCGAGAGCGGAAAATCGATGAAGCGGTCGTCCAGGACCAAATCCCGCTCCAACCGCTCGAAGTGCGAGCTGCCCTTGTACGGTTGGAAGCCGAAAAGATGGACTGTCGTCCCATCGAGGCTCAGATAATGGAACGCCTCGTTCAGCGTCCCGCGCAAGGACGACGCGGTCTCACCGGGCAGGCCCGCGATGAAGCCCACCGTCGCGCCGATCCCTGCGTCGGCGGCAGCGCGAATGATCGCGCGCGACTCAGCCAGATCGAGATGCTTGTCGATCGCGGCCTGCATCTCAGGAGTGCCGGTTTCGACTCCGAAATAGATGTCGCGGCAGCCGGCCTTGCGCATCCAGTCGATCTGCTCGATGTCGATGGTGTCGGTGCGCGAACTGCACGTCCATGTCACTCCGAGCTTCCGCGCTGAGGCCTTCCGACAAAAATCGAGAACCCAGCGGCGATCGGTCGTGAGCAGGTCGTGAGTGAAATTGAAATCGGTGCGGCCATATCGGTCTCGGAAATACTCAAGCTCGGCGATCACGCGCTCGGCACTCTTGATCCGGTGTTTGCGTTTCCAATAAGGCGCGGTGAAGCAGAAGTTGCATCGGAAGGGACACCCGCGCCCGATCTCCACGTAGACGATGTCTTCGCTCGCCAGCTCCACCCGGCTCAAGTCCGGCCACGGTAGAGTGTCGAGGTCGGAGATGAGTGGCAACTCGGGACTTACGGAGACGCCTCCGCTTGCTGTGCGTCGGGTGAGATTACCCACTCCGGAGAGGTCTTCCGAAACACGAAGCGCCTGCAGCAGCTGCTCGAATGCGAGCTCCCCCTCACCGCGAACGATGTAGTCGACGCTCGGAAACGCCTCGAGTGTTTCGCGATGAACCGCCGATGCGTAAGGGCCTCCGAGCACCGTGACGACATCCGGCCGTTGAGCCTTGAGAGCCTTCGTTATTTGCACCACGTGGTGGTACGAATCCGCCTCCGTCATGATGCCCACGAGGTCCGGTTCAAGCTCCAACAGCCAGTCCGCCGTCGCATCATAGAAGGCAGGTGACATCGGAAGACGATGCGCGTTGATTGCCTTGTTCACGTCGGCTATGACCGGCGATGCGCAGGATTGAATCTGGCCCGCGAGGGAGAGCAATCCCATCGGAACGAAGCATTGAGCGAAGCGCGCGTCGCCGTCCATCGAGCCGCCGCCTTCGCGCCGGTGGAATATCGAGTGATCAAGATGTGGGCTGGTAACGAGCGATACTCGCATCGGAAAACTCCTCCAAGGCATGGTGCGCGAGCAGGTCCTTGCCGCAGCGCTCGATCGTGTTCACGATGGCGCGAAGCTGTTCGTGTTCGAGTGCCGGATTGCTGAAGATCGCCCGCAGAGCGACCCTCCCGCCGAGTCGCGTCGCGGACAGGAGAACCGATCCAGATCTGAAGAGCGTGTCTTTAATCGCGAGGTTGAGCGAATCGAGCTGCGACGCGTCAAGACCGGGGGGCGCGAAACGGAAACAGACGATGTTCAGATCGGGTTCCGTCATCACGTCGAAGGGAGCGGAGAGGCGCAGCTCAGCGACAAAGTCGGCCGCAAGCTTGAGCTTCCGGTCGGAGAAGTCGCGTAGCCCGGCCAGGCCGAGATGCCTGATCACCATCCAGATCTTCAAGGCTTCGAAGCGGCGCGAACCGTCTAGGTGACGAAAGCCGACATCCTCCGAATCGCCGCGCTTCAGCGCGTATTCGCTGTGGAACTCCAAGACGTCGAGAACGTCGGGGTCACGCACGAACAGCGCGCCCGAAGCGAACGGGACGAACAGTGATTTGTGCGGGTCCCAAGAAATCGAGTCGGCCGCGGACCACGGCGCGCACTCTCGTTGTCCGCGGCGCGAAAGGGCCAGCAATCCCCCGAACGCAGCATCTAAGTGTGCCCACGCGCCGAACCGCCGAGCGGCGTCGAGGTACTCCTCGACGGGTTCCATCGCGCCGGCGTTCGACGTTCCGGCCGTCGCCACGAACAGGAACGGTATCTCCCCGGTGGCCGCCACCCGTTCCGCAGTCCGCATCACGTCGCCGGGCCGCAACCGTCCCTGCGCATCGGTGGGAATGCGTACCACCGCTTGGCGGCCGAACCCGACCAGACGCGCCGCCTTGTCGATCGAGAAGTGTGCCTGATCGCTCACTATTGCCCGTAGCAGTCCTACGTTCCGGTCGCCCGACGCTGCGCGACAGGATCGCGCCAGAAAAAAAGCGAGCATGTTGCTTGCCGTCCCGCCCGACGTCAGCATGCCCGCGGCAGACTCCGGCAACGCCAAACGGCGCGTCATCCAGCGCAGCACCTCGCGCTCGACGCGCGCTACCAACGGTCCCTGTTCCCAGACGAACGCGCATTGATTTAGCGCGCCGACGAGCAAGTCGCCGAGGACTGCGATCGTCGCCGGCGGCTGGACCATGTGCGCGATCGCCCCGGGATGACGCGGATTGACCGACGCGCCGCGGACCATTGCGTCGACATCGGCGAGCACGCTTGTCATCGCCTGTCCGGCAACATTTTCAAGCGAAACGTCGGCCGCGCCGTTCGTATGTGTAGCACCTGGCTCGAGGATCGCGCGCAACGTTTTCAAGACCGAAACGATGACGCGACGGTCGTCTGGCGGGATGCCGAACGCGCTGCGTACGCTCTCAACCAACATAGCTCATCTCTGAGCGCAGTCGAGACGTCCGAAGCCGAAGATCTTCCCGCTCGAATGCGGACGCGCCGCATCCGAAGAGCTCGCCGTTGAGGATAAGGGACATGCACGGGCAGCGATTCGCGCAGAAGTACTCCTTCGAGCTGTACGGACAACTGCCGCAGACCTCGAAGTTCGACCACGTGATCGCGCGCATCTCCTGGAACGACTTTTGCCACAGCACCGAGAAAGGCGTCTCACGGACATTCCCAGCGCCGAACAGTTCGGTGGCTGCGCTCGTCACGCAGGGATAGACATCGCCATTGGCGGCGACGTAGCCGATCGACCGTGAGCAGTGCTCGCGCCGCGTCATATACATTAGCGTCAGTGCATAGTTGAAGAATTTGCTGACGCACGGGCCAATCGTCTTATCTTTCTCGGCCTCGAAGCGTTTTTGCATCATGAACAGCTGCGCCGAAGCCGCGGCATCACCTTCGGAGAGCGCGTGCTGTTTGAGGTTCGCCAAACCGCGGCCGAGCGGATTGAACGTGACGGTGCGGAATACGATGTCCTCGGCGATGCACCAGTTCAGCAGCTGCTCGAGCTCGTGAATGTTAGCTTTCGAGATGACCGTCGAAATCGACACGGGTACGCCATATTCCCGTGCGAGCTCGACCTTGCTGCGCATCAACTCAAAGGTCGACGCCCCGCCCCGAATAACGTTATGCGCCGCGATCCCGTCTACGCTCAGCGTGAGCCGGCAGTTGTCGCGCGGAAACCGCGAGAGGTTCGCGGGTGTGAGGTACGTGCCGTTGCTCACGACGGCAATGATGAAGTCGAGATCAGCGGCGTATGCGAGGAGCTCTTCGAAATCAGGCCGTAGATAAGGCTCGCCTCCGGCAAAGACGACGGAGAAGGTCCCCGCGGACTTGAGATCGTCGAGCAACGCTTTGAACTCGGCCGTGCTCATCTCGTTCTTGCGTGGCCTGCCGGCATCGATGTAGCAGTGCGTGCAGAGCAAATTGCACTTCCGCGTAACCTCGAGCCAAACGATCAACGGACTGCGCAAGTGAAACGACGCATTTGCCGTAAATGTCTGCAGGCGATGCGCCGTCAGCTCTTCGCTGGTATGCGCGCTTTGCAGTAGCGGCTCAACGTCGTGATCATACAGGTCGATGCGACCGTCCGGAAACACAATAAGGTAGCCGAAATCCTCTCGGCTGTATCGTAACCGTTCCAACTTTTGACACCCTTGGGAGCGCGGAACTGCGATGATCGAGGGGCGTTCTACTTTGCTGTCCCGACTTGGATGGAAGCGGGTGAAATCTTGTCGTTGACCACGTCGATCTTGATCTCGGCCGTTCCGATGCTGCCGTGCTCTTTCCAGAACTTAGCGATCGCCTGCCGCTGGTCTTCCGTCAGTTGAATCGTCAGGCCGTGAAGCGTGCGCCCTCCGGACGCGTGCGACTCTGCCATGTGAATACACCTCCCTTCGCACAAAATTCATGCTAGCGGATCGTCCCTCAACCATCGTTAATGCCGAACTGCCTCGGAGATAGCGCGCGTGCGAATGCCGTATACAAGCTCGACGCGGCCAGTATAAGTCCGTGCTTTTATTGGCGCAAGCAAATGAGACTTTGCATTAAGCAAAATTGCTAATTCGGCAAACTCCCGCTGGCAAAATTGTTAGCGAGTTCCGACACCTGCGTCGGCGCGTCGGCCGGAGCAACGGTGAGCAGGCCGCTTCGGAACGCCTGCGCGACCAGATGTGGTCGAGAGCGTGCGTTTAATTTGAGAAACAACGAGCGTACGTAGAACTCGACTGTTCCGCGGCTGCGCTTTATCAGGCCGGCCATCTCCTTGCTCTGCGCGCCCTCGGCGAGTGCGCGCAGGATGATGAGCTCCTGCAGTGTCAGGTGTTCCTTCAGCGACTTGGACAGCTTCATGGTCCCCCACCCGCGTTACCGACCAAGCGGACCGCACAATTGGCCGCCGTCTTATCATTTTTCCGAGGAACGTTAGCGCTTATACGCTAGTGAATTGGCTAAGACTTCCCAGCCCGGGAACTACGCGAGTCCACGGCGCGCAGAAACCCCAGCGTCGGTTGAGTCGTGCGTATGCTCGTCGTTTCTCAAGTTGAAAAACCGGCACTTGCTTCGTACGCGACTGAAGCGAACTCAAGCCCACCCCATGTGATCAAAAACGGTTTTATCGCTCCAATATGGCATCTCTTACCTCGCCGCAAAAAACGGCGCGAGGCTACCGATGACTACGAGTTTTGTTCCGCTCATTCTTCAGCTCCCTCCGAACTCTACCGGGCACATTTTGGGTGCAGGGGAGGTCGACTTCGCAAGGGGCCTGGTCTTCGTGTCTTAGCTCATTTAGGCTAGTATACGAGGACGATACTCTAGCCGGCGCTCCAAGTCAAGGCGCGGAATTGCCCGCGTGCCATTGCCCGCACGTCGGCGATGGTCGCTCACCATAGCTAGGTGAGGCGGTCGACAGAGAGTGCGCCCGAGATGCCGCCTTCGCACAGGATACTAGCTCATTTGAGCCCAGGACTTGCAACGGGACTTCATGGGGCCAAGACCTTAGCCGCCACCTCGCCGCCCCTACGGCCGGGTGGGGCGAGAAGACTCGCCCTCCACGCTAGCCCTCTTCGTCCCAGAAGATCTGGCCGCGGTTGGTCTCGTCCTGAGCGTGCTTTACGGCAGCGATGATCTCTGGATCGCGCGAGACTTCGAGTGTCTCCCCTACCTCACGCATGATGCGGCGGAACAGGTTGAACGTCGGCAGATCGGACGCTGGAACGACCGCAGCGCTGGGTCGCGAATGGCGTAGAATGACCGTGGTAAGTCCCTTTTCCGCATCATCGAGAATGCCAGGGAACTGACCGCGAGCCTCCCCTGCGGCGATAGTCCGAATCATGTATTTCTGCTCCTTGGGCGTCACGCCCCGAAACGGACGCGTGCGCGCTTGCAAATACAATAACACGTGTCCGGGATTATGTCCAGACTTTCGTACATTTATATGTACGCTATATTGTACGCTTCTCTGTACAAACTAAGCGCGACCTGGTATGATCGAATTCATGCCGCCGCCGAAGCGCCGCCGTTCTCAAAATCCGATCCCGTCGGCCGCCCCCAAAGGGGCGGCCCGTCTGGCCTTTTCGAGGGCCGCTTTAGCCGAGTTCAAGAAGCTTCCCGAAAAAGTGCAAATGGGACTCCGCCGGAAGCTGCTCGACTTCGGAATAACGCCAGCGATCGGTAAGCCTCTCGTCGGCAGCCTGAAAGGCTATCATCGGGTCACATACGGACGCTTACGCACGATCGCGACGGTGAGCGAGAAAGCCGCGGACGGCGCCATGGTCGTGGTCGCGCTGCATATCGGCCTCCGCAAAGAGGGCTCGCAAAACGATCCGTACGAGGTCGCTGCGGCCAAAGCGCTCAAGGGCGACGACGCGGAGGCGCGCGCGGCGTTAGAGGCCGAGATTCATCAGGCGCTTCAAGAGTAGCAAGAATCCCAAGATAATGAGTAGGGTTTGAAACCATGCCAGTTCCGGAACATCTCATAAGCGAGCTTCGCGCCGCAGCGGCGGCTGCGGTGAAAACTGAGACTGCTATCGCCGACACACGTGCAGCGATGGTTGAGGCGGCGGCACAACTGCATTCGCTGATCGAGCAGCTGCCCGTCGGCGATGTCGCCTCACTCGGCCTTCGCGTCGAGATCGTTGCGCGCGGAACGCCGCTCGTTAGCGCGCCCTCCGAAGGTCTCAGGATAAAAACGCTTCCATCCCTCCCTGAGGGCGATTTCGACGTGCGACCCGGTGCGACCGCGCTGTATTTGGAGGTCCACGTCGGCGGCGGCCGGATCTACCTCGAAATCCGCTCAAATCCGGGTGAGCTTGTTCACGTCTCCACGTCGCTCAAGCGCCTCGAGCTCTCGCTCGAAAATGTGCGTGGAATATCGATTGATCAGGACGGCCAGGTCCGGTTGGTCCGTCAATGGATTGCGGACAATAACATCCACACTGAGCCCGGGCCCGATACTCGAACGCTTTTGCAGGCGTTCATTTCGGCAGCTCGGATCGAGCTGGAGAGCAGAGCGCGTTTTAATCGCGCTGTCGATGTCCACTAGCATTTTATCTACGTGGGGACATGCCGCAACCAAACGCCAGGCCATGCCGCTATTTCCATGGACGTCTCAGGTGCGGCCGGCGCCGAGCTAGTTGCGCTGGCGTTCTCGTCAATTAGGAGTCGCTGTCCGACACCGAGCCAATGAAGCTCAGCTGACCTCCCGTTCTGATTACGTTGCAGTCCCGCAACAACGGCCTCAAATCGGCGTAATTTCACGCGTTTATTGTTGAGGTCGCTGGCCGTCGAGCTGCGATAGCTCCTTCGCCGCGATTCCTCCTGTCGATTGAGGTAAGCTATGCGCGTTCAAGGAGCCACGCTGATCGTCGCCGCCGCGTTGATCGGCAACTCAACAGGCTTGCGTGCAGACTCGGAGGGACTCAACTTCACGTCGGTTATGCGGCACGCCTACCGAATGGAGGAGCGAAACGACGCCGAGCGCCGTCAGTGGCAACGCGACATACAGCACTGGGGCCTGAATGCTGAACTTAATCGGGAGCGAATGTTCGGCGCCGGCCACGGCTCTGCGCGCCTTCGTCCGGATGTTGATGCAATGTTTTTTAGGCCGCCGGCGCGGTATGCGTATGAACGGCTCGCGCAAATGGTCGCTGCAGGCCCCCCGGAGATCCGAGAGCACGGAAACAAATCTTTGCGCTCTACACGGCCATGATCGACGAATTCGAAGCCAACAGCAAGACCGCGAAGCATTTTGTTCCGTTGGCTCGGATGGCTTTTCTTCAAGCCGCGTACCGTGTCTACAACGGAGACCGTTTCTCTGACCCTACCGCCAAACAGCTTGGCCTGCAAGCGGTTATGTGGCTGATGATGAACTCGCGAGAGTTCCTTGGCAACAGCGACTCGGAAAAGCAGGCTCTCTACGAGCGGTACATTGTTCAAGCGGGATCATTTTCGCTTGCCTACCAATGGGCAGGCACTGCATCTGATCCAGTGACGCGTGGCCAGCTGCGACGTCTCGCCGCAGAGGCACTCCTGAAAGACATGGGCCGCGACCCGTCGACCATGAGCCTTAACCAACTGCCGTGCGTCGTATTCCCAATGCCGATGTTCTCATGCTCGACGCAGTTGAAGGTCATGCGCGGCGATTCGCTGTGATGCTCCTTCTCGGGTAGGATGAGCAGGGTGAGAACCGCGTGAACGCCGGCTAAGGTCGCAAACGTTGTCGGACATTCTTCAATCATTGGCCCGTAATGAATACCGCGTAATCTCAGCAATGTGGCAACGAGGACTGGACGGCTCGGCGACTCGGCGCACTTGATTCCCGGGACCTTGGCCGGGCTCTTCATCCTCGCTGCCGGACTGACGACGACCACGCAGTACGTCGCGTGGTCGTATCGCTTTGGTCCAGCGCTCGGTACACCGTGGCTGCGCGGGCTCGGCCTTCCGTACGCGCAGAACGTTTACGTCCCATGGGCCGGCGCGACATGGCTGGCACGGGCAGACGTCCGCTGTTGGGCACGCTCGCTTCGGCGAGTGTCTTGCGACTCAGCGACACTCACGGTGCTCAACCATGCCCACGCCTTACTCTTGGGAACAATCGTAGTGGCTGCGATCGGCGGAGTCGTCGCGTCGACGGCCACGGCGATCTTACTACACTATGTGCGCGAGCGGAGGCGTAGCCGGGTCCCGGCCATCGATCCCGAGTGGCAAGGCTTCGCGATCGAGATCGGTACGGCCACGGGGAAGCTTCAAGGTTTCGGGCACGGCGCTTCGGTGACTCCGAAGACGCCACTGCGCCTTGAAGGCGACGACGCGGCGAAGAACATCGCCATCTACGGCGGCATCGGCGCCGGCAAGACAACCCGCGCCGTTAACCGCTATGCGAGCCAATCGCTGCATCAAGACTGCGGGATACTTGCTTTCGATATCAAGGGCGACTACTTTCAAACCCTTGAGACGCTAGCACGCGCAGCGTGCCGCCCGGTGACCACGATCGGCGTCGGCGCCCGACCGATGAATCTTCTCGAAGGCCTCACTCCGGAGGTGGCGGCGTCGTTTCTCAAATCGGCTCTCATTCTGGCCGCCGGAGTCGGCGACAAGTTTTGGATCGAGACCGCGACGGAACTGTCGCGCAACGTACTCGGCGTCCTCAGCTTCTTCCCCGACTACTACTCGCTGAACGGGCTCTATCGGTGGCTCTTCTACCCGGATTGGCGCGAGGAAATGGCGCAATCCGTCGAGCGTCGCGCGCTGCAGCTCAACGAAGCATGTATGACTGAGGAACTTCGTCGGCTCAAGTGCTATTTTGACTACGAAGCGACGATTTTTGACAAGTTCGATGGCAAAGTCCGGTCCAACGTCCTCGCCCAAGCGTCCGAGATTCTCTCCCCCTTCGCGCAGCCCGAACTCGTCGACGCCTTTTGCACACCTTCGCCCGAATGCGTGCAGATTGAAAGCCTGCTCGACGGTGCGGTATTCCTCGTAAACCTTCCACTCGCGGAGTTCGGCTTGGGTGCAAAGACCGCGTATACGTTCGTCAAGCTCCGCTTCTTCAACCTCATGCAAGCCCGGCGCCGAAGGCCCGAGTGGAATCAAGCGCGGACGATTGTCTTCTTATGCGATGAGTACCAGGAAATCGTGAGCTGCTCGAAGACCGGCCTCAGCGACCTCAACTTCTGGGACAAGTCGCGCTCAAGCGGTTGTGTCGGTATCATCTCCGCGCAGGGCGTCAGCTCGTTTTATGCGGCGATCGGCGAGCACGATCTGGCAAATGCCCTCTTGCAGAACTTCCGCCAGACGATTTGCTTCCGCACCGAAGATGCCGCGACGATCGATCGGGTGACGCGTTTGCTTGGCCAGGTCGAGGTCGAGCTTGAGTCTCAATCGCGTCAAAGGTCGCGAACGGCCCGCAGCGGCCTGAACTCGGGAGGCGCGTCACGTAGCTATTCGAAGGGCTCGTCTCTTTCGCCGACCCAGCGCAGCGTCATTAACCCGCAGCTGTTTCGCCTGCTCGAGCCGGACGAAGCTATCGCGATGCTCACCATAGGAGGCGCCGCTTTCGACGACGTTTTGAAGATGCCGGCGCTCTTCGTATGAGCCTCGCCTATCGAAGCACGCTCGACGTTGAAGCCGAGGCGCATCGCCGCCGGCATCAAGAGCTCGTGCGGGTCCTCGGGTCGACGATCGGCGACGCGCTCGCGAATCCCAACGTCGTCGAGGTCATGGTCAACGAAGACGGCGCAGTTTGGATCGACCAGCTCGTCGGTGGTCTGCGTGAGACGGAGTTACGCATGGCACCGATCGAGGTCGAGAACGCGATCGCCACGGTTGCCTCCGCCCTTGGAAAAGCTGTCGACCGGCGCAACCCATCCCTGCAAGGCGAACTGCCCCTGGACGGTAGCCGCGTTCAGGCGTTTGTGCCGCCCGCAACCCAAAGCGCCCCTGTGCTCGTGATCCGAAAAAAGGCCAGCCGCATCTTCACCCTAGACGAGTATGTCGCGCGCGGTATGCTCGCACCCGGGCATCGCGACCTACTCGAAATGGCAGTCCGTGACCGTCGAGTGGTCTTGATCGTCGGTGGTACGGGTTCCGGGAAGACGACGCTCGTCAACGCTCTGCTTGCCGCGACGGCGGAAGCGACACCGCGCGACCGTCTCATCATCATCGAGGATACGTGCGAGTTACAGAGCCCGTCGCGCAACAAGGTTCATCTCGTCAAGTCGGAGACGAGGAGCTACCGCCAACTGCTCAAAGAGTCGCTGCGCGCGCGGCCAGACCGACTCGTCTTCGGAGAACTGCGCGATGAAGCCGCGTTCGACTTCCTCATGGCGCTCAACACGGGACATCGCGGAAGTTTTTCGACGATTCACGCCAACAGCGCGCGCGATGCGCTCACCCGCCTTGAGGACCTCGTGCGGATCGCGGGCCATCCCGCCGTTCCCTCGACCGTTGCTCGTGCGATCGATCTGCTCGTGTTCATCGAGCGCGCGGGCGATACTCGGCGCGTCACGGAGGTCGCGTCCGTCGGCGGGCTCGCCGTTGGCGGCGACTATCAGCTCGAGTACCTCTAGCCGCACGGGAGACCTCACTCACATGCATCCGAGGCAGCACATGTTACGAAAAGCGATGCCCGCAGCCCTTATCGCGTTCCTCGTCGTCTTATTGGCAAAGCTCCCGGCCGCTGCGTCGACGACCGGCGGAGCCGGGAGTTGGAACTTCGTTGCCCCGGTGACCAATCTCGGGCTCGCACTCGAGGCCATCGCGGGTTCGATCGTGATCATATCTCTCGTCGTCATCGTCGGCCAGCATCTCATGCACCGTGAGGATTGGGGCGGCATGTTCCGCAACGTCGTCTTCATTTTGATCGGTGGCGCCATCGTGCTCGCCGCCGGCAATTTTATGACGAACGCCGGGGTCACCGGGGCGAGTTTCTAGTTCGATGGCCGATCAGAACGTCGACGAACCCCGCAAACTCACGATTCACCAATCGCTCGTCCGCGTCAAGCTCCTCGCCGGCGGCGAGCGGAGTCTTGTCGTACTGTCCGCTGGCATCAGCGCGCTACCGATGGCGACCGGGCGGATCAGCCTAATTGTCGCTGGGCTCGGCTTCTGGCTCGTCGCCCTGGTCGTCTTGCGCTACCTCGCGAAGAAAGATCCGCACATGAGCGACGCGGTCTCACGCCATTTCAACTACCAGGCGTACTATCCGGCGCTCCCGTCATTCGCTGCGCCCAATAGCAAGAGCCGAAAGCACCAGCGATGATGCAGGGAGTTCATCCGCTCGTTCTCATTGCGAGTGTCTCAGTCATCTTCGCCGTGTTCTCCATCGGCATCGTTGAGTTTCAGAACGCGCGACGCTTCTATTCCGTGCGCGCGGCGTCACGAAACCGGCGCAAAGGCGTCGCCGATCTGCTCGTTTATGCGAGCCTCGTCGCTCCAGGCGTTATCCTCAACAAAGACGGCGCGCTCATGGCAGGTTGGCATATCTGTGGCGAAGACTCCGCCAATAAAAGTGCAAGCGAACTGGCGCAGCGTGTCGCTTACTTGAATCAGGCCTTTGTGCAGCGCGATACGGGCTGGATGTTCCACTACGACAAGATTCGCGTCCCGGCCAAGCCCATCGGACCACAGGCGTACTTCCGGACGGCGACCGAGCATGTCCTCGACGGGTCGCGCCGCGCCGCAGCCGAGCGCGAGGGTGCCCGCTTCGAGAGTCGCGACGTGCTCGTCGTGACCTATTTGCCGCCGAACGATCTCGAAGCACGCGCCGGAAACTGGCTCTTCACGAACCGAAAAGCACGGGACTACGACTTAGAACCCGCCATCGCGGCCTTCGAAGCCGGCCTCCTCCAGATCGAGGACGCCCTGCGTCCGATCGCGCTCGAGGTATACCGACTCAAAGACAGCGAGACGATCAATCATCAAGGATTGCGCTACCACCAAGACGAGCTGCTCGCGCATCTCAACTTCTGCATCAACGGTGCTGCCGAGCCGATCAACACCCCAGAGACTCCGGTAATGCTCGACGCGTTTTTGGCAAGTCGGGACCTGTACGGCGGCTTCCGGCCGCGGGTCGGCCAAAAGCATCTGCGCACGATCATCATCTCCGGCTTCCCGCACGAGTCGTGGCCGACGATGCTCGATACGATCGCGACACTGGGAATCCCGCACCGTTTTTCCTCGCGCGCGATTATCGAAGATCCTTATAAAGCGCGTGAGATCCTGCGGCGCAGCTTCGCGGACTGGTTCGGTAAACGAACGGGCCTCGCGGCAAAGATTCTCACCGAGGGCCCGCGCCGGATCAACCGCGACGCCGACGATATGGTCGACGACATCGACGAGGCGCAGCGCGCCCTCGATCGCGGCCTGGTCAAGTACGTCTGG
>JGI20189J14885_1000064_pt1 | contig 37169 bp, 34 predicted proteins | sample NGESurdeep072012_10_FD_14885 | JGI IMG/M metagenome (IMG submission 14885) | reverse complement strand
CGCAGATGGGCGCAGATGAAGGGATGATCTGATCGTCTGGCGGGCCGACGGTGGTCGAAACCCTCTGATCTGTGCCCATCTGCGACATCTGTGGATAGAATTTTCCTGGCTTCCCCGACTCGAGGCGCGCGCGGCGCCGTTCACCCGATTGCCCTCGCTCCGGTGGTTCATCGGTGGTTCATCGCGGCGATATAGGTTAACGTTGCCGCTGGTGGCCCCGGCTCGACGATGGAGGTTTGGATGAAGACAATTCTGACGGCTTTGGCGAGCGTCTCTCTCCTGGCGGCGCCGATGGCGGCGAGCCCAACCCTGGCTGTGGCCCAGTCCCACTCTGGCGGCGGCCACGGCGGCGGAGGTGGGGGATTCCACGGCTCGGCGCGTGGCGCGGGCGGTGGCTTCAGAGGTGGTGGCTTCAGAGGCGGTGGCTTCCGCGGTCATGGCTGGGGCGGTCATGGCTGGGGCGGCCATTATGGCTACGGCGGCTATCCCTGGTTTTTCGGCGGCGCGCTGCTCGGCTTCGGTCTCGGCGCGGCCTTCTATGATCCCTGGTACTACGGCTATCCCGCCTATTACGGCTACGGCCCCTATTACGGCGACTGGGGTCCCGGATACGGCGACGGTCCGCCGCCGCCTTCGTCGTCCTATCCTCCCTCCGCCAGTCAGGGACCCGGGACCCGGGCCGCTCCGCGCCAGGCCTGCGGGGCCTGGAACTGGGACGCCACCCAGTCGAAGTACAACTGGGTCCCCTGCTGAGGCTTCTCGTCTAAGACGTCACGAACCCGACCGGTTCGACGCGGCGGCCGTCGTCTGGCGATCGAAGGTCGCCTGCTGGTCGGGGGTGAGGCGGGCGTAGAAGGCCCGCACCGCCCCGGCCTGGCGGTGGAAGTCGACGAGATCCTGCGACATCGTCGCTTCGAGCAGGGCCAGGCGGCGCGGCGTGGCGAGCTGGGGCAGCATCCGCTGGGTCGCCGCCCGCCGGGCCTCGGCCTGGGGACTGGCCCCGATGGCGGCGGAATAGTCGCGCCAGGCGGCTTCCTGGTCGGCGGTCAGGTGCAGGGCGTCGTGGAGCTGGTTCAGCCTCACCGCCGAATCCTGGGCGGCGGCCGGTCCCGCGAAACCGGCGGCCATGGCCAGGCAGAAAGACAATCCCAACATCAAGCGTCGCACGCGCCGATCCTTCCTCGAACAATGACCGCCCATTAGTGCACCGCCGACGGGCCGGGGCGCAAGAAAATCAGCTGGCCGGCGCCAGACCCTCCGCCGCCGCTTCGGGATCGATGGTGGGTGACAGCACGCGGCCGAACAGAGCGCGGAATGCGAACAGGACGAGACCGGCCCCGAACACCAGGCCCGCATGCAGGCCCCAGAACGCCGCCCCGCCCATCGGTTCGAGGAATCCCCCCAGCCAGCCGACCAGAAGGTTGCCGAGGAAGAGATTGAGGAAATACAGCCCGACCATCAGGCCGAGGATGGCCCGCGGTCCCGCCCGGGTGAACAGCGCCAGGCCGACCGGAAAGATGTTCGCGAAGCCGATGTCGTTGATGATGTGGAAGGCGAATCCCCAGCCGATGCCGACCTTGCGATGGGTCACCGCCTCCTGGGCGCTGGCCAGCGCCAGGGCCAGGGGCGCGAGGCCGGCGATCACCGCCCCGATGGCCAGCTTGGTGATCTCCTGCGGTTCGCGGCGTCTGGACGCCCACCAGCGCCAGAAGGCCACCGAGGCGACGATGGTGACCGAACTGATGATGGCGTCCAGGGAGATCAGCCAGGTCACCGGCATGGCCTGACCGAAGAACACCAGGTTGTAGTTCTCCTGACCCCAGCGCAGATAGCCGATGAAGATCTGCTGGTTGCCGACCCCGGCCACGGCCAGGACCGGAATGAGGGCGATCAGCACCGCGACCGCCTTGCCTTCGCCCGGGGCCAGTTTCGGCCGGGGCAGTCGCATCCCGCCGCGCGCCTGCCTTACCCGCTCGGGCGGCAGCCATTTGCGCCCCGACAGATAGACCGCCAGGCCGATCAGCATGCCCACCCCGGCGGCCCCGAAGCCCCAGTGCCAGGCGACCTTCTGTCCGAGGGTGCCGCAGACCAGCGGCGCGACGATCACCGCCACATTGACCCCCAGCAGGAAGACCTGGAAGGCGTCGGCGCGGCGCAGATCGCCCGGCGCATAGAGTTCGCCCACCTGGCTGGAGATATTGCCCTTGAAGCAGCCGACGCCGACCAGCAGGCAGGCCAGCGCCACCAGGAAGGAAACCTCGAAGGCCATAAGGAAATGGCCGAGCGCCATCAGGCAGGCCCCGATGGTGACCGTGCGGGTGCGCCCCAGCCAGCGATCGGCGATCAGGCCGCCACCGAGCGGGGTCAGATAGACGAGGCCGCCGTAGAGGCCGCCGATCATCGAAGCCAGAGCCGGCGGGGTGAGGTGTCCGGTGACCGCCTCGATGCCGGCGCGGAAGGCGCCGAAGCCGGCGACATGTCCCACGTGGCCGGGGAGCAGCAGCTGTTCGCTCATGTAGAGCACCAGCAGCGAAAGCATGCCGTAGTAGGAGAACCTTTCCCACGCCTCGGCGAAGACCAGGTATCCCAGGCCCAGCGGATGGCCGACGAACGTGCGCACGCGCGGAGCATCTGCCGTGGTCGCGGCGGTGGTCATGACGCTTGCCTCCCTCGCTCACATCGTCCCGGCCGTGATCGCAGGTTGGCTCGCGCGGAGCAACGCCCGCGCGCCGGAACCGTGTCCGCGCGCGCGGGTTTATCCTCGATGGACGGCGCGGCGATGGGCGCCCGTCTGGACGAGGATCACAGTCATGGCCGACCCCAGGGACCAGCGCGCCGCCGACGCCGCCGCCGACAAGGAATTCGAGCGCCGCCACGCGCTGGACGACAAGGCCGCCGCCGGCGCCGGCCGGCCGGCCGAACCGCGGGGCTGGATCGACAAGGCCAAGGACGAGGTCGCCGCCGTGCTCGGCGATCCGGGGGCCTTGAGCCGGCGACAGCGCGATGGCGCGGCCGGCGACCACAGCGGCCAGGGGCCGACGACGCACGGCGATCCGGACGCGCTGATCGTCGCCGAGATCAGCCAGCGCCTGACCGCCGATGCCGAACTCGACGCTTCCAGGATCGAGGTCCATTGCCTCGCCGGCGCGGTGACCCTGAACGGCTCGGTGATCACCAGCGCCGACCGCCGCCGCGCCGAAGACCTCGCCGCCGCCGTCAAGGGCGTCGGTCGGGTCAGGAACGACCTCCAGATCGCCTAGAGCCGATGGAGACCTTCCCTCCCCTTCATGGGGAGGGTCGGCCGAAGGCCGGGGTGGGGCGGTCTCGATCAACCCCGACGCCGGCGAGTGGACCCACACGGCCCCACCCTGACGGCTTCGCCGTCTGTCCCTCCCCATGAAGGGGAGGGAGGATTTCTCCCTCATCCCCCCGTCAACGCCTCGATCTCGTCGCCCGTGCAGCCGCATTCCTCGAGGATCGGCCGTGTGTGCTGGCCGATCGCCGGCGCCATGCGCGGGGCGCGTTTGGTCTCGCCGGCGAGGTGGAACGGGCTATCGACGGTGCGCAGACCGCCCCCGTCGGCGAAGGCCGGCAGCAGGTTGTTGGCCGCGATCTGCGCATCGCCGGCGTGATCGCCGACCCGGCCGACGATGCCGATGGTGATTCCCGCCCCGGTCAGCAGGTCATGCCAATGAGACCACGACTTGCCCGCGAAGATCGCCTCCAGCATCGCTCCCAGGGTCGCGGCGTTCTCCATCCGCGCCGCCGGCGTCGAGAACCGCGGATCATCCAGCCACTCCGCCCGGTTGAGCGCACGCGCCAGCAGGGGCCACTGGCTGGCCGGATTGACGATCGCCAGGATGAACGCGCGGCCGTCCTCGGTGCGATAGAATTCGGTCAGCGGGCTGCGCGCGGCGCGCTCCCCGCGCGGCGGCGGCTCGTAGCCGCAGAGCGCCGCCTGGACCTGGCAGGCGTTCGACCACAGGCCGTTGGCGAGGAGCGAGGTGCTCACCGCCCCGCCCTGGCCGGTGGCCCGGCGCCGGTAAAGGGCGGTGACGATCGCCGCATACAGCGCCACCGCCGTGGGATGATCGCCCATCCCCGGCGTCGAGATGGCCAGTTCGGTCTCGCCGGTCGCCCGGACCATGTCCATCAGGCCCGAGCGCGCCCACCAGGCGGTGGCGTCATAGGCCGTGCGGTCCCGCTCGGGACCCTCTTCGCCATAGGGCGTCAGCGAGGCGTAGATCAGCCGCGGATTGAGCGCGGTGACATCCTCCGCCCTCAGCCGGAGCCGCTCGCGGATGGGGAACGGATAGTTGGTGATGAACACGTCCGCCCTGGCGATCAGCCCATCGAGCACCGCCCGCGCCGCCGGCGTCTTGAGATCCAGCGCCAGACTCTCCTTGTTGCGCGAATCCAGCGTCCAGAAATAGTCGAGCGCCTCCGGTGTCCCCCGCAGCCGCCACAGATTGCGGTAAGAATCCCCCAGCCCCGGCGGCTCGATCTTGATCACCCGCGCCCCGAAGTCCGAGAGCATCGTCGCCGCCGCCGGCCCGGCGATGAAACTCGCGCAGTCGATCACCAGAAGGTCGCTGAACAGTCCTTGCGGCATCGTCGTTCCTCCGGCGTCTGGCGCCATGGCGCCGCGGCATCACTGCCGCACCTGGGCGAATCTGGCCAGCCGTCGCCGCGAGCGGGCGCGGCCCATGGCGCGCTCTATCATTACCGTACTCCTTGACATTTTGCACGATAACTATCATAATGCATAGGTCCGCCATCGCCGCCCGGGAACCTCCATGCCCCTGTCACCCAAACACGAAGCCTTCGCCCAGGCCCCCGCCAAGGGCGCGCGACTGGAAGACGCCTATGAGGACGCCGGCTTCACGCCCGGCAACTACAACGCCATCCGCCTCGCCGAGCGCCCCGGCGGTCGCCGCCGATCCGTTGCGCATCGCAAAGATGGGCGAGGCCCTTGGCACGCTGGCCGGGGTCAAGGAGGCCCGCCTGACGCGGTCTCATGCGCCTTGCGCCCCACTCTGCGCTCCGGCCGTCGGGGCTGCGAAAACCTGTCAAAGGCGTGCACCGCGGCGCCAAAAACCTGCTGCTGGCGGTCAAAAACCTGCCAAAAACCGGTCAGAAACTGTAAAAAACTGTCAAAAACTTTGCCGCCAGTCCGCCCCAGTATTACGCCAGCAATCTCTTCCATCATCTTGTTTTTGCCGGATTTTACTTGGATGACGGATCCGGCCGACCGCCTCTCCGATGTAAAAAACTCGCGATTGTCGGCCTTGTCTCGGGCCGAGCCCGCGGGCGCGAACCGGAATGGGAGAGGGCGCACCCGGCCGCCGCGCCCGCTGACCGATGGGCGGAGGACCGCCGGGCGACCTTCCGCCCCTTCGTCGAAGGGATCGACCTGGCGGTCTCGACGGGACCCACCGCCGGCGCCGTGCGCTTCGTGCGGGGGAGCCACTTGGTTTCCTGGGGCGCCTGGCGCTGCTGATCTGCCTGGGCGTGATCGGCGCGCTTCTGGTCCTGGCGTTTGTCGGCGAACTGCTCGAGCCGGCCAGCCTGGCGCAACGGACCTGGATGTTCCCGCCGGCCATGACCACCGGCTTCGCCGCCGCCATGGTCTGGGGAATCTGGCGCGGCAAGCGCCAGCGCGACGTCGATCCCAAGGCCCTGCCGGCCGATTTCGCGCCGCATTCGTGATAGCCTCGCCCGATGAGCGATGATCCCAACGAGAAGTCCGCCACCCGGACGCTGGCCGAGCTCGTCGCCCGGCGCAAGGCCGCGCGGGCCGGCGGACCACCCGGCGGCGGGCGCGAATCCGAACGCGCCGCCGCCGCCCGCTCGGCGGCCAAGTCCAAGCCGGCATTGAGGAAGTGACGTCGAGGGCGGTTTACAGGGGCCGCGCGATGATGTTCTCAGTCCCGCCGACCCTATGGAGTAACCGCCCTTGACCGAAGCCGCCGCCTTGCCGCCCGCCTGGCCCGCCATGTCGATCGCCGCCGCCCACGGCCTGCTCACCGCGCCGGGATCGCCGTTCGAGATGGAGACGATGGTGATCCGGGGAATCGAGACCCGGGTGTGGAAGAACCTGCCGCCGACCCTGCGCGCGGTGGTCGAGGCGGCCCGGGCGCACGCGGAGAAGGTGTTCCTGGTCCACGAGGACGAACGGGTGACCTTCGAGGCATTCTTCCGCGCTGTCGCCGCCCTGGCGGCGGATTTCCGCGCCCGGGGGGTGGGGAAGGGCGACCGCGTCGCCATCGTCATGCGCAACCTGCCCGAATGGCCGGTGGCCTTCTACGCGGCGGTGTCGCTGGGCGCGATCGCCACGCCGCTCAATGCCTGGTGGACCGGGCCGGAACTGGAATACGGGCTGAAGGACTCGGGCTCGAAGATCGCGGTGGTCGATGCCGAGCGGCTGGAACGCCTCACCGAGCATCTGCCGGCCTGCCCGGACCTGAAGCGGATCTACGTCGCCCGCGAGATCGACGAGCTGGCCAATCCCCTGTTGGTCAAGCTGGAGAGCGTCATCGGGGCGCCGGACGGCTGGGCGTCCCTGCCCGACCGCGCCCTGCCCGACGCCGAGATTGAACCGGACGACGACGCCACCATCTTCTACACCTCGGGGACCACGGGCGCGCCCAAGGGAGCGCTGGCCACCCACCGCAATATCAACTGCAACATCATGGCCGGGGCCTTCGCGGCGGCGCGCTCGTTCCTGCGTCGGGGCGAGGCGCCGCCGGCCGCCGATCCCGACGACCAGCGGGCGACACTGCTGTCGGTGCCGTTCTTCCACGCCACGGGGTGTTTCGCGGTGCTCAACCCGAGCCTGTTCGCCGGGGCCAAGCTGGTGATGATGCGCAAGTGGGATCCGATCCGCGCCTTCGAGCTGATCGAGCGCGAGAAGGTCTCCTCGGCCGGCGGCGTGCCGACTATCGCATGGCAGCTGATCGAACACCCCGCCCGCGCCAACTACGATCTCTCGTCCCTGGAGAGCGTCGCCTACGGCGGCGCGCCCTCGGCCCCCGAACTGGTGCGCAAGATTCGCGAAACCTTCCCCAAGAGCGCGCCCGGCAACGGCTGGGGGATGACCGAGACTTCGGCCACGGCCACCAGCCACGGCGGCGAGGACTACGAGCACCGCCCCGATTCCTGCGGCCCGGCGGCGCCGGTGGGCGAGCTCAGGGTCATGACCGTCGAGGGCGACCGGGAACTTCCCGTCGGCGAGGTCGGCGAGCTGTGGTTCAAGGGTCCGCAGGTGGTCAGGGGCTATTGGAACAAGCCGGAAGCCACCGCCCAGACCTTCGAGAACGGCTGGGTCAGGACCGGCGACCTCGCGCGCCTCGACGAGGAAGGCTTCTGCTTCATCATCGACCGGGCCAAGGACATGCTGATCCGCGGCGGGGAGAACATCTACTGCATCGAGGTCGAGAACGTCCTCTTCGACCACCCGGCGGTGATGGACGCGGCGCTGGTCGGCATTTTCCACCGCACGCTCGGCGAAGAGCCGGGGGCGGTGGTGACCCTCAAGCCCGGCGGCGAGGCCACCGAGCGGGAGCTGCGGACCTTCGTCGCCGAACGCCTGGCCGCCTTCAAGGTGCCGGTCAAGATCCTCTTCTGGCGCGAGACCCTGCCCCGCAACGCCAACGGCAAGATCATCAAGTCAGAGCTGCGCAAGCTGTTCGTGGACGGCTAGGCTCTTCCTCCCTCCCCCTTATGGGGAGGGACAGGCGGCGAAGCCGCCAGGGTGGGGCAGTGGTGTTCATCCCCGAAGACTTGAGCGGCTTCATACAGCCCCACCCCGGCCGTGGGCCGACCCTCCCCATGAAGGGGAGGGAGGGAAGGAAGGCGTGTCCAGCTCTACCTTCCGTTGTCGTATCCAGGCGGCGGAGGGGGTGGCGGCGGCGGAGCGTCGCTGTAGCGTTCGTCGTAGCCCGGAGCGGAGGGCTGACCGTAGCCGCCCTGGTCGTCGCCCGGCGGCGGCGCGGCGTAGCGGCCGTCGTCGTATCTCGGGGCGGGAGGCGGCCCATACCGTCCGTCGTTGTCGCTGTAGGCGGGACCGGGCGGCGGCGAGCTGTAGCGCCCGTCGCGGTCGTTGTAGCCGCTGCGGTAAGCGCCGTTATCGTAGTAGGCTTGGCCCGGCGGCGGGCCCCCGCCGCAATTGGCGGTGCTGGCGCCGACGATGCCGCCGCCGACCGCGCCGACGCCGGCGCCGACGGCGGTCCCGTCGCCACGGTGTCCGCCGGCGGCGATGTTGCTGCCGAGCACGCCGCCGATGGCCGCGCCGATCAGGGCGCCGAAGATGGTCCGGCCGGTCCTGTCCCTCTCGCAGTCGTGATAGGCCTGATAGGACGGCTCGCCGTTGGGGCCGTAGTAGGGCTGCGATTGGGCGGTCGCGGCGAGGGGCGCGGCGGCGCCGGCGGCCAGCGCCAGGGAACCGGCGGCGGCGGCGAGGACGCTCCGGGCGAAGAGCGGGTGAATGGACACGGCGGTGGAGTCTCCCTTTGTACGCGCCCATCATCGGGGGACAAATCTGAACCCCGACTGAGCGCGCCGTTCATGCGAGCTTCGTGGGCGAGCGTGGCATTCGAATGGCGAGGATGGCGATCACCTCCAGAAAATCGGACCCGGATGGGGACGCCGCGCGCATCGTCACCCTGGCGATCGAGACGGTGGGCGCCGAAGGCGACGGCGTATCGCCGGGGCCGGTGTTCACGCCGCTGACCCTGCCCGGCGAGACGGTGGTCGCCCGGCGGACCGGCGAGCGCGCCGAACTGATCGAGATTCTCGAAGCCAGCGCCGGGCGCGTGGCCGCGCCGTGCCCCCACTTCGGCGCGTGTGGCGGCTGCGCCCTGCAGCACTGGGACGAGACGCCGTATCTCGCCTGGAAGCGCGAGCGGATCGGCCTGGCGCTCGCCCGCGAGCGGCTGGAGACCGAGATCCTCGCGCCGTTCGCGGCCCCGCCCGGTTCCCGGCGCCGGCTGGCCCTGCACGCCCGGCGGGAGGGCCGGGAGGCGGTGCTGGGGTTCAAGGCGCGGCGGTCCTGGCGGCTGACGGCGATCGAGACCTGCGTCATCGCCGATCCGGCCATCGTCGCGGCCCTGCCCGTGCTGCGCCGGCTGGCGGCGACGTTCCTCGAGCATCCCAGGTCGGCCCCGATCCTCCACGCGACCTGGACCGCCACCGGCCTGGACGTGGACGTCACCGGCGTCGAGCGGCGCGCCGGCGGCCTCTCGGCCGACGCCCGGATGCGGGCGGCGGTGGTGGCGGCGGCGGCGGACATGGCGAGAGTGAGTCTCGCCGGCGAGGTGCTCTATTCGGCCAGACCGGCGCGGGTGCGAATGGGGGCGGCGAGCGTCGCCCTGCCGCCCGGCGCCTTCCTGCAGGCGGTGGAAGCGGCCGAACGGGCGATGGCCCGGTTCGCCCTGGCCGAGTCGGCCGGCGCCCGTGGCATCGCCGATCTCTACTGCGGGGTCGGAGCCTTCAGCTTTCCCTTGGCAAGCCTCGCCCCGGTGCTCGCCGCCGACGCCTCGGCGCCGGCCGTCGCCGCGCTGACCACCGCCGCCGCCTCGGCGCCGGGACTGAAGACGATCGCCGCCCAGGTTCGCGATCTCGACCGCCGGCCGATGTCGGGCGCTGAACTGAAGAGGATCGACGTCGTCCTGATCGACCCGCCGCGCGCCGGGGCGGCGGCGCAGAGCGCGGCCCTGGCCCGATCGGAGGTGGCGAAGGTCATCGCCGTCTCGTGCAATCCGGCCACCTTTGCCCGCGACGCCGCCATTCTGACGTCCGGCGGCTTCACCCTCGACCGGGTGCTGCCGGTGGATCAGTTCCTGTGGTCGCCCCATATCGAACTGGTCGGTGTCTTTTCCAGGTGATCGCCTTGAACAAACCCCCGCGTCCGGCCGCCGCCTTCGCCGTCGATCGCGCCTCGCTGTTGGCGCGCTCGGCGATCAAGGCCGCGTGGTGGGGGGCGGCCGGCGCCGCGGCGCGCGCGATCGCCAGGCCTTCGCGGGCCACGCCGGCGGATTTCGCTCCCGCGGCCGAACCCGCGCCGCCAGGGTTCATCCGTCGCGCGTGGCTCGAGGCGTTCGAGAAGGACGCGCGGGACGTCGCCGAAGGACTCTATCCCGCGCCTTCCGACGGACCGACCCGGCCACTGCGCGCCATCCTCGAAGGGGCCGACTTCCTCGCCGACGCCAGGCGGGTCGAGGCTCGCCGCCGGCGCGGCGGCGGTGGCGAGGCTCGCGAAGACACTCCGACGCCGGGCGCCTACCCCAGCTACTATCGTCAGAACTTCCACTTTCAGACCGGCGGCTGGTTCACCCGAGGCAGCGCCCGCCGCTATGAAGCGCAGGTCGAGGCCCTGTTCTCCGGAACCGCCGGCCCCATGCGCCGCCGGGCTCTGTCGCTGCTCGCCAAGGCTTGGCGTGGAAGTGACCAGAGAGAACTCGGGATCGTCGATCTGGCCTGCGGCTCCGGCGCCTTCCTGAAGGATCTCGCCGGGGCCTTCCCCCGCGCCAGCCTCGCGGGCGTCGATCTGTCGGCGGCTTATCTGGGCGAAGCGCGCGCGCGATCGGGGGTCGGCGCCCTCGTCCAGGCCAACGCCGAGCGCCTGCCGTTCGCCGATGGCGGCCTGGACGCCGTCACCGCCGTCTATCTCTTCCACGAATTGCCGACGGCGGTCCGCGCCAGGGTCGCCCGAGAAATCGCCCGGGTGCTGCGGCCGGGCGGCTTGCTGGCCTTCGCCGACGCCCTGCAACCCGCCGACGAGCCGCGCTTGTCGCGGCTCCTCGAGGCCTTTCCCGCCTATTTCCATGAACCCTATTTCGGAAGCTACGGCGCGACGAATATCGCCGGGCTGTTCGGCGACGCCGGGCTCGTCGTGGTCGCGCGCGACCGCGCCTTCCTGACCAAGGCGATACTGTTGGAAAAGCCGCGATCCATGGCCGCGGCCCAGGCTCCCGCGACGTAAGCGGTTCCGAAACCTATCTGCCCCATGGTCCGGTCCCAGAACGACGTCGGGGTCAGGCCAAGCATGCTGTTCGCCAGGATTTCCGCTTTCGCCATGGTGGTTTCACTCGTGGCCGTCGCGACCGCCGGCCGGGCCGCCGAGCGCGCGCGGCCACCGATGAGCCCGCGCGCGCTCGCCGCCGCCATCGAAAGGCGGGCGGACAAGACCAGTTTCTCTGACCTCGACAAGTTCGGCGAAGCGGCGGCCCGTGGCCCCGGCCGGGAGAATCTCAACCGCCTCCAGCACGTCGCCCTGGTGATCCTCAACCAGTCCGAGTTTGGCAAATTCGACCGTTGGAACGCCCTGCTCCGGCGCAACGCCCTGCGCGAGGGCGACGAGAGGTATGTCACGGTCGCCGCGATCAATGAACTCCAGAGCCGCTACAATCGCGGCGACACCACCGTTCAGGCCGAGGTCGAGCGCATCGGTCGGACGGAGCCCGACTGGTTCGCCCGGGTTTACGCCATGAGCGTGGCCGCCATCATGCGCGGCCAGGGCAACCAGACCGGATCGGCCCTGAAGCTGTTGAGCGACGCCAGGGCGCTCATTCCCGCCGGCGACCGGTATGCCGGGGCGGCCGAGGCCTATGTCTGGGAATCGGTCGGCATTGCCCTGATGGGCCTCTACGATCTGGACGGCAGCGCCGCCGCCTTCGACCGCGCCGACTTTCAGGACACCGATCCGAGCTATCCCCGCCCCGACTTCGACGGCGTCTATGACATGGCTCACACCGCCACGCTTCTGGGCGACGCGAAGCTGGCGAGCCAGCTGGCCGCCGTGCACCATCGCCTGGCCACGCGCTCGGATCTGCCCGACCTGAGGATCTGGGACATGAACCTCTGCGGCATGGTCGCCGAGGCGTTCGAGGCGCCCGGCCAGGTCATGGACTGCTTCGCGCCCCTGGATGATGCCCTGACCGGCGCGGACTTCGTGGCCACCAGCATCATTCCCATGCGCGCCATCGCCGAGGCCAGGCAGGGTCGCGTCGCCGCCGCCGAAGCGGACTTGGCGCGGCTGCGCAAGCTCAAAGCCTCCAAGCTCTTCGATGTCGCCATGTTCAGTCGGGAGCCCGAGATCGAGGCCGAACTGCTTCTCGCCGGCGGTCGCTATCGCGAGGCGTTCGAAAGACTTCGGCAGTATTCGGTGGCCAGCGGGATGGCGAATTCCCAACGCTTCAACGCCGGCGTGCGCCAGATCACCACCGAGCTGCAGACCCAGGTCGATAGCGCCCGCCACAACGCCGATCTCAAGCAGGTGGTGATCGCCGACCAGCGCTGGGTCGCGGCGCTCGCCGGGCTGCTCGTGGTCTGCGCCGGCGCGGTCCTCCTCTGGCAGCGGCGAGTCGCCGGACGCCTTCGCCATGCTCAGGTGCGGGCCGAGACCGCCAATCGGGCCAAGAGCGAATTCCTGGCCAACATGAGTCATGAAATCCGCACCCCCCTCAATGGCGTGGTCGGGGTCGCCGACATGCTGGCCGCCGGCGCCCTGAAGCCACGCCAGCGCGAGATGGTGGAAATCATCCGCAGCTCCGGCCAGTCCCTCGAGCGGTTGCTTTCGGATGTCCTCGATCTGGCTCGGGTCGAAGCCGGCCGCATGACCATCGAAGCCGCTCCCTTCCACGCCGGCGACCTGGTTCGCTCGGTGGCGGCGCTTTCCGGCATGGCGGCGGGGGAAAAGGGCCTGGCCATGACCACCGAGATCGCGCCGGAGCTGGAGGGCTGGTTCCTCGGCGACGCCATCCGCGTGCGGCAGATCCTGACCAATCTGGTGAGCAACGCGGTGAAGTTCACCGAAACCGGGCGGGTGACGATCATCGCCGGTCCCGGCGTCGCTGGAGGTCTGCGCTTCACTGTCGAGGACACCGGCGTGGGCTTCGACGCCCAGGACAAGGAGCGCCTGTTCGGCCGTTTCCAGCAGGCCGACGGCTCGATCACCCGGCGCTTCGGCGGCAGCGGCCTGGGGCTGGCGATTTCCCGCCAACTGGCGAGCCTGATGAACGGGGAGTTCGACTGCCACAGCAAACTCGGGGCCGGCTCCCGGTTCTGGTTCGAGGCCCCGTTCGCGGCGGTCGCGGCGCCGGTGGCGACGGACGACGAGGCGGCGACAAAACAGATCGGCGACAATCGCCCGGTGCGCATCCTGCTGGCCGACGACCACGCCACCAACCAGACCGTCATCCGCATGATGCTCCAGCAATTCGGCGCCGAAACCACGGCGGTCTATAACGGCGCCGAGGCGCTGGCGGCGTTCGAGCGTCAGCCATTCGACATCGTGCTGATGGACATGCAGATGCCGGTGATGGACGGCCTGGAGGCGACGCGACGGATACGGGCGCTGGAAGCACTCACCGGCGCCGCCCGCACGCCGCTGGTGATGCTTACCGCCAACGCGCTTCCCGAGCATTGCGAAGCCAGCCGCCTGGCCGGCGCCGACGGCCACCTCTCGAAGCCGGTCACCGTGGCCGACCTCGCGGAGACGCTCAACCGGGCGCTTGAGCCCGGCGCGGAGGAGCGGCTGGTCGCCTAGACGGGGGCGGAGCGCCGAACAGGTCGATCTGATCGCCGGCCCTGTCCGGAACCTTGAATTTCGTCAGGTCCAGTTCGGCCAGCGGCCGGTCGAGGCCGAACCTTCGTCGGGCGATGGCGAACCGGCGAGCGATGAGATCGGCGATCGGGCCTTCGCCCTTCATCCGCTTGCTCCATTGCGGATCGTAGTCCCTGCCGCCGCGCATCTGGCGGACCAGCGACATCACCCGACCGGCGCGATCGGGAAACGCGCCTTGCAGCCACTCGCGGAACAGATCCTTGATCTCCAGGGGAAGGCGCAGGGCGACGTAGGCGGCCCCGGCCGCGCCCGCTTGCGAAGCCGCCGCGACGACCGACTCGAGTTCGTGATCGTTGAGGCCCGGAATGACCGGCGCGAACATCACCACGGTCGGGACGCCGGCGGCGCTCAGGGCGCGAACCGCGTCGAGCCGGCGCGTGGGCGTCGCGGCGCGCGGCTCCATCTTCCGGGCGAGCGTGCGATCGAGGGTGGTGATCGAGACGGCGGCGCGCGTCAGCCCGGCGGCGGCCATCGGACCCAGCAGGTCCAGATCGCGAGCGATCAGCGCCGATTTGGTGATGATCGAAAACGGATGGCGGAAACGCGCCAGGACTTCGAGGATCTGACGAGTGACCCGGAGGCGTCTTTCTTGTGGTTGATAGGGATCGGTGTTGCCGCCGACATGAATCACGCCCGGTCGGTAGGTGGGCCGGGAGAGTTCCCGTTCGAGCAGCCGCGCGGCGTCGGGTTTGAAGAACAGCCGGCTTTCGAAGTCGAGACCGGGCGACAGGCCGATGTAGGCGTGGGCCGGCCGAGCGTAGCAATAGATGCAGCCGTGCTCGCAGCCCCGATAGGGATTGATCGAGCGATCGAAGCCGACATCGGGACTGTCGTTGCGGGTGATGATCACCCGCGCCCGCTCCGCCGTCACCGTGGTTCGAAGCGGGGCCGGCGCATCGTCGTCGATCGTCCAGCCGTCGTCGAATCCGGCGTGCGTCAGCGATTCGAAGCGTCCGGTCGCGTTTGAAGCCGCCCCGCGACCGCGTGCAGAGGTGGGTGGCTGGGACATGCGCGACCATATGCAATTGCTTGGAACAAAGCAAGAACTCAGTCGGCCGGTGAGACGGGTCGGTCCGGCCGGTCCACCCGCTCCACCAGCGTCAACAGATCCTGCCAGGCCTTCTTCTTGGCCGCCGGCTGACGCAGCAGGAAGGCCGGGTGGAGCGTCGGCAGCGCGGGAATTTCGAGGTCCCCGTCCGGTGATCGCCATTCGAACCAGCGTCCCCGAAGGGTGAGTATTCCTTCACTCTGGTTCAGCATCGCCTTGGTCGAAGCCCCGCCGACGAGCAACAGGGCGCGAGGCCGGACGAGGGCGATGGCTCGCTCCAGGAACGGCGCGCAGACCATCTGTTCGGCAGGGGTCGGCGTGCGATTGCCCGGGGGGCGCCAGAAGACGGTATTGGTGATGAACACGCGCCCCTCCAGGCCGGCGGCGCGCAGCATCAGATCAAGCAGTTTGCCGGCGCGGCCGACAAACGGCGCGCCCTGGGCGTCTTCATCGGCTCCGGGCGCCTCGCCGATCACCATCACCGGCCCGTCCGGATGGCCTCGCGAGAACACGCAGCGCTTCGCCCCCGCCCTCTTGAGCGCGCAGCCGTCGTAGGCGGTGATCGCGGCCTCCAGGGCGGCGAGGTCGCCGGCCGCCGTGGCCGCGCGGCGGGCTTCGTCCAGATCCATCGGCGGATCGACGGCGGTCGAGATCGCGATCGGGGCTTGAGCGCTCGGGGCCGCGCCCGGAGACGGTCGGGGCGTCGCGGAGCGGATCGCCGGGAGGGTGCGATCGATCGGCGCCTCGGCGTAACAGACATCGACGCCGGCCTCGGCCCAGAAGCCCAGCAGGCTCTCCACCGCGCGCGGATCGAGGTTCATGACCCGGACTTACACCGGGCGCGGCGGCGAGGGGAGGGCGGTTTGCCCTTGACCGTCCCGGCCCCGGCTTCGATTAAGGCCGCCGCGAGTGCTTGGCGATGAAAGGTGACGGCCATGAGCGACGACGCCGGGCGCGAGGCCATGGAATACGACGTCGTCATCGTCGGGGCCGGCCCGGCGGGCCTCTCGGCCGCGATCCGCCTCAAGCAGCTCGCCGCCGAACAGGGAACCGAAGTTTCCGTCGCCGTGCTCGAGAAGGGCTCCGAGGTCGGCGCTCACATCCTCTCGGGGGCGGTGATCGATCCAAGGGCCCTCGAGGAGCTGTTTCCGGATTGGAAGGACAAGGGCGCGCCGCTCGAGACGGCGGTGACCCGGGACCGGTTCCTCGCCCTCGGACCCCAGGGAGATATCGACATACCGATGTTCCCGATGCCGAGGTTCATGCACAACCACGGCAACTACATCGCTTCGCTCGCCAACCTCTGCCGGTGGCTGGCGGGCCAGGCCGAGACGCTGGGGGTCGAGATCTATCCCGGCATGGCGGCTTCGGAAGCCCTCTACGACGAGGCCGGCGCGCTCAGGGGCGTGGTCGCCGGGGTGTTCGGAATCGGCAAGGACGGCGAACCCAGAGCCGACTACCAGAACGGCCTGGAGCTGCGCGCCAGATACACTTTCATCGCCGAAGGCGTGCGCGGTTCGCTGGCTAAACAGATCCAGGCCAGGTTCGGCCTCTGCGAAGGAAAGGAGCCGCAGAAGTTCGGCATCGGACTGAAGGAGATCTGGCAGGTTCCAAGCGGGAATTTCCAGCCGGGCCTTGTCCAGCACACCGTGGGCTGGCCGCTCGACGACCATACCGGCGGCGGCGGCTTCATGTACCATTTCGGCGATCACTACGTCGCCATCGGCTTGGTGGTCCACCTGAACTACAAGAATCCATGGCTGTCGCCATTCGACGAATTCCAGCGGCTCAAGCATCACCCCGCCGTCGCCCGCCATCTGCTCGGCGGCAAACGGATCGCCTATGGCGCCCGGGCGATCACCGAGGGCGGCTACCAGTCGGTTCCGAAGCTGAGCTTCCCCGGCGGCGTGCTCATCGGCTGTTCGGCCGGCTTCGTGAATCTGCCGCGCATCAAGGGCAGCCACAACGCCATGAAGACCGGGATGATGGCCGCCGAGGCGGCGTTCGGCGCCCTCCGGGCCGGACGCTCGGGCGATGCGCTGGCCGAATATCAGGCCGCCTACGATAAATCCTGGGTCCGCAAGGAACTCTATCTCGTCCGTAACGCCAAGCCGCTGTGGTCGCGGCTGGGCACCTGGCTCGGCGGCGCTCTGGTCATGCTGGACCTCAACATGACCAACCTCACCGGCGGCTTTTCACTGTTCGGAACCCTCCGGCACGGCAAGACCGACGCGGAATCGACGGGCCTGGCCAAGGACTACAAGCCGATCGTCTATCCCAGGCCGGATGGTATTCTCAGCTTCGACAAGCTGTCGAGCGTCTTTTTGTCCGCCACCAACCACGAGGAAGATCAGCCGGCCCATCTAAAGCTGATCGACCCGTCCATTCCGATCGCGGTCAACCTTCCACGTTACGCAGAGCCGGCGAGGCTCTACTGTCCGGCTGGCGTCTACGAGGTGCTCTACGACGAATCCGGCGCCAATCCCCGCTTCCAGATCAACGCCCAGAATTGCGTCCACTGCAAGACCTGCGATATCAAGGACCCGTCGCAAAACATCCTCTGGACGACCCCCGAGGGAGGCGGCGGACCGAACTATCCGAACATGTGACCACCTCGGCCCGGCCGGTCCCGCCCTTGTCGGCGCCACATTTAGAGGCCAAGGGATGCTCATGCGCCCCCTCTCCGTACTGATCGCCCTCGGATCGATTGTCGCTCTCGCCGCCTGCGCCACGGGGCCGGGTCAGGCGCGGTCCGGAGGGGCCGTCGCGGTCGCGCGACCGGAAGACGGCGCTTCCTCCTACGGTCTCTTCCTCGCCGGCCAGGCGGCGATCAACCGTGGCCACGGCGAATCGGCGGCCGACTACTTCGGCCGCGCCGCCAGCGGCCAGGGCGCGGCCGGCGCGAGGTTTCTGGAATCCCGAGCCTTCACCGCGGCCTTGATGGCCGGCGATGTGGACAAGGCCGCGAGCCTCGCCCCGCTCGGGGCGGATGCCGATGCCGAGCCAGGGTTGCGCCAGCTCGGCGCTCTCGTGCGCGGCGTCGCTGCCCTGGCCCAGGGCGACGCCCGCAAGGCCCGCGCCATTCTCACCGGCCCCGATGTCGGCGCCCCGCACCGCGCCGCCGCCGCGCTCCTGGCGCCGTGGGCGGCGGCGGCGGCCGGTGACGTGGAGGCTTCATTCGTTCGGCCGGTGATCGCCGGCGAGCCGATCTCCCAATTCTTCGCGAGCCTCGATCAGGGCAAGCTCTACGAGCGCGCCGGACGATACGTGGAAGCGGAGACCGCCTACCGCGCCCTGATCGGCTCGGGCGACCCGGGCGGCATCGCCAGCGCGACGCTGGGCGAGATGCTCGAGCGGCGTGGGCGCGCCGGCGAGGCCATCGCGATTTATGATTCCGCCCTCGCGCGCAACCCCGCCGACGAGACGATCGGTCGCGCTCGGGCCAGGGCCGCCGCCCATAAGCCGCCGCCGCCGCCATCGCTGCGGCAGGGAGCCGCCGAGGCGATCATCGCGCCGGCCACGGCCCTGATGATCGGCAAGCAGGAGGAGATCGCGCTCGCCTATCTGCGGCTGGCCCTGCGCCTCGATCCCAGCCGCGACGAGGCGTGGATGCTGGCCGGCGACATCCTCACCGGCGCCGGGGATCCCGAGGCTGCCCGCGCCGCCTGGGAGAGACCCAAGCCGGGCTCCGATCAGTACGTCGCCGTCCGCGGCAAGCTCGCCTGGAGCTACCAGCAGAACGGCGACAAGGATGCCGCCCTGAAGATCGCCAGGGAGACCGTCGCCCAAGATCCGGCCAATCAGGACGCCTCGATCATCCTCGCCGATATACTCCGGGCGAATGACCGCTACGACGAATCGATCAAGGTCCTCGACGCCCTGATCACCGCGGCCGGACCCAGGGCCGATTGGCGGCTGCTCTATATGCGGGCGGTTGCGCTTGAGCAGGCGGGGCGCTGGGCCGACGCCGAGATCGACCTCGCCGCCGCTCTCAAGATGAAGCCCGACGAGCCCGAACTGCTCAATTTCCTCGGCTACTCGTGGATCGACCGCGGAGAGCGGCTGCCGGAAGCCCTGGCCATGGTCCAGAAAGCGGTCAATCTCGATCCCCAGTCCGGCGCGATGCTCGATTCTCTGGGCTGGGGCTACTACCGGATGGGCGACTACAAGACCGCCGTGGACAAGCTCGAAGCCGCTGTTCAGCTCGAGCCCGCCGATCCGGACGTCAACAATCACCTTGGCGACGCTTACTGGCGGGTCGGGCGGCGGACCGAGGCCCAGTACCAATGGCGTCGCGTGCTGACACTGGCGCCCACGGCCAAGACCAAGGCCGAAGTCGAGGCGAAACTGGCCTCGGGACTGGGCGGCCCGACCCGACCCGCGGTCGTCGCCCACCAATAGCGCCGCCTCCGTCGATGGACCTGGAGAACTTCGCGCCGGCGAAGGTCAACCTCTTCCTGCACGTGGGCGCCAAGGCGCTCGACGGCTATCACCCGATCCGCAGCCTGATGGTCTTCGCCGACATCGGCGACCGGGTGGTGTTTCGGCCGGGCGAGATGAATTTCCAGGTCGAAGGCCCCTTCGCCGGCGACCTGGCGGGCGAGGGCGGCAACCTCGTCCTCCGCGCCCGGGACGCCTTCCTGGGCGCGGTGGAGACGCGGGCGAGATCCTGCGGCCTCGTGCTGCATAAGACCCTCCCGGTCGCTTCCGGGCTTGGCGGCGGTTCGAGCGACGCGGCGGCGACGCTTCGCTTGCTGAACGAGGTCCTCGCCGCCGGCGCCGCCGGCGCGGCCTGCCGGCGCATCGCGTCGAGCCTGGGCTCGGACGTCCCGGCCTGCCTGGCCGGCGGCCCCACCCTGGCGCGTGGCCGGGGCGAGGTGCTGACCGCCGCGCCGGGGCTGCCCGACCTCGATGCGGTCCTGGTCAACCCCGGCGTCCGCGTCGCAACCGCGGCCGTCTATGCCGCCTTCGACGAAATCGGCGCGGTGGGTCCGATCGAGCCGCCGCGAGGGTCGCGGGAGCTGGCGACGGCGGAAGACGTGGCGCGGTACCTCGGTCGCGCGCGCAACGACCTCGAGGCGCCGGCGGTTCGACTGCGCCCCGAAATCGGCGAGGCGCTCGCTCTCTTGCGCACGCGGCCCCAGGTCCTCATGGCGCGGATGTCGGGTTCAGGAGGGACCTGCTTCGCGCTCTGCCACGACACGGCGGACGCCTCCAGGCTGGCGGCGCGTCTGAAGGACGATCGCCCGGACTGGTGGATCCGCCGCTGCCGTCTGGCGGGAGCCTGACCCTCAGCCGTGCACGACCTCGCCGTGCAGGTTGATGTCGAGGCCCTCCATTTCGACTTCGTCGCTCACCCGGATGCCGATGGTGTATTTCAGCACCAGCAGAATCAGGAAAGTAACCGCCGCGCAGTAGGCGAAGACCGCCCCGACGTCCTCGAACTGAAGGACCATCTGACCGATGTTGCCGTCGATCAGCCAGCCGCCCTTGGGCGCGCCGGAAGGGTTGATCGCCTTGCTGGCGAACATGCCGGTCATGATCGCCCCGAGGGCGCCGCCGACGCCGTGCACGCCCCAGCAGTCGAGAGAGTCGTCGTAGCCGATCATCTTCTTCACGTGGACCGCCGCGATGTAGCAGACGATGCCGGCGGCCACGCCGATGACCAGGGCGCCCCTGGGATCGACGAAGCCGGAGGCCGGCGTGATCGCCACCAGGCCGGCGACCGCGCCGGAGACCATGCCGAGCACCGAGGGTTTCTTGGCGATGATCCACTCGGCGGCCATCCACGACAAGGCCGCGGCGGCGGTGGCGATCTGCGTCGCGACCATGGCCATGCCGGCGTTGACATTCGAGGTCAGCGCCGAGCCGGCGTTGAAGCCGAACCAGCCGACCCAGAGCAGCGAGGCCCCGATCACGCTATAGGCGAGGTTGTGTGGCGCCATGTTCTCCGTGCCCAGGCCCTTGCGCTTGCCGAGCATCAAGGCGGTGATCAGTCCGGCCGTGCCGGCGTTGAGGTGAACCACGGTGCCCCCGGCGTAGTCGAGCGCGCCCTTGGCGCCTAGCCAGCCTCCGCCCCACACCCAGTGAGCGATCGGGCAATAGACGAGCACGAGCCAGGCGGCCATGAACAGCAGGAAGGCGGAGTATTTCATCCGGTCGGCCAGGGCGCCGGCGATCAGGGCGGGGGTGATGATCGCGAAGGTCATCTGGAACATCATGTAGACGGTTTCGGGGATCGTCGGGGCGAGTGGGCTCACCGAATTCAATCCCATGGGCGCCAGCAGGATGTACTTGAAGTCACCGATGAAGGCGCCGGAGCCGGTGAAGGCGATGGAATAGCCGACGACCATCCAGACAATGGTTATCACCGCCGTCGCGCCGAAGCTCTGGGCGAGGGTGGCGAGGATGTTCTTCTTGCGCACCATGCCGGCGTAGAACAGGGCGAGACCCGGAATGGTCATCATCAGCACCAGGAGTGATGAGGTGAGCATCCAGGCCGTGTCGCCACTGTCGATCTTGGTGGGCGCCCCCGCTCCGGCGGTCTGGGCGATGGCGGCGAGCGGTGCGCCGATGGTCAGGGCGGCCACGATCGTCTCCGCCAGCCGCCGCAATGTATGTGACTTCATCATTGTTGTCCCCTTGTCGCGATGATGGCGGGCTAGAGGGCCGCCGAACCGTTTTCGCCGGTCCGGATTCGCACCGCGCCCTCGACGTCGAGGACGAAAATCTTGCCGTCGCCAATCTTGCCGGTGGCGGCGGCCGCCCTGATGGCCTCGATCGCCCCGGCCACTTCGGCGTCATCGACGACCGCCTCGAGCTTAACCTTGGGCACGAAGTTCACTTGGTATTCGGCCCCCCGATAGATCTCGGTCTGACCCTTCTGGCGGCCATAACCCTTGACCTCGGAGACCGTCAGACCCTCGACACCGGCGGCGACGAGCGCTTCGCGCACGTCGTCGAGCTTGAACGGCTTGACCACCGCCACGATCATTTTCATTCGTATCGCCCTCCGCGTCCAAACTGGGAATCTTCGGCGCGCCCGTCGTCGTCAGCGGCGAGGTTAACTCCGGCGTTCCGCGCCCGCTCACCGGGGGACCGGCCTATCGTGAGGGTTTGGCTTCGACGCGCGTCCGATAGGCGCCGTTCGCGTTCGGGCGCCTGTTTCCTGGGCGCCCATGGTCCAGCCACAGTTCACGAACCCGTGATCGGAGCAACCGAGGACGCCTTGAAGCGTAGATGCAGGCGCCGGTCTTCTCCGGTCAACTCGCCAACCCAAGGAATTCCCATGTCCCCCTCCCGCATGCTCACCGTCGCCGCGGCAGCGGCGGCCCTGCTGTCGCTTCCGGCTTTCGCGGTCGGCGAGGCCCTCTATCAGGCGCAGCCGAACGACTCGATGTCGGCGCCGATGAACGATCGGAACCAGGCCCCGATGCCGCCCGAAAACGGCTCGGCGATGGCCGGCGCGGCGACCGACACCAACGCCACGGTGCTGGACAACTCACAGGTCACTTCCGATCAGGCCCGGGCGCTCAAGACCGGCGACAATACCCAGGTTACCAACGGCCCGGTCCCCGACACCGCGGCCAACCGCGCGCGCTACGGCAAGCCGATGTCCAACGCCGGCAAACGGACCGATCCCGCCGGCAATTGACGCGTTCCGATTTCGTCTGCTTAAGGCTCTCGAAGGGGCGTCCATCGGGAGACGCCCTCAGCCTTCAAGGAAATCCATGCAGCTCAATCGATTGATCCTCGCCGCCGGCGCGTCAGCGTTGCTGGTCGGCCCTCTGGTCGCGGTCGCCCAGCCGGCCGCCACCGCCATGCCGGCTCCGCCGACGGCGGTCGCGCCATCATCACCGACTGGCACGCTCCCCGCTTCGCCACACGTGGTGGTCAGCGGCGATATCGTGACCACTCTGCAAGGCTCGGGGCATTTCACTACCCTGCTCAAGGCGCTCGATGTGACCAAGCTCACCACGGTGCTGAAGACGACGCCGAACATCACCGTGTTCGCGCCCACGGATGAAGCGTTCCAGGCTCTGCCGGCCAGTCAGGTCGCCTTCCTGATGAAGCCGGCAAATCTGCCGACGCTCCAGAAACTGCTGATCTACCACCTGGTGAACCTTCCCCTCGACGCCGCCAAGATAAAGGGGGCCAAGGGACCGGTCGTGTCGGTCGAAACCAGCAAGCTGCAGATCGATGGCAGCGGCGATCCGATCAAGGTCAACGGCGCCGATGTCATCCAGTCCGACATCCACGCCAGCAACGGCTATATCTACGTGATCGACAAGGTGCTCGTGCCGCCGGACATGACTCTTCCCGCCGGGTGACGCGCGGCGTCTCGGCTTGTGGCTCGGGACGGCGGGTCCTATAGCTCGCCGACCTTTTTTCGCGCCTCTCGGGATCACTTCTCGCAACCTTGAATGACCGCCGCCGCGCCCCTGTCGTTCCAGGATCTGATCCTCGCGCTCAATGCCTTCTGGGGCGCGCGGGGGTGCGTGATCCTGCAGCCCTACGACGTCGAGGTGGGGGCCGGCACCCTGCATCCGGCGACCGTGCTGCGGGCGCTCGGCCCCGAGCCTTGGCGCGCCGCCTACGTCCAGCCGTCCCGGCGACCGGCCGACGGCCGCTATGGCGAGAACCCCAACCGGCTGCGCCAGTTTCATCAGTATCAGGTGATGCTGAAGCCCAATCCGCCCGACATGCAGGCGCTCTACCTCGCCTCGCTGGAGGCGGTGGGGATCGATCCGGCGATTCATGACCTCCGCTTCGTCGAGGATGACTGGGAAAATCCCACCGTCGGCGCCTGGGGGCTGGGCTGGGAGGTGTGGTGCGACGGGATGGAGATCACCCAATACACCTATTTCCAGCAGATCGGCGGCCTCGACGTGTTTCCGGTCGCCGGCGAACTCACCTATGGGCTGGAGCGGCTGGCCCTCTACGTCCAGGGTGTCGAGAACGTCTATGATCTGGCGTTCAACGACCCTCAGAGCCCGGACTTCAAGACCTATGGGCAGGTGTTCCTGGAAAACGAGCGCCAGTTCTCGTCGTTCGAGCAGGAAACCGCCGACGTCCCCGTCCTGCGGCGCCAATTCGAAGACATGGAGCGAGAGGTTCCGCGCCTGCTCGCGGCGCGCGGACGGCAGGGCCAGCCCCTGGTGTTGCCGGCCTACGACCACGTGCTGAAGGCATCGCACCTGTTCAACCTGATGGACGCCCGCGGCGCCATCGCGGTGGCCGAGCGTCAGAGCTACATCAGCCGCGTCCGCGATCTGTGCAAAGCCTGCGCCCAGGCCTGGGTCCAGCTCGGGGCGCCGGGCGCCTGATGCCCCAGCTGCTGTTCGAACTGTTTTCCGAGGAGATACCGGCGCGCATGCAGGCCGGCGCGGCCCGCGACTTCGAGCGCCTGGCCCGCGAGGCGCTGACGGCGGCGGATCTGGGATTCGAATCGCTATCGACCTTCGCCGGGCCGCGCCGCCTGGCCCTGGTCGTGGACGGGCTCCCCGCCAGGCAGCCGCATCGCCACGAAGAGCGCAAGGGTCCGAGGGTCGGCGCCCCCGAGGCGGCCATCGAGGGCTTTCTGCGCTCGGCGGGAGTGAGGCGCGAGGATCTCGTCTTACGCGATGGAGCCCATTTCGCGATGATCTCGCGCGGCGGTCGATCCACGGCGGACCTCATCGCGGAGGCGGCCGTGGCCATCATCCGCGGCTTCCCTTGGCCCAAGTCGATGACCTGGGGCGCCGGTGATCTGCGCTGGGTGCGTCCGCTCCAACGCATCCTCTGCGTGTTCGACCGCGCCGTCGTGCCGCTGTCCGTGGGAGGCGTGGAGAGCGCCGATCTCAGCGAGGGCCACCGCGTCATGGGATTGCGCCGGCCTTTCCGGGCGCGCGACTTCGACGAATATCGCGAGGCTCTCGCCGGACATTTCGTGATCCTCGATGCGGCCGATCGCAAGCGCCGCGTTCTGAACGGCGCGCGCGCCGTCTGCGTGGAAGCGGGCCTCGAGCTGGTCGAGGATGACGGCCTCGCCGACGAACTGGCCGGACTCGCCGAATGGCCGGTCGCGATCCTCGGCCACATGGACGCGCGCTTTCTCGACCTGCCCGCCGAGGTCATCCGCACCTCGATGCGAACCCACCAGCGCTATTTCGCCGTGCGCGCGCCGGCCGGCGGCCTGGCCGCCCACTTCGTCTGCATCGCCAACATCGAACCGGCCGATGGCGGCGCCCTGATCGCGGCGGGCAACGCCCGGGTCCTGGCCGCCCGGCTGGAGGATGCGCGCTTCTTCTGGGACGAGGACCGCCGAACCAGCCTCGAGGCCCGTCTCGAACGGCTGAAGGGCGTCATCTTTCACGCCAGGCTCGGAACACTCTGGGAGCGGGCCATTCGAATCGAAACCTTGGCGCGATGGATCGCGCCGCTGATCGGCGCCGAGGCCGCCGTCGCGGCCCAGGCGGCGAGGCTGGCCAAATCCGACCTCGCCTCGGCCATGGTCGGCGAGTTTCCCGAACTCCAGGGGATCATGGGCGGTTACTACGCGGCGGCCGAAGGCCTGGATGTCGGCGTCGGGACGGCCATTCGGGACCACTATAAGCCTCTGGGTCCCAGCGACACCGTGCCCACCGACCCCGTGGCCATGGCCGTCGCCCTGGCCGACAAGCTCGACACCCTGGTCGGTTTTTTCGAGATCGGCGAGAAGCCGACCGGATCACGCGATCCCTTCGCGTTGCGGCGCACGGCGTTGGGCCTCATCCGCATCGCCTTGGCCACCGACCAGCCGCTGAAGCTCCGGCCGCTCATCGCCCTGGCCGGCGCGGGCGCGGCGGCGGCGATCGTCCGGCGGGTCACCGATTCGCGGCTGAACAACCTCACCTATCGCGAGGCGCTGGCCGCCTTCGAGGATCCCGCCGCCGAGATCGCCGGCGTCGATCTGCTGTCGGCGACCTTTCAGGGCGCCTTCGAGGGGGGTCCCGAAGAGTCGCTGGCGTTTTGGCGGCGGGCCGAAGACACCGCCTGGATCGAAGAGGTGCTCGCTTTCGTCCTCGATCGATTGAAGGCCCTTCTGCGCGATCGGGGTCATCCCGTCGAGGTGTGCGAGGCCATCCTCGGCCTCGGCGACGACGATGTCGCCCGCATCGCCCGGCGCGTCGAGACGCTGGACGGTTTCCTGCGGACGGGCGAGGGTTCCGATCTTCTCGCCGCCGACAAGCGAAGCCGTCAGATCCTCGACGCGGAGGTGAAAAAGGGATCGCTTCCGGTCGGACCGCCGACGCACGGGGCGGGCGCTCCGCCGGCCGAGGCGGCCTTGCTCTTGGCGCTCGAAGCGGTGCGGCCGAGGATCGACGCGGCGCTGCGCGCCGATGATTTTCACGGCGCCAACGTCGCGATGGCCGCGCTGCGAGCCCCGATCGACGCCTTCTTCGAGAAGGTGATGGTCAATTCCGGGGACCCGTTGGAACGGGATAACCGGTTGCGGCTCTTGCTGGGCGTGCGCGACGAGATGCGCCGCGTGGCCGACTTCACCCGGATTCCAGGCTGACCCAGAAAGAACGATGATGACCGCCGCGCCGCCTTCTTCGCGTTGGGTCTACGCCTTCGGAGGCGGGGCCGCCGACGGCGACGCCTCGATGAAGGAACTGCTGGGCGGGAAGGGCGCGAATCTGGCCGAAATGTCTTCGCTGGGTCTGCCGGTGCCCCCCGGCTTTACGGTCACCACCCAGGCCTGCAACCACTATTACCGGGATGGGAAGGCGTTTCCTCCGGGCCTGAGGGAACAGGTCGCCACCGCCCTGGCGGGGGTCGAATCGCTCACCGGCAAGCAATTCGGCGCGGCGGAGAATCCCCTGCTGGTGTCGGTGCGTTCCGGCGCCCGCGCCTCGATGCCGGGAATGATGGACACGGTGCTCAATCTCGGCCTCAACGACGAGACGGTCGAGGGTCTCGCGAACCTCGCCGGCGACCGGCGGTTCGCCTTCGACAGCTACCGCCGCTTCATCCAGATGTACTCCAACGTCGTCCTCGGCCTCGACCACCACATGTTCGAGGAGATTCTCGACGACCGTAAGGACGCCCTGGCGGTGACCATCGACACCGCCCTTGAGGCCGACGACTGGGCGGCGGTGGTCGATGAGTACAAGGCGGCGGTCCTGCGCGATCTCGGCCGGCCGTTTCCTCAGGATCCCCAGGATCAGCTGTGGGGCGCGATCGGCGCGGTGTTCGCCAGCTGGATGAACGATCGGGCGCAATTCTATCGCCGCATGCACGGCATCCCCGAGGCCTGGGGGACCGCCGTCAACGTGCAGTCCATGGTCTTCGGCAACATGGGCGAGACCAGCGCCACCGGCGTCGCCTTCACCCGCAACCCTTCCACCGGAGAAGCCCGGCTCTACGGTGAATTTCTGATCAACGCCCAGGGCGAGGACGTGGTCGCCGGCATCCGCACGCCCCAGCCCCTCACCCGCGCGGCGCGGGAAGAGATGGGTGATCGCTCGCCCTCCATGGAAGAGGCGATGCCCGAGGTGTTCGGCGAGTTTCGCGAGGCGGTGGCCCGGCTCGAAGGCCACTACCGCGACATGCAGGACATCGAGTTCACGGTCGAACGCGGACGGCTGTTCATGCTGCAGACCCGAAGCGGCAAGCGCACCGCCCGGGCCGCGCTGAGGATCGCCGTCGATCTCGCCGCCGAGGGCGTAATCACCCGCGAGGAGGCGATCCTGCGCGTCGAGCCATCCTCGCTCGATCAGCTTCTGCACCCGACCATCGACCCGGCCGCCGAGCGCGACGTCATTGTCACCGGCCTGCCGGCCTCCCCCGGCGCGGCGACCGGCCGAGTGGTGTTCACGGCCGAAGCCGCCGTGCGCGAAGGTGGGGCAGGGGAGGCGGTGATCCTGGTCCGCGAGGAAACCTCGCCCGAGGATATCCGCGGCATGGACGCGGCCCGTGGCGTCGTCACCGCAAGGGGCGGCATGACCAGTCACGCCGCCGTCGTCGCCAGGGGCATGGGCCGGCCCTGCGTGTCCGGGGCCGGCGAACTCCAGATCGACATCAGGGCCGGGGAGATGAGGGTTCGCGGGCGGGTGGTCCGGGCCGGCGAGGTGATCACTATCGACGGTTCTCGCGGCGAGGTCCTGGCCGGCGCGGCGCGGATGGTCGAGCCGGAACTGTCCGGTGACTTCGCGACCCTGATGGGCTGGGCCGATTCAATCCGCCGGCTGAAGGTCCTCGCCAACGCCGAAACCCGCGTGGACGCCCGCGCCGCCCGCCGGTTCGGCGCCGAGGGCATCGGCCTGGTGCGCACCGAACACATGTTCTTCGACGAGGCACGGATAGCCGCCGTGCGCGAGATGATTCTCGCCGACGACGAAGCCGGCCGCCGCGCCGCCCTGGCCAAGATCCATCCGATGCAGACCGGCGACTTCATCGAGCTGCTGAGGATCATGGAAGGCTATCCCGTCACCTTCCGCCTGCTCGATCCGCCGCTGCACGAATTCCTTCCCCACACGGAAGAGGAACTGGCCGACGTCGCCAGAGCCACGGGCCTGGACGCGGCCAAGCTGATGCAGCGCGCACGGGAGCTGCGCGAGAGCAACCCGATGCTGGGCCACCGCGGCTGCCGGCTCGGCGTGGCCTATCCGGAAATCTATGAAATGCAGGTCCGCGCCATCGTCGAGGCGGCCTGCGAGGTCGCCGCGTCGGGCGTCGCCGCACCGTGTCCGGAGATCATGCATCCCCTGGTCGCCAAGGGCGAGGAGATGGACTTCCTGCGCGCCCTCACCGATCGGGTGGCCCGTGAGGTGATGGCCGAGCGCGGCCGGGTGATCGAGTATCGTGTCGGCACGATGATCGAACTTCCCCGCGCCGCGCTGCGGGCCGCCGATCTCGCCAGGGGCGCGGAATTCTTTTCCTTCGGCACCAACGACCTCACCCAGACGACCTTCGGCATCAGCCGCGACGACTCCGGGCGCTTTCTCAACGCCTACATCGACAAGGGGATTTTCGAGAAAGACCCCTTCGTCTCCCTGGACGTCGAGGGGGTCGGCGAACTCATCCGCATCGCCGCCGAGCGTGGTCGCGCGGCACGGCCGGATCTCAAGCTCGGCATCTGCGGCGAGCATGGCGGCGATCCGGCCTCGATCGCCTTTTGCGAGACGGTTGGTCTCGATTATGTGAGCTGTTCGGCCTATCGCGTGCCGATCGCCCGCCTGGCCGCCGCCCAGGCGACGTTGAACAACAAGGGGGGATAGCCGCGATGTCGGATTCGCCGCTGGAAGAAATGGAGGCCCGCGAGAGCGCCGAACAGGCCGCCGAGGCCGTCGAGCGCAAGGACCCGCTGCTCTCGCAGGTGACCATGACCATCGCCATCCTGGCGGTGGTGGCGGCGATCTGCGCCAGCCTCGAATCGACCGAGGGCGACAAGACCATCGTCGACAAGAACACCGCGGTGCTGCAGCAGAACCAGGCGACCGACGCCTGGAACTTCTTCCAGGCCAAGAGCATGAAGAAGAATCTCTACGCCCTCGCCGCCGACCAGGACGGCCCAAAGGCCGCCGTCTACGCCAAGACCGCCGCCCAGAACGGCAAGGAACAGGGCGGCATCCAGAAGCAGGCCAAGGGTTTCGAGGCGGCCCGCGACAAATACAGCGAGGAAGCCGAAGTCCACGAAAAGCGGCATGGCTGGCTGGTCATCGCCTCGACCCTTCTGCACATGTCGATCGCCATCGCCACCCTCTCGATCATTCTCCATCGCCGCTGGCCCTGGTTCTCGGCCCTGGCCCTGGCGGCGGGCGGCGTGGTCATCGCCGGCTGGGCGTTTGTGGCGTAGGGGGCCGGCGGGCGGAATTGCACTTCAGCCCGGCTGGCGGGCGGCTCTGGGCGTCTGCCTTGGGGTTGCGGACTCTACCACCCACGCTGCATCTGACGGTCCTCGGATCAACTGACCGGGAGTTGTCAAAATGGACCCCCACAACCAGAATCTCCGACCCCTCACCAGGATCGCTGATCCAGCGCGAGTCTTCACCACTGTCGGCCGCGGGAACCAAGCGCTAGAGTCGCTTCACTCGCTGCAGCGACGCAGTTCGAGGAGACGGATTCAGCCTGTGGGCAGGGGAGACTCGGAGTCGAGACGTTGAGGACGCGGGATATCCTCTTTGGCGCCACGGCGCTCGCGGCGCTCGGCATCTGCCCGAGCCATGGCGACGCGGTCGCCGCTTCGATGGCGTCGGGCAAGGTGGTGTTCCGCTGCAATGTGGCGGCAGGACCACGCCTGACCAGCTGCGCCCCGACGACGGCGCCTCGCCTCGATGCGGCGAAGGTCGAGACACTCCGGTCCCGGGTGGAGTCGGCCTGTCCGCAGTTCCTGGAAGGCCTCGTCCCCGGTATGACCACCCTCCGGACGGTTGGCTACGTCGATAGCGATATGTTCTGGAGCCACGATCCGAACGACCCGTCTTGGCTCACGCGCCCTACCTCGAAAGACTCGGACGCGCTCTACCGGTCGGCTCCGACCCGCCTGGCGGGATCGGACATCCGCATGGTCGTGCGATGCCGCATCGGCCTCGACGGATTGGCCAAGGATTGCAACGTGTCGGGCGGCCCGCCCAACGAACCGGCCATGGACGCGGCCGCGATCAGGCTCATGACAAACGCGCGGTTCCGCCCGAGGCTGGTAGATTGCAAACCGGTCGGCGACGGCGAACTGGCCATGCCGTTGCGGTTCGGCGGACGCCGCAGCCCGTAAGGCGCCCGCTGGTGAGTGGCGAGCCAGACCTCGCGACGAACGCTGATGTTGAGGAGGCTCCGCTGATTTCGGAACGAGCCGTATGCGCTGCCAGGTACCCGCTTTGCGGACTTCGGAAAGGTCGCAGATGGGTCGAGATCTGCCATTCGCCGATAGGGCGACCAAGTCGAGGCCGATGACGCGCCGGCCGACGTTTGGTCTTGAGCCTGTCGGCTCGAGCTATATAATGTTTATTATATACCTGGAGATCGGCCATGCTCGCATTCAAGGTCACCACCGTCGGCTCGTCGGCCGGCTTCATCCTGACCAAGGAGGCCATGGCGCGCCTCAAGGTGGCCAAGGGGGATACCGTCTATTTCACCGAGGCGCCGGACGGCGGCTATCGGCTGACGCCGTACAATCCTGAATTCGAACGCCAGCTTGGCCTCGCCGAGACGATCATGCACGACGACCGGGAGGTCCTGAAAGCGCTCGCCAAGTGACCGAGTGGCGATGGGTCGGCTTGGACGTGGTCTGGGCCGTACACGACCGGCAGCTGGCCGAACACGGTGGGGCGGACGGCGGTCGCGATCGTGGGCTGGTGGAATCGGCCCTGGCGCGCCCGAATCTCGCGGCCTACGGCGAGCCTGACGCGGCCGATCTGGCGGCGTCCTATCTCTACGGAATCGCGCGCAACCACGGCTTCGTGGACGGCGCCAAGCGCACCGGCTGGGTCATCGCGCGCCTGTTCCTCGCCGACAACGGAACCCAGTTGAGGTTCGACCCGGTCGAGGCCGTCAGGATTGTCGAGTCGGTCGCCAGTGGCGTCCTCGGCGAAGCGGTGCTCGCCGGCTGGTTTCGGGCGCGCATCGGGTGATCGGGTAATCTATCCTCCCCCGCCCGCTTGCGGGGGAGGTGGCGCGGCGCCCACTCGCGCCGTGACGGAGGGGGCGCAAGGCGGCGTCAACGCTTGCTCGGCGTTCTCGCCATATCGACGATCCCTTGCGCGACTTCGTCCGGGTCGCGCATCACCTCGGCTGCCGAGACCCGCACGATGCGGTAGCCGGCCCGGACCATGTATTCGTCGCGCCTTTCGTCGTGGAGGCGTTGCGTTTCCTCGCCGTGGCCCGCGCCGTCGATCTCGATGACCAGCCTGACGGGCGCCGCAATAGAAATCGGCAATGTAAGGCCCGATCGGATGCTGCCGCCGGAACGTGGGCAGGTCGGGACGTCGCGCGCGGAGCCTCGCCCACAGTGCGACTTCGGGCGGCGAAAGCGCCCGGCGCAGGGCCTTGGCGCGAGCGGGTGTGGCTGGACGACCTCATGGCTCTGGGTAGCGGCCTTGCGCCCCCTCCACCCCCTCGTCCTTCGGCGCGGCGGTCCCCCTCCCCCGCAAAGAGGCGTGGGAGGAAAGATAGGGGACTCCCTACCGCTTCCGCACGAACACTGTTCCCGCCGAATAGCCCGCCCCGAACGAGCAGATCAGGCCGACTTCGCCGGGGGTGAAATCATCATTGTGCCGGTGGAAGGCGATGATCGAGCCGGCCGAGCTGGTGTTGGCGAATTCGTCGAGGATGATGACGTTTTCGCCCGGAGCGGGCTCGCGGCCGAGGACCCGGCGGCCGATCAGTTCGTTCATGTTGATGTTGGCCTGGTGCAGCCACAGGCGCTTGAGGCCGTGGGGATCGAGGCCGAGGTCGGCGGCGTGTTCGAGGATCATCTCGGAGACCATCGGCACCACCTCGCGGAACACCTTGCGGCCCTCCTGGACGAAGAGTTTGTCGGGCGAGCCCAGCCCTGCTGGCGCGCAGCGGTTGAGAAAGCCGAAGTTGTTGCGGATGTTGTTGGAAAACTGCGTCTTCAATCGCGTTCCCAGGATGTCCCAACCGCCATCCCCGGCGTCCGCCGCCTCGACGATCACCGCCGTGGCCACGTCGCCGAAGATGAAGTGGCTGTCCCGGTCGCGGAAATTGAGGTGGGCCGAAGTGATCTCCGGATTGACCATCAGCACCGCTCGCGCCTCGCCGGCGGCGATGTAGTCGGCCGCCGTCTTGATGCCGAAGGTCGCCGACGAGCAGGCGACGTTCATGTCGTAGGCGAAGCCGCCGATGCCCAGCGTCTGTTGCACCTCGATGGCCATGGCCGGATAGGCGCGCTGCATGTTGGAGGCCGCGCAGATCACCGCGTCGATCCGCGCCGCGCCCTTGCCCCAGCGCTCCAACGCCTGGTTCGCCGCCGCCACGGCGATTTCGGCCAGGATCGAGATTTCGCTATTCGGCCGCTCGGCGATGATCGGACGCATCACCCGGGGGTCGGTCACCCCGGTCTTGTCCACCACGTAGCGTGACTTGATGCCCGAGGCCTTCTCGACGAACTCCACCGAGGAGGTCGCCAGCGGCGCGATCTCGCCCGCCGAGATCGCCTCGGCGTTTTCCGAGTTGTTCAGTACCACGAAAGCATTGAAGGATTCGACCAGCTCGGCGTTCGAGACGCTATGAGGCGGCGTGTAAAGGCCGGTGGCGGCGATGATGGCGCGTGACACGGGTTCGCTCCCATTGGCGGCGTTCTTGAACGGACCTGATATCACGCCCGCCGGTTCAGTCGCGCAGCAGCGGCAGGGAGAGACCCGAGGCCGGTCGCGCGGCGAGAAGTTCGCGACGGAAGCGGAAGAGTTCCGCCGGCCGGCCGCCGGTGTCCGCGTCCATTCGACCCAGGCCTTCGACCAGGCCGGTGCGCTCCACCACCCGGCGGAAATTCTGCTTGTGGAGGGCGACCCCGGCGATCGCCTCGACGGTGTGCTGCAGGGCCGAGAGGGTGAAGGCCTCGGGCATGAGTTCGAACACCACCGGCCGGTATTTCAGCTTGCCGCGCAGGCGGCCGAGGCCGGTGGCCAGAATCCGCCGGTGGTCGGAGATCATCGGCTCGCCGAGGGCCGCGGCGAGCGCCCGAGGCTCGGCCGGCGCCCCACCTTGGGCGCGGTCCCGGTCGCGAGCGGCCTCCGGGGCGAGGGCCGCCTCGTAGAGTAGCTCATAGCGCTCCAGCACTCGTTCCTCGTTCCACGGCGATCCTTCGAGGGCGAAGAGCAGGCGCGCCCGGCCGTGTCGGGCCGCCGACCGTCCCGCCCAGCCCCGCAGCGCCGGAGCGATCGCCTGGTCGATCAACACCGGCCGGCCGCCGCGCCAGTCCTCCCACGGAAAGTATCGGGACCACGACGACCAGGCGGTGTCCGGGGCCGCGGTGTCCACCGCCGCGGGCGCCAAGGCCAGGTAGCCCACCGACATCACCCGCGCGCCGCCGGCCCCCACGTCGGCCACGGGCGCATCGCGGCCCATGTCACCGAAGGTGTAGAGCTGCTCGACGAACCCCAGATCGAAACGGGTCTGCCGGGTGACGAAATCGCGCAGGGCCAGTTCGAAGGTCCGGTGATTCTTTGGATCAAACGGGCCGAACGGCAGGCCCTCCAGTATCGATGTCCGCTCGGTGCGGCTGTCGCGCGGGCGGACGGTGAGCACCCGCCCCTCGCCCTCCCGCATGGCGATGACCACCGCCGAGAGGCCGATGACGACCGTCGCGGTCATTCGGTGTCGAAGGCCGCCGTCGCGCCGGCGTATCCGGCGCCCAGCGATAGTGTCTCGAAGCGTTGCAGGTACCGCGCCTCGGCGTCTGGGGCCGCCAGGGCGTGCACGGTCAGGGCGTACCCCCTGGGCGGCGCGCCGAAGAACTTCAGCGCCTCGGCGGGCGTGAACCCGGCCAGTTGGGTGGCCTCGAAATAGGCGCAAGCCCGATCCGCCGCCTTGATCAGGGTCTTGATCGCGGCCGGCGCGTGGGTCGGCAGACCGAAGCGCAGGTGGATCGCCCCCTCCAACCGGTCCTCGAAGGCGCGGTAGTCGATGCCGAGCGCGGTCTTGAACGGCGAAATCATGTCGCCGATCACGTATTCGGCGGCGTCGTGCAGAAGGGCCGCCAGGCGCCAGCGCGGCTCCAGGCCCGGCTTGATGTGGGCGGCGATCTCTTCGACCACCACCGAATGCTGGGCCACGGAAAAAGGATGGTCGCCGATCGTCTGCCCGTTCCAGCGCGCCACCCGGGCCAGGCCATGGGCGATGTCCTCGATCTCGATGTCCATCGGCGAGGGATCGAGCAGATCCAGACGCCGGCCGGAGAGCATTCGCTGCCAGGCCCGCCGGCCGGCGTCGCGACCGCCTCGGCCATGCAGCCCTTTGGTCACCGAACCGTTCCTTGACTGTGGAGTGTGTCTGGTCAGATGGCCGATCGCTTGACAAAGATCAATGTGAAGGCCCTCTCGGGAGCGACATCGATCGACACCCTGGAAAGCTGACGGAATGGATTGGGCGAGAATCATGGCTCCGTTGTCGGGCGGGGAAGGGGACCGGCGCACCCTGGAAGCGGCGGTTGCCCTGGCCGAACCCTTCGGGGCCGAAGTCGCCGGCGTCCACGCGCCCGCCGACGTCGCCGATCTCATTCCCTGGATGGGCGACGGTTTCATGGGCGGGGTGCAGGCCACCGCGCTGGAAAGCATCCGCCAGGCGTCCGCGGAGGGCGAGAGGGCGGCGCGCGCGGCCCTGGACGCTTGCGCCTGCACGCGCAAGAGTTTCGTGTCCCTCAAGTCACCGGTTTGGGCGGCCCTGGCCATGGAAGGTCGCCTCTCCGACGTGCTGGTGTTCGAGGATGCCTCGGCCCGCGGCAAGGGTCCGTTGGCGGAAGCCTTCCAGCAGATCGTCGCCGACGAGCAGCGCCCGACCATCGTCGCCCGACCCGGCTTCAAGGTCGGTGGTATTGTCGCTCTGGCGTGGGACGGCGGCAAGGAGGCCTGTCGCGCCATGCGCACCGCCCTGCCTCTGCTTCAGAAGGCCTCCCGCGTCGTCGCCCTGGCCGCGCCGGCCGCCTCGTCGCGCAAGTTCGATCCGGCCCAGCTCGTCGCCTTTCTGGCCGCGCGGAGCGTCGAATGCGCGATCCAGATCCTCGAGGGTTCGAGCGATCCCGCGCCGGCCCTGCTCAGGGCGGCCAAGGCGGCGCAGGCCGACATCCTGGTTTCCGGCGCCTTCGGCCATCCCCGCCTGCAGGAATTCATTTTCGGCGGAGCCACGCGCACGTTCCTGGCCGCCGATGGGCCATCGCTTTTCCTTTCGCACTGACCTTTCGTCCAGTCCCACGGAGTAGAGACATGTCCCTTTCGCGCATCGTGATGCGGCTGGCCCGCAACCCCGGAACCGAGTTTTCCGGCGGCGACGACCATCGTGGATACGCCCTCACCGCCCCCCTCACCGCCGACGGTCACCTGGACGCCGCCTCCTACGCGAAATCCAAGGACGCCTGCGTTGTTCGACGCTTCTCCCCTGACGAGGACGCGGCCGACGGCCGCCTGGCGCGGACCGGCGCGCGTTGGTTCTTCGACTACGGTGCGGAGGCCATCGGTGACGACGAGCCGGTCTACCGCCTGGGCGAACACCGGTTCGCGGTCGGTGAATACGTCACCGTCACAGACGATGACGGCCGCCCATTGACCTACAAGGTCGTCGAGGTCGTGGCCGCGTGAGAGATTTGGTTCCTTCTTTCCTCGCGGGAGAAGGGAAGTCGGCGCTCAACCCCCGACGTTGCGGCGGAGGAGGGCGCGCATGTCGCGGCGCAGGTCGTCGTGGTCTTCATCCTTGGCCTTGACCGAGACCACCGCCAGCGGGCCGCCGATCGGGCCGCGAGCCTCGTAGCCGACGAATTTGTAGCCGTGCGGTCCGGCGACGTCCGAAGCCAGGATGAAGCTCTGATGGACGCCGGCCCCGCCCTCGTTGACGTGGATTTCCGCGCCCTTCTCGCCGGCGTCGATGGTCACCCCTTTGGAATGTCCCTCGCCATCGACCTTGACCGAACTCGCCTCGTGGGCGTCGATGTGGGCGCCGGCGTTGTCGGCGTTGATCTTGACTCCGGCCGTGTCGATACTGGCTGCGCCGCCGTTGGTGTGGATGTGCACCCCGGGGAGATCGATATCCACCCGATCCTTGTCGCCGACGCTGTTTGCGGCCTGGCCGGACGAGGCGGCGGCCACGTTGGCGGACGAAAGCTCGGATTTCAGGTCGGCTTCCAGGGGGCTCAGCGCGGTCCGCGAGTCGCTTCCGGAAATCGCCATGAGTTGGAGACTCACTTCCGTGCCATCGTTGTCGGCGTAGGCGCAGGATTTGCCATCCGAGGCTTGGCTCTTGAGGGAGAGGTCGCCCTGGGTGTCGGGACAGTCGAGCCGGGCTATCGCCTTCAGCGGCATCGACGCCTGATGATGGACGTGAGGCGGATAACAGGCCGCCAGGGCCATCGCCGCGACCGCGCCGCTCGAAAGAACCACCACACGTCTCATGTCAATCGCCTCCCGTGGAACGAAAGGGAGAGATGTGACCAAGGCGCCGCTCCGGTCCAGTGAATAAGCGGTAAGGCGCCAATCCGCGTCGGAAGGGCGGGATCTCGGTTGACTTGCCGCACCGGCATAGCTTTCAGAAGCGCGGGCTTCCAGCCCATAGGCGCTAAGTTAGGACTTCCGAGGCGCGCTCACTTTCCCCTGGGCCGAGCGACGCACATACCTTTGAGCAGATTTCTTCAGATCCTCCACCGCAGGGGGAGGGGGACCGCCTCGCCGAAGGACGAGGGGGTGGAGGGGGTGATCCGCAGCGCCGGCGTGGCGGAGAACCCCCTCCGTCACGGCGCAAGAAAAAGCGCCGCGCCACCTCCCCCTACGGTGGAGGAGCTTACCCATCGCCGAACGCGCGGATGTGTGCGCC